>VFSW01009721.1_pt1 | contig 13709 bp, 11 predicted proteins | sample 5358111 | NCBI WGS metagenome assembly VFSW01 (sample SAMN11554181, study PRJNA540505) | mine drainage metagenome | isolation source: sediment from site ElyBrook_90M | place: USA: Ely Copper Mine, Vershire, VT | collected 2017 | reverse complement strand
CCTGGGGGGGGGGGGTGGGTCCGCGGGGACTCTGGGTTTTATCATTTTGGCGGTGGTGGGTGGGCTGCACGGCGGGTTGCCGCCGGCGCGACAGGCTAAAAGCCTGTCCCACCGAAAGCCACAAGATGCACAAATGCGACAGGCTAAAGCCTGTCCCACCGAAGGCCACAAGATGCACAAATGCGACAGGCTAAAGCCTGTCCCACCGAAAGCCACAATATACATAAATGCGACAGGCTAAAGCCTGTCCCACCAAAGCTGGTCTAGGCGCGGTAGAGGCCGCGGGCGCGGATATAATCGAGCACGGCGGGGGGGACTTCCACGGGTTGAGCGCCGGAGGCCAGTTGGCGGCGGATAGCGGAGGAGGAGACGGGCAGGCCGACGGAATCGAGGGGATGGACGGCGGCTCCGGGAGGCATGCGGTAACGGTGTCCGGGACGGGCGACCACGATGAACTGGACGGCGGCGACGACGTCGGGCCAGCGGCGCCAGCTTTCGATTTCGGCGAAGGCGTCGGCGCCGATGAGGAAGAAGAGGGTGTCGGCGGGCGCCAGGCGGGCGCGCACTTTGGCGATGGTATCGATGGAGTAACTGCAGGCGGATTCCTGTTCGAGGCGCGAGGGGAGGAGTTGGGGTTCGCCGCGGCAGGCCAGTTCGAGCATGTGGAAGCGATCCTCGAAGGGCGCGTGGGTGACGCCCTGTTTGTGGGGCGGGCGTTCGGCGGGCACGAGCCACACGGCATCCAGGCGGAAGGAGGCGAGGGCGGCGCGGGCCACGGCGAGGTGGGCGTTATGGACGGGATCGAAGGTTCCGCCGAAGATGGCCAGCCGCAATCCGGCCGGTTGCGCCCCGCCCGCGGTCATGGCTTGAGGATCCGGATGCGAATGTCGCGGAAGTACACTTCCATGGGGGGACCGCGATGCAACTGGAAGGCGAGGATGCCTTGCAAGCGCGCGGTATCGTGCATCTCAGCGGTCACGGCGCCGTTCAGGGTGAGGCGGATGAGATCGCCGTCGCACAGGATTTCGTAGTCGTTCCAATCGTGGAGGCGGACGGCCATCCGGCCTTTGCCGGTCCAACCGTCCACCAACGTGCCGCGGCCTTTTTCCTCGTAGATATTGCCCCAGTAATTGTCTCCGGCGGCGTCGGCCTGATAGCCGCGCACGACCCAATCGGGGAGGCGCTCGCTGCGAAACTGGATGCCGCTATTGTGGTTGCGGAGCTTCATCTGGACGCGCAGGATGAAATTGCCGTAGGTCCGGCGGCTGATGAGGAAGGAATTATCGGTCATGGGCACGCCTTCGGTGTGGCCCACGATCATGCCGCCGCGGACGCTCCAGAGGCGCGGGTCGCCGTCCCAGCCGTCCAGATCGCGGCCGTTGAAGAGCGGCACGAAGCCATCCTGGGCCAGCGCGGCGGCGCAGAAGGCCAGCATCAGGAGCGGAGCTTTCATGACAAAGCTTTCTCGATTTTCACGGAGTTGAGGCGGACTTCCTTGACGGGGCGATCCTGGGGGCCGCGCGCCACCTGCGAGATTTTCTGCACCACGGCGTAGCCTTCGACGACTTCGCCGAAGATGCTGTGCTTGTTGTCCAGCCAGGAGGTGGCGGCCACGGTGACGAAGAACTGGCTGCCGTTGGTGTTGGGACCGGCGTTGGCCATGGACAACAGGCCGGGCTTGGAATGTTTCAGGGAGGGGTGGAATTCGTCGGCGAACTTATAGCCGGGACCGCCGCGTCCGGTGCCTTCGGGATCGCCTCCCTGGATCATGAAGCCGGGGATGACGCGATGGAAGATGGTGCCGTCGTAGAAGGGTTTGCCGGTTTTGGTCCCGTCGGCGAGGCTGACGAAGTTCTCCACGGTGCGGGGAGCTTTGTCGGCGAACAGCTTGATTTTGAAAGCACCCTCGGTGGTGTCGAACAGCGCGTAAATATCGTTAGGCATCTTCGAATTGTAACAGCGGGCGCGATTCGTGAGAGAATACGCCGAAAGGAGATTCCTATGAGAATACCGGGAACCATTCCGTTTGTTCCACTGTGCGGCGCGGTTGTGCTGCTGACGGCGGCCGGGTTCGCGCAAAGGCCGCCGGCCGCCGAGCCGGCCGCGGCAGGGACGGCGGCGGCGGAGAAGCCCGCGCCGATCCCCGCCGAAACCGCATCGACGACGGAACACGAGCGGGCGCTGGGCGGCAAGACGATCCACTACAGCGCCACGGCAGGGACGCTGCTGATCAACGGCGACGACGATAAACCGTACGGGACGATGTTCTACGCGGCCTACACGCAGAGCGGGGTGAGCGACACGCGCACCCGGCCGGTGACGTTTCTTTACAACGGCGGTCCGGGATCGGCGAGCCTGTGGCTGCACATGGGATCGGTGGGTCCGGTGCGGGTGGTGACGGCCAGCCCGGAGGCCACGGGGGCGGCGCCTTACCAGATCGTGCCCAACCAGTACTCGCTGCTGGACAAGAGCGACCTGGTGTTTGTGGACGCGCCGGGCACGGGATTTTCGCGGCCGGTGGGAAAAGCGACGATCAAGGATTTCGCCGGCACGGACCAGGATGTGCGGGCGTTCGAGCGATTCATCCAACGCTATGTGAGCGTGAACCACCGGTGGAACTCGCCGAAGTTTCTGTTCGGGGAGTCCTACGGGACGACGCGCTCGGCGGCGCTGGTGGACGCGCTCGAAAACGACGGGATGACGTTCAACGGCGTGGTTCTGATGTCGACGATTCTGAACTACTACACGCTGGCGCCGGGCGGGGATGCGGCGTTCATCGGGAACCTGCCGTCGTACGCGGCGATCGCGTGGCATTACGAGAAGGTTCCGCACAAGGGGAGGGACGAGAAGACCTTCCTGGAGGAAGCGCGGGCCTTCGCGCGAGGAGCCTACGCGGAGGCGCTGGCGCAAGGCGACAACCTGCCGGCGGCGCAGGCGGACGCCATGGCGGCCAGGCTGGCGGGCTACACGGGGCTGAGCGTGCGGTATCTGAAAGAGGCCAACCTGCGGGTGAGCCCGACGCGTTTCCGCAAGGAACTGCTGCGCGACCAGCGCCTGATCCTGGGGCGCTACGACGCGCGCTTCGAAGGGACCGACGTGGACGCCGCCGGCGAGAACCCCGGCTACGATCCGTCCAGCTCCGGCATTACGGGCGCGTTCGTATCGGCGTTTCAAGATTACCTGGACCGGGAGTTGAAATACACGTCGAAGGAGACGTACCTGCCGCGCGGTCTGACGGTGAACCGGGACTGGGACCACTCGCACCGGCGGCCGGGGGGAGGCGGACCGGGCGGGCCGCAGGGACAGCCGCTGCGGGAGCCATACGTGGCGGGCGACCTGGCCGACGCGATGCGCAAGAATCCGCGGTTGAAGGTGTTTTCGGTGAACGGGCTGTTCGACCTGGCGACGCCGTTTTTCATTACGGAGTACGACCTGGCGCACATGGAACTGGAGCCGAAGCTGCGCGACAACGTGGAGTTCGCGTATTATCACTCGGGCCACATGATCTATCTGAACGTGGAGGCGTTGAAGCAGTTGAAGTCGGACCTGGAGGGGTTCTATACGCGGGCGGCAGGGATGTAAGGGGAGTCGGCGCGCGCCTACACCGCTACGGGGAGGCGCAGCACGAAGGTGGCGCCCTTGCCAGGCTCGCTGGTGAAGTCGATGGCGCCCTCGTGCAACTGCACGATGCGGAAGGTCATGGCCAGGCCGATGCCGGAGCCTTCGGGCTTGGTGGTGTAGTAGAGGCGGAAGATCTTGTCGCGCAGTTCGGGCGGTATGCCCACGCCGGTATCGCTGATGCGGATCTCGGCTTCTTCTTCGCGCACCGCGCATTCGATGTGCAACTCTCCGCCGTGGGGCATGGCCTGGATGGCGTTGACCACGATGTTGACGACGGCCTGCTGGAGCAGGTCGGCGTCGGCGCGCACGCGGGCCGCGTCGGACTCGTCGTTCAGGGAGACGCGGATGCCGGCGGCCTCGGCCTGAGGCCCGGCCAGGTCCACGATCTCACGCAGGAAGGAGTCCAGGGGCACGTCCTTGAGCCGCAGTTCGACGGGCCGGGTGAAATCCAGGAAGGTCTTCACCACGCGGTCGAGGCGCAGGATCTCGCGGGAGATGATTTCCATCTGCGGCCCGACATCGGTATCCGCGCGGGCCAGTTTCATGCGGGCCACTTCCACGTGCATGAGGATGGCGTTGAGGGGGTTCTTGACCTCATGGGCGACGCCGCTGGTGATGCGGCTGATGGCCGACAGGCGGTCGGCGGTCTGCAACTGGCGGCCCACCTGGCGGGCCGCTTCGGGATCGCGCAGGCGCACGAGTAAGCCGGTCCCGCCGGAACGGTTGCCCTGGTTGGGCTCCAGAATGTCCACCGACAGGAGGGCCACGAAACCGCCCGAGCCGTCGCCGCGGGTGATGGGCACGCGGCGGCCGCGGATGGGGCGCCCGGCCTGCTGGGCCTGCGCCAGGATCAGGCCCAAGGTGGTATTGGGCGGGAAGACTTCCGCCAGCGCCATGCCCATGAGGTCGGCGCGCATGCGGCCCAGGAATTTCTCGACGGCTCCGGAAGCGACGACCAGGCGCCGGTCGCGCCCGAACATCAACACGGCGTCTTCGAGCTGATCAAGCAGGCGCTCGAAGTTGCCGCGCAAATCCGAGAAGTCGAACTGTGCTCCGCGAAGCTGCTCGCCGAGCAGGCTCACCTTGGAGGCCATCACGCCGAACTCGTCCGCGGCGGTGCGCGAGACCGGGGTGAGGTCTTTGGGATCGTAATCGCCTTTCGAGACGGTGTCCAGGAGGTTCCCGAGGCGTCCCAGCGGGCGGAAGGCGATGAAGGAAAACAGCAGGGTGATGCAGAGCGCGCCGGCCACGGAGGCCAGGGCGACGCTGGCGCTCTTCTTGAGGGTCGGCACAATGTCGAGGGCCTTGATCAACCCCGGGTAAATCACCACGCGCACGTAAAGCTCGGGGGCGGGGCTGCCCGGCGTCCCCAGGGGCTGTGCGAGCTGGTAGGATCCCTGCCGGTTCAGGATGCGCACCTTTTCCAGCCAACTGGTCCCTTTCACCACCGGCCCGAAATCGCGGTAGTTCGGGAAACTCTTCCCCTCGGACTTAGGATCGCTGTCGACCAGCACCTTATTGTCTTTGTCGCAGACGGCGATCTCGAGCACGGCGTGGGAGGCGCTCATGATGTCGGTCAGGCCGGTCTCGAGTCCGGCGGCGTTACGGAGGGCCTCGCGCCAGGGATGGGTGCGATCGCGGTTGAGGGTCTCGACCACCAGCTTGGAGGCGACCCGCTTGAGCAACTCCGCCTGCCCCAGCGTGGCGGCGAACTGCTCATCCATCTCGTAGCCCAGGTCGAGGACCGAGATGATGGCCACGATGGCGGTCATCACCAGGACGGAAGAGATGGTCAACCTGGCCTGGGTGGTCATGGGGAGGCGGTCACTCGGGGATCAGGAGCAGCTTGCCGGCGGTGCGGCGCGCTTCCAGATCGCGATGGGCCTGGGCGGCCTGGGCCAGGGGATATTCGTGGTCCACGCGGATCTTGAGTTCGCCGGTGGCGACCCAGCCGAGCACGTCGCCGGCGCGCCAGAGGAGCTCGTCGCGGGTGAGGCAGTGGTGGGCGAGGCTGGGCCTGGTGAGAAACAGCGACCCCTTGCCGTTCAGGATATTGGGATTGAAGGGGGGCACCGGCCCGCTGGACTGGCCGAAGAGGGCCAGGAGGCCGCGCGGGCGGAGGGAGCCGAGGCTTTTGGCGAAGGTGGTGGCGCCGACCGAATCGTAGACCACGTCCACGCCGCGCCCGCCGGTGAGGCGTTTCACTTCGGCCTCGAAATCCCGCTCGGTATAGAGGATGGCTTCATCCGCGCCGGCTTCCAGGGCCAGCCTGGCCTTAGCCTGGGTGGAGACGGTGCCGAAGACGCGCGCGCCGATGCGCCGCGCCATCTGCACCAGGAGCAGGCCGGCGCCGCCCGCCGCCGCATGGACCAGGCAGCTATCGCCGGCCTTCAGCGGATAGGTGGAGTGAGTGAGATAGTGGGCGGTCATGCCTTGCAGCATGGATGCGGCGGCCAGGTGGAAGTCCAGCCCCTCGGGGATTTTGACCAACTGGGCGGCGGGGACGACGGCGTAGCCGGCGTAGGATCCGCGCGCCATGGCGTAGGCCACGCGGTCGCCGGGCGCCACCTCGGCGACTTCAGGCCCGACCGCTTCGACCGTGCCGGCGGCCTCGGACCCCAAGGTGGCGGGCAGGTCGGCGGGGTACAAACCGGCGCGGAAATAGACATCGATGAAGTTCACGCCCGAAGCGGCGATCTTCACCAGAGCCTGGCGCGGTCCGGGCACGGGCCGGGGCAGATCCACGAACTCGAGCTTCTCCGGTCCGCCGGTCTCTTTAATTTGGATAGCTTTCATGAATAACCCTCCGCCATGCGCGGCCAAGGTGAACGGCGGCCGCGTAGAGTAACAGATACGACAAAGTGAATGGGAAGGCCAGGAGCCGGCCGAGGGTGCGCGCCGCGCCGGAGCCGGTGAGGCCCGCGCGGAAGAGCACGAAATGGCGGAGCGCACGCCAGTGCGCCCGGTCCAGCCAGAAGTAATCCGCGTTTTCGTTGATCACGAAAACCTTGACGCCCAGCCGCAGGGCGAGGGCCCACTTCCACCTGGTCATGATAGGCTCGGCCGAGCAGACCAATCCCATGATGGGATAGCGGTTGGCCTGGAGGGCGCGGTAGAGCTCCCGGCGGCCGGCGCGGCCGCGGTGGTTGGCGACGCGGTAGACCCGGCCCACGCCCGCCGGGGCGCCTTCGTAGCAGGTCACCAGGTCCACGGGGACGGCTTCCCCGTAAGTCGCGCGCAGGCTGGGCAGGGCCCGCTCGATGAGGCTGCGCGACCCGCTCTCGACGAGCAGAATGCGCGAGACCGGCGGCTGTCCGCGTCGAAGGAAGTAGCGCACAAGCTTCATCATAACGCCGGGATGGGCGAGTTCCGGGGGAACGGAATCACTGGCCCTTTTTGGATTCCAGCTCGGCCTTCAACTGGCGGTAGGCGGTTTCTTCGTAGTTGGTCTTCAAGCGTTCGGGGCTGTCGTTGCCGGGGCGTGGGGCTTCGCGGCGCTCGGCGCGGCCCAGCAGGGCGGCGGCCTGGTCATCGTTGGGATTTCTTTCAAGGACCGCGCGGAAGCTTTCGGCGGCGGCCGCATACTGACCGGCCTTCCAGAGGGCGCATCCGAGGTTGAAGTGGTAGTCGGGGTCGGCGCGATCGCCTTCGAGGGCTTTGCGGAAGCTGTCGATGGCGGCCGGGGCGCCGCCGCCGCGCAACTGCGCCGCGCCGAGGTCGTTATAGACTTCGTTCAGGGGAACGCCGGCGGCCACGCGGTCGAAACAGCGGGCCGCGCCGGGGTAATCGCCCATGTGATAGCGGCACAGGCCCAGGAAGAATTGAGCCTCGAGGTAGCGAGGATCGGTTCCGGTGACACGCGCCAGCCATGCGGCGGCGGTGCGATACTCCTTCCTGGTCCAATAGGCCTTGCCAAGCTGGAAACACGGCTGCGAATAGCCCTCGTCCAGGCGGGCGGCCTGGGTGAAGAAGCGGCGCTGCTGTTCGGGATTGGCGGCCAGCAGGCCGCGGATATAGCTCTCGAGGGCGTCCAGGCGCACGCGCGGCCGGGAGCGCAGAAAATCGCCTTCCGGCGGCGTGGTTCCGGGCGCCAGTTCGCGCAGGGTGTGCCAGCTCAGTTGGGCTTCGATGGCGGCCAGGTCCTCGAGCGCGCCGGACTCGGCCATTTCGGGCCCCTGGCGGAAGCGCTTCAGATTGACAATCCACGCCGTCACGCTCAGGGCGCCGCGCGATCCGGACCCGGCGGGCGCGGGCGCAAAGCCGTAGCTGCCGTACACCACCTCGGCCGCGTCCAGGGCTTCGCCCGCCTTGATGACGGAGGCGTGGGTGAGCAGGGCGTTGGGGCGCAGCGAGAGGCGGCGGAAGGCCTCCAAACGGTCCTCCCGGTCGAGCGCCAGCACGCCGCCGGACACCAGCGATTCTCTCACCGTTTCGGAGATGCTCTCGCCGATCCAATCCAGTCCGGCGTCCTTGGATTGATTGAAGAAGGGGAGCACCAGCACGGTCTCGCCGCGCAGCGCGGCACAGCCCGCCGCCATCAACACCGAAACCGCCAGCCGCCGAAGGTGCATCCACCTTCAGTCTAGTGGCTCTTGACGAACACGCGCAAAACGGTGCGCGGCCCGCGCCGCCGGAATCCTGTTCCCGCCCTTTTTGGCGGCGCGGTCTACGCGCCCCTTTGCGCTTCTAAGGAACACGCGCAAAACGGTGCGCGGCCCGCGCCGCCGGAATCCTGTTCTACGCGCCCCTTTGCGCTTTTGAGCTTGACAGGCTCAAGCCTGTCCTACCAAACCTGGGCGGGCGGAATGCGGACACCAGCCAAGGTGCTAAGATAATTTCTCCAATCCGCCCTATGGACCATATTCTATCGATGGTGCTGTTCACGCCCGTGGCGGGCATGCTGATTCTGATGTTGCTGCCGGCGTCGCAACCACGCCTGATCAAGCTCTGGGCCAACATCGCGGCGTTGGCGGGGTTCCTGATTTCGCTGCCGCTGGTATTCGGGTTCGACCGCGGCCGGACCTGGGCGTTCGAAGAGCAGGCATCCTGGATTCCCAGCATCGGCGCTACGTATCATCTGGGCATCGACGGGCTGGGACTGCTGATGGTGATGCTGACCACGGTGATCGGTTGCATCGCCATGCTGTCGAGCTGGAAGGCGGTCGAGAACCGGCTGAAGGAATACTACGCGTTCTTCCTGCTGCTGCAGACGGCCATGCTGGGCGTGTTCATGTCGCTGGACATGCTGCTGTTCTTCGTGTTCTGGGAGACGACGCTGGTGCCCATGTATTTCATCATCGCCATCTGGGGCGGGCAGCGGCGGGCATACGCGGCCATCAAGTTCATCATTTATACATTGATCGGCTCGGTGCTGATGCTGCTGGGCATTCTGACGCTCTATTTCCAGCACCTGACGCAATTCCAGACGGCGTCGTTCGACCTGGCGGAGCTGATGCGCACCAGTCTTACGCGCGGGATGGGTTGGTGGGTGTTCTGGGCGTTCTTCGTGGGGTTCGCGGTGAAGGTGCCGATGTTCCCGTTCCACACCTGGCTGCCGGACGCGCACACGGAAGCGCCGACGGCGGGATCGGTGGTGCTGGCCAGCGTGCTGTTGAAGATGGGCACCTACGGTTTCCTGCGCTTCTCGCTGCCGCTGCTGCCGGAATCGGCCAGGAACCCGACGATCGTGAACACGATGCTGGTGCTATCGGTGATCGCCATCGTCTACGGGGCGGCGGTGTGCCTGATGCAGAAGGACTGGAAGAAGCTGATCGCGTACTCTTCGGTGAGCCACCTGGGATTCTGCACGCTGGGCATTTTCACGCTGAACCCGGCGGGCATCTCGGGTTCGATCATCCAGCAGGTCAACCACGGGATTTCGACGGGGATGCTGTTCCTGATCGTAGGAGTGGTGTACGAGCGGCGGCACACGCGCGAGATTTCCGAATACGGCGGGCTGATGAAGGTGATGCCGGTGTTCACGATCGTATTTCTGATCGCGGCGCTGAGCTCGCTGGGGATGCCGGCGCTGAACGGGTTCATCGGCGAGATCGCCATATTGCAGGGGGCCTACCAGGTATCGTTCCACTGGGCCTTCTGGGGCGTAGTGGGCATCGCGCTGGGGGCGGCGTACCTGATCTGGCTGTTCCAGCGGACCATGCTGGGGGAGACGGCGGAGAAAAACCTGAAGCTGCTGGACCTGTCGTGGCGGGAGATCGCGGTATTCGCGCCGCTGCTGGCGTGGGCGTTCTGGATCGGCCTGAATCCGCAGCCGTACTTCGGGGTGCTGGAGCGGCCGGTGGCGCAGGTGGTGGAACGGGTGCAGCCGGGGTATTACGCGCGGCATCACCTGGCGAATCCGCTGACGGCGGGCGGGACGGCGGCGGCAAGCCTGCGTTGACGGGACACGCCGAGTCATTTATGGAAACCGAACTGGATTTTCTTGGCGACTTGCGGCGCACGCACACGTGCGGGCAGTTGCGCGCGGCGGACGCAGGATCGCGGGCCCTGTTGATGGGCTGGGTGCACCGGCACCGGGACCTGGGCGGGGTGATCTTCATCCACCTGCGGGACCGCGAGGGCGTGACGCAGGTGACAATCCACGCGGACGCGGACGAGGCCACCCACCGGCGGGCGGAGCGGGTGCGGCCGGAATACGTGATCGCGGTGGAAGGGCGGGTGACGCCGCGCAGCGCGGAGACGGTCAATCCGAACCTGGCGACGGGCGAGGTTGAGATTGCGGCCGAGAGGATCTGGATTCTGAACGAATCGCGCACGCCGCCGTTTCCGATGGAAGAGACCATGGACGTGGCGGAGGATGTGCGGCTGAAGTACCGCTATGTGGACCTGCGGCGGCCGCGCATGCAGCGCAACATCATGCTGCGCTCGAAGATTTCGTTCGCCGCCCGGGAGTGCCTGTACGGGCAGGGCTTTCTGGAGATCGAGACGCCGTTTCTGACGCGCTCGACGCCGGAGGGGGCGCGGGACTACCTGGTGCCCAGCCGGGTGCAGCCGGGCACGTTTTACGCGCTGCCGCAATCGCCGCAGATCTTCAAGCAGTTGCTGATGGTGTCGGGCTTCGACAAGTATTTCCAGATCGTGCGCTGTTTCCGGGACGAGGATCTGCGGGCCGACCGGCAGCCGGAGTTCACGCAGATCGACCTGGAGATGTCGTTTCCGCAGGAGGAGCGCATTTTCGAGGTGATCGAGCCGCTGGTGGCGCGGATCTGCGAAGTGGCGGGGCACGCGGTGGAGATTCCGTTTCCGAGGCTCACCTATGCGGAAGCCATGCGCGGGTACGGGAGCGACAAGCCGGACCGGCGCATCCCGCCGATGCAGATGGTGGAGCAGCTATTCCCGGCGGGCCTGAGCCCGCCGGGGCTGCCGCTGGCGGCGGTGCACATTCCCAAGACCGGCGCGCCGAGCCGCAGGGAGCGCGACGAGCTGAAAGCCTACGGCGCCGAGCGCGGCCTGCGCGTGTACGACGACGCCAAGCGTCTGGAGCGCGATCATGCGGGGCCGATGGCGCGGGTGCGCGAGATGACGGGCGCGGGCGAGGACGATCTGCTGATGCTGGCGGGATGGGCCGGCGAGCCGCAGGGGCAGCGTCCCGAGGAGACCGTGTTGCAGGCCTGCGGCCAGTTGCGGCTGTTCGCGGCGCAGAAATACAACGACCGGCACAAGCTGCTGGACCCGCGCAATTTCCAGTTCCTCTGGGTAGTGGATTTTCCGATGTTCGAATGGGACGCGGAGGAGGGCCGCTGGAACGCGGCGCACCACCCGTTCACCTCGGTGCACGACGAGGACCTGGACAAGCTGACCAGCGATCCGGCGCGGTGCCGGGCCAAATCGTACGACCTGGTTTTGAACGGCACGGAGCTGGGATCGGGATCGATCCGTATTCACCGGCGGGACGTGCAGTCGAAGGTGTTCGCGGCGCTGGGATTCGACGAAGCGGAGGCGCGGCGGCGGTTCGGATTTCTGCTGGAGGCGCTGGAGTACGGGGCGCCGCCGCACGGCGGGATCGCGCTGGGGCTGGACCGGCTGGTGATGATTCTGGCGGGGGAGACCTCGATCCGGGACGTGATTCCGTTCCCGAAGACGGCGCGGGCCACGGACCTGATGTGCGAAGCGCCGGCGGCGGTGCCTGAACGGCAGTGGAAGGAGTTGGGCATCGCTTTGCGGCGCCCGGTTTGAGGCGTGGAGGCACGGGGGCGGGCGACGCCGGGGTAGTGCCTGAAAGGTGCATTTAGGATTTTTGGTTGGGCTTGACGGGCGAGGACGGGTGTGCCATGTCAACGTCCATGGCACTTTTTGTATTTCTTGCCGCTTCCACAAGGACACGGGTCATTTCTGCCAGCCTTATCCGAGTGCGCTGGGAGCTTGCCGCTTGTTTGAATCTCAGCTACGAAGTCAATCTCTCTGCGTGAGGGGCAACAAAACGAAAATGTCGTATTGCCATTGTGGTGCGTTACTGAAAAGTCGCCTGTGCCAATAATGTCCATTCCGACCAGAACATCGATGCCTCCATGGAGAGTCATTTGCGCCACGCGAAACATGGCGAACATCACCTTATTCGGGAGCCCGATATTGACCAGGTGGTTAGTAGTGGTTAATGTTCCACCCCCAACGCCGACATTCGTCGCTCCGATTGAAGCGAGTTGCAGATCCGCGACTACCTTGGGCGAAATAGAGCTATGCGTGGCGCCGGTATCATAGAGTGCCTGGTATTTTTTTCCTTGAGGAAGTGGATCGGCAGGGCCGTGCGCGGGGAATACCTCAACTTCGCTGGTTAGTCTTAAAGATCTTCCTTGGTACCTGCAAGTGAATGCCGTGTGGCCGGAAGGGGTCATGCAATGATGCTATAAGCAGGACTGTAGAGCGTTAGCGTATAACTATCGGGGTCTGGAGAGCATGGCTGTAATGAAAACGTGCCCGGCGCATAGGATTTCATGGCCGTTTGGTAGGCATTCTCCATGGAGGCGAAGGCTGCAATGAGCTCCTGATCTACGATCAATAGAACCTTGCCATTGTACTTCGCGGAGAGTTCTTGCTGGTTTGCAATGTACCAGTCCAGGTTTTTCTTGAGGGGGTCGGGAACGCGGATGGTGTCCTCGCGGGCCATAGTTTCCACTACCATAACGTTAGCATATCATGCTCCAAGCGCAGCCAACAGCCAAGTCCTTTATTTTCAGCGCAATATTTCGGTGATCGGCTGCTTCGGCAGCGCCAAACTTCAGATAACGCGTCAAGGGCAGCAGGAAAGCCGAGATGAATCCCGGCTCAGCAGGCTTGACAGCCTGCGCCACGACTTTAAGTGAACAGGGTTGCCTCCAGCCCCATTGCGAGCGTTTTCAGGCACTACCCGATGCCGCGGCGCGGGAAAAGGGATAGAATTGTGCTATGTACAAGGGCTGCGCTCCAATTCTGATAGGTTACCTGGCGATGGCGTGCTCCGCCGCGCCACAGAACCAGCCTCCCGCCGAACCGGGACCGACGATCCGGGTTACCACCACGGAGGTGGCCCTGGACCTGGTGGTGCGCGACAAGAAGGGCAAGCTGGTGAAGAACGTCAAGGCCGGCGACGTGGAGATTTACGAAGACGGCGTGCGCCAGCAGCTTCGCAGTTTCCGCATGGTGCCGGGCCGCGAAGAGCAGCGGCGGCAGGCGCCGAACAGCGCGCCGACGGCGGAGACGACGCTGACCAAGGGGTCGCGGCCGCTACAGGAAGTGAACGCGGTGTGCATCGTTTTCCACAACATCGACCCGACGGTCCGGCCGCACGCGGTGGAGATCGTGAAGGAATTTCTAAAGAGCGATCTGCCGCCGGAGACGTACATCGCGCTGTTCACGCTGAACGAGCAACTGATACCGATGCACGCCTTCACCAAGGACCGGGCGGAGCTGCTGGCTACGATTGACGGCTCGTTCACCGGGCAGCCGATCGATTTCGGCAGGGCCTCGCAGGCGCTGCTGACGGCCAACCCGAACGTGGTGACGATAACGGCGGCGGTCAACAACGCCACGCACTCCGCCAACGTGAGCCTGAACATGACGGGGGGCGAGGTGAGCACGGCGGTGATTACGGG
>VFSW01009720.1_pt1 | contig 13711 bp, 6 predicted proteins | sample 5358111 | NCBI WGS metagenome assembly VFSW01 (sample SAMN11554181, study PRJNA540505) | mine drainage metagenome | isolation source: sediment from site ElyBrook_90M | place: USA: Ely Copper Mine, Vershire, VT | collected 2017 | reverse complement strand
GCCCGCGGAGGCTCCGCCGAGTCAGCCGCTCGGCATCGACGCGGCCGGCACCGCGGGGTCCGACGCGTTCGGGCTGGCGGCCCGCTCCGGCGGCCAGGACATCATCGGCGGCGGAAACGGCGCGTTCGGCTGGTATACGACGATCGTCAAGAACTCCGTGCTCGACCGGCTTTCGGACGACGAACGGATCCGGCACGGCAGCTACTCGGTCCTGGTGCGCGTCTGGGTCGCCGCGGACGGCCGGATCACGAAGGTCGCGCTGGCGCGCCCGAGCGGCAATCGCGACACGGACGAATTCATCGTACAGGACCTGGAACGGCTGCCGCGGCTGTCGGACCCGCCTCCGCTGGAGATGCCGCAGCCGATCACGCTCGAGGTGGCATCGCGCGGCTGAACGCCGCCGGCCGCGACGCGGGCGGCCGGCGCCTCCGAATCATTGGCACAGACTCATACGGAATCTCATAGACCCATGCGCATCAGAAAGTTCTCGATCGTGTCGGCCGCCGTCGCGGTCATGTGGGCGCTGGCAATCGGTGCGCGGCCGGTCTACGCGGAGGACACGGCCCAGTCGCTCGGCGTTCTTCGTGACACGGTCATCAACCTCCTCGATGGCCTGGTGCAGAAGGGCGTGCTGACCCGCGAACAGGCGCAGGCGATGGTCAAGTCGGCCGAGGACAAGGCGGCCGCCGACGCGAAGGCCGATGCCGCGCGCAAGGCCGCCGAAGCGCGGGCCGAGCAGGGCGCGGTCCGGGTGCCCTACGTGCCCCAGATCATCCAGGACAAGATCCGCAGCGCGGTGAAACAGGACCTCGAGAAGGACGTGACCCGCGACGTGGTGGCCGCGGCGAAGCAGCAGCGCTGGGGTGTGCCGGGCGCGCTGCCGGACTGGGTCAACCGGCTCGAGATTCACGGCGACATCCGTCTGCGGGGCGAGTCCGATCTGTATGCCCGCGGTAATTCGCACCAATATCCGAACTTTTCGGCGATCAATGCCGCCGGCGGCATCGGCCGGGCCGGCGCCAACGCCCTCCTGAACACCTCGGTCGACCGTTATCGCGAACGCGAGCGGCTGCGGCTCGGCGTCGATGCGCGTGTAACCGAGGATCTGACGGCCGGAATCCTCGTCGGATACGACAATCTGGGATTCCCCGTGTCGACCAATCAGACGCTCGGCAACTACGGCCAGAACACGGCACTCGCCGTGTATCAGGCCCGACTGCGCTACGATCACAAGGACGCGGCCGGCTTTCCCTGGCTCACGCTCGAGGGCGGACGGTTCGCGAATCCGTTCTACTCGTCCGCCCTCGTCTGGTACCCGGACCTGAACTTCGACGGCAGCTACGGCACGCTGCGCGTGCCGTTCGGCGGCGTGGACCGGAAGCCGCGAAATGTCTTTTTCACGCTCGGCGCGTTCCCGCTGCAGGACATCGAGCTTTCGTACCGCGACAAGTGGCTGCTCGCCTCGCAGCTCGGGCTCGATATCCCCTGGTCCGGCGGCGGGCGTGCCCGTCTCGCGGCGGCCTACTATGACTTTGACCACATCGACGGGGTCCGCAACAGCGTCAACAGCACGCTCGAGAACTTCACCGCGCCGCCCGTGCTGCAGAAGGGGAACACGCTGTACGACATCAGCAACAACCCGCTCGACCCGACCGTCAACCTGTATGCGCTCGCCGCCGACTACCGTGAGCTCGAGGTGACCGCGGGCCTCGACCTGCCGGTCGGCGGCCACAAGCTCTCCTTCACGGCCGACTACGTCGACAACGTCGGCTACAACCAGAAGGCGATTTTCGCGCGCACGGGTCTGATGGTGCCCAAACGCGGCCTGGGCTATCTCGCCGGCCTGGACTTCGGCTCCGCACAGCCGGGACGCGCCGGGACCTGGGACGCTTCGATCGAGTACCGGTATCTCCAGCGCGATGCCGTCGTCGATGCGTTCGCCGACCAGGACTTTCACCTCGGCGGCACCGACGCCAAGGGTTACGTTCTCGGCGGCCAGTGGTGGTTCCTCGACCGCACGTCGCTCTGGGTCCGCTATTTCAACAGCAACGCGATCGATGGCCCGCCGCTCGGAATAGACATGATCTTCGTCGACATCAACGCGGCGTTTTGACCGCGATGTGGCGCCCGAACTCAACGCCTTCCCTGCCGCGGCTTGCCGGCTTCGTCCTGCTGGGCGCCGTGCTCATCGGCGCGCGCTACGCGCCGGCGCAGGAGGTGCGCAGCGGTGGCTCGAATGCGGCGGCAATGGCCGAGATGCAGCAGCTCGCCGCCGCGCGCTCGGCGCTGCAGGCCGACAACGACAAGCTGCGCGCCCAGGTCGCTGCCCTGAAGAAGTCCCTCGACCAGGCGAAGCAGGACTCGGCCGCCGCGCATCTGCGCGCGGGCCGGGACCAGACGGAAATGGCACGCACCAAGGCGTCGACCGAGCAGCTCGCCGCGGCCAACACGCGCTTGCGCGGTGAACTCGAGGAGCTGATCAAGCGATTCCGGCAGACCGCGCTCAACTTGAAATCGGTGGAGGGCGACCGCAACGCGCTCAAGGCGCAAGGCCAGAAGGATCAGGCCCTCTATAAGAAGTGCGTCGCCGACAACGTCGCGCTGTACCAGGTCGGCAGCCAGGCGCTGGACCATCTCGAGCACCAGGGATTTTTTCATCGCCTCGCGCAGTCCGAACCATTCACGCAGCTCGCGCGGGCGAGGCTTTCCAATCTCGTCGATGACTATCGGTACCAGATGCGGTCGCTGCAGGTCGCACCGCAGCACCCGCCCGTCGACGCCCGCAAGTCGCCTTAGGCGCTGTTGACATAATCCTGATAGGCCTTTGGCGCCGACGAACAAGCGAATCGTCAATGATCCAGTTCGCGATGACGCGCCGGGAATTGAGGGCTGCGTCACAGAAAATTCACCTTCGTATCATTTGGCTGGGACAAGTCGCTCGGATACTGAGCCCCGCTAACCAAGGGTCCGCGGTGGAGGCCAATGACGGCGCACGGTCCACCCTGGAGACGGTCGACGCAGTGAGCGCGCCCGCGCCGCATCGGTGATGCGGCGCGGCCGCTCGCGGCGACGCGGACGCAACCTGCGGTTGCTGTGTTCAGTATCACCAACCATAAGGGGATTTTTCCATGAACTTGATCATCAAAACGGCCGTCGGCGCCGCGCTGCTCGGCGCGACTTCGATGGCCTTCGCGACCAGCGTCACGCCGCCGGCCAGCGGCCCGACGCCGCAGCCGACTTCAGGTCCCGGCGGTCTCATCGTCGAGGTGTACGACACGGTCACCGGCGTGTCGCTCGCCGAGTGGCTCGGTCCGACCCTCGCCACGCTCGGAACAACGACGGCCCAGACTGCGGGCACGACCGACTACGGTGTGCTTGGCGGCACCGCGAACGTCGCCGGCGGGACGACGGATCTGTTCTCCAGCCTGTTCAGCAGCACGGAAATTGCCGCCGGCAACGTGGTCTACACCATCAATGCCGCGACCTCCGCGATCTCCGGTCAGAATGCGTTCGCCACGAGCTTGTCCTCGGTCGGCACGTCGATCACCAACAGCAAGGTCAATGCGGAAGCGGTAACGCTCGGATCGGGAGTCAGCGCCATATTGAACGGCGTGGCCGCCTGTAATGGCTTGAACCCCTGCACGGCCACCTCGGCGACGGCGGCGACGAGCGCGACGACCTACTTCAATGCGACCTACGGCGGCTTGCCCAGCGGCTTCAACGCCGGCGGCACGGTCGGCGGGTCGGCGGTCGGGTTCTACCTGATCGCGCAGACCAGCACGTCGACACTCAAGCAGGCGTCCGTGACCCAGTTCGCCGGCGCCGGCGGCGCCGCCACGTGGGCGCTCGCGGCCAACGGCGATCTCGTGTACACGGTGCCCGGCCAGGTCTCCGCCGTGCCGCTGCCGGCCGCGGTGTGGCTGCTCGGTTCGGGTCTGCTCGGCCTCGCCGGCGTCGGTCGCCGCAAGATGGCCGCCTGATTCAAATTATTTCTTAAATATCTGGAGAGAATTGACATGAGTTTGAAGCAACTAATCTCAGTGAGCGCGGGGGTGGTCGGCCTGATCGCCGCCGGCGCGAGCATGGCGTCGACGACGATCAACGCCGTGACCGCGCAGTACGACGTATCCGGCTCGACCGCGCTCGACAAGCAGCTGCACACGCTGTTGACGAACACGACCAATGGTCCGTGCGCGTCGATTCAGGAAATCCTGACCGACATCTCCTCCGCGAATGCGCCCCCGGTCGCGTCCCTGAGCGGCGGCCATCAGTTCGTCGTCGTTTGCACGTCGCGCACGGCGCTCGGCACCGTTCCGGCGGGCACGCTGATCGCGATCGACAAGGAGAGCAACGGCGGATCCTACGAAGGCACCGGGCCGGTCGCGGACGGCACGACCCTGCAGTTCGTCGACGTGTCGAAGGCCCTCACCTGCACGGGCGCCTCGGGCGTCGGCTTCGGCGGCTTCACGCAGGTCGACGGCTGCCCGACGACGGCGCTCGCGCCGACGTTCGGCGTCGCCGATGAAGACCCGACGGTGTTCACGGTCGGCGTCGTGGTCACGGCCGCGGAACGGGCCAAGCTGAACACGATCCCGCTGTTCCAGAACGAGTTCGGCATCGGTGTGTCGCTCGACCTGTACCGCACGCTGCAGAAGGTCCAAGGCCTGACGGTCGGCTCCGACACGCTGGCGAACATGCCGACGCTGACGCACCAGCAGATCGCGGCGCTGATGTCCGGCACCGCGATCGACTGGTCGTCGATCATCGACTCCGCCGGTCACTCGATCGTGACGGATGCGGCCGTCGCGCCGTCGAGCACCGCGGTGTTCTTCTGCAAGCGCCCGCAGAGCTCGGGCACGAACGCCGGCGCGGACATCTACTTCCTGCACAACCGATGCACCGGTGCGACGGAGTTCCTGCCGATGGCGGCGGCCTCGACGACGGCGGCCAACTGCAAGGGTCTGCTGACGGTCGCCAATCAAAACACCCCGGAGACGGGTGGCTGCGCGTGGCAGGCGTCGAACATCACCGACGCCGTGTTCCCGGGTGCGGGCACGGGCGATGACGTCAACTGTCTGACCGCGCACGACAAGCTCGGCCAGTGGGCGTTCGCCTACCTCGGCGGTTCGACCGGCTTCGACGATGCGGGCGGCGCCGGCGGCGTGGCCGACACCAACGCGACCGCGGTGGCGCGGTTCCGCTTCGTGGCGATCGACGGCCACAAGCCGACGCTGCAGGGTCTGATCAACGGCACTTACGACTACGCGTTCGACAACGTGCTGAACGAGCCGCTGACGATCTCCGCGTCGGGCTCGGCGCTCGCGACGCTGTTCCAGTCGGTGATGCAGACCCAGCTCGTGAGCACGCTGATCTCGACCGAGACCAATTCCGGTGATGCGAACTTCGCGGTGGGCGGCCTGCTCGACGCGATCAACGTACCGGCCCTCGCCTTCGCGGCGGCCCCGGTGAAGACGACCGCGCAGGTGCTGGCGGCTCCGGTCAGCGCGTTCACGTTCTCGGCCGGCGGTTCGGTCAATGACTGCCAGGTGCCGGTCGATGCCGGGACGATGCTGACGAACGAGGCGCTGTAAATGCAATGACGGGACACGGGGCGCGGGACTTCCGACCGCGCTCCACATGATGGAGTGTCCTGAATTGGCGTAAACAAGGAACGGGCGCCGCTATGATTCGCGGCGCCAGATTCCTTTTTTTTGGTTATCAACCGCGCGACGTCCCCGCGGCATGTCGTCCGGAGTTACAGGAACCAGATTGGTGCGATCACGTCGCCTTAGCCACACCGTCGCGATGATTGCGACCGCACTGCTGCTGCTCGCCGGAACGGCGTTCGGCCGTGCGCCTGAACCCGGTTCCGCCGCGGCCCGCTTCGATATTCTCGAGTACCGGGTGCTCGGGAACACACTCCTCGGCACGCGCGCGCTCGAACGCGCGGTCTACCCTCACCTGGGACCGGACCGCAGCTTCGCCGATGTACAGGCGGCGCGCGCCGCCCTCGAAAAGGCCTATCACGACGCCGGCTACAGCACGGTCTACGTCGACATTCCGGAACAGACCGTGGGCAGCGGCGTGATCCGCCTGCGGGTCACCGAAGGCCGCCTCGACCGCGTGCACGTGGTCGGTGCGCGTTATTTCTACGATCGCCGCCTGGTCGCCGCATTGCCGGCGCTCAAGCAGGGGACGAGCCCCTATTTCCCCGCGCTCCAAAAGGAGCTCGTGCATCTGAATCAGCTCTCCCCGGATCTCTCGGTTGCACCGATCTTGAAGCCCGGCCCGCTGCCGGCGACCGTCGACGTCGAGCTCAAGGTCAAGGACAGCCTGCCGCTGCACGGCAACGTCGAGGTGAACGATCGCTACACCGCGGACACGACCCACACGCGTCTGACCGCCAATCTGAGTTACGACAATCTGTTCCAGCGCTACCAGACGCTGTCGCTGCAGTATCAGACCGCGCCGGCCAATTCGCGCGATGCGCGCGTGCTGGCCGCGACCTACCTCGCGCCGGTTCCGGATTGGCATTCGACCGTCGCCCTGTTCGCCGTCAAGACGGACAGCGACGTGGCGACCGTCGGCACGCTCGCGGTCCTCGGCAAGGGGCGCATTTACGGCGGACGCTACATCATGCAGCTGCCGCGGCAGGGACATTATTACCCGACGCTGACGTTCGGCGCCGACTTCAAGGATTTCGACGAAAGCGTGCTGTTGACCGCCGGCGGGGGTGTCGACACGCCGATCCGCTACATGAACTGGTCGATCGTCTACGGGGGCAGTTTCCCGGATCCCCGGCGGCCGACCTCGTTCACGATCGGGGCCAATTTCGGCGTACGCGGCCTCGTCAACGACGCGGTGCAGTTCGAGAGCAAGCGGGCGCTGTCGAATCCCGACTACGTGTACTGGCACGCGGACGTCACGCACACGGAGCCGCTGCCGTACGGTGCCGGCCTCCTGTTTCGCGCGGCGGGCCAGTATGCCGTCTCGCCGTTGATCGACAACGAACAATTCGCGATCGGCGGGGTCGACACGGTGCGCGGATACCTGGAGGCCGAGGCGCTCGGAGACATGGGCATCGCCGGCACCGTGGAACTGCACACCCCGTCGGCGCGGTCCCTGTTCGGCGCGCATCCGCGGGAGGCCTACGCCTATCTTTTCTACGACGCCGGCGTCGTCAGCCTGATCGATCCATTGCCGAGTCAGACCGCGCGCACCGACCTGCAGGGCTTCGGGCTCGGACTGCGCCTCGCCGGTTTCGACGGCATCGACGCCGCTCTGGATTGGGCGTGGCCGCGGATCGGCAGCGCCTACGAACGTCCCGAGCGGTCGCGCATTCATTTTCACTTCCGGTACGGATTCTAGGAGCGCTCATGCCGTCCCGACCCATCGACGTCCCTCGCAGCCAATCCGCGGCCAAACCGAAGCCCGCGGCCCGCGCCTGTGCGCTGTTCGCGACGATCGGCTCGCTCGCGTCCTGGTTCGTGCCTTCCGCGGCGGCGGCCGCAGAACTTCCCGTTCCCTGCGCGACCGGTGCCTGCGGAGCCAACGGGCCGACGACCTGGGTGACCGCGGGAAGCGCGGGTCTCGTGCAAACCGGCAACTCGATGACGATCACCCAGTCGACCGAAAATGCCACCTTCAACTGGAAGAGCTTCAACATCTCGGGCGACGGCTCCGTGACCTTCAAACAGCCCGACGCCGCGGCGGTTGCGCTCAACCAGATCTTCCAGAGTGATCCGAGCAAAATTCTCGGTGCCCTGAACGCCAACGGCTCGGTCTACCTGATCAATCAGAACGGCATCATTTTCGGCAGCGGCGCGCAGGTGAACACCGGATCGCTGCTCGCATCGACGCTCAACATCACGCCGACAGCGCTCACGGGGATCCTGAACGCGGGCCTGGCGGACCAGCCCGCCTTTACGAGCTTCGTCGACGCGAACGGCAACAAGGTGAGCGGCGCGGTCCAGGTGCAGGCCGGCGCGACGCTGACCGCGCCCGGCGGGGAGGTCCTGCTGTTCGGCCAAAACGTCAGCAACCAGGGCACCGTCAGCGCGAATGGCGGGCAGGTCATCCTCGCGGCCGGCGACAGCGTCTACCTTGCAGCGAGCACCGATCCGAACCTGCGCGGCCTCCTGGTCGAGGTCGGCAAGGGCGGAACCGTCACGAACGCGGCCGCGACCACCGCCGGCGGCAGCGACTACGGCCGAATCGCCGCCGCGGACGGCGACGTCACGATGGTCGGACTGATCGTCAATCAGCTGGGCCGCGTGTCGGCGACGACCGCGGTCCAGGAGAATGGCTCGATCCACCTGCTCGCGCAGGACGGCGGCAGCGCGACCTATATTCCCGGCAACGTGGCGGCGAACCTGCAGGCGACGAATGCCGGCACGCTCACCTTGGGCTCGGCGAGCCAGACCGACGTCAGCCTGGATCTTTCGAGCACGGCGACGGCGGTCGATTCAACCGCGCAGCCGCGCTCGCAGATCGTCCTGAGCGGCAACGACGTGACGCTGGCCGGCGGCGCCGAGATCACCGCGCCGTCGGCGAACGTCACGATCAACGCGCAGGCGAACCCAACGCAATCGCCGCAGGACTATCCGGTCAGCCCGTCGACCGGCCGGCTCGTCATCGACCCGGGCGCCTCGATCGACGTGTCCGGTGCCAGCGTCGAGTTGCCGATGTCGAGCAACCTGCTCGCGGTGCAGCTGCGCGGCACGGAGCTTGCCAACAGTCCGCTGCAGCGGAACGGCGCGCTCTACGGCCAGACGGTTTACGTGGACATCCGCCAGTCCGGGACTCTCGCCGACGGCACGGCCTGGATCGGCTCGCCGATCGGCGATCTGTTCGGATACGTCTCGACGATCCAGCGCCAGGTCGGCGCGCGCAATCTGACCGGCGGAGCCATACATCTGAATTCCGACGGAGCCGTCTTCGTCGATCCGGGCGCGACGCTGAATGTCTCCGGCGGCCGCATCAACTACCAGTCCGGTTATCTCAACACGACCAAGCTTCTCGGCGCGAATGGTCTGGTTTATGACATCTCGCAGGCGAACCCCAACCAGGCTTACGTCGGCATCGCCAACAATTACTCTTTTTCCGATCCGAAGTGGGGGATCACGCAGAATTATCCCGGACTCGGCCTGGCCGATCCGCGCGGTAATTTCGTCCCGGGCTACGTTCAGGGAGCGGATGCCGGCAGCGTCGCGATTGCCGCGCCGCGCCTCGTCCTCGACGGCAATATTCAAGGCGGCACGGTCGTCGGCCCGCTGCAGCGGATCCTGCCGGACGCCAATACATATCCGTATGCCGGCGCGCAGTACACCGAACTGTATCGACCGATAGACCAGATCCCGCTCGGCGCCACGCTCGTCCTCGGCGATCCGAATGGCGGGACGACGCAGAGCAACTTTTTGCTGCCGAACGTCGATTTCGCGAACACCCTGGTCTATCCGGGTCTGAGCGGCACGGCCGGCGCGCCGTTCGACCCGCTGTCCGATCCGTTGCCGGCTTCGCTCGACACCACCGTGCTGCGTCCGGCGCTGTTTTCGCCCGGCGGCATCGCGAATCTTCAACTCGCCGCCAACGGAATCGTCACGATCCCCGCGGGAACGACTCTCGCGCTGCCGGACGCCGGCTCCTTGTCGATTCTCGCCGGCGCCATCGTCGATGCCGGTCAGCTGACCGCGCCTTCGGGGTCCGTCTCGCTCGTGGCGCTGCCCACGCAGTCGATACTGCCCGACTCTGCGCAAGCGACACTCACGCTCGCATCCGGCGCGGCGATCGACGTCAACGGTCTGTGGGTGAACGACCAGCCGACCGCGCTCGGGAACCCCTCCACCGATCCGCTGGCAATCAACGGCGGTCGTGTCACGATCAAGACCGGCGGGCTCGTGCCGCTCGACCTGCAATCGGGCAGCCGCATCGACGTCTCCGGTGGCGCCCAGCGCACCGCCGCGGGCGCGATTCATGGGGGAAGCGCCGGCAGCATCGCCATCACCGCAGGCGGCGGAACCTCCGGCGTATCGGCCCCCGCCAACGTCTCGTCGAGCTTCGACGGGCTCAGCCTGACCAAGGGCGGCCGCTTCACGCTGACGGCCAACGCCTTGTGCATCGCGACCAGCGATTGTTCGGGGGCCGAGACCGGTCTCGTGTGGGTGCCCACCACGCTTTTCTCGGCCGATGGGTTCGCCAGCATTTCGTTGACCGCGGACGTCGGCGGGCTGGCCCTGGAGCCTGGAACCCAGATCGCCGCGCAACAACTCAATCTCGCGCTGAATGGTAATGAGTCCACGGCTCCGACCGGCACATCCTTCGCCGCGTTGACGACGCCGACTTTGCTGCCCGAGGTGAACCGCGCGGCGATGAGCCTGAGCCTCAATGTTTCGCCGTCCTTACCCGCGGGGTTGGCCTACACGCCGGCCGATTTCTCGGCCGCGGGGATCCTTGCGATCGGTGACCATGCGAGTCTCAGCGTCGATCCCACCGGGTCGATCGCGCTCAATTCGAACACGTCCGTCGTCATCGACGGCGCCCTTTCCGCGCCCGCTGGATCGATTTCCGTCGCGACCGGCACGGGCCTTCAGTTGAATGGTTTCCCGGCGAATCAGGGCATCTGGCTGGACAGTTCCGCCAGTCTGTCGACCCAGGGCGTCGCGCAACTGGTGGCCAATGACCTTGGTCAGCGCACCGGCTCCGTGCTCGACGGGGGCACCATCTCGGTGACGGCCAATCGCGGCTACATCGTGACCGCCGCGGGATCGCTCCTGGACGCGTCGGGCACCGCCGCAAACGTGAACCTGGCCCAGAGCGCGAGCATCAGCGGCGTACTGACCGCGGCGCCTTCCTTGATCGCGTCGAACGGCGGCACGATCAACCTCACTGCCGCGGAGGGCATGCTGCTGAACGGCACGGCGGCGGCCCGGGCAGGCGCAGGGCCGGGGGCCTCGGGCGGAACGCTCGCGGTCACGTTGGACGGGAATCTGCACGCCGACGTCATGGGTACGCCCCTGTTCCCGCTCGCACCCCCGCAGCTGATCGTGACCAGCGGACCCGTGAGCGTCGTCGGACCTCAAGTGCCGGTGCCGTCGCAGTTCAACGGCGAGGCTCTCGTCCCGGTCTCGCTGATCGATAACGGCGGCTTTGGCGGCGTTGACCTGACCGCGCGCAATCTGTTCGACCTCAATTTCCAGACCAACGTGCCGGTCGCGACCGCGAGCATCGTGTTTTCGCACGGTATCGACCTGCAGTTGCCCGCATCCATCCGGCTGGATGCCCCCGAGATCGTCGCGCCGCCGGGTGGCACGGTGACTCTCTCGGCCCCCTATGTCAGCATCGGGAACACCGATTCGCGCTACGGTGCGCAAGTCGGCAGCGCCGCGGCGCCCGGCCAGGCGAGCCTCAATGTGCAGGCCGATCTCGTCGACATCGCGGGCACGCTCGGGCTCAGCGGCTTCTCGAACGCCGCTTTCACGAGCAGCGGCGACATTCGCTTCGAGGGCATCGAAAACGACACCGGCAGCGCCCCGGTGATCACGGGGGCGCTGCTTGCCTCCGGGACCGTGAGCTTCACCGCCCAACAGCTTTATCCGACCACGCTTTCACGGTACAGCGTGTCGGTGGCGCCGGGTTTGGATGGCACCAGCGCGCTGGCGATCGCGCAGGCGGGCGGCGCGCCGCAACCGGTCCTGTCCGCGGGCGGCGCGCTGACGCTGGCGGCTGATTCGATCAATCAGTCGGGCACGCTCCGCGCGCCGTTCGGCACGATCACGCTGAACGCGCCGACGATCGACCTTGCCGCCGGCAGCCTCACCTCCGTGTCCGGCGCGGGTCAGATCATTCCATTCGGCGCGACACAGGCCGGTCGGGACTGGGTCTACCAGATGCCCAGCGGCAACCTGCAGGTCCTCACGCAAAGCGGCCCGCCCGGCAAGCTCATCCAACTCAACGGCAACGACATCACGATCGCGCGGGGGGCGACGGTCGACCTGTCCGGCGGCGGGGATCTGCAGGCGAGTGAATTCGTGTCGGGCACGACCGGGACCGTTGACGTGCTCGCCAACGGCTATGCGCCCTATCCCGGACAATTCGCGATCGTGCCTTCGCTCGATCTGCGTTACGCGCCGATCGATCCGCAATCGCAGACCGGCTTCCAATACGCTCCCGGCAGCACGATCGTACTCGCGGGCGGCGGCGGCATCGCCGCCGGCACCTACGCCATCCTGCCCGCGAGCTATGCGCTGTTGCCGGGGGCTTATCTGGTGCGCCCGGTGACCGGTTACACCGACATCGCGTTCGGCCAATCCTACGGTCAGACCGACGGCAGCACGGTCATCGCCGGACGTTTCGGTATCGCAAATACCGGCTACGCGTCGCCGCGCACCCAGGGCTTCGACATCCGCGCCGGCAGCGCGGTACAGAACCTCGCCAATTACGCGCTGACGTCGGCCAATTCCTTCTTCACCAATGCCGCCAACTCGGCGGGAGCCGTCGTCCAGCAATTGCCGGTAGACGCGGGGCAGCTCCAGTTCGCCGCCGGCAGCGCGCTGCAATTTCTCGGTCAGCTCGCGGTCGGCGCCCCGCGCGGCGGCCGGGGCGGGCCGGTGGCCCAAAGCGCCCCCCATGTGGGAAAAGCCCCCAACCGTGGGGGTGGGGGCCGCCCCGGGGGGGGGGCTTTGGATGCCTCGCAACTCAACGCATTCGGCGCGCAATCGCTGCTGATCGGCGGTACGCGAACCGCCGGCGCCACCGCGACCAACGTGACCACGACGGCCGCATCGGTGTCGGTCGATTCCGGCGTGACCCTGACGGCACCCGATCTGCTGCTCGCGGCCACGGACACGCTGACGATTGCGTCGGGCGCGACGCTCGATGCGCAGGGGGCCGCCGCCTACACCCCGCCGGCGTACGACTTCAGCGGCGGCGGCTCCGTGGTGCGCGTGTCGACCGGCGCCCAAGCGCCGATCGTGCGGACGGGCCTCAATGCGGCGCCGGGCGTCCTGTCCATCGCCGCCGGCGCGACCTTGGCGGCCGGCGGTTCCGCGTCGCTCGAGGCCAGCGGCAACCTCCAGTCGCAGGCGACCTACCAACTCGCCGGTGGCTCGCTCGCGTTCTCGGCGTCCCAGATCGACCTCGGCAGCGCGCCCGCCGGGACCCAGGGCCTGGTGCTCTCGCCGACCGCCTTGTCATCGCTCGGACTGCAATCGCTGTCTTTGTCGAGCGCCTCGTCGATCGATCTGTTTGGTTCGACCGCACTCACCGTTGACGGCGGTTTGCAGCTGGCCGCGAACTCGATCGTCGCCGCAACGCCGGATGCAGCCGCCTCGCTGCAGGCCAAGACCCTCACGATCGCCGGAGCGCCGGGAGCCGGTCCCGCGTTGTCGACGGCATCCGCCGGCAGTCTGACGTTCGCGGCGGACACGGTGACTCTCGCCGGCGGTGGCATTGCCATCAACGGGTTCGCGTCAACCTCGATCGTGGCTCGTTCGTCGCTTCGAGCCGGCGGATCCGGCAGCCTCGCCAGTGACGGCGCGCTCACCTTGTCGAGCCCGCTGATCGACACGGGGAGCGGCGTCAATTATCAAGTCGCGACAACCGATGCACTGGTCCTGCAGGGGTCTGGATCCCCCGCGACCGGCGCCCCTTGCGCGGCGCCCCGGGGAGGGTGTCTTGATCGCCTGTGAGGGCGGAGCGGAGCCGGGGTCAAGGG
>VFSW01009719.1_pt1 | contig 13712 bp, 14 predicted proteins | sample 5358111 | NCBI WGS metagenome assembly VFSW01 (sample SAMN11554181, study PRJNA540505) | mine drainage metagenome | isolation source: sediment from site ElyBrook_90M | place: USA: Ely Copper Mine, Vershire, VT | collected 2017 | reverse complement strand
GTTAATAGATCACATGCAGATATACAAGGGATGGCTCGAGGATCTTATCTCCGGGAAATTCTACACCATGATCCATGACCTGGTTGAGTCGCAGAAGCAGTCGATCCAGATCCAGGAACAGCAGGCACGGATCCAGAAGAAGCAGGAAGACATCCAGGCATCCGCCTTTGTTCAGGTAGACGAACGTCTTGGAGAGCAGCTCCGTCTTATGAATATGATGGCAACACAGTTCTACGCATCCCTGAACGAGTTCAGGCTAGCCATCCAGGAGGTTTTGAGGAAATGACGACTGACATTATCACGGTCTTGAAGGACCTCAAGAAAAAGGCGCCTGGGAAACAACTCTCGCTCGAGCAGGTCAACTTCGTTTCACTGGCCTGTGAAAGCAGGGTACATTTAAGTTGCCACGCAATGAACTGTACATGCATGTGTCATCCCAGGGTGAGGAACTGATGTTCAAGAAATTAGATAAAGAGGCCAGAAGAGTCATTGAGAAGATTGCCTTCGAGGAAGAACATAGAAAAGCCATTGAGGAAGATCTAAGACGAATGTTTGTTGAAAGGAGGCCCTGAAATGAAAATCACCTTCGAAGGTCAATCCTACAAGATTGATATCAGGTTCGTGAAGGGAATACGTCTCTACACTAAGAGTGGTCATTCTAATGAGTTTGAGTGCAACACGCACGGATTTAGGGGAGATAAACATAACCTTGGACAGCACTTGAAATTGCAACACAGGGAACTCTTTTCAGAGAGAAACAGGAGGCCCTGAAATGAGTCTTCACACCGGAACCAAAGCTGAAACGGAACGAAAGAAACTCCTCGAGGCATTCGGACACGTAATCCTCAACCTGGGGCAAAACCAGTACGGAGACCTCGAGGACGTATGTTGCAACGTCATAATCGAGGTAAAGACCTCTAAGGATCATCGGAGAGACCTCAAGCCCAAGGAAAAGGTCCAACTCAAGCGTCTCCTGGATCTAGCAAAATGGAGAAAGATAAGGTACGATATCCGATTCTCCGGAAATGGACACTCCAAACCCCAATGGATCCAGTTTTACCCTGCCAAGCCAGTAAGTTCGTTCAAGCTGCCAATGAATAAGACCAACAAGGATGAAACTCCATCTAAAATCAATTCTAAACGAGCGGAGAATAACAATAAGAAGCCTCGAGCCGGAAAATCTCAGGAGAATTGAAAATGGAAAAGAGTGAGTTTGTCGGAATACTGCATGACAGGCAATGGAGGAATTTTTATTTTTTTGCAGGCACGGAGAACGTGAAGAAAGGCGAGAACGTCTACCACTGGTGCGGATTCTGCTCCTACGCAACAGGAAAAACAAAGCCAGGAGGCAGCTCTGACAGAATCGACAGGCAGATCGCAAATCACCTGTGGGAGAATCACAGATCCGAAGCAACCAAGATAGCACTTGAGATGAAAGCACAGCAGCTAGCATCAAGGCCTGGACAGACAAAGTTGGAGGTGTGAAATGAAGGTTGCTCTCTATGCCCGGGTATCGACCAAGGACAAGGATCAATCCCCTGAAAACCAATTTATACGCTTACGGGCCTACTGTGAATCTAAAGGCTGGATTTATGAGGAGTACAACGATTTCGCGTCTGGATCCAAGAAAGAAAGATTAGGACTGAAGCTCATGATGGATGATCTGACCGAATATGACGGAGTCCTGGTTTTAAGGCTGGACAGGTTTGGGAGGTCTCTGTCAGACCTGATTAGCCTTCTCGAACGAATCAAGAAAAAAGGAAAGTTTTTTGAAGCCGTAGATCAGGGCCTTAGGATCTCCGATAAGAAGGACCCCATGAATGATTTCATGTTCGGGATTCTTGGAGCTGCAGCCCAGTTTGAACGGGAGCTAATAAGTGAAAGAGTCAGGGACGGGATGGCCCGGGCAAGGAAAGAGGGAAAACTAGTAGGAAGAGGGAAAGCGATCAAGACCAGGGAGGCAGAAAAAAGGATCCTCGATCTCCAGGAAGAAGGATATTCGATCCGTGAAATCGCACAGAGGTCCAATATTCCACGATCCACGGTACATGACATTCTGTCCAAAAAAAGAACTCTTAATTCGGACAAAAAAACAGGAGGGGGGATTAATAAGAAAACCCCCCCTGAGAAGAAGGGTCCCTTTCCGGACGGTGGGAAATGAAGATCTACGTCTTGGTCCTATCAATTATTATAATCATCGACTCAGGCCTTAATGGGATCCTTCATGTCTTTCCGGAATTCCTGCTCATATTATCATACCTGGGCTGTGTGGGGGACATCCTTCTCCTATCCAGAATTGCTCACAACAAGGAGGTGGCAAGACAGTGGACCAGATTGATGAGCTTATCATGCAAGCGCTTCAAAAAGCTCGAGCACCCGTAAGGTATCCGTTCATCATCCGGCAAATCTATTTATCTGCCGGAACGGCGGATGTCAGCTCATGCATAATCTATGGCCACATTACACATCATCTCCAGGATAAAGTCAAAATCATCAGGAACGGAAGGAGAATCAGCTTCCAGGCCATGACAGTCATGATAGGTGAGACTATAAAAACCCCTTTCGCGTTATCGCCATAACGATGTCTGGTCAGCGGGAGCCATTTTCGACCAGACATCGGAAGGTTCCTCTGGCCAACCATCGAAGCAAAGGGTGAAAAAGGTTGGCAACAACGGATGAATCGGAAGGGCCGAACATCGTCTATGAACGTGTTACGGTTCCAAGTGAACTGGTAGAAAGGAACAAAGACTCGTGGAAAGTATCCCCCACGGAATATGGCAAGAACGGGAAAGAAATCCACCGCAAAGGGTACGTGGCCCATGCCCGCAAGGGAAGATGGAAAGAAGGGTCAAAAAAGGAACGCCGGAAAGAGGTCCGCTATGGAGGAAACTTCGATGAAGTGTCTTCCAGGATAGCGAAGGAGTACGAAGAGAAAGGATATTCCCCCTCTGAGGCCAAGAGAATTGGCAATGACACGGCAGCCGATGTCTACAGGAAAAAGCAAAAGAAGGACCTCAGCAAGCCGATAGCCGTGGCGATCCTACTGGTAATGATCATCGCAGGAATGGGTATGTTTTTCCATTTCGGTACGCCATCGGGTTACCAGGCCGTATCAACGCCCTGGGCGATCACAAATAACGGGATTGATCCTCAGCTCAACATCACGTTCAACGGCGTAAGCTACATCGACGAGCCTCCGCAATGGAACTTCAGCGCAGCCCAACAGTCCTATCCTAGTGTAACTTTCACCAATGGAGGAGACTGGGTCCTCAACAATAGCGGTTACCTGATATTCCAGAACAACACCACGGCATCCGGTAAGACTGGTTTCGCTCAGGCTTCTTTCAATATCCAGGGATACCTGGGAACGAAGATTAGTTACCTCGCCACAGTGCAGAAAGTCGCATTCAACGGCACCGGAACAACATCATATATAGTTCTCTCCGAAGACAAACAGACGGCAGCTCCCTCTACTACCTCGAACGTGATAGGGACTTCGGGATCCGCAGCACAGAACGTCCTGTTCATAGAATTCAGCTATTCATCGACAGGGAAGAACTACACAATCACAGTTGGATACTACGAATACAACACCGCGAAATACGACAACTACACATCCGTTAACCTGAAGACGGGCCTGGCGCCCCTGACATTCGGGACCTTCGAGATCGACATGACCGCAGCCGCAACTTATGTGAACTACACGGACGCAGCGAACGGATCTCTGGTATCATCAAGCGGAGCCATCTACCCGGTCCTCGAAAACAACACATCCAAGGCAGCCTACAACTCGTACGAACTTCCAACCGCTGCCTCCACAGCAAACAGCAGCATGATCCTCTCCTATGGACTTCTCCTTGACCATAACACGTACTCGTATGCATCCTCGAGCGAGGTCTCCGGGATATCTCCGATGGTATCGGCGGTATCAAGCACCTATTTTGATCCGGGAGCATCAAATTCGTCCTACGTCCAGGAACCTAACGCAACAACGACAGGTAACGCGGCATTCAATCTCTCTACGAACTTCGGGCCTGTTCTGCCGTCCAACTCGACGGCAATTCACCAGGCCGCGGATATCAACACATCCCTGCAGGTCGGTAACATATCCAAGAATCAGGAAGTCAATGCATCCCAGGCAGTCGTGACCATGAGGGCCGATAACACAACCACGAACCAGATCACGGCATCCCTGAATATCTACTCCTGGAACGGAAATAGCATCCTGAACGTGACGGACGCCTACCTCCAGGACTATATATCCGGCCAGCTGAACGCGAAAGGGATAGCCACATCCCCTGATGACATATACATCTCCGGCTATGTGGTATCAAAGATCGGGATCGACGTGTCCTTTTCTAACAGCACGGCCTCGCAGATTACCAACGCACTCGACAATGCCTTCCCGGGATTCCTGGCAGCACAGAACCTAACCCTCGTCAACACGACAACATCAGCGGTGGTGGCAGGAGCCCAGATCGGAGGATTTTACCAGAATGGCATGGTAGTCCAGCCAGGGATCTCTGACGGAAAGATTGTGAATCCATTCACCCAGCAGATATATGCCACTCCCGAAGCGGCAGGATTCCCAGTAGGTACGACAATATCCGGTAACTTCGTGGACGTTCCTCAGATCATGCTCTTTGTAGGTCCTGACGGACAGCTGACAATGACAGGCGAGTCCATCTTCGGGAATATTTTCGGATCGCTCACAAGCGCAGGAAAAGCAGTCAGCAGCTTCTTTGGCCAGGGAGCACATACAATTACTAACGTAGTCGGAACCATCGCTAAAGCAGTCCCCACGGCAACCGAAGTCATCAAGCCTCTGACAAACGCCGCAAGTACTGCCTACACAAGACTGAGCCAGAACGTTAGCAGGCTGGCCGGCACAGTACTCCCAGCTTTCGACGCAATCCCGAATGACATCTCGTCAAGCGTCTCCAGGTCCGTGACGAACCTTGGCGGCCTCCTGAACTCAGCCGTAAAGCGCACATCGTCCGGAATAGCAAACATGCAGTCCGAGGCAATCGGGGCGCTGGCATCAGGAGTGCACCATATCTCCCAGGGAATCTACAGCGTAGGCAACTACGTCAATAACGGAGCCCATACCGTCGCATCTGATGTCACCAACACCATAGGTAAGCAGGTGGAAGTCGCCAAGGCAGTCCTCACGCCGGTTTACACCGCAGTCTCGACCCTTCCCAAAACGCTCACTGGATTCACATCTGGAGCAGTTACCTCCATCAGTTCGGCAGTCAAGGGAGCACTGGGCGCAGGCGCAAGCGCGCTCGATTCAGTCGGATCCACGATAACCAAAACGGCATCGGGTGCCCTCTCCTGGGGAAAGAACGTCCTGGGAAGCATCAGCTCCAAGATAGTCGGATTTGGCAACTACCTGAAGAATGGTCTCGGAAGCATCGGGAACTTCTTCATAGGCCTCGGCCATGGAATCCTGACTGTCCTGGAATACGTCGGAATTGGTGTCGTGATTGTGGCCATAATAATCGTAATAGCCTTTGTCGTGAAATCAAGGACAAAAGCCATGCCCGGATCCATAAGCCTTAACTAAGGGAGTGAACATTTTGAAACTCCCATTAAATTTTTTAACCCAAAGAAGAGAGAGCAAGCTCGAGAGGAGCATAGAACAACTGACAGAAATCCATTTCATAGGCCAGAGAGGCAGAACACCAAAGTGGCATTACTTCGGGCCAGTATCGATGACGGAGATCCATGGAGACAAGGTATTCAGGATCAAGAAGAATGACCAGGTTGATTCGGCAGTGAACATTCCACCCGAGATCGACAAGGAAGAAGAAAAAGAAATGATCCGTCTCCTGGAGGCAGGCCTGCCAAAAGGGGAGATAGCCCGTCAAATGGGCCTGACGACACCCGAGGTCCGAAGAAGGTTAAGGCAGGTCCTGGACCGCAAGAGCAGGGAGCCTGAACCAGTCAGGGAACGGCCCGGATACCTGGGAAGGGTGGAAGCAAGCAAGGAGGACGAGAACGAAACCATCAGGGTTTACCACCTCAGGAAAGCGAAGGGGATAGTCCCGAAAACCATAATGACCATCAACCAGGATCTTCTTGCCGAATGTGAGCAGGTCCCGTTCAGGCAGACGGTTGAGGGGACACGGAAAGCACACGCGTTTGAGATCGCGATGCTCCTTATCGGTACGCTCGCACTCGACGTGACATCTATCTTCCTCTCTTTCACCGCGAACACCGCGGTACCGGCAAGCAGGGCAGCGGTCTCTTACCTGTATGAGCCGGTTGCATTCGTGATCGGCTTCTCAATCGTCGGGTACATGATGCACAAGTTCCTCATGGACAAGACCGTTCCCAAGTTCATGTTCCTCCGGGAACTCCCGGGGCAGCCAACCGGGAAAGACCTGGCGACTCCCGTCATGCTCCTCAACTCCCAGCTCGAGCATCCTGTGGTATACCTGGAGAACATATCGGACAATTACGACCCGTCCCGGGTCCAAGCAGTATCCGAAGCGATATCCAGGTATGACGAGACGGCTCAGAGCACCTTGAGATCCCAGAACCAGATGCTTGAATTCGACCTCCATGCGACAGAGCTCAAGACGGAGAAAATGGCCCTTGAGAAACAGAACCTCGAGCTCACCTATCCTCAGTCCATGCAGTCGAGGATATGGAAGCTCGCAGTTGGCGTAATGGCCGTGGTCTTGATCGTATCCGTCCTGTTCAACCTGGGTGCATGATGACGAAACAGTTCATCCCCGACAGGAGCGAGGAAACCCGGATAATCCACTTCATGAGCATCAGCCCCGGAATTCCCTTCGATTTGATGTCCATGACGGGATTTCTCGACATGTTCCTGAAACAGAGAGATCCCGACGAGTCCCAGGAGGATTTCATTTCCAAGGCGTTCGGAGGGAGGCTGCAGTTCGGCCGCCTGAGGAACCCGGCAGATAATCTCGCATACAGGAAAGTCATGCGTCAGCTCGAGAGGGTCAAAAGCTGGGTCCGGAGAAAGGATCTCCTGATACGGCAGGCCCAGGAAATCGAGAAATCGAAAGATGCGACAGAAACTGAGAAACAGCACTTCCGGTCGATGAGGACACAGCTCTCCGGATACTCGCTCGATTACCTGGGAGGGATATACGCCGAAGCGAACAGGCTTTGGTCCATGATGCTGGAGGAAGCAGGCTTCTTCGCGATGGAATCGATCGCAAAGCATGCCACAATGGAACTGACACTCAAGCAGGTCCAGGAGGCAAACAATGACTGAAGAAGTTATATCCGAATATCGAAAGGCCCCTGCCTACAAGATCCTCTTGGATGCAGACGATGAGGCAAGACAGGAGCTTGACCTGCACGATTACCCGGGGGTAATCAAGCAACAGTTCCCATCCGTGAAAAGATACGTCCACCTGGTAGAGAATATGTTCGGATCCCACGAAGCGGCGAAACAGTATTTTGGCGAAATTGAGGATATCTCCAAGAAACACCATTCAGCACTCGGCGACCGGATGCATACCCATGTCGACATGGAGGCTAGATACACGTCTGCACGGAAGCTCTTCGTACGCTCAGGGGCAGGAATGCCTGGGAAAGAGGGAGGAGAGATCATTCGGTATGTCCACGTCCGTGTACAGCCCAACTGGCTCTACAGGTGGATCGAGGAACGAAAAAAGAACAACGTCAGTATTTCCATCGTTATTGTAGGCCCGAGAGGATTCGGCAAGTCCTTTAGTGCCCTCCAGGTGCTCTGGCAGGTCGATCCGAACCACACGATTGAGAATGTCGTGTTTGATGGTGTTGATTACATCGACAGGTTCAACACCCTGGGAGCAGGAAACGTGCTGATCCTGGACGATGCGGGAATGGTAATTGGATCAAGGGACTTCAAGGAAGATATCAATAAGGTATTCGGCGTCATACAGCAGACTTGAAGATATAAGCTGATCACCTAGATCATCACGGTTCCGCACATCAGTTTCATCGATAGCCAACCGCGGGCCCTCATAGACATTCTCCTGGAAGTGAGCGACAAGGAGAAGGGCCTCTTCAAGGTCAGCAAGGTAACAATGGATGAGAAGAAAAAGATCCACATAGACCCATACGAAGAACCGGTCAAAAACGGCTTCGTTGTGATCGACTCAATCAAGTTTCCTCTCCCCGCCGATTTCGAGTTTGGCCTGCTCTCCGAGGAATATGAGAAAAAGAAGACCATCATGATGGAAGCATGGAGGAAGTACCAGGCCAGAATGCTGAGAGCTATCAAGGCAAAGAAGGACATGGAAATAGAGGCGATCGAGAAGCAGGAGAAGATCCTTGAGTTGAGAGGGGCGGGACATACATACAGGGAGATAGCCCAGGAACTGAATGTCAGCACCCAATTCGTCGGCCGGACGCTGAAGAAGGTGAGATGATGCTTGTCCTGTTCCGTCTGTTCCGAAAGGGTGGCACACTCGCGGGTATGCCCCAGCGCGTGTTCCATCAGCAGTTTGATCCATGTTCCGGACTTATCTTAATTTCACACCCATATGTAAACACGTCCCAAAGTAAACACTTCAATCATTACCAGGATGATTCTTGTGAGGTGAGGTCATGGCCGGACTCGTCGATCTGAACCTGTTGTTCCTCCTGGTGGCCTTCGCCGTCAGCGTTATCGTCGTGTTAACTGTAATATTCATCCTTCGCAAGGCATATTTTACTCTGTCGCCGAAGGAAAGTGCCTTCCTCTCCGTGTTAATGTTCATCCTGGGATTCCTGGCGTCAAGTTACCTGTCAGGGGACGCAGGACTCGAATTCGCAGGAGCGATCCTTGTCATCCTGATCGTGATATGGTGGATACTTCGGGGGATTTACCGCAGGCACCTGTCGAAGCAAATGGAGGAATAGATATGAGACGCTCCCTGGCCATACTCTTCGTCTTCCTTCTTCTGGCCACGTCTTTCGTAGTTATCGTGCCTTCTATCTCCCATGCCGCTTCTCCCACATCCTTTGTCCCCATAACCCTTACAAACTCCCAGACTACGGCAACCGCGAAGAATTTCTCCCAGCTCATCAAGGTGGACTGGTCGACCTATGCAACTGACCTCAATGCCAATGTCTCCAATGTGCGATTCTACAGCTCTACAACCTTCTCCTCCGCATCGGAACTCTCGGGTTGGATCGAGAACAACAATACTACGACTGCAACATCAAGCAATGTCTGGGTCAATCTATCTGGAACTATTGTTCCCGCATCCGGTTCTGTGGTAGTCTATATGGCATTCCTTTCCAAAACAGCATCATGGTCTTCTCATTGGGGACTGGCTCCTACGCTATCCACAACATATGGAGCATTTGATAATGGTAAAAATGTGTTCTCATACTACCAAAGGTTTGGAGGACTATCCGCACTTCCAAGTCCTTGGGAACTGGCTTATGGATCTGCTTCGGGTACATTCGATGCCACATATTATGTCCCAGGTGCATCATTCAGCGATGGCGGAATAACAACTTCATCTGACTACAACTTAGCAAACATGACATACGATGTTAATGCATCTTTCCCATTAAGTACTACAACTTCTGCTAGTGGAGAAGGTGGGGGTCCAGGGGCAGCTAATGCTGAGCGCACTTATTTTATAGGGGGTGGAGGTGGGATCATATTCGCAGGCACGACTGCAGGAGCATCAGAAGAATACGGTAACTACGGAGTAAGTGGGAAGTGGACATATTCCAGCAGCAACCATAATGCGATTGATCAGGTAACCTATACAGCTAAGGATTCGGTATACAGCGTCGGTTTTAACACTACAACATCCTTCTTTCATGTTAACTATGGTGAGAGCTACAGTAACACGACCGACTTTCCATCAACAACAACATTACCTTTATCTGCACTGTCATCTATTAGTGGAGCAGAACTATATTGGGTCAGGCTACGTGTCACACCTCCTAATGATGTCATGCCTTCAGCCTCCTTCGGCTCTGTCACTGCTGTATCATCAGCCCTGAAATACCAGATATCCTTTTCACAGACATCACTTCCGTCAGGAACGAAATGGGGCATCAGGCTCAACAACACAACTACAACGATATGGCAGAATTCCACATCAGAGTATAACAACATCACAAGCCTTGCAAACGGGGCATACACCTATCAGGTTATCAATGCGACAGGATATCAGACTTCGCCATCCACATCTTATACAGGAACTCTCACGATCAATGGTGCAAACCTCACGCAATCTATCACGTTCATAGGATACAAGTTCACGATAACGGAATCGGGTCTTCCGTCAGGAGACACATGGTTCCTCAATCTCTCCAATCAGCCCGGGTTATCGGAATCAACAGCAGGTCAGCATTTATCGGGGACATCAACCTCATTATCGACCTATTTGCCAAATGATTCCTACTCCTATACTTTTCAGACCTCTGATCACAGGTATTCTGGAGGATCAGGATCATTCAGCATCAGTGGTGCATCCTACTCTGCAAGTGTGACATTCTCTGCGGTTTTGTATTACGTGAATTTCACTCAACTCTCTAAGCCAAAATCCCTGACATGGGGGGTTAATCTTTCAGGGACGATCAAGACAGGAACTGGAAACATTTCGTATCAGGTGACGAACGGAACCTACTATTACAACGCCTCCGCAATCAATGGAACTTTCGATCGCCCTCTGGGGTGGTGGCGTTTAACGAATGACACTACGGTTCTCCTACACAATGAGAGTTCTTTTGGAGGAGTCAAGGTTGTTGTGAACGGAAAGAACGTGGCGGATGCAAACATCACCTTTGCAAGAGCCTACAACTTGACATTTGAGGAGGTTGGAATCGGAAATGGATTCAAGTGGGACGTGAATCTCTCCAACGGATTAGGCACAACGTTAGACAAATCCATCACAGTTTCCAATTCAACAACAGAAGTATTTTTCAACTCCACAGAGGGAAACTATACCAATTCCACCTATGCAGGAAGTATCCAGACTCTCGTTTACGGTGTAACAGGAGTCAGGTATCATAATTTCACAAATCCAACAACCCTGAGTGAAGTGGTGAATGGAAATAACATTGTGAACGTCACTAATTTTGTAACCCAATATTTCCTGACAACCCGATCGATCCCGATAACAGGAGGATACCACTTTCCATATTCAGAGTGGGTCAATGCATCCTCAAAGGTGCAGTTATCTGCATCCGACAACTCGTCATATCAGTTCTCTGGCTTCCAGGGATCGAACACATCCTCATATTCTGGAATGGGAACCTATAGCAATGGGCAGTATATTCAAACGATCACCATGACCAATCCCATAACGGAGAATATGACGTTCAACAATTATCTCGTCTTGACGTTCTACATGGAGAACATCACCTCTGGAACTGAATGGGGTGTCAAGCTCACTCAGGGATCCAGTTTGGTGCAGTGGAATAACGGGACAGGAAATTACATTGTTTTTGAGATTCCAGGAGGATCGTATTCCTATCTGATCACTGGAGTATCTTCCTTCCCGCAATCGAATACAATTTCAGTCTCAGATTCAATGACAGTTCTTCTCCAATACAAGATCACAACTTATCAGGTAGGTTTCAAGGAACAGGGACTCCAATCAGGCCAGAATTGGGAAATGGAGATAAGTCAGAAATCAACAGGATTCTCCATCACCATGACATCAACCTCAGACAAGATATACTTCCAGCTTCCGAATGGATCCTACTTTTACGGAGCAGGTACAATCTACGGATACATTGCAAACAATTCAACAGGATCCTTTACTGTTTCCGGTTCCTCCTTAGCGATCCCCGTGAACTGGACAGAGGGAAACTCATTCATTTTACAGGGCATAAGGAATTTTGTTGCCATCACGCTGAATACAACCAATTTCCAGATTCCTTCAGGAACACAGATCCCAATAAACGTGAACTGGACTAAGTATGCATCCTACGAGGATCCTAATCTCAGCAACGTTATGATCTTAAATTCGACATTCTACCCCCTCTACTCATGGATTCAAAATAATGCTTCCTCATCATACAAGAACTCTACGGTCTGGGTCCTCTTGGATCAAGGGATTCCATATTATTCCTCCCAGACAATCTATCTCGCATTCATGGACAAAAACAGGAATAACCTTAATCCTGTTGGATATTTTGGAGAGGCTCCTCAACTCTCTCCTATCTATAACGAGTGGAATAATATTGCACAGGTCATGAGTCCTGGATTACTCTTGCAATTTTATACAAATCCATCCGCAGCGGATCAAATTGTAGATGTACCAGGTCCAATCGTTATAGCCGCCAATTATTCAGAAGATTCTTCATTCATTTTCAATGGTATTACATATACTGCAACAGAGGGATATTCTATCACTCCTCAAAGTGGAACTACACAGGAAGTTTTCTATGATGTGACAGGAGGATATGATCCCTACGCTGTAGAGAATAATGTGGTTGTTTCTTATCAAACGAACCAAGGAAGTTATCCAGGAACATGGCCTTCTCCACCTATTATAAACACAACTAATTCACAGTCATGGGCAGCCAAGGCGGAAGGGTTTGTTCAACAAAACAACGTAAATACGAATTGGTATGCCATAACTGACGATATGTCATATCTAAACATCTCGAATAGCACAGCACCGATTGGTTCAAACTGGGCTAAAGGAATAAATCTACTAAATGGTAATTTTGGAATAGGTCCTGGGAGTGCAGTATCCAAGATACAAGGAACTGCAGAAATGGCATTTATATACTGGGAGAGAAGTGGAGGACAAGCTATGTGGCAATTTTGGTCAAGTTATCCAGTGAATTTCTATCATCCCAACCCAGTGAATGATCTCCCGAAACTGATCGCAAACATCTCTTTCGGGGCCATTGCATCCTCGTATTCGAGTTTCTACGAGTATGGGCTTCCGGTGAACACGAACTGGTCGATCGCGATTTCAGAACCCGGATTCTCTCACCTCTATACAACCAACTCGAACTTGATCTATACTTATCTCCCGGATGGAACCTATCTGTACACGGTAGGCTCAGAAGTTAACGGGTCCTACCACTCGGGCATTGACGGAAACTTCATTCCTTCCCCTGAGTCCGGCCATGTAATAGTTACAGGGACTTTCACCGTCCAGTATATCATTTTCTCGCTTAACAAGGTCCTCAAGTACAATATTGAGCCAGAACAGGCCTCAGGATCAGGAAACAACATAACCCTCCCTCTCCTTGTGATTAACGTTCAGGGCCTTCCCGCAGGACCTTCGACCATCGGCGAAGTAGAGTCCCATCTGAATGCGACATTCATCTCAGAAAATGATAACCGGACCTCTCCTCTGACATGGAAGATCTCCTCAACCAAGACGGGCATGATTGTGATATTCCTGAACATCTCGATCGTAGAGATAAATGAGGTCAAGAACGGAACCGCAGTGGTGAGCTTCGTGTCTGGCTTCCAGCTGGGGACAATAGTCCAGGTAGCAGCCGGTGTCGCAGGCACTTCCGTCTTTTCTTCTGTTTCAACTTCACCAGGTCCGCCAACATCTTCATCCGCCCCAGGGGGAAAAGGAGTATCTTCAATCAACCAGATAATCGGATACTTGGCATACTTGGAAACAACCACCTCAGGGAGGGCGCTCTATCTCATTCTCATTCTGCTGGGTATAATGTTTTACACCGTATCGATCTCGAAACACGTCAAAAAAAGGAACTAGATAAAAAGATTAAAACGGGCAATCTGATACGGATAGAAG
>VFSW01009718.1_pt1 | contig 13713 bp, 4 predicted proteins | sample 5358111 | NCBI WGS metagenome assembly VFSW01 (sample SAMN11554181, study PRJNA540505) | mine drainage metagenome | isolation source: sediment from site ElyBrook_90M | place: USA: Ely Copper Mine, Vershire, VT | collected 2017 | reverse complement strand
GCACGACGGCCTGGGCCCCGAGTAGAGGCTGCGACCATAATTCAGGTAACCCGAGACACGAGGGGTTGCAAACTCGCGGTCTGCTTCCTCTACTGCCCGAGTGCACGCGCACCACTGAAGCTTCACCGGCACGACATTCCTTGGATGGATATGTCGGCGTTGGATAATAGTACGGCGTTCGGTGGGGCCGAGGACGTTTGCCTCAGCTACCCGGATAATAGTGCGGCCACTGCGTCCGCATCCTTATGGAGGCGGACGCTGCTTGATCGTCGAAGTCGCGGCGAAAGGGTTCGTTGGGTCTTGGATCCCAGTTAGACCAGGAGGTTGGATCGGTGTCTGCGGTGGGCGTTCGGGGACCTTCGCCATTGCCGTTGACGGCGGTGACGCAGTATTCGACCAGGGGTGGATGGGGCGCGGGTCCGACCTCGCGCGGAATCAAGTCGGAAGCCCGAATACCAGGGCGCTTGTCTTGGTAGACGCGTTCCAGTCCGCGATACAGCGGACGGAACTGACTCTCACCGGCAGCTCGAGCGTAAAGCCGATACTCCATGACCCCAAGAACTTCTCCCCAACTGAGAGTAGCTGCGCCATCGGCAAGAACCACGAGCAGGCCATCGGGTGGCGGCGGTGGATCCTTCGTGACATAGAGAGGATATTCGTTGCCGGGAACGCTCTCATGTATTGAATTCAACGCAACGGCTCGCAGGTGAATTTTCTGGCGGTCAGGTAATCCACTTATAAGGAGAGTGGGTTCGTTGTGTAAGCCGGCTGATGTCCAGGTCGCGCCGTTGTCCTTACTTATTTCGACGCGATATTGGGTTGCGGACGCAACGGAAGCGATGAAGACGCGAGCGCCACCTGCGTGATTTTCCGTTCTCAGGACGCGCGGTGCGATGGGGACAGGTAAGGTGTCCGTAAGCTCCCAGTGATGGTGTCCCTGCTCGAGCTGGACCACGAGGGAGTTGGAATTTCGATGTCCTGGGCGCAGCTCGCCATCGATGTAGAAGAAGGTCTTCTGCGAGAGGCTGGGCACCGTGATAGTAAGGGAAGACGGCTCTGGAGCGTAGAACTCGCCGCCGGGTGCGTGGCCGGAAAGGATGGACCCGCCGATGCCGAGGTCGGTATCGGATGTGTGGAAGACCACTCCCAAGACTCCGATCCGGGTACCGTGAAACAATGCAAACTCGCAGCCATCCTTGCGCATGCGGATCAGGCCAGAGGTTCCGCTGAACAGCGTGGAACCAGCGGCAAATTCAACGGGTTCATGACGGCGGAACACCAGATCCTCGATATCCGCAGCGTGTACCCGGCCACCGAAGCCGGTCGCTTCGACCTCGATATCGACTCGGTGGCTGATGAGCGCGATGGAGTTACCGACTCCATCGAACCAGACACCCGTGCTTGCGGCAGTCTGGATGTCTGTCCGCTGAAATTCCTTTGTCCTTCTTTGGCCGTCTAAGAATTTAATGGTGGGCAGTTCACTGCCGCGGCGCACAAACCAAGAGAACCGCTGATGGATGGATTCATTTAATACTTGGTCGCAGAGAATAAAGTAATCCGAGCCTGCCAATAAAATACTGCGGCTAACATACTCCGGTGCGGAATAGGCTCCAGGGTTCGGACGGGGTATCACTTCAGCAAATTGTCCTGCACTCAAATTGTAGAAGGGACGCGACAGCACATTTTCTCCGATGGAACGAAATTCACCCTCTTTAAACACGCCGAAGTTCGTGCAGAAATCAGTATCCTGCGTATCGCGGTCTCCAATATCTTCCGATCCGTTATAGCTATAGGACTTGCCCCCAGCAAAATAATAGATAACACCGCAGCCACCTTCTGCGGCAACGCCCCAGCGGTAGTTTGGCCCTCGATCAATCTGCTGAAGATGAATTGATGTTTCCTTCGGTGTATCCACAGCAGAGCGAAGCGTGATGCCGTATCCGGTGTACTTGCGACTAGTAAGGTGTGGATTCGTTCCCAGATTATCCTGCACCCGGTACATTACGTCCCAAGCATCGGCACTCCCCAGCGCAGTCTCCATATCCTGATTGGCTGGCCGCGCGGCCCACATGGCATACTCCGCTTGCAACGGAGCGTAGTGCCGCAGGCAGACGCCGAGGTACCAGAGCGAACGGGGAGGGATGCGCTCCTCGGAGTGCGCACCCTGCGGTGGATGGACACGACGTGGACCATGGCCGGGTGCGGCAGCGCCCCACTCGTGCCCAGAATCCAGCGTCTGGAGTGCTTGATAGGCTGCTTCGGTTTCTCCGTCGAATGGGGCCGAGAGCGAATTGACCAACCAATCCGTCATCTCCGAGAGTTGCGGAGTGACGAAGCGTTGCGTGCCGTCATACTGCTGCAGCAGAAACTCGGAGCGAAGGGAGGGGCGAAGATATGCCCAAACGTAGGTGCCGAGATTCTCCGTCCATCGGCCTCCATGGGCATCCCATAGCTTTACGTCGGGGCGCGTGTTGTAGCGGGTATTAATCTCGACACACTTCCTCCACAAGCTCGCCCACGTGGAAGCCATGGGATGATCAGGAAATAGAAACGACATGGCCGCAGGCACGCCTTTGACATCGGCAAGAAAATTGGGATGGCCGCTGAGCATGGGGACAAGTGGCATGAAGTCATCCCCCGCGCACACGTACGCGATCAATAAATACATTCCGGTGAGCCGGCGGCGTTGCCGCTCGCTCATGCCTGCAAGGCAACGGTTGAAGCCATCCACCCACCAGCCTTGAACCTGCCGGGCAGGGACAGGGCTGAAGTTCACCATACCCTTACCTGATCCAGGGATGTGTCCACCATCTTCGCGCGTGCCATTCACCGGAAGGGTGCAGACATATGGGCTCGTCATGACGTGACGCTCGAGTTCATCTGCGTCCTTAATCATGCCCACCGAGAAGATGACCAGCGGGTGGCGCGCCTTATCCGAGTATTCGAGCACCCAGTCTTTGACGCAATTTAGATCAAGGGTGCAGTAACGAGTTTGGAGACGCTGAACATAGGAAACCAGAATGAGACCTACCTGATAAAACTCCCCATCCTGATGGACACCCTGAGCGTCGCACTCTATTTCTCGCATCGCCTCCTTATCTTTGGCGTGATCGTAGTATGTGACGCAGGTGGAGCGGCTACCGCGTGCGATAGGCCACTTCCAGCAGAATTTATTGTCCTGATAGTAGTAACGAACCTGTAACTTCGGTGATTCGATGTGACTCGTATATTCGTGATCTCGCCATTCATCGACCTTATCAATAAATATTCCCAGAGCATCACTTGAATGGTCGTCCCAGAAATTTGCGAAGGTACCGGTGTGTAACGCTGTCCACGTTTGATAGATGCCGAGAGTGAACGGTAACTCGCCATCAGGCAGCGGCACAGGGTAGAGCGGCCAGGGCTCGTCGATGCGCTCCCACGCGTAATCATCATAACTGCGGATCTGGCCGGAGGAGGGGTAAGGATGGTTGGGAGCCTGGCGATGAGTTACACCAAACCCATCCCAGTTAGAGGTAAATGTTCCATGCGCTCCGGGCTGCACACCTTCCATGTTCTCCTGAAAGCGAACAAAGTCGAGACCTCCGTTGCACTGAATTATTGCAATATAGCGGGAACCGCCTTGCGTGGTGTAGGTGATCTCATAGGCGATAAATAAAGGACCTTGTTCAACACGAACGGCATGGATTTGCTGTACCCGGTCCTTGAAGAACGTTAGAGAAGACGATCCTACCCACGCGCCACCTCGCGACACCTGAAGGATGGGGCCCGGGGCGTCGCCATGTACCTCTTGAGTTGCTGGTATACGGACGCGTATCGATCCTGAATCCAGAACAATGGTGTTGCCTTCGCGCCGTTCGGATACCTGAGGAGGGTGCGCAGTTCGCGTACGAGCCTCAGACAATACAAACTCACGATGTCCACCACTGGGTAGGTCAGAGAAGAAATGCAGGGTGGCAGATTGAACGCTCGTGTGATCTCGTACTACGGCGGAGAATTGAATGGGGACTTGTTCGCCTGTATCGACACGAGTTAGCTTAAGGAGATCCAGATCGACTGAAGTTTGAAACTCGATAGGGTAACTGAGGAGGGTGCGGGGCCACCAATAGAAGGGGTGCTCCAGAGGATCATGCACTACGAAACGAATCTGGTGGAAGCGATTCCATACGGAGGGCGTTGGAGAGAGAGCACTAGCCCATAGAGGCTGCCCAGAGGCCACCGACAGCGTCGCCGGAAGAGAAAGAAGATTGAAACAGAAAGCGCGGCGATTCAACATCCTTGCTCCATTGCCAGGCCGCTATCCAATCCGGGGCGTTTGGCTTGTGCTCAAAGTAAATCACATCGAGTGGATTGCCAGCAGTTACAAGAGACTAAGGTTCCTTATAACTGCTCAAGCAGTATGATCAATCCCTGCTTACCGCAGATCTGACGTGATGCAGAGTACAGGGAATGACAGAACACACCGGGCTTAATGCGCTTTCTGTGGATAATCGACTTGGATAGCCAGGATCTCATAGGGGTGAATAGGAACCGTTACGCTTTCTCCCTTGAGAGTTAATGGTGATCCCTGAGGTTGCTCCATCAGGTTTGTCTCTACGGCACCGGTGCCTCCCGTAGGTAGAGCGATCGCTACATCTTCGCTCTTGCCTGCCCATTCGTATAGATGGAGTATTAGCGCGTTGCTATCCTCTGCTTTCTTCATTGCAGTAAGAACCACGTTGTCTGGCGTCACGGTAACGAAGGAATGACTGGCTGGCATGCTCCCTGTATGAGATTCCACCTGCATGGCTGTGAGGGGGTAATTGAAGTCGTAGCCGTGACGGACGGTCATGGCTGTTCTCCAATCGGATGCATGCGGATAGAGTGCGTAGCTGAAGTGCTGGTGACCGCGATCCGCATTCGGATCGGGGGAGGTGGGTGAACGGAGCAGGCTGAGACGCAACACATTTCCTACGTCATCGTATCCAAACTTGGAGTCATTGATCAGGCTGAAACCATGCTGCGAGTCGCTGAGGTCCGCCCAATATTGCGCTGGTACTTCAAAGCGCGCTTGCTCCCAGCTATTATTCCGTGTGGTCGGTCTTTGGATCGTTCCATAGGGAATTTCGTATGTTGCAAAGGGGGCCGATGCCGAGAGTGCAAACGCGCCCTTCAGGAGAATGTGCGTTTCGTGCCAATCGATATCGTACACGACAGTCGCCTCATCGCTGTTGGCATCGAGCACAATCTCCTGCACAAATTTTGAGCTCTGCCATGTACGAGTGACCCGGATTACGCCGCGCACGGGACCCTTGTCGATCACCACCACGGAGTCTGCATTCGTCAGCAGAGTTGGCGGCGTGTCGAGCGTCCCAGGATCGATGTTCCATGCATCATAGCGTTTCGGCTTGTCCTGAAAGGCTTGCAGTTCGTTGCCGCACGCCCCGGCTGCCAACGTTTCAAACGCTGCTTTCTTGTTATAGAGACTGGTGATGCAGCCTGACTTTGGATCAACCGTTACGCGCAGAGTCGCATTCTCCAGCGACGTTCCGCTCACGCGGAGGTCGGTTGGAATGATGCGTTTCCCGGGCACTACGCGCAATACTTCGTAGCCCATCGAAGGCACATTCCTGGTTTCGATCAGCAGATGGAAGGTATGGTTCTTCGCGTCCTTCGATAGAACCTGCGACGGCAGGGCCGCGCCACTCGCATCGAGCACGAAGACGTCGGCGGTAGGGCTGGGCATCTGCACATCGACCGTGACATCTTCGGCGCGGTTCCATGCCAACGGATTGAAGACGATTACAGGAACACCCTGTGCGGTCCGGGTATCTATGTTGGATGCGATGGTATTCAATGCTCTGGCCGAGATCTCGTTTGTGGCCCAACGTACCTGGTCGAAATCTCTCTGCGAATCCTTGTAGATGACCCCAATTCCCGAGCCAGCTGCAAGATCATGGAAGCCGTTGAAGGTGATCTTCTTCCACGCGCTTGTCAACTCGCGTTGCGGATAGGCATCGCCATCCAACCATGCAAGGGAGGCATACTTCTCCGCATCAAGCGTCCTTACTGGAGCTTCGCGAAGATTACGCTTCATCGACGCCTGGGTAGTAAATACCCCGCGGTGGTATTCGAGATATAACTCATCGTTCCATGTTGGGATAGATATCTCTCCGGCTGGTGGCTGGTTAGGATAGTTATATCCATGGGAAATCGTGCGGTAATCCCAGGTCGTCGATGTAGGAGAGATTTCCTTATCAATGGTGTTGAAGTATGACAAGGCTGTGCCAAATTCCATTTTCGGAGCAATCTTGTCGTGCTGCATCCAGTGCAGACTCTGATCGAGGACAGCGCGGGTTGGGCCGCCACCGTGATCTCCCACGCCATAGAGGTCCATCATCTCTGTCATGCCCGGGGCATCGGTGCGCGCGGCAACAAAATCGGCCGCTATCCGAGCAGGGTCCATGTGCGTGTTCCCATAACCTCGAGGGAAGTAGGTCAGCACTTTGCTGCCGTCCGGGGACTCCCACCAGAAGAGCTTAAGCGGCAATTTATTGGTGTCGTTCCATGACATCTTCTGCGTAACAAAGAAATCGATGCCGGATTTTTTGTAGATCTGAGGGAGTTGCCAGTTATATCCGAAAGAATCAGGATTCCAGCCTATGCGAACATCCACTCCATAGTGCTTTTTGAACCAGCGCTTACCAATCAGGATTGATCGCGCTGTCGACTCTCCATCGGGGATATTGAGATCGGGCTCCACCCACATTCCACCCACAACCTCCCAGCGGCCCTCATGGATGCGCTGGTCGATCGCGCTGTTGAGGTCGGGATATTTCTCCGCCAGCCAAGCGTTATATTGAGCCGCCGATTGCGTATAGGTATAAGTGGGATATTCATTCATCAGTTGGAGCGCTGTAGAAAATGTCCGCTTCACTACGTCGACTGTTTCGCTACGGGGCCACAGCCAAGCCGCATCGATGTGGGAGTTGCCGGTCAAGTGGGCGGTCACCTGCTGGAGGAGTGGCTTGAGGGGCTGCAGGGTCGAGAGGGATACGGTCAGAGAGTTGTCGAACGCTTGCTGGTCGCCGGCATCGAGGGCTTTCATGTCTACCTGGCCAATGGCCTTCCAAAGAGTCGACAGGTCGGCGGGCACGTTCCTGGAGAGACTCGGCACCAGCAATGAGGCCGCGAGGAATTCGTCATGAGCATCTTCGGGGTTTGGCCGGTTGCTGGCGAAATCGATCGACGCGGTGGCGTTGTCGAAGCGGATGGAACCTGCTGCCGCTACTACCTTGACCGCCACCAGCACTCTATCCCCGGGCTTTGCGTGATCAAAGAGAACGATCGGCTCGAGGCTTTCACCCATGGCGACGCGCCGACCATTGAAGTAGACAATCTGGGTTAGTTCACTGCCGGCGCTGGCCTTGAAGGCAAACCAGATTCGCGCTCCCGTCAGGTCGTAGCCATGAAGGCTCTTTGGCACCTCGAAGGACTGGCGAAACCAAAGGGCGTCGTTTGAGGAGGCTTCGTGGTTCGCGATCGGCCACGTTGAGTCGTCCACGTCCGCGCTTTCTCCGTGGGGCGCATCCCCCGGATGAACGCGCCATTGGCCATCAGGAAGGTGGTTGAGATTCCCGAGTTGCTCGACCACCTGGCGGGCCGACGGGGGCATGGGGTCCGTGGATTGCTGGCCCAACCCTGGGGGCGAAAGCGCCGATCCGCTTGCCGAGAAGAGCAGTCCACATCCCACCATACCGATCAGCCATCTGTTCATTGTCGAGTACACCCTTTCGTTACTTTCGTTCAGTTGTGATCTCCAGGGTTGCCGTAAGGCACGGTGACCCTGGAGGTTGGCAGAGCGGGTCCGGCGAGCCCCGGCTCCAGTGTCTGGAGTTGTGGCGTGTAGTGTGCTCCGTGTCAAAGGGTTGGAATGAAGTCCCCGACAATTTGAAGGAAGTGTCCTTGCCTTGAGGAAGGGCTGGCAAGTCAATTTACGGTAGGCACACGGTAAAGGACTTTAGAATGCTTTGAATGAAGGACTTAGTTTCCGTCTGAAGGTCGGGCACGAGGTGGGGTCGATCCTGAGGACTCCGCGGAAGCGGTTTTGGATGAAGGTCTTGGGTGATTTTCGGGCGCCCGTCAACCTTCATTTCATCGTGGCTTGATTCCGAGACGCGGAAGTTGATGTCCTGAACGCGGTGGCCTGGTTCGTGCTCGGCGAGATGACCTGCAGATGGGTGTGTGCTATGGTTTCCCAAACAGGAAAGAGCGCAAGGGCAACGGCTGAACGGAGCGTGCTGTTGGGACCGCGTCATGTCTGAGGACGAGTCGATTTTACCGTTAGAAGTGTGATCTGCTGAGTGCTAATCCCTTGCAAGTTGCAGATATAAAGGTATTTATTGGTTGAGCTTGGGCACCTGCCGTGTCCGGAATGATATGGCTATAATGGGGCAGATCGATGTCAGGATATCTCTAAGATGAACTCCCCGCGCAAGGCCATAGACAGAGACACGATCCATCCGGATGACTGCTGGAAGCTTCTGGAACGAGCAGCGGCGAGCCAGCAATTGAGGCGCGCTCCCCGATCGCGAGAGTTTCTCAACTACGTTGCCGGCAAGTCCCTCAAAGAAGGCTGCACCGAGATCCACGAGCAGGAAATCGGGCACGCTGTATTTGGGCGCGATAAGAATTACGACACTAGCCAGGACAACATCGTGCGAGTAAGCGCGACGGAACTTCGAAAGCGAATCGACGGCTATTTTGCGTCGGAGGGCGTGAGTGAACCGCTCATTTTCGATATTCCCCGCGGTAGCTACTTGCCGGTATTTCGGTGGCGTTCTGAGGAAGTTTCCACCGCCCCCGAAGACATCGCGCCCAGAGTGGTTTCGATGGTGCCGCCCCCGCCTCCGCACCCGTACCGCTATCTACCTTTGGCGGCGGTATCGATCCTTGCGATGCTATTGGCCATTGGATGCGGCTTTCTCTGGAAGCAGAATCGATCACTCGCGAACGTGCATGGCGCCCTTGAGGGCAAACCAGCGCTAGCAGCATTCTGGCCTCGGTTTCTAGACACTTCGCGTGAAACGGACATCATTCTCGCAGACACGTCGTATGCGCTGATCGAGGATATCAGCAAGCAATCATTTACCCTCAGCGACTATTTGGATCGCACGTACGTGAGCCGGATCCAATCCTCCAATCTGGAGCCCGATCGCAAGGCCGATCTGGCAATGATCATGAACCGGAATAATGGAAGCCTGGGGGATTTTCGCGTCGCGCAGCGGATATGGAAGCTCGATCCTGGTTCGACGAAGCTCAATATCGCGTACGCCCGCGAGTATATGGCGGACTCCATTGAACGCAACAACGTGATTCTGATTGGCAGTCAGAAATCGAATCCGTGGGTAGACCTGTTCTACAGCCGTTTGGCGTTCACCATTGAGTACGACTCCGTGCTGGGACGAACATTCGTCAAGAACAGCCATCCGCAGCCTGGAGAGGAATCTTCGTATGCCGTCACCGATAGTCCCGAGGATCCTCTGGGGTATGGGATCATTGCGTACCTTCCGAATCCCAGTCATACCGCGGACGCGCTGATTATTGCTGGAACTAATTCGCAGGCAACGGATGCCGCGGGCGAGTTCCTCACTTCGGAACGCTCGATGGAGAGATGGTTACAGAAACTCCATACGACGCACATACCCTATTTTGAGGTTTTGGTGAAAACTACTCGGTTGCGTGGTACGCCTCTCGGCGCAGAGATCGTTGCATACCGGACATTTTGAGCGACCTTCCGGCGATAGATCTATATGGTGTTCGCTGGCTTGCCGATGTTAATAACCTGCAATCGTAAATGCAGACTGAATAGAAGCGGCTTCGGGCAACTTAGCGGCTGACTGCGGCCTATTTTCCATCAATAGTGAAGATTCAACTAGCAGGCATCTTAACTCCCATTCTTTGGGCATGAGAATGGATTATTCTCGTTTAGGACTTAGACGGGCGATGCCTGTAATCAAACCGTCGATGGAGGTATTTTGTGCAACGGAGAGACTTTTGCAAGCTAGCTGCAGCGAGTCTTGCATCAGAGGCCTTACCGGCAATTGCTCAATCGCGTGGGGATGATCCATTGCAGGACGCCATGGGATTCGACATCTTCCGCGAGGACTATGCCCAATTCTGTGCAACTCGAGCAGACGAGAGAAATTTTTATCAACTGGAGGATGGAAAGTTTGTCAAAGAGCACCTCGACGAAAAGACCTGGGAAGTAAGTCCAAATTCTGAATCCGGTCTAAAGATGCCTCCGACACTACCGGTACCAGGAGGATCGTGGAATGGAGTGCCGATGATTTCACCGATCGCCGGCCTGAGTGGTGAGGGGCCCTATCTGCCGACGTGGAATTCCTTCATGCAGTACGACGTACCGGAGTGGTATCGCGATGCGAAGTTTGGCATCTGGGCGCACTGGGGACCGCAGTGCGTGCCGGAAGCAGGAGACTGGTATGCGCGCAATATGTATATGCAAGGGTCGGCTCAATACAAATATCATCTGGAGCATTACGGCCATCCTTCCAGATTTGGATTCAAGGATCTATGTCCTCAATGGACATTGCTCAACTGGCAGCCGGATGAGTTGATGCAGCGGTACAAGAAGGCCGGGGCACGATTTTTTCTCGCCCTCGCAAATCATCACGACAACTTCGATGCCTGGGACTCCAGGCACAATCCTTGGAATGCCAAGAGGATTGGGCCCCATCGTGATGTCGTCGGTGACTGGGCTGATGCAGCACGCCATCATGGATTGCGTTTCGGAGTCACAGTGCATCAGGCGCGCAATTGGTGGTGGCTTCAGACGGCTCATGCTGCGGATACAACTGGCCCGCTTGCAGGGGTGCCCTATGACGGTGATCTCACCACCGCGGACGATAAAGGCCAGTGGTGGCAGGGAATCGATCCTCAACAGATGTACGCACCCAAGCACCCTCCCATGGCTTTGCCGGATATTTCCTATGTCAAGAACTTCTATGATCGGACGCGAGATCTAATTGATCAACACGATCCTGATCTACTTTATCTTGATAACTCGCTGCTTCCACTTGGCTGGGGCGGGATGAATGCAAGTGCTTATTTTTATAACCACATTCTCAAGACCCGCGGCGGAAAGATGGAAGGAGTGATCACGACCAAGCAGGTTCCCGATCGTCTCGCCAAGGCGGTCGTTGCGGACATTGAACGCGGAGTAGCCAGTGGGATCATGACCTATCCGTGGCAGTCCGAGACCTGCATCGGAAATTGGCACTACGATCGCGCCTTATACGAGAAGCCGGGAGAGTATGGGGGCTATCAGGATCCCGGCCAAATCATTCACTGGTTGATCGATACCGTAAGTAAGAATGGAACCTTCATCCTTAATATTCCAGGTAGACCGGACGGTACCATCGACAGCAAGGAGATTGCCGTATTGGACGAGATTACCGATTGGATGAACATCAATGGAGAAGCAATTTATGCTACTCGTCCGTGGAGGGTGTTCGGAGAGGGACCAGCCCTGCTGAAAAGCGCATCCGCGCAGGACAATCATGTAGTTCCATTGACTGCAAGTGACATCCGATTTACGACGAACAAGATGAATACCATTGTCTACGCGCTGTTTATGGGATGGCCTGGTAAGGAGGCGAGGATCGAGGCTTTGGGTTCGTCGAGCCCACAATCGCCGGCGAAGGTCGAGCATGTTGAGCTATTAGGCTATGGAGGTACGCTCCCCTTTCGACAAGCCCCAAGCGCGCTGCAGGTCCAACTTCCGGATCACCCGCCTTCCGATTATGCAGTGGCTTTGAAGATTGCACTTACTTAGGAGTCGCCGTTTAGAGAGCGTCTAGTTCATCGCGACGGAAGCCGTGAGTGGCAGGTCTTCTGAAGAGGATCCAACCATGATCGAGTAATTGCCTTTCTGGACATGCCATGCATGATCTTTGGCCGACCAGTAGGAAAAGGTCCGGGAGTTGAGCGGAATGGTTACCTCGCTCGATTGTCCGGGGGCAAGGATGACCTTGCGAAAGCCCGCGAGTTGACGTGGGGGCTCGTCACCCTCTGGCACGCCAGGGAAGCCTACGTAAGCCTGCCCAACCTCGGCACCAGTGCGCGAGCCAGTATTGGTGAGGCGGAAGTGAACTTCTGCGGAACGCCTATTTGCTGCTCCTGGTGTTACATGGAGATCTGAGAAAGAAAAGGTGGTGTAAGAGAGACCAAAGCCAAAGGCAAAGAGTGGTGGCACCTTGTGAGCCTGATGCCAGCGATAGGATGTTTGGGGTACGGAAGAGCTCGCAGCGTGGCTCTGCGCTTCCATCGTTACGAACTGAGGTTTAAGATTCCAGCCGCGGAGTGCAATCTGCGGGTGTTCATCAGCTTCGCTGGCCGAATAGTCGATCGTGATATCGCGAGCTTCACCGGGAGCCATGGACACGTAATTATCGCTGTAGTACGCGGGCAGAATGCGCTGATGCCTTTCGTTCAGCAGAGTAAGCTTTACCTGCAGTGCCCACGAGTCTCCTTCGTTCCTGAGATGAACGTGCAACTGTTTGCTCGTTCCGTCCGCCTGCAGGGAGGAGGTTACCATCAACTGGGCATCGTGGAGTTCGTTCAGAGCACGCATCGACGAACCCTTCGGACCCAGCCAGTACAGATTGTCTGAGATCAATCTGCCGACGGTATCCTTCATCTGAAGCTTGACGAAGACTACGTGAAACGTCTCAAGGATGGGTGCGAGGTCAAGCTTGGTGACTTCGACCATTGTGTTAGCGTCAAGCGTCAGAGATTTCTGCTCATGCAATAACTGTTTATTGTCCAAGGTGAGGACATCGGCGTTGATCGTAACTATGGGAAGTGCATTGGTGGTGGTGTTCACGGCATCGATCACGTCGTTGGATAGATCAAGCTGGACGTGGAGCGGCTCGCAGGCCTTCATCACGCCGTAGTAGGATGCCTGCGTGTCGTAGTCAAAGCTGTAGATTTGCCAAAGGGTGCTTGGCCATGCGGGCTGTGACATCCATAGTAAGCGGCCGCTGTTCGGTGACCACAGGTGAGCATTCATGCCTTCGAAGATGGCTCGGTGATCTACGTAGTTGAGCATCTGCGCTTTGCGATCGAAGTCCGCGAGGTCGGCGGGGGCTCCAAACTCCGTCTCCATTTCCTTATCGAAGGGAATACTGGCTGACGGAACCCAGTCGTGATAAGCCCATACGTCATCGACAGGCCACCGGTCGGGCTCTGGGAGGAAACTGCGGAGAGTCTCAATCGTGGGTACAGACTCGGTCCCGGTCTCGACCGAGAAGCCGCGATTGAGCCGGGTGTAGTAATTGATTGGATCCTGATCGTTGTAGGGGCCGCGTTTTTGTAGCTCGATTTGATTGGAGCTGGGTGAGTAATAGCGTGTGCCGTCGAGCTCACGAACCAGCTGGTCAATTCCCTGGTTGACCGTGGGCTGCGGGACTCCCTCATTACGTCCACACCAGACGACGATGGATGGATGGTTGCGGAAGCGCAGGATCGTGTCCCGTGCATTTCGCAGGAAGAGGTCCGTATCGTCGGCTGCGAGCGTGTGCTGCTGATTGGACTCCCAGAAATCGTTCCAGACCATTAATCCATACTCGTCGGCGAGATCGTACAGGGTCTCTTCGGTGTTTTCACCGGTCCAGTTCCGAATGATGTTCATGTGTGCTTCGCGAGAGAGGCGGA
>VFSW01009717.1_pt1 | contig 13714 bp, 22 predicted proteins | sample 5358111 | NCBI WGS metagenome assembly VFSW01 (sample SAMN11554181, study PRJNA540505) | mine drainage metagenome | isolation source: sediment from site ElyBrook_90M | place: USA: Ely Copper Mine, Vershire, VT | collected 2017 | reverse complement strand
GGAATCAAATGTTCGGTTATGCTTTCGGTCGCACCTTGTCTCTTCGTCGCAATGAACCGGTTCAATTTCATTGGGGCCGAGCAACACGCGACTACGAGCTGGATAAGTATAACGCTCAAATTGATTTAGTCAAACCGCCGTTTCATGGACCTGTTTACGACGAACCCGGGTTCGCTTTTGACCCCCAAGCCGAGAAAGAAGTTACAGGAACGTACTTTTGTGGATATTGGCAATCGGAACGATACTTCAAAGAATTTGAGGTAATACTCCGCCGAGAATTGACCTTGAAAGAGCCCGTTCGAGCAGAAGTTGAAATGACGGCCGATCTTCTCAGGCACTCGAACAGCGCCTTCATTCACGTCCGCCGCGGGGATTATTTGAACCCAGGAACCAAAGAAGTTCACGGCGTCCTTCCTTATGAATATTATCGAGACGCTAGAAATTACATGCGAGAGAAACTGAACAACCCGAAGTTCTATTATTTTGGTGACGACCCTGAGTGGATGCAAGAGCATCTTTATACCGATTTTTCGATGGGAGAAGAAACCATTATTTCGGGTTTCAATCAACACGAAGACCTTTACTTGATGCAAGCCTGCCGCCACGGCATAGGTGCCAACTCAAGCTTCTCCTGGTGGGGAAATTGGTTGGCAGATTCGCCAGATCGTGTTAAGATTGTTCCAAGGCAATGGTTCTTGGCTGATCTGGATACAACTGATCTGATTCCCGAAGGATGGATAAAACTCTAATGGAAGATAATCTAAAGCCCGATCTACGGTACGATAATAACGGTACTCGTTGGTTTCCTACCGAAGAATATAAGCATGATCTCTTGTTGTATTTCGCCAAGACGTACAATCTTCGTCAATTTGTCGAGACCGGCACGCACCATTGTTGGACTCTAGATGCCGTTAGTCCGCAGTTTGATCGAGCATATAGTATTGAACTCGGCGATGATTATTATAATGCCGCTTTAGCGAAATATAAAAATGTTGCAAACGTCAGGTTGATCCACGGTGACAGCGGCGTAGAGTTGAAGAAACTGCTTGAAACGCTTCCTCAGATCCCGACGCTCTTTTACCTCGATGCTCATTTCTCCGGCGGCGGCACAGTCGGCCAGAACCAGTTGCCGTTGCAAGCCGAACTTCGCTCTATCTTTAGCTCAGGTTTGGATGGTATAATCGTGATTGACGATTGCGTGCCTTACTGGCAGGATGGGATTCCCGAGGTCGCGGAGGCTACTGTAGCGGAATTTCCCGAATGGCAGCAAGAGATCAAGTACGGATTGATGAGAGTTTGGAAACCGAAATGGATTTAACCAATAAAGTAATTTGGATAACCGGCGGCGAAGGTTTCTTTGGCAGCCACGTTATTGAGAAACTGCAAGCATATGGTTGTTGCAAAGTTTATGCCTCGTCGTCCGCTCGATTTGACCTTCGGAACCCCGAAGATGTCCGTTATGCTTACGACACCTTTGAACCCGAGATCGTAATCAATCTAGCCGCTCGGGTTGGCGGCATCGGCTGGAATCAAAAGAATCCCGCCGTTTGCCTCTACGACAACCTAATGATTGGCTTGAACATGATTGAAGGTGCCAAGAACGCCGGCGTTGAGAAATTCATTCAAGTTGCTTCAGTGTGCGGTTATCCAGCGGTTACGCCGATCCCGATGAAGGAAGACGACCTTTGGAACGGCTATCCAGAGCCTACGAATGGGCCTTACGGTATCGCCAAGCGAACACTCTTGAAGGCGTGCCAGGCATATCGGCAGCAATACGGTTTAAATGCCATCGGCTTAATCCCTATTAATCTTTATGGTCCGCGGGATAATTTTGATTTGGAGTCCAGCCACGTCATTCCCGCCATGATTCGAAAAATCGCGGCAGCCAAGAAAGCTAACACGGACGTTGAACTATGGGGCAGCGGTAAAGTCAGTCGAGAATTCCTTTACGTCGAAGACGCCGCGGAAGCCGTTGTTTTAGCAGCCGAAAATTATGACGGATCGGAACCAGTTAATCTCGGCACAGGTGTGGAAATCACTATCCGAGAATTGGCTGAATTAATTTCGAATGAACTCGATTTCAGCGGTCGGCGAATTTGGAATACTGAACGACCAGATGGTCAACTTCGCCGCTGCTTGAATATCAGCCGCGCCAAAGCATTTGGTTTCACAGCAAAGACCAGCTTCAGTGATGGTCTGAAAAAGACGATCGCTTGGTATCAAGAGACACATGGATAACTCACTCGGAGAGTTACAATTACCCCTTCGTGTGGGAAAGTTGGAGAAGAAAATGGTAGTCAACGATCTTTTAGATAAAGTCACCGGCGTCATCCATGTCGGCGCCAGCGAAGGGCAAGAGCGGTTTGTGTATGCCGAGCACGATTTGAATGTGCTTTGGTTCGAGCCGCTGCCTTCGGCATTTGAGAAACTGCAACAAAATTTGATATGTTTTCCGAAACAAAGGGCGCATCAATATGCTGTATCGAATACAGATTATGCATATTTACCTTTTTATGTTACGGATAATGAAGGTCAGTCATCCTCGATTCGCGAATTGCAAATGCACTTGGAAGTTTGGCCAGATGTACATCACGTAGACACCATTCAAGTTCTCAGTATTAAGTTGGATACCTTTTTTACGATTACAGGAATATTTCGAGAAAGATTCCAACTTCTAGTTTTGGACGCCCAAGGTAGCGAATTAGACATTTTGAAAGGAGCCACGGATACGCTCCGTTATATGAAGTACGCTCAAATTGAGATGATGGATTTCGAAGCCTATAAAGGCAGCGCCTTGGCGGTTGACATTATCGCCTTTATGGAGCAAAATGGTTTCAGAGAGATCGGCAGGGAGTTGCTTTTCCCCGCTGAGTCCGCGTTACGGAGCGACAATGTCTTCTTTGAACGCGTTGCGTCGTAGGGTTGTCCAATTGGCGTATGACGCCGGCGAGGGCCATATCGCGTCGGCGTTCTCGATCCTTGATATCATTCACGTTCTTTACGACAAGATTCTGCAACCCGAGGATTGTTTCGTTCTTTCGAAGGGCCATGGATGCCTTGCCCTTTACGTTGTCTTGGCCGAGAAAGGCATTATTACCGAAGAGCAATTGAAGTCATACTTGAAGTTTGATGGCGTCTTGGGCGGCCATCCAGACCGCAATAAGGTTCCTGGTGTCTTGTGCTCGACGGGTTCATTGGGCCATGGACTTCCACAAGCCGTTGGTATCGCGTTGGCAAAGAAGATCAAAGGCGAAGCGGGTGGAGTTTATTGCTTGATCGGGGACGGTGAGTGCAATGAAGGTAGTATTTGGGAAGCCTGTCTTTTGGCGGCGCATCATAAATTGGACAATTTGATGGTTATTATGGATAATAACGGGTCGAGCACACGGGCTGTCAACTTGGGAGATATCGGAGAGAAATTCTCTGTGTTCGGCTTTTCTGTGTATAAGAATATAATGTCTAAGCAACCGCCTCCCGATGAGCCTTCTATATTCATGTTTGCATTAGGCGATGGATTTTTGTTTGGCAAGTACAATAATCGTCCGACAGCCGCGATAATTAATACCACTAAGGGCGCAGGCTGTGAACGTATGTCGTCCCCGGCCTGGCATCATCGCGTGCCCACTGAAGAGGAACTGCCCTAAATCATGACGGACCTAGTGTTAGGCGTCAATTTGTAAAAACGATGCTCGACGTTATGGAGAGAGACGACCGCGTCGTTCTGCTTTTAGGTGATATCGGCGTTCACGGATTCCGAGAAGCCTTCGAGCGATTCCCGACACGCACGTTCAACATCGGGATATTGGAGCAAGCCAGCGTCGGCTTGGCGGCTGGCTTGGCGATTGAGGGTCTCGTGCCGGTTTTTCACTCAATTGCCCCCTTCATCGTCGAGAGAGCGTTCGAGCAAATCAAGATTGATTTCGGGTACCAGCAGTTGGGCGGTAACTTCGTCTCGGTCGGCGCTAGTTATGATTACGCGGCACTCGGAGCAACGCATCATTGTCCCGGGGATGTACAAATTTTGAAAACGATTCCCGGCGTCCAGATTTTTGTGCCGGGACACCCACTAGAATTTGACAATCATTTTAAGACGAATTACGCCAACGGGAAGTTGAACTACTATAGGCTGAGCGAACAGTCGAATCTTTATCCGCTTCCGCAAGAAAGATTACGACATGGAAATCAAGGAGTAGTAATAGCCTTCGGCCCGACACTAGATCGCGTTCTAGAAGCGACTGACGATTTAGATGTCACGGTCCATTATCGCAATACAATCGCGCCTTTTGAGATGCCTGTCGTTCATCGACGAACCCGTCTTATTACTGTTGAGCCTTTTTATGAAGGCACAATGGCCGCAGAAATTGAGGGGTATTCGAAAGGCTCTGAGATTTTACGAATCGGCGTTCCCCGCCGTTTTCTTACGAACTACGGCTCCCGTCAGGAGCACGACGAAAAATACGGCTTGACAGCATCTGCGATTCGTGAGAAGATCAAAGGATTCTTGAATCTATGATTGACCTTACTTCGCTTCGGGGAAAAGACATCTTGATAATGGGGGCGACCGGCCTGATCGGTTCTCATTTGGCCCGACAGGCTGCTTTAGCGGGTGCCAATGTCTATGAACCAAGGGCGCATTGTATGGACTACTGCTATCCATCAAACGTGGACATCGTCGTTCACGCCGGAGGTTACGGGCAACCCGCCAAGTTCACGAAACGGCCCATTGAGACTATTCAAGTCAATACCAATTCGACGATTCGATTGTTTCATGCGCTAAAACCCGGCGGCACCTTCTTGTTCTGTAGTTCCAGCGAGGTCTATAGTGGCCTTCACAAAATGGCTTCTGAATCGGATATTGGTATCACAACACCGCAGCACCCACGGAGCGCGTATATCGAAGGCAAGCGAGCAGGAGAAGCCATCGTTCATGCTTATCGCAACGCTGGTATCAACGCGATGTCGGCTAGAATAGCGCTGGCCTACGGTCCTGGCACCAAGAAACACGACACTCGCGTTTTGAACCAGTTCATCGAGAAGGCGCTGACTTTAGGGAAGATAGAACTCCTGGATTCCGGCGAAGCGACTCGAACTTATTGTTATATCGATGACGTTATTGAGAATCTTTGGAGTGTCGTTCTCCGCGGCAACCAAGAAGTCTACAATGTCGGCGGCTATTCGGTTACGTCAATCGCTAATTTAGCGAAGCGAATCGGAGCCTTGACCGGCACCGAAGTCGTGATCCCTAAGACATCAAATAGCGTGGCTGGGGCACCCAGCGAGGTCCGGATGGACTTGACGCGAACCAAGATGGCGTTTTGGAAGACCGAGTACGTGGATTTGAACGATGGATTGGATCGAACTATTCAATATCAGAGGGAGTTATATGGGCTATAAACCACGCAGCACAAGTTCTGATTCAGATTATAATTTTCCTGAACTCAATTGGCGTTCAAGCATCCATATCGATCGGTTTGACTTCTCCGATACTACGCCATACAAGGTCTTCTGGCAGATCGAACCCGAGGAAATCATCCCCGGCAATGAAGCCAAGATTTTGAAGAATTGGGAGTTCTATGACTTAGTACTTACGTGGAACACCACGGTCTTGAGCCAAGTACCCAATGCTAAATTCTTTCCGTGCCCAGGTATTTGGACCCGCGAAGAAGACGCCAGCCAGAAGAAGTATCAAGTCTCGTTTTTGACGTCTAGCAAGACCGATACTTACGGCCACCGATACCGCCAAGCCGTCTATGATTTGTTGCCAGCGGAAGTCCGGCATCAAACTGGACCTTGGATCCTGCCTGTTTGGAAACATCGGAGCCCTCCGAAACTAACGACTAAACACGAGACTTTGGTACCTTTTCAGTTCTCAATCATCATGGAAAACAGCGAGCACCCGAATTATTTCACCGAGAAGATTTTAGACGCCTTCGCGACCAAAACTGTGCCCATTTATTGGGGTTGCACCAATATCGACAAGTTCTTCAATCCCAAAGGTATCTTGGGTTTCCGGTGCTGGAACGATGACAATATCTTCGGCACCGATTTAATGGATGTCCTGCGATCCATTACGCCCGATACCTACAAGAATATGCGTGACGCCATCGAGGAGAACTACCAAGAAGCATTCCGGCAGGGTGACCCCGTTACCCGAATGGTGAAAGCTATTGAAGAAAGCTGGACGCCGCGAGTAGGTGATTTGCCGCCGGCAGCGGAGATCAAGTGATCGATCTTAAAAACCCCGTTTACGAATCCCAGTGGAACGCAGGCTACCAGTGGAAACACGCCTTGCTCTTGCACTTGGCTAAGAAATTCAACCTGCAGACTTTCGTCGAGACAGGCACGCATTTCGGCGGCACTTTGAATGCCATGCAGCCACATTTTGAGCAGCTTTATTCGATCGAACTTTCGGAGCATTGGTACCAACATGCCATCGGGATGTTTTGGAACATCAGAAACATCGAGTTGATCCAAGGCGATAGCGCTGTAGAACTTCCTAAACTTCTCGGCGCCCTTCCGAACAAATCGCTGTTTTGGTTGGATGCTCATTACTCCGGCGGAGACACAGCTATGTCGGAGGATCCGCTCAAGAAGGAAGTCGAGGCGATTATTTGTTTGCGGCCGAATAGTCTTATCGTGATCGATGACCAGCAACCAGGCAATCATTTGGCCGCGTACGGGAATCCCGAAGGCTGGCAAGCGTTGTTCCACGGCGGCGTGGTTATCACGGGTAAAAAGAGCTTATATGAAATCTCTTTTGATTAGCGTTGTTTGCCCCACTCGAAACCGAGCGAAGTACCTGCCTACGGCGATCAGGTGCTTCCTTCAGCAAACGTATGCTCACAAAGAGATGTTCATTTTAGATGACGGAGAAGAGGCATTAGAAATTCCAAATGATCCTCGGATTCATTATATCCAGTTTTCTGATCGAATCACCACTGGCGCTAAGCGTAATTACGGTGCCCGAATCGCCAACGGCGATATCGTTTGTAATTTCGATGATGATGATTTTAGTCACGCCCATAGATTGGAGACCCAACTTCAACGCCTTCTCCGAACAGGCAAAGCTGTCACCGGCTATTGCGCTACCGTTCGGTTTGATGAGGCGTCCCGAGTCTTATATACGGGATCTAATTGTCCGCCATATTTTGTCTCTGGCACAAGTCAAATGTATATGAAAGCATGGTGGGATTTACATCCGTTTCCGAGTGTCTACCACGGCGAAGATTCGGTGTTCAGCCGTACGGCGCGTTTAGCAGATGAATTGGCAGCCGCTGATCCCGGCAAGATGATGGTCGTTCGGACTCACGCCGGCAACACCGAAGTCATCAATCCAACTAGATACAGAAAGTTGGCGCCAAGCGACATCTCGGCGGAATTTTTCAAAGCTCATGATGCGCCTGTAAAAGACTTGGCGTATATGACCGAACCACATATTTGCACCGCAACGTGCCGTAATGATCTTCAACAACAAGTCAGTGCAGATGTCGGGCAGGATTACAAAATAACGGATTGGCCAGAGGTTCAAACGCGATGAAAATCTTGATAGCGATCCCGTCATGTGACGCACATGCTGCTTACGCGAACGCGCAGCGTAATACGTGGCTTACGGATCTTCCTAGAAGTATGGACTATAAGTTTGTTTTAGGCCACAACGGAATTCCCGGGCAAATAGGCGATGGAATTTATCTCGGTGAAGACGACTATAAGCCGGAACAAGGCTTGCAGAAATACCCGACTCTTCCGACTAAGACGAAACTGCTTTGTAAATACGCTTTGGCGACTGGTTACGATTATCTGTTCAAGACTGACACCGACACTTTGGTGAATCCAGAAAACCTTTTGTTCAGTGATTTTGAGGACTGGGATTATTCCGGCGGCTACAATCAAGAAGAATCCGGTGAATTTTGCTCCGGCGGCGCTGGCTACTGGTTGAGTCGGAAGGCAATGAAGGTGGTTGCAAACTCTGCTGTGACTCATTGGTCTGAAGATGTCTTCGTCGCGTTGGCTCTGAAAGAGAAAGGAATCCTGCCTGTTTGGAATTCTGGATATAGGTGGAAACCAGGCGAGATCGTTGACAAGGACATGATAACTTTGCACTTGCGGAGCGCTTTGAATCAACAAACGTATGATCCCCAGTGGATGTATCAGTATTACGAAAAAATGAGGTCATTGTGATCATTTCACGCACGCCTTTTAGAATCTCGTTCATCGGGGGCGGAACTGACTTGCCCGCATTCTACGAGAAGCAGCAAGGTGCTGTGATTTCCACCGCGATAAATAAATACGTCTATATCACCGTCAACAAGCATTTTGATTCTAGCGTTCGAGTGAGTTACTCCAAAACCGAAACCGCAGACAATGTCAGCGGTATTCAACATCCACTGTTTCGTGAGACTATGAAATATGCGGGCATTCAGACAGGTGTCGAAGTAACATCCGTGGCGGACGTTCCTTCAGGCACCGGTCTCGGTAGTAGCAGTAGTTTCGCGGTCGGCTTGACCAATGCTTTGATGAGATACCGAGGATATGAGCCAAAAGCATCGGAATTGGCACGACGGGCTTGCGAGATAGAAATTGATGTGCTCAAAGAGCCAATCGGCAAACAAGATCAATACGCCGCAGCACACGGAGGTTTCCGCCGCTATCTATTTAATACTACCGGTCTTGTAGGCTACGAGCAAGCCTTTTGCTCGCCGGAGCGTCGTACAGCCTTCTTTAGCCATTTGATGTTATTCTATTTAGGAGGCTCTAGGACGGCTTCTAGCGTTTTGGGGCAAGTCAATCCCGACACAGGCCATTTAACTCGTCTCCGGGCACTGGTAGACGACTTTTGGGCCATCCTGACGGGATTGGGTGGCCTACGACCGCTGGGCGAGATTATGCACGAAGGCTGGGAGAATAAAAAGCGAATGGGCAACGTGACGAATGATGTCATAGATGCTGCTTACGCCCGGGCCCGATATGCTGGTGCCTTGGGCGGTAAGTTATTGGGGGCCGGTCAAGCAGGCTTTCTGCTATTATTTGTACAACCTGGATATCAGCAAGCTGTCCGAGAGATACTTCGAGAGTTTAGAGAAGTCGCCTTTGAATATGAACCAGAGGGATCCAAAATTGTCTATGCAGGATAAGATCGCCGAGTACCGGAAAGAATTGAATCAATGCTTCGATGAACTCGATCCAAAAGTATTGGAGCGAATCGTCGGCGTCTTACTTGGCCGCGGACGAACGATTTTTATCATCGGCAACGGCGGCAGCGCCAGCACAGCTAGCCACATGGCGATCGATCTTACCAAGGGTACGCAAGTCAAGGGCGGTCATCGGCTTCGCGTTATCAGCTTGACAGACAATGTCGCGGCTTTGACGGCTTGGGCCAACGATGTGAGTTATAGTGATGTCTTTACGGAGCAATTGAAAATCTTGGGGAAGCGCGAAGACATCCTCATTGCTATCTCGGCGTCTGGAAATTCTGAGAATATCCTAGAAACTGTTCGATGGGCAAATGAACGCGGCCTTGGCACCATTGGTTTCATCGGTTTCGGCGGCGGAAAATTGAAGGCTCTGGTTGATGCCGATGTGACCGTCTCTAGCCGCAATTATGGCGTGATAGAAGATTTTCACTTGAGCCTCGGGCATATCTTGAGTCAGTTCATTCGAAAGCATATTGAGGGAGGCGAACATTGGAAACAGCCATCTTTGTGACAGGAGCCAGCGGCTACATCGGGCAACATTTCGTCAAGTATTTGCTTGATCGGTCTACGTCCGATCTTCGGTTTTTGCAGTGCGACATCAAGGGAGGCCAGGACTTTGCCTTGGTCTCTGGCGCGAAGTTCGGTACCGTGGTGCATTTCGCGGCCCATTCGTCTGTCATTCAATCGCTTTTGGATCCTGACGAATGCTTGGATAATAATGCCTTGAAGTTGATCCCGTTCTTAACGAATAATAAGATCGGCAAGTTCATCTTCATGTCCACCGGCGGGGCTATTTACGGCAATCGGTTGAACGCCAAGGAAGGCAACGCCAGTTGGAAGGGATGCATTTCTCCTTATGGTCAATCAAAACTTCTAGCGGAGAGGATTATTCGCAGATTGCACCCAAATCACGTAATTTTGCGTCTCGGTAACGTTTACGGAGGCAATGATTCCGATCGTTTGGAACTCGCAATGCACGCTCGGTTTAAGAAAGATGATCCCATCGTGGTTTACGGCGGCGATCAGATTAGAGACTTTGTCCACGTTGACGTGGTTTGCGAAGCCATCTTCAGGGCGATTCATGGCGATACTGAAGGCACATACAACATTGGGAGTGGCAAAGGGACGAGAATTATGGATATCGCTAAAACAATTTCGAAAAAACGCGGCGTTCCAATGGGTATTCACCCTGCGCGGACGGGCGAAATAGATTACGTCAGTTTAAACATCGGACGAGCCCAAAGAGAAGGTCTTTTGTGAAAGCCTTGATCACCGGAATTTCCGGCCAGGATGGGTCATACCTTGCGGAACTTCTTCTGCAGAAAGGATACGAAGTTCATGGCATAATCCGCCGTCATAGTACGCCATCAACCAGCCGAATTGACCACATCTTCAATGATCTACGTTTGCATTATGGCGATGTCACTGACGCGAGTTCGACCGCGAATATCGTCGACGAAGTCCGCCCGGATGAGATTTACAATTTAGCGGCACAAAGTCACGTTAAGACTTCGTTCGATATCCCAGTTTACACGTCCCAATCTGTTGCTATAGGAACCCTTAATTTGTTAGAGGCTATTAAAGGGAAAGGCATTAAGTTTTATCAAGCAAGTTCAAGTGAAATGTTTGGTGGCATTTATGGCGCAGCAACCAATGAAACCGTCGCGTTCCATCCCCGCAGTCCTTATGCCATCGCTAAGCAATTTGCATATTGGTCTGTTGTGAATCGCAGAGAGGCTTATGATACATTCGCCTGCAATGGGATCCTCTTCAATCATGAATCACCCCGCCGCGGCGAGACTTTTGTTACCAAAAAGATTGTCAAGGCCGCCGTTAGGATTCAACGCGGTCTACAAGACAAACTTGTACTCGGCAACCTTAACGCCAAGAGGGATTGGGGATTCGCTGGCGATTATGTGGATGCTATGTGGCGGATGCTTCAACAGCCTTTCGCCGACGACTACGTGATTGCGACCGGCGAAGTACATTCGGTTCGTGAATTTTTGGACGAGACCTTCGCTTATTTAAACCTTGACTGGCGCCAGTATGTCGTGATAGACTCCAAATACTATCGCCCGACCGAGGTAGATTTCTTACTTGGGGACGCCAGCAAGGCGAAGCGAGTGCTTGGGTGGGAACCGAGAGTGAAATTCCGAGAACTGGTTAAATTAATGGCGGACGCGGAGTTGGCACAATGATTCCTTGCATAATAATTAAAGGCGTGCAGCACCGCCATCAGATTGTGTTCACAGGCGAGGGCGACAAAGTCCATTGTGTTAATCACTGCGGCTTATCCTTCGAAACTAAACAAGAACAAGAAGAATTCTTTCATTGGCATAAACAATTGGGAGAAACTCGGTGGCCCGAAGGAGCAGAAATCTAATGGCGGATTTTAAATTAGCTGTATCAAAAACCCTGCAACACGAAGGGGGATATGTAAATAATTTAAACGATTCTGGCGGTCCTACCAAATACGGAATCACACAAGCCGATATGCCCGGTGTTGATATCGCGAGCATCACGCCCGAGCAAGCCGAGGCGTATTATGCGGAACATTATTGGAAGCCCTTTTATTCGCAGATCGTGTCTCAGCTAGTCGGTGAGAAACTTTTTGACATGGGCATTCTTTTTGGCGTCGGTACCGCAGTCGGCATTCTTCAATTGTCTCTTGGCATAACGGTCGACCACTCCTTTGGCCCGATTACTTTAGCCCATGCCAATGAATCGGATGAAACGAGTTTGCTCAAAACTTACAAAGCTAATTTGGTTACTCACACATTCAATATTGCGACCGCGAACTCAAAGAATCGCATTTTTCTAAAAGGCTGGGCGAATCGAATTAATTCATGACCCGAGAGCGCCGCAAACAATTGGATCTCGCGATGGCGGTCATCCGGACTGTGGCTGCGGTCGCGAGCGCAATAATTAACGCATTCATCTTAATAAAGGTGGTGCTTCACCGATGACTTTCGACCGAGTACTATCTCTTATCGAAATCGCGCTGTTTATCGTTATTGTGGTCCAGGGAGAATACATCCGCTTCTACGAACGCGAAGTTCATCGTATTCAAAGTGAGCGTGAAAAAGAGCGCCGAGATTGGCGCGAAGCCAAACGCAAGCAAGCCGCGAAGAAAACCGACAAACCCGAGGCTCCGAATGTGGCATGATAACTTAAAAAAGTATAGTTGGAAATGCCCTCGGGCAGGTTGTATCTACGAAGCTATTATGTACGGCGAATCTAGTTTAAACGTTGCGAAGGAATTACATACTGCCAATCATGAAAAGAACGATCAGCAAGTCCGAGCAGATTTTCAAAAGTTGCTTCCTGCGGCAGAAAAAGATTATAACAGATTGGAATTGACGGCCGCCGATAGGGTATTTCTCAAAACTCGCGGTATCAAGGCGGACTAATGGACGAACAAAAACTCAAACAAATTGCTTACGCACAAGGCTGGATTGAAGGCCGGCTAGAAGAAGACCTCGCCACAGTTCAAGACGCCGATCCACAAGATCCCGAAGAGATTAAGCACCGCCAGGAAATGCTTGATGCTTTCATGTTGGTCAGCAACGCTTTGGATACGCTCCGGCGTCAGAACTCCGATTATGAAACCAAGCTAATGTTGATTCGTGGCGCACTTGGATGAATATTCGTTGGGACGCCGCAATGAAGGAATTCGTCGCGGAGTTCTCCAGCGACTTTGCTGGCGATTTAGCCGCCGTTAAAGCCGCGGGATTCCATACCGACGGTCCTCCAGAATGGCGATGGTTCGCCCCAGCACCCGGCATCAAAGCCCTTAATCGCCTTCGCGCAAAACGGCCGGCTAGCGGACTCACAATTTCTATTGAAGCTTTGGAAATCTACAAGCCGCTTCAAGAAATCGAAGAAAAGAATCTAGAAGTCCGCGCTCGATTGGCCGACGCCAAAAAAGCCCAAAAGAAAGAAGCCAAATTAAAAGCGCGAGAAATTCCTGAAGTTATCTTACCTGAAGGCCGATGGTGGACCATTGGACCCGAAGATCTGCCGTCCAAACCTTCGTTCATTTCGTCTAATCCTGTTGTTCCATTTCTCGGAGAAGTCAAACTTTGCGAAGGCTGCGGGGATCGATTGTATTTTTACGATTATCCTGATATTTGCCTTTGGTGCTCAAAGAATAACATCTTGGAAGATATTTTCTGAAAAATGGTAAAAGAAAAGGGAATTATATACTTAACTTCCGAACACTTGAAACAAAGGAGTTAGCATGAAGAATTTCAAAGGTAAGTACATCAACATTTTGGCCGCTAAAGGTAGGAAGGGCTGGCGAATTAACAATCGCTCAGAAGGATACGAAATCGGTTACATTGAATGGTTTAAGGATTGGAAAGTGTTACGTTTTCAATCCTTTAGAACAATGCGTGTATGAACGGGTTTGTTTGCGAGAAATCGCTGATTTTTGTGAACAAGCAACCAACGAAAGAAATAACCGAGCAGTTCGTGGGAGTTAAGTATATAACTCCCAAAGAAAAGTGAATTATATATTTAAC
>VFSW01009716.1_pt1 | contig 13714 bp, 7 predicted proteins | sample 5358111 | NCBI WGS metagenome assembly VFSW01 (sample SAMN11554181, study PRJNA540505) | mine drainage metagenome | isolation source: sediment from site ElyBrook_90M | place: USA: Ely Copper Mine, Vershire, VT | collected 2017 | reverse complement strand
CCGGCGGTGACTTCGTGGCGCTGGCCGTCCTTGCAGTCGTAGAGGACCAGGGCGCTGTTGCGGTTATCCTTGTCCCCGGCGTAGGCGATCCACCGGCTGTCTGCCGACCAACTCACGGTGAACCGCTCCAGCGCGCCTTGGTAGGCCCACTTTTGTTGGTCAATCACCTGGTTGGTCTTCGTGTCGAAGTCATAGAGGCGGATGCGCATCGTCTGGTCAATCCAGAGGATTTTCTTGCTGTCGGGCGACCACTGCGGCTGGTAGCGGAAGCCGGGACCGAGGTGGGTGAGCGTCTGCTCCGCGCCGGTGTTGTCGGCGTTACGCACGGTCAACTCATACTCGCCGGTCTGATCGCTGAAGTAGGCGATCAGCTTGCCGTCGGGCGACCACGCCGGATCGCGCTCGGCGACGCCGGGAGTGCGGGTGAGGTTGCGCACCACACCGTGCTCGGCGGGCGCGGAAAAGATGTCGCCGCGCGCCTCGAAGAGCGCCCGCTTGCCCGTCGGCGAGATCGTCGAACTGTGGATGTAGCCGGAGACGTTTTCCTCATGGGGCTTGAGCGTGGCGAGATCGGTCACCACGGTGATTTCGACCTCGTGATATTTCTCGGTGGCGAGATCAAGGAGGTAGAGCTTGCCCGCGTTCTCGAAGACGATGTCGTTCGGCCCGATGCTGGGGAAATGCACGTCGTATTCCTTGAAGGTGGTGACTTGGCGGAACTGTTCCCGCTTGAAGTCGTAGGCCCAGAGGTTGAAGCGCTTGTTCTCGTCGCGGTCGGCGAGGAAGTAGAGCGTGTCGCCGTGCCACATGGGGATGGACTCGGCGGCGGGCGACTGCGTGAGGTTGCGCGCCGTGAGGTTGCGCAAATCGAACAGCCAGATGTCCGGGTTCATGCCGCCGCGGTAGCGCTTCCAAGTCCGGAAATCCACGCTGATGGGCGTGTAGGCCAGCGTCTTGCCGTCGGGTGAGATCGCGCCAAATTCGCCGTAAGGCACCGGCAGCTTCTCCGGCAGGCCGCCAGCCGCCGAGACGCGGTAGAGCTGGTTGAATCGGTCCTTGTAGCTCGTCATCGTCGTGGCGTAGAGCAGGCTCCGGCCGTCGGGATACCACTCCACCATGCGGTCGGGCGCGCCGTGATGGGTGATGCGGCGCGGCAGGCCGCCCGCCACAGGCATGACGTAAATGTCCACGTTTCCGTCGTAGTTGCCGCTGAACGCGAGTTGTGACCCGTCCGGCGAGAACTTGGGAAACGATTCCTCCCCGCGCGGCGAACTCAGGCGCTCGGCCTCGCCGCCGGTCTTGGGCGCGATCCAGATGTCGCCGGCATAGACGAAAGCAATCTGCGTCGCCGACACGTCCGGCTCGCGCATCATGCGGGCGTCGATGCGGGCGGACTGCCGGCCGGCGGCGGCGCGGGCGGAGGCAAGCGGAAGCACGGTGGACTGCAAGGCGAGCAGGAGGACGAGTCGGTTTCTCATGTTCATTCGGTGCTGAGTTATGCCACGGGCAGCGCAGCCGGCCGCGGCCAGCCGCGCAACGGACGGGAATCTGGACGAGGGCGCGGCGGAAGGCGAGCCTGCGTTTTCCGCGTGCCGGCCGGGGAAGATCACCGGCCGCGGCGAGGCGGGCGGGCGCGACCGCTCACTGGCCGCTCACGTCCAGGCAAACCACGTTGCCGGCCGCGTTGCGGCAATAGATGCGGCCGTTGGCGAGGACCGGCGTGGTCCAGCATTTGCCGCTGAGCACCTGGGCGCGGGAGAGGGGTTTGAAGCCGTCCGGCGAGGCGTCGGCCACCATCAACTCGCCCTTTTCGCCCAGCACAATCAGCTTGCCGTCCGCCAGCGCCAGCGCGCCCTTGCCGGTGGATTTTTCGGTCCATTTCACCGCGCCGGTGGCGAAGTCCAGGCAGCGGAGTTGGTCCTCGTCGAAGCCGTAGAGAAAGCCCCGCCACAGGATGCAACTGTTGAAATGGTTCCGCATGTTCTTGTTTTCCCACACCGTGCTGGCCTGGCCGCCGCCGATTTTGAGCAGCGCGCAGCCGTGGTTGTAGCCGGAGGAAAGGAAAACCCGGCCGCCGTCAAAAATGGGCTGCGCCGGGTTGATGTCGTAATCCGTCTTCCACGGAGCGCGCCACAGTTCTTTGCCGTCCTGGGCCTGCACCGCGACCAGTTCCCGCGCCGCCAGGATGGCGACCGCGCCGTCGGCGCCAAACGGCTGGGGCGTCGAGTACCCCGCCGCGTCTTTGCCATTGGTCCACACTACCTTGCCCGTCCGCTTGTCGAGGGCGGTCCCGGCGCTGCCGACGTCGAGCAGAATCAGATCGCCAACGACCAGCGCCGAACTGGCGAAGCCCCAGGTCGGGATTTTCACGCCCAACTCCTCCGTCAGGTTCTTCGCCCAAAGGACGGTGCCTTTCGCGGCGTCGAGGCAGAAAAACTGCCCGCGCTTGCCCAGGGTGTAAACCCGGTCGCCGTCCACCGTGGGCGTGCCGTGCGTGCCGCCTTCGTAATACTTGGCGTCGAGCGGGCAGGGATAGGAGTGCTTCCAAATCTCCCGGCCCGTCGCGGCGTCGAAGCAGAACACGGTGTCCGTGGCGTCGGCGTTGCCCATCGTGTAGGCGCGGCCGTTGGCGACGGAGAAGGAGGAAAAGCCGGTGCCGACGGAAGCTTTCCAGAGTGGCTTGGGTCCTTCGGCGGGCCACTTGGTTTGCCAGCCGGTTTCTTTGGAGATGCCGTCCAGGTCCGGCCCGCGCCAGCGATTCCAGTCCAGGGCGGCGGCCGTGAAATCGAACAGGCAGATCAAGGCAAGCAAAGCGAGGGCAACCGGGTTATTCATGGCGGGAGAATTAAGCCCACGGTTTGCGAAGTGTCAACCGCCGGCGGAAAAACCGCGTCGCGCCTCGGCCGTCACCGGGCCGTCCGCGGCGGCGCGCGGCTTCGGACGAGGGCCGTTCCGGCGCTCCACGGGGCCAGGCCCCGCTCGACAAACCGGCGGTTCCCCGTCATCTTGCCTTCGATGCCGGACGAATCTGAATCATCCCTGGACGTGTTGTGGCAGGAATACGCGGAGGCGTTCCGCGAGTTCGATGACCTGACGTTGGCGCGCTGGCTGGCGCAAACCCTCGGCCAGCTCGAAGGCAAGGCCTGGCGGCTGTCGCATCCGCTCATGGGCGCCTACCGGCTGGCGGCGCAGTTGGGTCACGAGCGGCAGATCTGGCTCAAGCGCCTGGCCACGCCCCCGGCGGCCTACCTGGATTCCCCCTGCTGCCGCGCGCCGATGCTGCCGCTGTTCACCCGCGACGTGCGCGATTCCGGCCTGATCTGCCAGCATTGCGGCGAAACCCTGGCACCTTTCGAGGAAATCGCGGAGGCGATCCGGTCCGACCTTGAAGCGTGGGCGGGCGACTACGCGCCGGTCCACGCCGTCGCCCACTGGGACGACCGCCAGCGCAAGAGCGCCGGCAATTACGACCGCGCCTATGACGCGGCCGCCGAGCAGGCGGAACTCCTGCTCGCCCGGGCCGGGCGCGACCTCGTCCCGCGCCTGCTGGAGATTTACCCCGCGGTCGTCTGGGAGGACCAGGACGAATGCCTGGACGTGCGGCCGGAGGACATCGAGTTGTGAACGCGGCGGCGGGTTCCGGCGGAATCGGCCAAGCGGCCCAAGGCGCGCAGCGAACAGAGCGGGGAACATGCCCGTGGCGGCGGCCTGTCGCCGGCTAAACGGCGCCGCCGCGGATGAAAACCATTTTCAAATGGCTCTGCCGCTTGGTGGGTCTGGTCGTACTCGTGATCGCGGCCGCCATTCTGTTCCGCAACCCGATCCTGCGGAGCCTCGCCGAATGGCGCCTCCACGCGGCCACCGGCCTGGACGCGCGCCTCGGCTATCTGCACGTCGGCTTGACGGAACCGATCGTGCGGGTCGAGGACTTGAAGCTCTACAATCCGCCTGAATCGGGCGGAGAAACCTTTCTCGACGTGCCGGAGCTTTACGTGGAATACGACCGGGGCGCGGCGCTCTTGGGGCGGGTCCACCTCAAGCTGCTCCGGCTGAATCTGGCCGAAGTGAACATCATTGAAGGCAAGGATGGCCGGACCAACCTGGAGCGGCTGCTGGGCCGGCAACTGCCGAAAAGCCGTCTCTTCTCCAGCAGCCCGGGCGCCCCTCGCAGCGCCGGGAGTGCTCCCGCCGCCCCCACCGTTTCCGCGACGCGGCAAACACCCGTGCCGCGCGGGGACGCGCCCGGTTCAGGAAACTCTCCGCTGATTTTCACCGGCATCGACACCCTGGACCTGACGCTGGGGCGCGTGCGCTACCTGCCGTTGGCCAAGCCAAGCCCGCCGACCGAACTCGCCTTGGATGTGAAAAACGCCGTGCTCAAGAACGTGAAGTCGGCGGACGACGTCACCAATTTCATTCTCGGGTTGCTGGCCAATCATAACGCCGAGCTTCCCGGCCTGCCGACGCGTCCGACCAACCCCGGGAGCGGCTTGAATCAAGGCAGAAAGTGAACTCCGGACCTGAAGATGCCACGTCCGACGGCGAACAGCGCGTGCCGAGCCGTCGCTTCGCGTCCGCGGCCAAAGGCTGACGGGGTTTCGCCCGTCGGGTGGAAGTCTCCGGACCGGCGCCCTCACCGGCGGCGCGCCGCGGATCACGGCACGGCGGCCCGCGCTGCGTGCGGCTGGCTCTGGATCGTCAGGGTCGTTGCGGTCAGGTCGGCGGCACGGGCCGCCAGCTTGATTTCGCCAGCCTCTCTCGCCGCCTGCACGATCACTTGCGCCAGGCCGTTGAATGCGCTGCGCTTCCAATCGGCGAGGACGGGTTTGTCTTGAATCTCCACGCTCGCGCCTTTGTTGAGGCCGCCCTGGCCTTCGTTGTTTTTGACCGCCACGGCAATGGTGTTGTCGCCGGCGTGAAGAAACTTCCGGATGGCGAACGACGGAGAGGACTGCCAGTCGTGCGACTCGCCGACAAGCTGGCCGTTGACGTACACCCAGCCGTCGTCGTCGATCATGCCGATGTGGAGGACGAGGTTGGTCGCGGCCAAGTCCTCCGCCGTGGCGACGAAGCGCGTGCGAAAGACGGCGGACTCGTCCGGTCGGAGCGGGCCGGATTCGGCGCGCACGTCCACCCGGCGCCAGTTTCGCTCGCGGAAGTTTTCGGCGACTTCCGGCCGGTCCTTGGTGTCCGGAACCAGTTGCATGCGCCAGCCGTCCAGGGCGACGGTGCGCGTCGGAGGCTTGCTGAGGTAAATGTCCGGCTCGTGGCAACTCGGGTCGCCGTTGCCCACGCCGAGGATGTGCCCGGGACCGCTTAGCTCGAAGTTCACCAGATTGTTCGCCACCGGCACGACGCGGCCCTGCGTGTCGGTGACCGCCACGGTGATGACGCTGATGTCTTCGCCGTCGGCATTGATCGTCGCCCGGTCGGGCGTGAGCCGGATCGCGGCGGGCGCGCCGGTGGTTTCCACCTGGGTTGCCGCCACGACCTGGCCGGCTTTGATGCCCTTGGCCGCCAGCGTGCCGGGCGCGTATTTCACTTTCCACCGGAGGTGCGAGTTTCTAGGCATCGTCTGCCGGCCGAGACTCTGGCCGTTGAGGAACAGCTCGACTTCGTCGCAATTGCTGAAGCAGCGCACGTCAATGTCCTGGCCTTCCTGGCCGGGCCAGTTCCAGTGCGGCAGCAGGTGGACCATCGGCTGGTCGCCCCACCACGCCTGGTAATAGAAGAAGTTGTCTTTCGGAAAGCCGCAGGTGTCCAGGATGCCGAAGTGCGAGTTGATGCACGGCCAGCCGTACGGTGTCGGCTCGCCGCGGTAATCGAAGCCCGTCCAGGCAAAGCCGCCCGAAAGCCACAGGCGGGCGGCGAAAAACTTCCACCAAACCTCCGTCGTGTGTGCCCAGGGCGGAGCGTTGTCGTCGTAGGCGCTGACGTAGCCGCGCTCGCGGTCGTTGGCGTAGATGCCGCGCGTGCAGACGGTGCTGGCCTGCTCGGTGCCGACTTCCGGCTGTGTCGGGTGCTGCTGGTGGTAGCGGTCCATGTCGTCGCCGATGTGGTAGTTCCAGCCGCGCACGTCAATGATGCCGTTGATGCCCTGGAACGTGTCGCCGACGTTCGCCGCGTAAGTGACGCGCCGGCTGGGGTCCAGTTGGTGGACGAGGTTCTGCATCGTCGCGGCGATGCGGCCGCCGGTGGCACTGGTCTGGACGCCTTCCTCGTTGGCGATGGACCAGACGACGACGCTCGGATGGTTGCGGTCGCGGCGGATTTGGTCGGCGAGCCGCGCCAAGTTGGCGGCGTCGCTGCCGAGCAGGCGGTTTTCATCCATCACCAACATGCCGAGGTGATCGCAGGCTTCCAGCAACTCCGGCGTCGGCGCGTTATGCGAGGTGCGGATCGCGTTGTCGCCCATCTCTTTCAGCTTCGCGATGCGGAAATACTGCAAACGATCCGGTAGCGCCGCGCCGACGCCGGCGTGGTCCTGGTGATTGCAGGTGCCTTTCAGTTCGTAAGGGTGGCCATTCAGAAGGAAACCCTTGTCCGGGTCGAACCCAACGGTCCGAATGCCGAAGGCGGTTTCAACTTCGTCAAAGGGACCGCCAACGCTCAGACCCGAAACGAGCGTGACCAGTTTGTAGAGTCTGGGAGATTCCGGCGACCAAAGCGCGATATATTTGCGCAGCTTCACCACATTGGTAATTTCAATTTCAGACAACGGCGGTACAGTCACTTTTCGCTCAAGTTTCCGGAATAGGTTGGTACCCGCAATTGTGCCCGGAGGACCATAGATTATTTGCGTCACTGCCACGGAAACGGCATGCGTCAACGTATTTTTTAACCGGGCTTGAATGTGCAATGCGCCGGGTTTTTGTGGGAGGTTGTCTTTGAATTTTGAGTAAACAAACACCCCATCCGGCGCGATGGCCACCGGCGCGGTCTTCACCAGCCAGACGTGCCGGTAAATGCCGGCGCCTTCGTAGAACCAGCCCTCGAACTGGGAGGCATCCACCCGCACGGCGACGACGTTGCGCCCGCCGCAATTGGCCACGTCCGTGATGTCGTAGCGGAAGCTGCTGTAGCCGCTTTCGTGGTGGCCGACGAAGTAGCCATTGACGAACACCCGGCCGTCGCGGAACACGCCGTCGAACTCCAGCCAGAGGCGTTTGCCCGCGTCCTCCTGGGGCAGCTCGAACGTGCGGCGATACCAACCGACGCTGTTGGTCGGGAAGCCGGGGCCAACCGGTTTGAAGCCGTGCGAGGTGTCGGCCTCCCGGTCGAACGGCAACTCGACCGCCCAGTCGTGCGGGAGGTTGACGGTGCGCCAGCTTGCGTCGCTGAAGCTGCGTCCGGCGGGGCCGCGGCTGGAGCCGGCCTTGCCGAGGTCTTCGCCGGTGCCCCAGTCGTTGCCGAGATGGAACTTCCAGCCGAAGTCCAGCAGCAGCCGCTCGCGCGGAGCCGTCGCTTCGGCGCCGGCCGGCCGGGCGGTGAGCAGGCACGTCGCGAAGAGCAGCATTGCGACGCCGGCGACCCGTGCCGAATTGGGGCGGTGACCCTTTGTCCCAATGCCGGTCGGACTGGAGGAGGATTGCATGCGCTTAACCTATAGCGGTCGGGTTCGCCAGGGCAAGTCAGGAGCCGCGAGCGGCACGGAGCGTTCGGGTTGCCTACGGGAGCCATCTCACGCGGTAAAAGCGCGGGGACGTGCCGTTGCCGGCGCCGACGTGGAGGTAAGTCGTCACCGACTCGACGCTCCCGGTGGCGATCAAGGCCGGACTCAGGTTTGTGAACGCGCCACCCAGGCGGGCGCTGCACTGCACCGTGTTCGTGGTGCCGGCGGGGGCCGCCCACGCGAGGCGGACATCGTTCCCCTGCGGCTGAATTTCAAGAATTTGAAAGCGGGCCACGGTGATGCGCACGCGATCAATGAACCAACCGAGTCCGATACCAGACAGATCGCTGTGCTCGAAGCCCAGCCGCATCGGCAGGGGCATGCCGGCCAGCGAGGTGATGTCCACGGCCAGCGGCGTCCAGGTGCGCTGCTGGACCACCAACAAAGGATCGGAACCGATGATCTGCGGCCACGTCCAGCCGATGCTCGACCACCATTGCGACCAATGCACCGCGATCCCGAAAGCGGTGGCGTAATCATGCCATTGGTCAAATTGCAGGAAGACGCGCTCGCCGGGACGCACAGCGGGCAGGTAGAACGCCGGCGTCCACATGTGCGCTTCAACGACGCTGGGATGGCGTCCGTCTAAGCCGGTGCCGGCGCAGGACTTTCCGTCGGGCACGTTGGTCGGTCCGCCGACCGCCGGCATGCCGAGGTCCCAGGCGCCTTCGTCCGTGTGCCAGGCGCCCCAGCCGTTCTCAAAACTCTCCGTGCCGGGCCAGTGGGTGAGCACTGGCACGTTCCAGACTTCGACATCGTCCACAAACCAGCCGGGATCGCCTTTGCCGCTATGCCCAAACCCCAGTTGCACCGGCCAGCCGCTGAAGAGCGTCAGGTCAATTCCCCGTCGGCGCCAAGCCGGAGAAATGTCCGGGATTACCCCCGAGGTGCCAGGATCGATGATGTTCCAGGGGCCCCAGTAATTGCCGATGGGACCGGGGATCAACTGCCGGATTTTCACGTCGGAGAGGCAGACGTTGGAAGCGGAGTTCGGCAGGTATTTCTGCCATTGCCAGTAAAAGAGCCAGAGGTGGTTCGAATATTGGTTGACGATCGGCAGCAGGATTGGCGGACTGACGAGATAGCAGTCGGTGCCGGGGCCGAGAGTGGCGGCACAAGCCGCGCCGGTGTGCGCGGCGAGAGGGCCGTTTGTGGGTGCGGTGATGACCCACGCGAACCGCGGGTCGATGTTGTAGGTCGTGTCGTTTGTCCAGCCGTTCCAGCCGCTCTCGAAACCCTCCCGGAAAACGAGTTCCACGGCTGGGGCGGCCAGGGACCAAGCCAGCAGTGTCCAGAAACCCAAGCTGGATTTACTGGCCCATCGGCGAACGGGGCGTGCGGTGCGGGGTGCTACAAACATGGTGGCGTTCATGGTCTTCAGGTAATCGGGCGAGAATCCTTTGGCTGCGGCTGGCGCTCGCCCGCACCAGTCGCGCGGCGGAGGATCGGCCCGAGCGCGGTGTCTCGCTCAATCACCCGGTTGGTCCAAAACCGAAACGCCTGCGAAACCGGCGCCCACAGCAGGCCGCGATCAGGTGACGGGCCAGCGGGGGGCGCAGGGTTGAAATTAGACTTTCACTCCAGGGATCAATCCTTCGTGGTGGATACTAAGCCAAGGGAACCTGTATGTCGAGGACAGACTGGCGGGAAGAAGCGGGGCCTTTCTTGACGCGGACCCGGCTCCGAAGTCGGGAAGGCACAGTAGAACGAAGACTGGCGAGTCCCAGCGTCTTCTCAGTGGTCCTTGGGACTCCGAGATTTCACTTCCCGCCGTAGCGGAAGTCATCAAACAACGTCACGCTGTCCGATTTCGTCCACACGCCGACTTCGCCGGGGGCGCGAATGCTGTTGTCGGTCGCCTCGATGACTTTCGCGCCATCGAAGGCCACCGTGAAGTGGTTGCCTTCAAAATCGACGCGCAAGGTGTGCCATTCCCCAGACGTCACCCTCGTGTTCGTGTTCTTGAAGGCCACGCGCCTGCCGTTAAGGGTGTGGTAGATCGTGACGTTGTCCTCCAAGGCGTTGGCGCGGGCGACATAGTAATTGTCCGCGTCCTTGGCCCGCCAAACCACGCCTCCGGCCTGGTCTTCCTTGCCGGCGAGCGGTTTGAATTTCACCTCCACAAAGCCGTCCTGGAGGTTCGTGTTGCGCTTCAGGCAGACGGGATAGGATGCTTCGCCGGACTGCTTGAGCACGTTGGGCCTGCTGGGGGCGGAAGCATCGGCTTCGACAATCCATCGGGCGTGCCCCTGGCCGGTTTGGGTGGCCGTCCAGCCGGGTGGCGGTGCCCCGGTCGGCAGGCCGTCGAAGTTTACCGTCGCGGCATAACCCGTCGGGGCCGCCAATGCGAGCAGGATGATGGCAATCACGCTTTTCATAGTCGATTCGTCTCGAGCAATCGGGCAACTGCGGCCGGATCGTACCGGCGTTGCCTAAAAATGAAAAGTCAACTACCTCCGGCAAAACCGAGGCTCTCTGGATGGGAAGCGGCTCATAGCCGCCGAACTGGCGCCGTCCAACGCGCCTTGCCAGAAAGGCGGATGGAACGGCGACATTCACGCGATCTTGCGTCCCATCCAGCGCGGAATACTGCGCTTCACCGGTTGGGACGTGCTGGCGCCGCACATCGTCTTTGCGCTGGTGCGGGCCTCGGACGAACAACGACAAGCCTCGCTGAAGAGCTGGGCGGCACGACTGAGGGCGATTGAGTCGGAACAGCCGATTGACGTGGGAGAATACTGACGTCGGAAGGGGGATGCTGAAGCCTCCGTTCCAGCAGGTTCGCTCTGTTGCCGTCCTTCAGCCAGCCGAGTTGCGGTTGGTTACCGGGCAGTTACAGTCTCATTTGGTTTGAGCGACATACTAAAACAGGAAATTGCCTTTCTGACCGGGCGCCTCGACGCGATCATCCGCGAACAGGCGGGCGAACGTGTTTTCCGCCAACTCCACCAGGTTCGCGACCTTTCCATCGCTGCGCGACAGCACGACGCCTCCGCCAGCCTCAACGCCAGCGCCGCGCTCATCAACCACCTCCGTGTCGAAGAGGCTTACCAGATTGCGCACGCCTGCAGTCTCTTTTTCCAGCTCGTGAATTTCTGCGAAGAACGCGCCCGCAGCCGGCACCTCGCCAGCGACCCGTCGCCGCCGATGTCCCTGCGCCGGCTCTTCCGCGAACTCAAGGAAGCCGGCGTCCGACCAGAGAAGGTCCAACGCTGCCTCGATGAACTGGAAATCCAGCCTGTCCTTACAGCGCATCCGACCGAGGCCAAACGCCGCATCGTGCTGCACCAGATCGGCCGTCTCGCACGGCATTGGGACAACCCTGACGAAGTCCTTGAAGCCCTCTGGCAGACCGAGGAGATTCGCGAGCGCCGCGTCGGCCCACTGCAGGAAGTCGAAACCAACGCGTTTTACTTCGACCTCGCCATCTTCGACACGGTGGCCAACTTCTACGCCGCCTTCGACGCCGAACTGGCCGCGAACTACCCGACCGTGCTGCGCTCACGGCCGTTCCTAACCTTCGCCAGTTGGGTGGGTGGTGACCGTGACGGCAATCCCTTCGTCACGCCTGACATCAGCCACACCGCTGTGCAATGGCATAACTGCGTGCTGATGGATTTCTATGAGCGCGAAGTCGCTGCGCTGGCGAAGGAGCTTTCCCATGCCAGCATTCCGCGGAAAAGGACGCTTCCACCCGAACCGGGCGAAGCGCTGATTCCCTACCAGCCCTACGAGGTCTTCCGAACGCAGTTCGCCGGCCTGCGCCGCAAGCTTCGGGCGGGTACGGCCACTTTGAAACAAATCACCGAGATGCTGGAAGCCGTGCAGCAGGGCCTCATCAAACAGCATGCCCATCGTGCGGCCTCCGGGCGCATTCAGCGCCTGCTCACCCAGACGCGCGTTTTCGGCCGGCACATGGCGGAACTCGATTTCCGCGACCACAGCAGCAAGCTCGACACTGCCGAAGCCGATATCCTTGCTGAGTTGCGCATGATCGGGAGAATCCAACAGGAACACGGCTCGTCCGCCGCCAATCATTTCGTCCTCAGCATGACCCGCGGTGCTGGGGACATCCTCAAACTTCACGAGCTTTCCTGTCGCGCAGGAGTCTATGACATCGACTTGGTGCCGCTGTTCGAAACGATTCAGGATTTGGAGAACGCGCCCCGCACGCTCGCCGAACTTTGGGGCAACGCGAACTACCGTGCCCACCTGCGCCGCCGCGGCACCGTACAGGAAGTGATGGTGGGTTACTCGGACTCAAACAAGGATGGCGGCTACCTGGCCGCGAACTGGTTTCTCTACCGCGCGCAGAAGGACATGTCGCGCCTCGCCGATGAGTGCGGCGTCAAGCTCCGGTTCTTCCACGGCAAGGGCGGGACCATTGATCGCGGCGGGGGCGCGAGTCATCGCAGCTTGCGCGCCCAACCGCACGCGGCGGATGGTGGGCGCATTCGCATAACGGAGCAAGGCGAGGTTGTCTCACTCAAGTACGCCAATCCTGTCGTCGCGCAGCGCAACTTGGAGCAACTCACCTCCGCGGTCATCGCCGCGCAATGTCTGCCGAGCGACACGCCGAAGCAACAGCTTGCCGCGTGGGAAGCCTGCATGGACAAGCTGGCCCGCGCGTCTTTTGACTTCTATCAGCAACTCGTCTATCACACGCCAGAGTTCGCGGAGTATTTCATTCAGGCCACGCCGATTGATTTGATCGAGCATCTGCGCCTTGGCTCGCGCCCAGCCCGCCGCGCCGCGAACGCGGACATTCGCCAGCTTCGCGCCATTCCGTGGGTGTTCGCCTGGACGCAGTCACGGCACCTGGTCTCGGCCTGGTACGGCCTCGGTCACGCCTTGGAACATATCGCCGGCGCGGAACCGGATGGCCTCGCCCGGCTGAGGGAGATGTACCGACAGTGGCCGTTCTTCAAGCAACTCCTCAAGAACGCCGAGGTGTCGCTGGCGAAAACCGAACTGGGCATCGCCCGGGAATACGCTGAACTGGTCCGCTCCGTCTCGGTGCGAAAGAAGATCTTTGGCCTCATCGAAGCTGAGTTCGAGCGCTCGGTGCGAATGGTTCTTGCGGTCACTCAACGAAAGGCGTTGCTGGAAAACCAGCCGGTGCTCGCCGAGTCCATCCGCCGCCGCAATCCGTACGTGGACCCGCTCAACTTTCTGCAAATCCGGTTCCTTGCCCGCTGGCGGAAGGCCAGCGAAAAGCAGCGCACCGAAACCCTGCGTCGCCTGCTCGCGCTCACGGTCAACGGCATCGCCTTCGGCATGAAGAGCACGGGCTGACCTCACATGCACGAAACCTACGATCACGACATCCTCAAGCTCGTTGAGCCTGCGCGCGTCGCCTCGGCATCGTCGGGGGCGGGCAACTTGCCAAGATGACCGCGCTGGCGGGCTTGCAGTTGGGTTGTGACGTCGTGGTGCTGGAGCGTAACAACTACAGCCCAGCCGCGAATCTCGCTTCTCATTCCAGCGTTGGCGACTGGGACAATCCCGAAGCGCTGTTGAAGCTGGCGTCGCAAGGTGGACGTCGTGACCCTCGAGAATGAGTTCGTGGAGGCTGGCAGCCTGCGGGCGTTGGAGGAGGCTGGTTCCCCCTTTACCCGACGGCCCGCAGCATTGCGCTGGTGCAAGATGAGTGTGTGCAGAAGCAGACGCTCGCCGCTGTGGGTCTGCCCGTGCCGCGGTTTGCCGCGGTGGTCAACTTGGCCGAGGCCGAACAAGCCGGCACCACCCTCGGCTGGCCGCTGCTGCTCAAGGCCCGCCGCAACGCCTACGACGGCAAAGGCAACGCCACCTTACGCTTTGCCGCTGATGCCGCCGCCGCGTGGACGAAGCTAGGTGGCGATCAAGGCCGCGCGCTGTTCGTCGAGGAATTTTGCGACTTCACCGCGGAACTCGCGATCATTGTCACCCGCGGCCGCGACGGGGCGAGCGTCAGTTATCCGGTTGTGGAGACTGTCCAACGCGACCATGTGTGCCACGTCGTCCAGGCGCCCGCCCCGTTCCGCCAGACGTTGCCGCCCGCGT
>VFSW01009715.1_pt1 | contig 13714 bp, 12 predicted proteins | sample 5358111 | NCBI WGS metagenome assembly VFSW01 (sample SAMN11554181, study PRJNA540505) | mine drainage metagenome | isolation source: sediment from site ElyBrook_90M | place: USA: Ely Copper Mine, Vershire, VT | collected 2017 | reverse complement strand
TTCTTTCATCAATCATCTGGAGCGGATTCAGAAAAATTGGGGATGACTCATAGTTATAGAGAAGTGGGCCGTGTTCCACTTGACGTTATGGTCTAAATCTCCTAAAATCAAGAAATTAATAATCATTGATTAGGTGCTGTGACCTAGGGCAGATCGCTCAGGAGGGACTCTATGGCGTCACCACAGGTTTGGGACGAGTGGCTGAGTTTGCGGGAAGCCGCCGATATGCTGGGGATTCATCCCGCAACCGTGCGCCTATGGGCAGACCGTAACGAAATTCCTTCTCGCCGCACAAGTGGCGGTCATCGCCGTTTCCGACGTGCTGATATTGAATCACGTTTGCGTCAAGATCAGGTGTCAAAACCGAGTGCAGCGGCACAAATGTTAGTCCAGAGCATTTTGGGACGTATTCGCTTCGCCTTCACCGATGGCACGCTGCGGACTTTTTCCTGGTATCAGCCTTTCAACGAGACGGCCCTCGATGCTTACCGCAGCTTGGGCAGGCGTGTGCTAGAGTTGCTATTGCGTGCCATCACTGATGGTACGCAGAAGGAAGAGCTACGCCGCGAAGCGGTGCTGTTGGGGACAGAATATGGCTCGATCACGTGCAATGCCCATGTGCCTGTCGCTGATGCCGTGCGGGCCTTTCTCTATTTCCGCACCTTGATTGACGAAAGCGTGCTACAACTGGCCGAAGTGCGCGGTAGCCGCGACCTTCACCAGGATATTCCCTGGCTCGAAAGCCTCTATCAGATTCAGACGATCACCAATGAGATATTGCCCGCGCTCATCGAGGCTGCGCAAAAATAAACAACATGACCCCTATATCTGCTGGCGTGTTGCCACCTCTCAACAGAGGTATTCTGCAAGCTGATTTCACGTCCCTGGCTTTCGTGGTATGATAGACATACGGTAGCTAAACACTGTTGTTGCTATCTTCTGCCTACCATAGAAGGAGTTTGTATGACGATATCAAAAACCTCACATATGACCGACTACGAGGCTGAATGTCGCAATTTCCATCTGGATGTTCCCGCTGAATTCAACTTTGCGATTGATGTGATTGGCAAATGGGCCAGCGATCCCACCAAAGTCGCCATGCTCTGGCTTGGGCAGCACGGTACGGAACGTACTCTCACGTATGCCCATTTTGCCGAGCAGTCCAGCCGTGCTGCCAATGCCTTTGCTCAACTCGGTATTCAAAAAGGCGACCGCGTGATGGTCATGCTGCCACGCATTCCCGAATGGTGGGAAACAGTGTTGGGCCTGTTCAAACTGGGAGCTATTCCTATCCCCTGCACCACGCTGTTGACGCCCAAAGATTTACAGTTTCGTTCAGAGATTGCTGAGCCTGTCGCCATTATCACCGATAGTGAGGGTGAGGCAAAGTTTGACCAAGTGCGCGCTGCATGTCCCAACATCAAACATGCCATCCTGGTTGAATCTACTGCTACTGCTACTGCCAATGGTAAAGCGGGCTGGACCGACTATCACCAGGTTGCAGCCCAGGCTGCCCCTGTCTATAATGGTCCTAAAACGAAAAGCGATGATCCCTGTCTCGTCTATTTTACTTCCGGCACGGTTGGCTACCCTAAAATGGTTCTGCATACCCATGCCAGCTATCCCATCGGGCATACGATTACCGCCAAATACTGGCTAGACCTGGACGAGAACGACTTGCACTGGAATTTGAGCGAGATGGGCTGGGCAAAAGCTGCGTGGTCTAATCTTTTTGGCCCCTGGATTATGGGTGCGGCCATGTTCATCCAGGACGCCCGCGGCAAATTTAACGCTTTCGAGACCTTGGAGCTGCTCAACAAATATCCTATTTCAACGCTCTGTGCCCCGCCAACGATCTATCGCATGCTCGTCTTGGATGAACCCGTGGCCTATTTGAAAGCGCATCCCCCCAAGGCTCTCCGCCATTGTGTCGGCGCGGGCGAACCTCTTAATCCTGAAGTGATTAAGGTTTGGCAAGAGATCACCGGCATGACAATTCGCGATGGCTATGGACAGACTGAAACCGTCTTGATCTGCGCTAATTTCCCGCCGCTACCCGTCAAACCCGGCTCAATGGGCAAACCCTCTCCTGGTTTCTATTTGAGCGTGATCGATCACGATGGCTCGGAATTGCCACCGAATAAAGAAGGCGATATCGCCATCCGTATCAAGCCGGTGCGTCCCACCTGGATGTTCAAAGAGTATTGGCGCAACCCTGAGGCCAGCAAGGCCTGTGTGCGCGGTGATTGGTATATTACGGGTGATCGTGCCTATAAGGATGAGGATGGCTATTTCTGGTTTGTTGGGCGTGCCGATGATGTGATTATCAGCGCAGGCTATCGCATTGGACCATTTGAAGTGGAGAGCGCGCTCAAAGAGCATCCCGCCGTTGCAGAATCTGCTGTGATTGCCAGCCCTGATGAGATACGCAGCGAGATCGTCAAAGCGTATATTATTCTTGCGCCTGGCTATACAGCTTCACCAGAGCTGGCGAGCGAAATCCAGGAGCATGTGAAGCGCGTAACGGCTCCTTATAAATATCCACGTGAGATCGAGTTTGTGGAGAGTTTGCCCAAGACGATCTCTGGCAAAATTCGCCGCGTTGAGTTGCGTGAGACAGAGCGCAAAAAGAAACTTGGGAAGTAGCCTGTGGGAGGCAGGGCAAATCCGCGTAATTGCCCTGCCTGGCAATCTAGCCTAGATAACCTAAATCGCGCAGACGATCAACAATCATGCCTTCTTCTCGTGGGCTTGAGGCCTGTGCTAAGCGACATCCATGCCGAAGCAGTGATGGGAGGATGTTTCCTCCAGGTTTTGAGCGAAAAGAGTATTATCTGACCTCTATGTTGTGTGTTCCCAGCGCGCATAGATATGGTCAAGTGATTGTAAGGCAACTGGTGCATCATATCGCTCCTTGATACAATGCAGCGCGTTATGAGAGAGCCTTGTAGCAAGCTGTGGGTCCCGTAGTAGCCTTTCACTGGCAACTGCCAATGCTTCAGCCGTGTCCGCGATGAGTAAATGTTCTTCATCGCGGACCGCCAATCCTTCACAACCAATACTTGTTGAGATGACGGGCACACCCATTGCCATCGCCTCCAGAATTTTCACGCGTACTCCGCCGCCTGATAGCAGTGGCACGATGAGGGCTGTTGCTTGTCTCCAGAATGGTGTGACATCTGCGACATAGCCATGCAAGTGTACGCCACTCATACTCATTGCAAGGTATTGTAGTGAGCGTGGTGGGCGTGCCCCCACGATATCATAAGTGACCGCAGGCATTGTGCGCCGTAGCAGGTCGTAGCCTTCACGCAGCCACCAGGCGACACCTTCACTATTGGGCGGCCAAAACATTGTGCCAATTGTTAACAGGTGTTCTGCGTGCGGGTGACGCTCATTGCGAATATGCGCGAACTGCTCGACAGCAATCGTAATTGGTACGATTTCTATTGCTGCCTGCTCGCCTGCGATGGTGCGCAACGCCTGTTTATCTTGCTCACTGACCGCTAATACAACATGCGCATGCCGACAGGCATCGCCTTCTAACTGTCGTATGAGACGTATCTCGCGGCCTAGCAGCCAACGCGTGAATGGGTTTCTGCTTCCCTCTCTCAAACGTTCAACGACCTGCCAGACAGCATTGTGTTCATCGAGAACAATGCCTCCTAGCCAAGCAGGTGGTATGAAACGCATCATATTTAATTGGTCAACATGAATGACATCAATCTGTTCCTCTTGCACTAACTGGCGCACCGCGTTGTGCATGGCTGCACGTTCATCACGTCGCAAGAGGAACGAGTCACCTGTCAGCAAACTCTCAAAGAGAAAGCGTGCATCGCTTGCACGTGAGCGTTGTATTGGAACTGTTACTATCCGCTGACAGATTTGGCGCAGTTTCTGAGCCTCACGGGCCTCCAGTTCGCTACGCACAAACGTGCAATAGACGATCTGGTGGTGTGTTGCCAGATGGCGCACCACTTGCAATGTTTTAATTTTTGGTCCAGCATCCGCTGGGTAGATCACCACTTGCGTCAATACAAGTATTCGCATTGTATCCTGCCAACCTATGACTCTTTAAGCAACATTTTCAGTTTGCACACATACCGCCACCTGCCAAATAGTCGAATGCGTGAAGCCATAAGATAAGGTGTGACGGGTTGCCCTGCCATCATCGTCGCTTTGTTGGAACTCTCTTCATACTGGAACGTTCCCGTACTGACTGGTATGCTAAACAGATCAGCTGAGAAGCAGATGGCTTGTTGATCGTACCCGAATTGTGAAAAATCATCGTGGTTTTGTGTATCCAGCATCAGATTAAATGAGTAGATATTCCAGTAGCGGTCTGTTTTATAGCTACTGCCTGTTCATAGACGCGATTAGTCGCTTGCGCACAAGCTCTGCTGGTGAATGGTCGTGCCTGTTCCTTCCCCGCTTGTACGAGATGTGTACGCAATGTAGCATTGCTTAACACCTCTTCAATAGCGGCCACGAGCGGGGTCGCATGTGAGCAATCAGCTCGATACACAGCCTCACCTGCAATTTCCTGACTTGCCGCCTGATAACTTGCAATCACCGGTATGCCACATGCCATGGCCTCTATCGTCGGTAGACCAAAGCCTTCGTGGAGCGAGGGAAAAACGAGCGCAGTTGCCCCTGCATACAAGGCTCCCATATCGTGTTCAGAGACCCATCCAACTTGGTGGATACGGTTGTAATAGTGAGATGTCTCGATCTGCTGTACCACTTCTGCACTGCCATGGCCCGCACCACCCGTCAAGACAAGGTGTAAATCGGGGTAATGTGCTGCCAATATATCAAATGCTTGAATCAATGTTTCCACATTTTTGCGCGGCATCATACGTCCGACATGCAACAAATAGCGTACTCCATATGCCTGCTGTAGCTGTTGTATCTCTTTTTGCTCGATCTGCCCATAGCGTAGTGAAGGACGAAGTGCATTGTGTACTACCTGTACGCGCTCTGCATCAATCGCCCAGGATGAAACCAGCTCTGAACGTGTTTGCTCAGAAACAGCGATTACTTGCTGCGCTCTACGCACACTTTCACGTAGCATGTACCGCCAGTACAGACGTGCATAAATTGAAGTTTGTTGCGGCATGGTAAGAAAAGCCAGATCATGAACAGTTACCACGAGTGGCCCATGCCAGCCAATGGGAGCGGCGAATGCTGGTACATGAAGTACATCCGGTTTGATACGATGTAGTGCTTCTGGCAACAGTAGTTGGTGCTGCATTAAAATACCACGCCAGAAGCGCAATTTCACCGGGTAGAGTTGCAAATGCGTTCCCGCTATCAATGCTTGATACTCTTTTGGGCAACTCGTGATAATAATATATTCATGACCTTCGTCGATCTGAGCGAAGCCATCGAGTAGGGCGCGCGTTGCAAACAACATGCCACCAGGCTCTTTTTCAGCAATCAACAGATCAATTGCAATACGCATAATGTTAATGTCTCTCCTCTAACGATGTGGGGTTGTACGTGACGTTCCATGTCTATTTTTCGCGTTCTGCCTCGACTACCAGGATCGAGCCATCTGCTACTGGGGCCAAGACAATCACATCTGCGTCTTGTTCTAAAGCAGGCATACCTAAAATGATTAGATTGATGGCACTCGTTAGACAATAAGCCAGAAATAATGCTGCATTTACATAGTATTTTCCTATCTTTAATATGCCCCGTGACCATGTAAGACGGCTGCAGGGGTTTTCAATAAAATCATTAGATCTATCCAGAAGGTACATTCCACTACATAGGTGCAATCGAGGATTACGCGCTGTTCATAATCTGTTGTTGAACGTCCACTGATCTGCCATAGGCCGGAGAGACCCGGTTTGACTTTCTGGCGAAAATCAAGCAGCTCGCCAAAAAATGGGATTTCTGAGAATTGAATAGGGCGTGGCCCTACTAGGCTGATGTCGCCACACAACACGTTGAACATCTGCGGCAACTCATCAAGACTCGTGCGGCGTAGAAAATGACCAATGCGTGTGATACGTGGATCGACGAGCAGTTTCCCTGTGGCTTGCCATGCTGCTTGCAATTCGGGATGCCGGGCTAAGTAGGCATCAGCATCAGCAACCATGGTGCGAATTTTATAGAGTGTAAAGGGTTGGCCATCTTTACCGACACGCACCTGTTTGTAAAAAAGTGGACCACGATCCTCATAAAGGACCAAGAGGGCAATAATCGGTAACAATATTGTTAGTAGCGCAAGGCCAACGAGTGCCCCACAAACATCGATAGCCCTTTTTGCTAATCTGTAACGCCAGGAATGTTCGTGTGCAACTAGCGGCAGATCGTAGGCATGGTAAATCACTGTGTCATGCACGGTATCTTTTCCTTGTGATACCTGTTCGCCAATAGTTTCTTGCGATACCTCAAAGAATTTTAAACTGTGCATGTTGATAGCCCTTTCTTTGACATTACAGGCGACAGAGCTGTCATTTCGCAACATTGCTGGAGCCTCGTTCGATGTGTGGAGCGCACGAGTGTAGACTGTAACAAGACGATCAATGATCTGTTCCCAATTATGGTATGTGCTGACATAGGCCAAGCCCTGCTCAGAGATCGTTTGCCAGAGCGCACGATCATCCAGAAGATGTAGTACGGCGGCTGCAAACTTCTGTGGGTGGTCCGCTACTAAGATGTGTTGCCCATCCACTGCTTGTAATCCTGCAACTGCGCTGGAACTTGCCACCACTGGCGTTCCCAATGCCATTGCTTCAAGTACCTTGTTTTGAATTCCAACTGCATAGGGTAATGGTGATATGGCGACTTGCGCTTGGGCGATGTGTGGGCGCAGGTCAGGCACATAGCCTGTGACGACTATGCGCTGATCACGTGCCAAATGCTGGATTTCTGCCGAAGGCGCACTTCCCGCAATGACGAGTCGCACATCGGGACGTTCTTGCCAGATCAAGGGTAGGATATCTTGCACAAAATGCTGTATACCTGCGACGTTGGCGTGAAAGCTCATTTTGCCGGAGAACACCAGTGTCGCGGGCTGTCTTTGCCCACGGTATGGCTGAAAATAGTGTGGATCGATGCCGTGTGGTAATACCGTGATCCGAGCAAGTGTACCCTTTGTTTGTGTTAGCGTGTCGGGATGCGCCAGTTTCAGTAACTCTTGTCGATCTCGTTCAGATGTTACCAGTACTTCGCGAAAACGCTGGAGCTGAAGTCGTTCGTATACGCGTGTTCGTTGCGCTTCGCCTCGACCAATCAAACGTAGCAAAGGCGTTGCACCAATACTAGCTCCACTCTCATATAACTGGCTAATGCAATCTACTGCATCCCACACCAGTGGGATAGAAACATCCGGCAATGCCCCCAATGCGCGGATAAACTCGATATGCAGCACGTCAAAATGCCCCGTGCGTAGCTGCGTCTCAATTGCCAGACGGAAAGCTGGCGAAGCGTCAAAGGCCACTTGCAGCGGTAACTGGCTTCCCCACGCCTTCAGTACGCGCAGAACCTTCCAGATAGGTCTGTCTTCGACCGCTGTGATTGAGATGCCCTCTTGTTGAAGTTGCACCACATCTTGCATCTCGTGCCGTGTAGAACACAATGCTACTACACTCACTTCATGTTGCTTCATCAATTGCTTGACGAAGCCATAAGAGCGAATTCTAATTGGCGAAGATGGATATGGAGCCACAAATAAAATTCTCATGATTCTTCTGTTCCCCTACAGTCAAATCACACCAATGCAGCAGCATTTTCTTTTATATGTGAGAGGCATTAGTACATATTTATATAAAAATGCTTCTATTTAGAAGGTGTTAATGGCCTCCTTGCAATAATCCGCAATATTATAGTAAACGTTTCAAGTTCAACTTGCGCAACTATACCACAAATATATCTCATATACAAGAACGATGTGGTTGTAGTTGAGTTGAGATTTCTACGATCTTGTTAAGAATTTAGTATCTCAATCCTATCTGAAAATGCACCACATCGGTATTATTGGCTATGCCCTCTTTCCAGGCACACTTATTCGCGGTTGGAATTTTCGTGATCCTACCACGTTTCAGCAGGGGAGCTATCTCTGCGTAGCACAACCTCACCCTAACCTCTCTCTCCAGGCTCAAGGAGCGGGGCTGTTGTTGCAACAATTTTTTGCAGCCAATGCGCAACCTTGAGCCGGGCGGAGTGCGGCGGGCGTTCCTACGCGACCGCTGCGCTCATTGTCTCCTTTACCACTGCGGCCAGTGCTTTGATAAAGAGCGGCGAGGTGTTGAGTGACTCGATGCGCGCAAACTGAATGCCATGTTCTTCTGCCTGCTCACGTGCGCCAACCTCGATATCGTAAAGAATTTCCAGGTGGTCAGCCAGGAACTGGACGGGGGCGATCAGCACATGGGTGTGACCTTGCTCCTTGAGTTCGGGCATCACATCGGCAAAATCGGGCTTGAGCCATTCTTCCGGTGTGTGGCCCGCGCTCTGGTAGCAGAACATCCAGCGGTCTTCCGGCAACTTGAGCATGCGCGCAATTGCCGTAGCTGTTTCTTTGAGATGATTGATATAGTTTGGCTCGTTCTCAATCACACGTTTGGGCATACTGTGCGCGGTCAGCAGCACGGGCACACGTGCGCGCACGGTAGGCGGGAATTTGTCTAGTGCTTCCTGCACGCGTTGTGCTAGGGCTTGCAAGAAATATGGCTGCATATGCCAGTCACGTGAGATACTCAACGTGAGGTCTGTCCGTCCCACATGCTGAATGGCCTGCGTCAACGTCTCGACGTAGCCCTTCATAATGATGGGCGAATACTGCGGTGACATGATGATGCCAACGACATGCTCGGCTCCCGCTGCGGCCTCACGTGCCACATCTGCAACGAACGGCGGCGCGAAACGCATCCCCGCGTAGACATGATAGGTTGTATCATCGCTGCTCGTGCGCATTAGCTCCTCTTCCAGTCTGGCGGCCTGTTCACGGGTGATCTGCAAGAGTGGAGAGCCGCCGATCAACGCATAGCGGCGGCGAAACTCGGCAATAATTTCTGGGCTAGCCTCGCGTCCGCCATAGACATGACGCAGGTATACAGGAATATCGTCAAGCGTGGCTGGCGAGCCATAGGTCATCAGCATCACGCCAACATGCTTGTGTGCCATAGTTGGGTCTATCCTCTCGTTTTTGTATAGCAGGCAGGACGCGCTTGTGTGCGCCCGCGCCCATACGGTTTTATGCTTATGCTTATGCTTATGCTTATGCTTATGCTTATGCTTATGCTTATGCTTATGCGCGTTGTGTTGTCGTATGGACGGCATCAACGAGGCGACGTAGCAGATCAGGATTGGTTGGAGCTAGCACGCCATGTCCCAGGTTGAAGATATGGCCGGGACGCTGGTCGGCGCGGCGCAGCACCTCTTGCATGCCACGTTCAATCGTAGGCCAGTCGGTGAGTAGCAAGGTTGGATCGAGGTTGCCCTGAATGCCATGCTCGTAGCCAATGCGTGCCCAGGCCGTGTCGAGGTCTACACGCCAATCGACGCTCATGATATCACCACCTGCCTCGGTCATGATCTCTAAAAGTGATGCAGTTCCAGTGCCAAAGTGAATGGCGGGTACGCCCGTTGTTTTGACGGTGTCAAAAATGCGTTTTGCATAAGGCAACACATATTGGCGGTAGACGCTGGGACTGAGTGCGCCAACCCAACTGTCGAAAAGCTGTACGACATCTGCTCCTGCTTCGATCTGTGCGACGAGATAGTTTGCGATCATCGTGGTCAATTTGTCCATCAAGGCGTGCCACATGGCTGGCTGCCCATACATCATCGCTTTTGCTAATGCATAGTCACGTGAGGGGCGACCTTCGATCATATAGCAAGCCAGCGTGAAGGGTGAGCCAGAGAAGCCGATTAATGCCTGTTTGCCGGCTAGCTGACGTTTGACCAGCTTGAGGGCGTCCATCACATAAGGGACTGTCTCGCTGGCATCGGCAACGCGCAACGCCTCGATATCCTGCATTGTGCGAATGGGATGATGGATAATTGGTCCTACCTCGGGCTGGAGTTCTAGCGAGACACCCATGCCTTCAACTGGCAACATGATGTCGGCATAGAGGACTGCCCCATCCACGCCGAATTTCTCAACGGGCATCAGCGTGACCAGCGCGCAGAGTTCTGGTGTCTTCGCCATTGTCAGAATATCGTATTTCTTGCGCAAATCGCGATACTCGGCCAGACAACGGCCCGCTTGTCGCATAAACCAAATGGGCGTGGCATCGGGTTGGCGCATGGAGCAGGCATCCATAAAGCGTGCTGCCCCTGTATGTGGAAGAACAGAGGGTATTGTATCTTGTTGCATGTATTTTCCTTTACGCATAAGATAATCTGTATGTGCTATAGCAGTTTACAGTCTCTCATATCATAGCGCGCTTCTCGTGTTCTGGCAACAAAAAATCTATAGAAATCTGTGTGATTGCAGAAATCTGTAGAGGTTTTGTGATATTGAGATTTGAGCGTTTTCGCTCTCTGTGGATATGCGCAAACGATCTCTATTGGCCAATGCGTGCCAGCAGAAAATGTGTAAAACTGGCGACCGCGCTCTGCTGTGGAATGCGTGTGCCTGCTACTAGTGCGACCTGCCCGCCGCTCTCTGTGGCATCATGGACTGTGCCAACCTGTATCCCATTGATAAAAAGCTGAAATGTGCCCGCATTGGCAAAGAGCGTCAATGTGTTCGTTTGACCGTCTACAGCGATACGTGTGCTGTTGGTAGGGGGGATGAGATCAACGTAACCTGTTCCCATCTTGCTATCATGGCGGCGAAAGAGAAATTGTCTCTGCTCTGTAATCTCAAAAGCGTAAAAACGTGAACTGCTGAAGTACAATGCAATGCCAGCCTCATGGCCTGAGAGCAGTAAGACATCGACCTGCACTGTCTCGTTGAGCGGTGTACTAGTCAACAGTGGACAGAGTTGCAGAACATTTGTCTGTGTTGCTGAGACCTGATACCCCTCTTGTCCAAATGAGCATGTCGCGTTAACTGCCCAACGTCCCGCATTATTATTGACGAGATTATCAGCAATAAGAGGTGTGACCATGAGCGATGTGGGGAGGCTCTGTGTGGATAATGGGCTATTGACGGAATGCACGATGGCCGCAGTAGTTGCAAGCTGGTGAGGTGTAGTGGTATAGAGGTAGTACAGCGTTGTCATAGGCAACACGATAAAAAGCAAGACACCAAGTGAGACTAGACTGATAATGGTGATGTTAGTACGGTGCGCAGTGCGTGTGGTACTGTGATGCTGAACAGATATGATGGGTGTAGGCGTTGTTGGCAGTTGAGCAGGTCCTTCTCTATCAGAGAGCGGAATAGCCCATTGTCTGGATAACGTCTGTTCTCTTCTGTGGGTAGCATTGCTGTCCCTTGTCAAAATAGCGGCATCATCTAGCGCGTGTTCGCTTGCTTCTGTTGCTGTTGCTAGCGTAAGTGAATGCAGGACGTGCTGATAGGCTGCAGAGAGGGCATGTGCGCTGGTAAAGCGATGGTGCGGGTTTTTGGCTAATGCTTGTAGCACAATTGCATCAAAGGTAGCGGGCAGTGTCGGATTCACGACTGATGGCGGCAATGGTTGCTCATGCAGATGTTTCATGTAGACTGCCAGTGGTGTTTCCGCACTGAATGGCACAACCCCTGTGAGCATTTGATACAATAACGCACCGAGGGCGTAGATATCACAGCTCTTGGTCGCGGTTCCGTATGCCAGATCGGGAGCCATGTACTCAGGAGTGCCAAGTAATATTCCAGACAAGGTCAGCCCGTGTACGTTATGTAGTGATTTAGCCAGACCAAAATCCGCGAGATACACATAGTGATCATCGCGCAACAAAATATTCGACGGTTTAATATCGCGATGGATGATGCCATGGTCGTGCGCAAACTGAAGGGCGTCGGCTATCTGAAACAGGATTTCACCAACTTCTTGTAGACCAAGTGGACCTTCTACCAGACGCTCGCGCAAGGTGGCATGTTTGATATATGGCATCACAAGAAAATGCCAGGAGTCCTGATCGCCATGGTCGAATGCAGGTAGAATATGATCGTGGCTCAATTGACTAATCATCTCGCCCTCGCGGTGAAAACGTGCGACATACTCTCTATTGCTGCTATCTATCACTTTCACTGCAACCTCCCGTTTCAGCAACTCATCATAGGCTAGATAGACTTCTGCCATCCCTCCGTGCCCCAGCAAATGTCGAAGATGATAATGACCTAATACCATATTTTCTAATCCGGCCACAGCGAATTTTGGTCCTTCCAATGCTGATCTTATCTCTGCTCACTTTATTTGTATAGAACATCTATACAGTACACGCTTCCTCTGAGCTTTTGGTGTCAAATGAGCAGGATACGGGAACAGAGCCGCGGAACGCGGAAAAGTCACTCTTGTCAAATCGCAAATAGGTATGCTATACTAACGATGAGCAGGTAAGATGCTACTGATGTTGAACATCGAAGAGCAATGCTCAAGCAACTTGCAAGCGGTCAAACGGAACACGTAGGTTGTCAGTCAGATAAGTTTACGAGTCACTTGCATGGATGTCATTGCGGGGTGTAGCGCAGTCGGCTAGCGCGCAGCGTTCGGGACGCTGAGGTCGGAGGTTCAAGTCCTCTCACCCCGACCAAGATGGCACATTCTTCCCGGCGTGTCATATCATCTATAGGGAAATTACAAGGAGTTACGGGAATGCAGGGATACCAGCTACACGCATACGCCATCACAGGTATACGGTGCGTGTTTTTGCCATATCCAGATAGTGTGCATCGCTCAGCTATGCGCTATCGGGTTGGTGAGGGTGTTCCTGCTTTGTCTGCCTCTCCTGGACATGCAAGACACCTCTATGCTTATCCACCCAGTTGTCGCAGGCGGCGTTAGAAGCTGAGAAGTTGGGTACATCTGTTCCTTCTTCTTGTCGCTTTTGGCTTTACCCTCGCTGTCTGCACCTGTTATCGGCTCTGACAGAGAGGAAGGGAAGTTATTCATGCCCGTTCTTGTGTTAAACTCCTCGCTCCAGCCTCTCTCGGTCATCCCGGAACGCCGTCTTATTGTGTTGCTTTCTAAAAAGAAGGTGACCTTTGTAGATGAAAGTGTGCGTTCATTGATCGAAGAGAGCATCCAGGCGCGCCGTCTTGAGCTAGAACGTCCTGTAATTGTACAACTTCTCGCGAATGTGCGCGTCCCACGTGTGGCTCTTCAGCCGACACGTTCTAATATTCTTTTGCGCGATGATGAAACTTGTCAGTACTGCGGCAAACGTTCACGTGATCTCACCCTTGACCACATCATTCCACGCTCGCGTGGCGGCCAAAGCACCTGGGAGAACCTTGTTGCCTCCTGCAAAGCCTGTAATGGAAAAAAGGGGAGCCGTCTGCTGAAAGATGTGAATATGCGCTTGTTGCGCCCACCGCGTCCACTCGCACAGGAATATGTTGGTTTCTTCTTACTACGTTACCCTAAATTGCGTGAGGCTTACGAGGAATTCCTGCTTACCGCGCAGGGAGGCGGATTGACTGCTTTGGAAGGCATTAGCGCATAACTGCGTTTACTCAATTGGATGAATCATGTTGGATTGGGGTTGTGAGCGTGTTAGAATGGGTTGTCAGCGTATTAGGATCGATAGTGACCCAATAAATATCATGACAAAACGATATAGTGTCAGTACAAAACGTAAAGAAATGAAA
>VFSW01009714.1_pt1 | contig 13715 bp, 11 predicted proteins | sample 5358111 | NCBI WGS metagenome assembly VFSW01 (sample SAMN11554181, study PRJNA540505) | mine drainage metagenome | isolation source: sediment from site ElyBrook_90M | place: USA: Ely Copper Mine, Vershire, VT | collected 2017 | reverse complement strand
GATGGATTCCTGTGACCCTTCCTGGCCCTGTAAAAGCGCCCGGTCTTCCCGAGGCTGGTGTCATCTGGCTGCGCAAGGAAATTGATTTTTCACCAAAGCCGTTGGCAAATCAGCTTCCAAACTTTCCTATTGATGGGTTTGACTCTATTTATTGGAACGGGCAATTGCTGAAAACAACAACTTTTGAAGATTTTCCCGGCAAGGGGTTTGTCCGACGTTTTGGCCCTTATACGATTCCACCCGAGAAAGTTCATGAAGGGAAAAATGTCCTTGCCATTCGTCTCTATGAACCTGTGGGGCCCGCAGTTTTTACCTCCGCTCCGAATATGGACACCAAGTCACTTGTCGGCCCGTGGCTGGCCAAGGCAGAGGTGGAATTCCCAGCTCTGGACGCCGCCGTTCTCACGAATGCACCTCAGCCTCCAAGCAGCATCAGCGACCCCGCAAATACTCCTGCGCTCCTGTTTAATGGCATGATCTCCCCGCTCATTCCGTATGCCATGCGAGGCGTCATCTGGTATCAAGGTGAAAGCAATGTTGGGCGTGCCTGGCAATATCGCACGGCTTTCCCCCTCCTAATCACCGACTGGAGAAAACGCTGGAATCAAGGCGACTTCCCCTTCTATTTCTGTCAGTTGGCGAACTATAGGCCCAAAGACTCAAGGTTCGGCAGCGAATTGGCAGAGCTTCGGGAGGCGCAATCCATGACGCTGAAGTTGCCAAATACCGGTCAGGCGATTTTAATTGATATTGGAGAATCGGGAGATATTCACCCAAGGAATAAAAAAGAGGTTGGAGCGCGTCTCGCCAGCATTGCCCTGGCAAAAGACTACGGGAGGGAAGTTCCCTATTCGGGACCAGTGTATGATTCCATGAACCTAGAAAACGGGAAAATTATCCTGAGTTTCAAGCACACTGAGGGAGGTCTCATCGCCAAGCCATTGTCACAGACTTACGATGTTAGAACACTTACTCAGGCCACCCTGCCTCTCACTCGGAACAGTCCTAACAGCCCGTTGGAGGGGTTCTCTATTTGCGGTGAAGACAAAAAGTGGGTTTGGGCAGAAGCCAAGATCGACGCTGAGAAGGTGATCGTCTGGTCGGATAAGGTTCCTGTGCCAGTCGCGGTGCGTTATGGCTGGGCGAATAATCCGACCTGCAACCTTTACAATGGAGCCGGCCTTCCGACCTCACCCTTCCGCACCGATGACTTTACTCCCCTGACGCTGAAGGGGAGTCTTTAAACCATCCCATCGGATGGAGGAAATCACGCATGATCGTGGTTCACCAGCATCGGAAGGGGGAGACGAAGTAGAGAGACCCTCCTCTCCTAGCGCGACCACGGAGGTGCATCCGCTTGGAAAACGCTGATTCCATCCCATAATGACTGCTGAAGACCAATAGAATGTTATTCAAGGAGAGAAAGAGCAGAGGCGAAGAGAGATCAGAAGGCGGCACCGGCCTCGCTGCCGGAACTGGCATAGCCTCCCAATGCCAGCAAAAGAGCCAGCAAAAGATGCCTCCGGCAAAGGAATCTCTGGTTTCTGCACAGCTACAGAATTTGAAGAGACTGAAAAGGCTTCAGCAAGAAGCCTGGCCATATTGCGCCTTGCCTCTTCAATCTTCTTGGTTTGAAGGGAGTTAACCACCAAACGGCCATTCCGACGGGCCACGAAGTATAATCCCCGTTCTCCTGTCTTTGGAGCAAAAGACAAGTGGCAGTATCAAAAATCTTTATTTTTGATACTCGGCAGATTCTGAGCCGCAATCCGGACCAGGTGGTTCTCAGTCTCTAGAGCCTGTATTGATCAGGCTTAGATTACTGGAGCCGACGACCAGATTCGAACTGGTGACCTGCTGATTACGAATCAGCTGCACTACCACTGTGCTACGTCGGCATTTACTTAACTGCTGGGGAAGCGTAGCGGTTTTTTGCCTCAAGGCAAGAGCGTCGGGATCTATAGAGAAATCCTTTTCTTCAGGAGCATTTTCGTGATGGCGGCTCTGACTGCCTCATCAGGAATGCCTTGCATCGCCGAACTAGAAGGAGCTGCACTGTCAGCAGGAGCGGTAAGCTCAATAACTTCATGTCCTGCCGAGTCATCGAGAGGCCCTACCACGGAAGCAGGATTCTTGTAGTGGAGGAGGGCAAGCGTCGGACATCCCACAGCAAAACCGAGGTGCATGACTCCGGTATCGGTACTGATTAGTATGGCGGCAAAACGGAGTAAGGCGGCGGTCTCTTCGAGTGTGGTTTTATTGCAAAGATTGATAACGCCGGGGCAGGCTTTTTCAATTGCGCTAGCCGTGCGTTAGTTATCCCATCCTCCCGTGAGAACGATGGTCAAATTACTGATTTGCTGCACCCAGGTAATCGCCCGAATATACCCTTCGGCGGGCCAATCTCTCCAGGAGAGAGTCTTCCCTCCGCCGGTCTGAAACACGAGGAAAGGTTGATGAATCCACGGCGCAAAACGGGTAGCAAGAGAATGACATTCCTCCGGTGTCGGATCATAGACCATGCTACGGATACCTTCTGCGCCACCGACGGCTTCAGCGACTGCAAGGGAATAACGGAGCAGATGTCCCTCTTGGGGAATGATGAGACGGTGGGAGAGGAGATTGGCAAAGCGGCCACTTTTCTTGACCCCACCCACGAGTGCCCGGCGATTGATGCAATAGGCTATGGGCACGACCTCTTCATTGATTTGCAGTAGCAACACGAGATCCGGGCGTTCGTGACGAAATCGCCAGATCAGACGCCAAAAGATGAAAGGCGATTTTCCATACGGGACGACTTCCTCTACATCCGGGTGATGGCGGGCGATAGTTTTTCTCTTGCGATGGGCGCAGACAATGATGCGAGCCTGTGGGTAGGCAATTTTTAAGCTCCGAATAGCCGCTGTATCAAAAAGGGCATCGCCGATGCCAGTCGTGCTGAAAACAAGAATTAACCGAGGATCAGAGGGAAGAGCTCCTGTAATAGGAGGGAGGAAAAACCGAAGCAGACGAAAGAGCCCGACGGAAAAGGCTTTGCTCAATCGATCCCACATCAAGGGATCAGCGTAGCGTAATCAGACTCCATGACCAGCAGCTTCACTCTCTCCGTGGGAAAAAATCTTGCCTATGCACAAAAAAAGCACCATCTCACCCTTTTTTGAGGGAAAGAATGGTGCTTTGATTGATGATTCAGGCAACGTTACTTGGTCGGAACGGTTGCGATTGTCTGAAGAATGCGGCTGGCGATCTTATAAGGGTCACCCTGCGAATTCGGGCGGCGATCTTCGAGGTAGCCCTTGTAACCATTCGGAACAAAACTGTTCGGAACGCGAATGGAAGCCCCACGGTTGGCAATGCCCCAGTTAAACTTATCAATGGACTGGGTCTCATGCAGGCCGGTGAGACGGAGGTGGTTATCCGGGCCATAGACGGCGATGTGCTCGTTTTTGTATTTATCAAAGGCCTCCATGAGGGCCTCAAAATATTCCTTTCCACCGATGGTGCGCATGTATTCGGTGGAGAAGTTGGTGTGCATTCCCGAACCGTTCCAATCGGTATTACCAAGTGGTTTGCAGTGGTATTCCACATCGACGCCGTAGCTCTCAGTGAGACGTTGCAGCAGATAGCGGGCTGCCCACATGTCGTCAGCAGCTTTCCGAGAGCCTTTGCCAAAGATTTGAAACTCCCACTGGCCTTTGGCCACCTCAGCATTGATACCTTCGTGGTTGATGCCGGCCTCAAGACAAAGATCAAGGTGGATATCGACAATTTCACGGGCGATGTCGCCCATGGTGCTGTAGCCGACACCGCAGTAGTATTTCCCCTGACCTTCGGTAGGAAAGCCATCCTTCGGAAACCCAAGAGGGGCCCCATCCTTGTAGAGAAAATACTCCTGCTCAAACCCAAACCAAGTACCCGAATCATCCAGAATGGTCGCACGAGCGTTCGTGGCGTGTGGCGTGCCATCTGCTTTCATCACTTCATTGAGAACAATTAGGCTGTTTTCTTTTGTCGGATCAGGATAGGCGGCAACGGGCTTGAGCACGCAATCGGAATTGTGTCCTTCGGCTTGACGGGTGGAGCTGCCGTCAAAGCCCCAGACAGGCAGATCTTCCAACGCCGGAAAGCTATCGAAGCTCTTGACCAGCGTTTTACCGCGCAGATTGGCGACGGGTTCATAACCGTCGAGCCAGATGTATTCTAGTTTGTACTTAGCCATATTTGATGGGGTGTTTGTGGTGTCCTACTGTCTTTTTTTGCTCAGTCTGCGCCGTGAGGACTGCCGGTGAAGCTGACTGACCCGACTGTAGGATCGGGCGAATAGCTATCAAGCAACTTCAATGCCAAAATGATAAAAACTTCCTCTGGAGACGTTTTTGAGAGGCTTTCTTCAGTTTTGATTGAAAATCTTGATCCGTTAGGTGAGTCAGCGCACCCTTCTTTCTCAAACCATGCTTACCGTGAAAGATACTCTCAGAGCCACCGTACGCGTAAGCTTTGAAGGGCAGGTTTCCAAGCAGTTTCATGGCTTCAGGGCGCAGGAACGTTTTGAGAATGAAATCCGCATTCTTCGCCATCTCGAGGTGCAACAATGCCCCTTTGTGCCACGCGTGATCAACGCCGATCCGATCACTCGGATCATGATCACCACAAACTGTGGCTCTCGCGTGCATCATCTGGATGAAAAACGCTGCAAGGAACTCTTTGAGCAATTAGGGGAATTTGGCGTCCGGCATGAAGATCCCGACATTCGCAATGTCACCTACCGACAGCAGGATGGGCGCTTCTGTCTGATTGATTTTGAATTCGCAAGCCTCATTACAGAGAGCGATAAAAAACCTGATGAGTCTCATGCTCAATAACCATCTGCATTCTAGAGCATGAACCCTCTCTCCAGACGCCTCTCTTGGTCAGGGCACTCCGATCAGGGGCGCGTGCGCAAGAATAACGAAGATGCTTTTCTCGGTCTCGCCCTCGACGCTCATGAGGTGCGGTATCTTGGGAAAATCGGAGAATCCGAAGAAGAAGCTGTGGATCTTGTCTTTGCCGTCAGTGATGGGATGGGAGGTGCTCAAGCGGGCGAATTTGCCAGCCGTATCACCGTGGAAAAAATCACCCGAATACTCCCGCCTCTTTTTAAACAACGAGCTTCTGGACTCTCGACGGGCATTGAGGATGTGATGGAATCTCTTTTTGATGAAATTCATCTCTCTCTCCTCTACCTCGGCTCATGCTATGAGGAATGCTCAGGCATGGGAGCCACACTCAGCCTGTGCTGGTTTACCCCGGAGTGGATGTTTTTTGGGCATATCGGTGATAGCCGCATCTACTATCTTCCCGCCGCAGGCGGCATTAAGCAACTTTCCGAAGATGACACCCATGTGGGCTGGCTCCAGCGCACTGGAGCAATCAATGAACGAGAGGCAAAAACCGATCCGCGACGCAACCTGCTCCAGAAAGCCCTCGGGGCTGGACATCAGTTTGTCACCCCTCAGGTTGGCGCCGTCGGCACTGCTCCTGGCGATCGATTTCTTCTCTGCTCCGATGGCGTTACTGAGGGACTCTACGAGAGCCAATTACGGGAGATTCTGGACGAAGGTGCTGGCAAGGAGCTCTCCCCAGCACATCACCTTGTCACGGAAGCCGTCGCCCGCTCTGGAGGCGATAACACCACGGCAGTGATCGTAGCTGTAAGGCCACCGCCTCTTGGGCAATACTGACCTCATCGCCGGGAACTCCCATGACCCATTCCTCTCTCCGTGAGTCAGACCTCCGCGAAAGCTTCACCCGTTCTGCCGGCCCAGGCGGGCAGCATGTCAATAAGGTTTCTACCGCCGTCACTCTGACACATCTTCCCACGGATATCTCAGTGACTGTCTCCGACTCACGCAGCCAGAACATGAATCGCCGCATCGCCCGCGAAAGGCTTGCAGAAAAACTCGCCGAACGCCGCGCCTCTCGTAGCCAGCAACTCCGCTCTGATGCGGCCAAAGCCCGTCGCCAGAAGGCCAAGCGTTCCCCTTCTGAAAAACGAAAACTTGTGGAAGGAAAACGTCGTCGCGCCGAGGTCAAGCGGAGTCGCGGACGCGTCAGTGAATAAACTTACGCCTACACTGATTAGGAAATAGAAGGGGGAGAGTTCTGGAGATCTATCCTGAGGCAAATGAACCATTTTTTCTCTCCCCAACTTCCCAAACTTCTTCACAAAGGACAAAAAAACTATTGACTTCATTTATACATATCATCACATGAATATATGTTAATTTCTAATTTGAATCCACGCCGACTACGCACCCACAATCTTGGATTTCCACGTATTGGAGAGAAGAGAGAGTTAAAAAAAACCATCGAAGCCTACTGGCAGGGCAGCCTTTCTTTAGAGAAGCTCGAACTCGCAGGGGCCGAACTGCGACGCATCCATTGGCTCAAGCAACAGGAAGCTGGCATTGATCTCATTCCCTCGAACGATTTCAGTTTCTATGACCAGATGCTCGATATGAGCTGCTTGCTGGGGAATGTCCCTTCTCGATTCCAATGGAATGGAGAAAACGTGGATTTACCTCTTCGTTTCCAGATAGCCCGAGGCACCAGCAATGCACAGGAAGGCTGCGGGTGTGGAGAGAAGTCCGACACGTTCGCCAGCGAAATGACAAAATGGTTCGATACGAACTACCACTATATTGTTCCAGAATTTCATCGCGAGACCACTTTCAAGCTTAGCTCCTCCAAGCCCTTTGAGGAATTTGCAGAAGCCTTGGCACTCGGTATCAAGACAAAGCCCGTACTCATCGGGCCTCTCTCCTATCTTTATCTTGGCAAAAGTCAGGAAGAGGGGTTTGATCCGCTCTCCCTGCTGGATCGCCTCCTTCCGATTTATGCCGAGATTTTGCAACGCCTCGCAGCTCAGGGCGCAGAGTGGGTTCAGATGGACGAACCGATCCTGGCCCTTGATCTTCGTGCAGATTGGCAGGCTGCCTTTACCAAAGTCTATCAGAGCCTTCGCGTCGCTGCCCCTGGGATGAGGCTCTTGCTGGCCACCTATTTTGGCGAGCTGCGTGACAATACAGCCGTTGCTCTTGGGTTGCCCGTTGATGGACTGCATGTTGATCTGACGCGTGCTGAAAAAGAACTTGACGCCCTGTTGACCAGCATTCCTGAAACGATGATTCTTTCGATGGGCGTGGTGGATGGACGCAATATCTGGCGAAATGATTTTGAGCGTTCGAGCAAGCTTCTGGAAAAGGCCAGGAAACATATCGGTGATTCCCGAGTCTGGGTTGCCCCCTCGTGCTCGCTGCTCCACAGCCCTGTGTCCTTGAGAAATGAAACATCTCTCGACCCGGAGATTCAGGAATGGCTGGCCTTTGCCGAAGAGAAAATCGAGGAAGTTGTTGCGCTCTCACACCTCGGCGCCGAGGGTGGGGATGCGGCGGCTAACCAAAAAAATCAGAGGGCCATTCTCTCTCGTCGCACGAGCAAGCGCATTCACCATCCCGAGATCAAGGAGCGCTCTGCTGCCGTCACTGCAAGCGACAGTCAGCGAAAGTCTCCTTTCCCCGAGCGGCAGATCAAACAACACTCAGCGTTGAATCTTCCCCTCTTTCCCACAACGACCATCGGTTCGTTTCCTCAAACCACGGATATTCGCAATGCCCGCTCCCGCTGGAAAAAAGGCGAGCTTGCAGAAGCGCAATACACCGCATTCTTAAAAGAAAAGACCGCCGAGTGTGTGCGCTTTCAAGAGGAAGTGGGGATTGATGTGCTTGTTCATGGAGAATTCGAGCGCAATGACATGGTGGAATACTTCGGAGAACAGTTGGAGGGATTTGCCTTCACGGCCAATGGCTGGGTTCAGAGTTATGGTTCTCGCTGCGTGAAGCCTCCCATTATTTTTGGTGATGTCCATCGCCCTTATGCAATGACGCTGAAATACTCATCCTACGCCCAATCTCTCACCAAGCATCCAATGAAAGGGATGCTGACCGGGCCCATCACCATTCTTCAGTGGAGTTTTGTCCGCGATGACCAGCCACGCAGTGAGACAGCACGGCAAATCGCGCTCGCCGTACGTGATGAAGTGCTCGACCTAGAAGCTGCCGGAATCCGGATCATCCAAATTGATGAACCGGCCCTGCGGGAGGGCTTGCCTCTGCGCAAGAACGACTGGAAAGCCTATCTTGATTGGGCCACGGAAGCCTTCCGACTCTCTGCTGCTGGCGTGCGAGACGAGACTCAGATCCACACCCACATGTGCTACTGTGAATTCAATGATGTCATTGAGTCCATTGCCGCCCTTGATGCTGATGTCATCTCGATTGAAACCTCCCGTTCGAACATGGAATTGCTCGAAGCGTTTACCACGTTCAAATATCCCAACGAGGTCGGCCCTGGCGTATGGGATATTCACTCGCCGCGCGTTCCTTCCACGGAAGAAATGACGACACTTCTTCGCAAAGCAGCCAAAGTTCTTCCGATAAAAAACCTTTGGGTCAATCCTGATTGCGGTCTGAAAACCCGTGGTTGGGATGAGGTCAAAGCGGCTCTCCTCAATATGGTTACTGCGGCCCACGAACTGCGACAGAACGCTGGTTCCGTAAATTAATCCAAGAAAAGCCACCCATTCACGCGCCCTTGAGGTGCTTACCGTCGAACAATACCCCGCTGCAAGCAGCTGGGTATTGTTCTTTCTGGGCGTGAAAACCGATGCGCTGATGATAGCAGTTTCTGAAAAATCACGAAATCCTCTACCGTTTTTTCCAAAAAAATTTCTTCAGAGTGCCTCCATGCCCCTCTCCTTATTTTTTGGAGATAGTGTGCGTTGCTTCCGCAATCGCTTTGGAGGTTGCTTTCTTCGTGGGCTTTTTTGGCTTCGCTGCTTTGGTCACTTTGGCGGTAATAGCTTCGGTGGTAAGGTTTGGTTTTACTGGTTTTCCGAAGCGGGTGCGTGGAATTTTGGCTTCGCCATCGCCTTTCTCCTTGCGAGGTTCAAATTCAAAGCCGACTTTTTTGCCATCGAGTTTGAGATAGGCGGCGAATTTGCGGCCTTTCTTGGAAACAAACCCAGCGATGAGGTCGGTCTTGCCGGTCTCGGCAATTTTCACGACTTGCTCGCGCGGAATGACGCGTTGGAGGATGGTTTTCCCCATACGGAAGTCACACGATTTTTCTGAACCAATGGATTGATCGCAGATATAGCTGGTGACGCCATCACGGATTTGGCCTTTTTTGCAGAGGGGGCAGTGGGTGATGATTTCGGCCTGACGGAGAGCTTCTTCCGCAGCCGGATCACCCTCACGCTCGCCAAAGACGAAGCGGAGCTTGAACTCAGAATCAAATTCTAGTTCGGCATTAAACGGTTTGCCAAAGCGGCTGCGAAAGCCTTCCAAAGGGCCGACGGTTTTTTTGATGAGGAGTTCCGTGATTTCTGAACGTTCAAGAGGACGTCCTGCAAGAGATTTCCAGAGGCTCAAACCACAGTTTCGGCATTTGAATTGGCGGACATTTTCCTTGAAGGAACTCTTGCCGCATTTTGGACAGACGACATCGAGATCAGGGAAGGAACCCTCGGAATCATCCGTGAAGCCTTGTGCTCTGGTGACGATATCGCGGGTGAAGAGACGGATTTCCTCCATAAACTCAGGCCGCTGAAATTCGCCAGCCTCCATGCGCTTCAACTTGAACTCCCAGTCGCCGGTGAGCTCGGGCGAGGTGAGGGCAGCAACACCCATATGCTTGAGCAAATTCACCAAGGCCATCCCTTTGCTGGTGGCAGAGAGATCGCGGCCATCACGCAGGATGTAGCCGTCACCGAGGAGTCCCTCAATAATTGCAGCACGGGTAGCTGGAGTACCGAGGCCGCGCTGGCTCATTGCCTCGCGGAGTTCTTCGTCCTCGACGAGCTTGCCAGCTCCTTCCATCGCACTCAGGAGAGTCGCTTCATTGAAGCGGGCCGGAGGGCGCGTCTGAGCCTCATGCACCTCTACGGAATCGGTACGGGCAGGCTCGAGAGCACTCCCGCTTCTGACAACAGGGACAAGAGTTTTTGCTTCGTCATCGCCAGCGGCTTGTTTGCCATAGACGGCGAGCCAGCCGGGGTCGGTGAGGACTTTCCCCTCGCTCCTGAATGGCTCTCCTGCAACGCGTGTGATGCGGGTAGTCACATCAAAGCGGGCGGGAGGATAGAAAACGGCAATAAAGCGCTGGGCAACCATCTGAAAGAGCTTAGCCTCGACTTCATCAAGGTCGGCGGCGGAAGCTCCGGTTGGGATGATGGCATGGTGGTCGGAGACTTTGGCATTGCTAAAGACCTTGCCTGTTTTCACCACCCAGTTGTTGTTCAGCGCGATGGAGGCATGGTTTCGCAATACGGTATCCTCAAACGATTGGAAGGCTGCTTTGACTGCTGTAAGGTTGTCCTCGGGGAGATAACGGGAATCGGTACGGGGATAGGTAAGCACCTTGTGATGCTCGTAGAGCCGCTGGGCAAGCTGGAGAGTGCGTTTGGCACTGAAGCCAAAACGGCCATTAGCTTCGCGTTGCAAGGTGGTCAGATCGTAGAGTAGCGGTGAGGCCTGCGAGGTCGATTTCTTGGTCTCCTCGATGGAGCCTGGTTTCCCGAGGCACTTGGTGCGGATGCCGTCGGCACGGGTACGCTCCCAGAGTCGTTCGGGCTTTTGGTCGCTTCCAAGTTTGACAGAAGCTTCCTCCCCCGCAGTTTTCTTGAAGTTTTCATCGAACCACCGGCCTGAGTAGCTCCCAGCCGCAACGCGGCATTCGGCATGAACTTCAAAATAGATCTTGGGCTGAAAGGCGCGGATCTTTTCCTCGCGCTCGACAAGGATGGCGAGTGTTGGAGTCTGCACGCGCCCGACGGGCGTGAGCTGGAATCCTCCCGGGCCGGAATTCACGGCGGTGAGCGCGCGGGTGCTATTAATGCCGACGAGCCAGTCGCTCTCGGAGCGGCAGACGGCCGCAGCGGCGAGCGGCTTCATTTCGACCTCATCCCGTAAATGGGCAAATCCTTCGCGAATGGCTCCCTGAGTCATCGATTGAAGCCAGAGACGCTTCACCGGTTTTTTGCAACCGACAAGCTGGATGATATTGTGGAAAATGAGTTCTCCCTCGCGGCCCGCATCGCAGGCATTGATGAGAGAGGTGATATCGGGACGCTTGAGGAGTTTTTTGATCACCCCGAGGCGGTCGGCTGAACGAGCAATCGGCTGAAGCTCAAATTCCTCGGGGATGATCGGGAGTTTTTCCAGGCTCCAGGAGAGACCGCGCCCTCCCGTCATTTTATTGGGCAGGCAAAGCTCAACCAGATGACCCACTGCCGACGTGATAATGTAGTCATTGACTTCAAAAAACTCAGCACGCGCGGCCTTCCCTCCCAGGGCGCGGGCTAGATCGGCAGCGACGCTTGGCTTCTCAGCGATGACGAGGATTTTGGACATGAAAATAGGGGTGTAGGGTGTAGCGGTTGAGGCTAAAAGGAAAAATATCAGATCAGTTTGATGAACCGGTTGCCGGGTTGGGAGCGGACATGGCGCGCAAGCTCAAGGGCGAGCAACCTAGAAGACACCGTCGCAGCAGGCAAACCGGATTTTGAAATAATCTGATCCACAGGAGTGGAATCCTCGCCGATCGCCTTGTAAACAAGGAGTTCATCACCTGAAAGTTCGATCCGAGGAAGGCTGTTTTGCCGTTCTGGAGGGGTCGCAAAAATAAGCGATAGGTCGGCAAGAATATCTCCGGCGTCGATAACGAGCTTGGCCCCCTGCTGAATCAGGCGATTCGATCCGAGCGTGCTAGGTTGATCGATACGACCCGGAATGGCATAGAGCGAACGGCCCTGATCTCCTGCCTCCCTAGCGCTGATGAGGGCGCCACTATGGAGCCCCGCCTCAACAACCAGAAGGCCAAAGGAACAACCACTGATAATCCGATTTCTTTTGGGAAAGGTCTGTTTGGTCGGCGTGGTGTTCATCGGAAATTCACTCAAGACGGCCCCTGCACCAGACGCGATTTTTTCGGCGAGGGGAATATTTTCTTCGGGATAGATCTGCGAAAGTCCGCTGCCGAGAACAGCCACCGTTCTTCCATTGGCAGCAAGAGCCGCCTGATGCGCCGCAGTGTCAATACCGCGAGCCAGCCCGCTGTAGATCGTCAAGCCAGAGTAAGCAAGCTGGTAGCCGAGCTTTTTAGCCGCATCGGTAGCATAATGACTCGCTCGGCGCGTGCCGACGATGGCGATGCCGTTACGTTGATCACGCTCCTCCAGCGTTCCGAGCATATAGAGAACAATTGGAGGATCGTGGATCTCCTTGAGCAGAGCGGGATATTCTGGGTCGCTCTGAATGAGCACGCGGGCTCCGGCCTTCTCGATGAGAGAGAGTTCCGCATCAAGCTCGGTGAGTTCTTTCCACGAAGTGAGGGCTGCAGAGACCTCGGGGCCAATTCCTTCCACCGTGCAAAGTTCCGATCTTTTAGCTTCCAGAATGGCAGCAAGTGAGCCGAAGCGTTCCGTCAGGCGGCGAACTCGGACAGGCCCAACCCGTGGGAGCATGTTGAGCACAATAGCGGCCTCGGATTCGTTCATGAGGGGGAGAACGGCCCTAGGGACGAGGAGCAAGGTCTTTCAATACCGTGGTGAGATAAACGGGATCGGGGTGGGCGTGGCGATATTTGGTGATTTCACGACGGTCGAGCACCTGAAATCCGTAACGCTCAAAGAGCTTAGCCCCCCGGCGCGTCTCAAAAGTCACCACCTGTCCATAGACCTGCCGAACCCCCTTGCTCCGAAGATGATCGAGGTAGCCATTCATGAGCTTTCCTGTATTGGCCATCCCCTGAGCCTCGGGGAGCATATTGAAGTGAAAGTGAGCGCAACGGCGTGGCGTTGTCGGGACTTCGCGCCAGGAGTTGCGCAGAATCCAGCCGATGAAGTCGCGAGTCGGGCGGTTGTAAAAGGGATATTTCGCCATACCTCGGGTGAAGAGGGAGAGGTTATTGAAAAAATTAAAGAGCTGCTGACGAAAGGGGCGGTGGGAACCGAGGAGATAGCCTTTTAGACGGCCATCCTGCTCTAGCACAAAGGACGACTCCGGTTCGATGTCGGTATAGTAACGCGTCAGGTAATCGGCGAAAAGTTCACGATCTTGAAAAATAGGGTCGATGGCCTTACCCAAAAACCCGGTTGCACAACAAAGCGTGCGAACGGCCTTCCGATCACGCGGTTCATAGCGTCGAATGATGACCTCCGAGAGGGAAGCCTTTTTCTCCGAGGAGGCCATGACGGCGGCAGGTAAAGTAGCGGTGGAAACGGTGGCCATCTGTTAGATCCTCCTATGGAAACGCTGAACCAATCCCCGAGTCGAGCCTGAAGGCGACTTTTACGCGCTATCGAAACCTTGTTGCTCCGGTATTGTTTTCAAAAAAGCATCGACTCTCAAAAAATGTAGCCATCCCGCAAAACTTACCCCCATCAATCACACGCTCATTTCGGTAGTGCCTCACTAGGGGTCGTAGGAGGCAATGACTGTCTGATAAATCGTAAAAAGTCGCTCAAACACATCTTTCCAATCATAGCGTCCTGCTACCGAGGCTGCCGCCTGGAGTCCAGAGGCAGCAAGACTCCCTGCAGCCACAGTCCGAATCGCCGCAGCCAGAGCCTCTTCATCATCCTCTACCGACCAGTTGTGCAGGCCGCTGAAGATAAT
>VFSW01009713.1_pt1 | contig 13715 bp, 14 predicted proteins | sample 5358111 | NCBI WGS metagenome assembly VFSW01 (sample SAMN11554181, study PRJNA540505) | mine drainage metagenome | isolation source: sediment from site ElyBrook_90M | place: USA: Ely Copper Mine, Vershire, VT | collected 2017 | reverse complement strand
ACGTCGTAGCGGCGATGGTGCGCAGCGTGCCGCGCGCCAGCGCCGGCTTGAGCAGGTTCGCGGCATCACCGGTGCCGGCTGCACCGCCAGCCCCGATCAGCGTGTGCGCCTCGTCAATGAAGAGAATGATCGGTTTGGGTGAGGCTTGCACCTCCTCGATGACTTTACGCAGACGGTTCTCGAATTCGCCCTTCATGCTCGCGCCGGCCTGCAGGAGTCCGACATCGAGGACGCGCAGGCTGACATCCTTTAGCGCCGGCGGCACGTCGCCGGCCACGAGGCGCTGTGCGAAACCCTCGACGACCGCGGTCTTTCCGACGCCGGCCTCGCCAGTCAGGATCGGGTTGTTCTGGCGCCGGCGCATCAGCACGTCTACGACCTGACGGATCTCGCTGTCGCGGCCGACGATCGGATCGATTTCGCCCTTGCGCGCGCGCTCGGTGAGGTCAATCGAGAACTGCGACAGAGCTTCCTGCTTGCCCATTGCGGCTGGGGCGATTGCCGCGCTCGCCTCGCCCGGGGAGCCGACGCGGGTGCCATCTGCAGCCGTCAGCGCGGCCTCCGGCGAGCCAGCGAGGAGCGCGGAAAACTGGTCGGCGAGCGCTTCAACCTTCACCCGGTCGAACTGGCGGCTGATGGCGAGGAGCGCGTTGCGCAGAGTCGAAGTGCGTAGGCAGCCGAGCAGGAGATGGCCGGTGCGCACCTGCGCCTCGCCGAACATCAAGGTCGAGAAGACCCAGCCGCGTTCCACCGCCTCCTCGATCTGCGGCGAGAGATCCGAGATCGACGTGGCGCCGCGCGGCAGCCGATCCAGTGCGGCTGTGATGTCGGCCGCGACCCGGGCACCATCGAGCTCGAAATGGCGCAGGATGCGGTGCAGATCGGAGTCCTGCGCTAGGAGGATCTGGTGCAGCCAGTGGACGAGTTCGACGTAAGGGTTACCGCGCAGCTTGCAGAATACGGTGGCACCTTCGATGGCGCGATAGCCCACAGGGTTGAGCTTGCCGAAGAGGGCAGCACGGCTGATTTCGGTCATGCGAGTGGCTCCGCTTGCGCAATCGGCTCGTGGGGAGCCGCTCGCGGTGTGTGTGGCATGGTGGCGTCGATCCGATGCGCCAGGCTATCGCCGCTCACATCAAGAAACAGGTCGGCGGCATCACTGTGGCTGCGCCGCGGCATCAACCAGCTGGTCCATCCCAGCCGCCCGGCCTGGCCAAGCCGGATCGCTGGAACATCCTCGCGTCGGAGGATGAGGTTGACGTCCCAGATGAGCGTATCACCGGCATAGTTGCGCACGATGGGGATCAGGCGATGCAGGCTCTCTCCGCCTGGCAACAGGCGCTGATACTCCTCGAAGGACAACGGCCCGAACACGACGCGAAACTTGTGCTGGCGGGTCCAGACCCGTCCGCCGATGAGCGCAGAGCGACCGAGTGAACCGCTCGCCGCCGACGATCCGAGCCGCATCCGGTCGCCCGGGGCAAGGGACAGCCACGCGCCGACGAAGCATTCGATGCGGACCGGCATAGCGAAGAAAGCCGAGAGAACCGATCCGAGTCCCTCGGCGTGGCGGGTCTGGTTGGCGAGATGGCCGGCGAAGTGGAGCTTCGTAAGGTCCGGCATGGCATCGCGGTCGCGCAGCGAGTCCATGCCGAGGCCGATCAACGCACCGACATAGAGCGCGAACCGGTCCTCCTCGGGGCGGTCGAAACTGACCGTCGGCCGCGCGTTCGCCCAGGCGCGATAGAACAGGGACAGCACGCGGTGATGGAAGATGTCGGCAAAGTGCTGGAAGGTCGGATCGTGGTGGTTGCGCCGCCGGTTGCGCGCATATTCCGTGAGATGCAGCGGAAGTGGGCCGTCCGGCCCAAACAGCCCAAGAAAATGCACTGACAGCCGCGCGGGCGCGTCCGGTTGGGCCGGAATGAAATCGGCCAGCGTAGCCGGCGCGAACTCCACCGAGGGTTCCTGCGCAAACCGCACCGCATCGAGAGCAGGACGCGCGCTCTGCCCGAATCGAGGGCGGTCGCGAAAGCTGGCTTCCAGAAGACGCATCGCGGCATAGAAGCCAAAAACCTGCGGCGCCGCGGCGAGTCGCGCCAACTGCGCTTGCCGCCCCGGGTGCCTCTCGCCGACGGTCTCGTGCCCGTCCATCCCTACAGCACCGGCCTCAGGCCGAATCGCATCGGCCACCGGATCACTTCGCCCCGCTCCGGATTGCGCAGCACAGACTCGGTGAAGGCGTTGATGGAAACATACTTGGCGAAGAAGCGATCGAGCACCGCGGCGAGCAGGATTCCTGCCGGACCGCCGAACGGAGCCTCGTCGATGGTCAGTGTCACCTCGAGCCCGCGGCCGACTGCGATCGGACCGGCCCCAGGGATGCGGCGCACGATTGGCCGTGATGCGACCGAGACCAGCCCCTCCAACTGGCGGGCAGCGACGGAATTGCCCGATGGCACATAGAGCCGCAGCAGTTCGCGCAGCGCCGCCGCGCCCTGCAGAGCATCGCTGTCGACCAGGCTCAGATAGTTCAGTGCGAGAGGGGACAGTAACCGCCAGGCGATGTCACCGTCGCCGCGCGCCGGGCGCGGCGCCGTCGGTCCAACGATGCAGCGCACGGCGGCGACCGGTGCGTTGCCGACCAGGGTAAAATCGGTGCGCTGCTTTCCCACCGGCATGGCGAGCGGCAGATCGCGATTGGTGCAAAGGAGATCGAGGCCGAGCTGGCGCAGCTCCGGCCGATAGGGCGCCTGCTCCGCGTCCACGAGGGAGATGAAAGTTTCGTGGCCGATATAGCTCGAGCGCGGCCCGCTGCGCCGGCTCCGCGATGACAGCAACCGCGGTTCGCGACGAAGTAAATAGTAGCTGCGATGTCCGGGATTCCGACTGAGATCGTTGGCGGCGTAGAAGGGCAGGAAACGCTGCGGCGGACTACCGTCGGTGGCGTAGCCCTCGACGCTCTGGACCGCAAAGACCTCGAAATCCAGCGGGCGCATGCGATCGGGGATGATGAGGTGTTCGGCATCGCGATCGCTAAGGTTGATGCGGTCGCCACGGCGAGCGAAGAGATTGATAGCCGGTGCGCAGAACAACTGCAGATGATCGGGGCCGAAGCCATTGGCGAGTGCCGGGTCCGCCCTGCTCAGGAGTAGCACGATGTCGAGTTCGCCGCCCGCGCCGCGCGGGGGTGCGGGCGCGAGGCCGCCCAATTCGACGAACAGCAAACGTTCCGGCATCGCGTAATATTCCTGCAGAAGCCGGTAGCCATCGAACGATTGCGGCGGCCGCGGCAGCAGTGCCTCGGTCTCGTCCAGGCCAAGCGCGCGGAGGGAGGACGGCGACAGCCGCTCCTGCCAAGGCACGGGGCGCTGGGTAGGACGCAGAAAGATGCCGACCACATTGGCCAGAAGCTGCTCGTAGAGCCGAGCGCGCGCGCCTTCCGGGCCACCAAGGAAAACCTGCAGATGTCCCAGCGCGAGCTTGGCGATCGGCGCTTCGCCGGTGCTGCGCAGCCGCAGCCGGATGGCCGCCTTGACGCCGTGCTGCTCCGGCAGGCCGAGTGCCGCGACCGCAGCGGGGGAGGCGATATATTCCGCCTCAGCCAATTCGATCGGCAGCAACTGCACCGCGTGGCCGGTGCGGAATTCGCAGTTCGTCTGCTCCTCGGTCCCGAGGAGGCTGCGCAGCTCGCTGCCCGCCGGGATCACGACGCCCGCCGGCGCCGCGCGCAGGGTGGCATCCGGCGTGAACCGCACGACGGCCATCGATGGTACCGGTGCGAAGTAGTGCGGGTAGACCATCTGCAGCAGGGACTGCGTGAACGTCGGGAATTCGGACTCCAGCTTGAGCTGAACCCGCGCGGTCAGGAAGGCAAAACCCTCGAGCAGCCGCTCGACGTACGGGTCGGCGACTTCGAGCGAGCCGAGATCGAGCCGAGCGGCGATCTTCGGGAACTCGCGCGCGAATTCGCTCCCCATGTCGCGCACGAAGGCGAGTTCGGACTCGTAGAGGCGGAGCAGGCGGGGGTCCATCAGGCGCGCATCCGCGCCTCGGTAACCGAGGCGAGCCGCGTCTCAAGCTCGATCGCGGTCTCTAGAAAAAGCTGCTGCGGCACTGGCTGGGCCCAGAGCTCGCCCGCGATCTCGAAGACGAGCGACGGAACAGGCGCGTCCGCTGCGCTTGGGCGCGCGCGGACCTTCAGGGTTTCGGCCCGGATACGTGGCTCATAGACCAGGATTGCGTCGCGCAAGGCCGCTTCGAGCGCACCGGTGCGACCTTCGGCACCGACGAGGCCGGCAAAGCCGGGGATGCCGTAATTGAGTACTGATCGGGCCACACGGGACGCTGGGTCGAACGGTTCGGTGGCCGCGAGATTGGTCGTGTTGAGCAGCCAGGCGAGATCCCGCAGTACGGCTTGGCGTAGTTGCGACAGCCCCAGCGTCTGTTGCTCCAAGGACTCGCGCCGGCTATCCGGCGCCTGGTCGGTCAGGCGGTCGAGCAGAGACGGCTGGAGTCGCTCGCGGCTGCCAGGCTCGGCCATTTGGCTCAGCCCTGTTCCGCCACGATCTCGAGCCGACGCAAATCCATAAGCGCCACTTCCTCCGCGTCGGTGGCGAACATGCGCTGGCCAAGGCCGAGGGCGAATCCGCCGCGATCGTTCCACTCGGTGCGCCGGGCGAGCGCCAGCGGGGCCGAGGCCTGCTGCGACCCGGGATAGCGGGTCGGCACGAAGCCGACGGCCTCCCCGCCATTTGCCCAGACGAAATGGGCCGGCATCCAAATCTGGGCACGGAGATCGGCCGGAGCTTCCATCGTGAGGGTACGCAGCCGGTGGAACGGCACCCAGTAGTATTTCCCCTCGACGATCGCCTCCAGCATCGGGCCGAGCCGGGCATCGGCGTCGGCGATCCACTCGAAGCCTCGTTCCGCGCCGCCGCTGACGACACGCCCGCCGCTGGCTGGCGCGTCCGCGAAGGCAGCAGCGCGCAGGCCGTCGGCCTCCGCCAGAGCCCCCGCGGCCAGGCGGCGATTCGCCTCAATGAGCAGCGACATCCACGCCTCCGGCTCGCCGAGCACGGTCGGCGTACGCCGGCCGGCGAACACCTGCTCGCGCAGCATCTCGCAGCGAATCGCAGCCCGGTAGGCCTGCGCCATCGGCAAGGCCGCCGCATCCAGCTCCGCCGCCGCAGTGAGCTGGTTGAGTGCCCGCTCCCATTCGCCAGACACGCAAAAGAGTTGGAACAGGAATGTGCGCAGGCGCCCATCGCGCGGCGCCTTGCGCACCTCCTGTTTCAGTTGCGCCAGCGCCGCGGCAACGTCGCCTGAGCGGAGCAGCTCGCGGGCTTCCATCACGCGGCGCTCGGCCGTTCAGATCGGCGTCGATGTGGTGTCGGCGATGTTCTTGACCCTGTTCCAGCCCTGGGCGATGGGTGCCTGCAGATTCCCGCTGGCATCCTGCTGGCTGTAGCGGATCTGAAGACCGCCATACTCGAAGGTCACTTCCTCCTTCGGCGATTCATCGTCATGCGCCCAAGAGATCGTCTTGACGGCCACCAGCTTGAAGTCGAACCGCAGGAATATACGGCCCGCGGTCTCGCCGCCCGAACTCTTGCGCAGGCAAAGATAGACCAGCTTGAAGGTTGTTCCCGAGCACGCCATCTGGAAGAATGTCGGCGAAGATTTGTCGATCTTTCGAGTGATCGAGAACTCCTTAAATGTGATCCTTCCGGAACCGGCGCCGCTCGACTGACTGCCGATATTCAATGTATTCTCGATGTCAAATTTGTAGTCGTCGATCTCGAATACTTGTCCGGCCTGCCCATAAGATCTGACATCGAGCACAAGAGGCTCGTTATTTTTTGACCAGTCAACCTGGCTTTCAGCAGACAGTGGCGAGCCATTGTACGGAACAAAAATCATATACGAGTCGATCGCCATGGCGGCTCATCCTTCTTGTATGAAGCGGGTATGTGGTTAGGTTGTTCTTGCCGATTATTTTGGCATGCGGGACACGAGGCGCATCGAGACAGTGAGGCCTTCGAGCTGATAGTGTGGCTTGAGGAAAAATTTGGCACTGTAGTAGCCAGGATTTTCCTCGTTTTCCTCAACCTCGACACGCCCCTCAGCCAGCGGGTGCGTTGCCTTCCAGTCTTCGGGCGATGTATCCGGAGCGCCGTCGATATAGTTGTTCAGCCAGTTCTGCAACCAGTCTTGCAGCTGTGCCTTTGACATTGTGCTGCCGATCTTATCGCGCACCATGCATTTCAGATAGTGCGCGAACCGGCAGCTGGCGAAGAGATAGGGCAGCCGCGCCGCAAGGTTAGCATTCGCCGTTGCCGCGGGATCATCGTATTCCTGTGGCTTTTGCAGCGATTGCGCCCCGATGAACGCCGCGAAGTCCGAGTTTTTCTTGTGGATAAGCGGCATAAATCCGTTCTTAGCAAGCTCGGCCTCGCGCCGATCGCTGATCGCGATCTCGGTCGGGCATTTCATCGCCACGCCGCCATCGTCGGTCGGGAATGTGTGCGTCGGCAGTCCTTCGACCGCGCCACCGCTCTCGACACCACGGATTCGAGTGGTCCAGCCGTAGAGCTTGAACGCGCGCGTGATGTTCGTCGCCATCGCAAAGGAGGCGTTGCACCAGGTGTATTTCTCGCTCTCCGCGCCCGAGGTATCCTCCTCGAAGGCGAACGCGTCGACCGGTTCGGTCTTGGCGCCATAGGGCAGCCGCGCAAGAAATCGCGGCATAGCCAAGCCGAGATAACGCGCATCTTCGCTCTCGCGCAGCGAGCGCCAGGCGGCATATTCCGGCGTCTGAAAAATCTTGGTGAGATCGCGCGGATTGGCGAGTTCGTTCCAGCTTTCCATCTGCATCACGGACGCGGCCGCGCCGGCGATGAACGGGGCGTGGGCACCAGCGGCGATCTGGGCCATATCGCCGAGCAACTGCGTATCCATCGGACTGTGGTCGAAATAATAGTCACCGACGAGCAGTCCAAACGGTTCGCCGCCAAACTGGCCGTATTCCTCCTCGTAGATCTTCTTGAACACCGGGCTCTGATCCCAGGCGGTGCCGCGGAATTTTTTTAGCGTACGCCCCAATTCCTTCTTCGAGATGTTGAAGACCTTGATCTTCAGCATCTCGTCGGTCTCGGTGTTGTTCACCAGGTAATGCAACCCACGCCAGGCCGATTCCAGCACCTGGAAATCTTCGTGGTGGATGACGAGATTAATCTGTTCGGTGAGCTTGGCATCGATCGCGGCGATCATCGCTTCGATCGAGACCAGAGCATCCGAGGAGACCAGCGCTGTGTTCGCGAGCGCCTGTTGCGCCAAGGTCTGCACCGCCGCGCTGACCGCCTCGCGCGCGCGATCGCTCTTCGGCTTGAACTCACGCGTGAGCAGCGCGGCGAACTCGCTCGCAGGCTCGGTCGTTGTCGTGCTGGCTGACTGGTCGGCCGCCTGGGTTCCGGACATGGGTCTATTCCTCGGTTTTCGCCGGAGCCTCCGGCTTTGGCGCGGCAGCAAGGCTCTGAAGCAATGCGGGATCCTGCAGGACTTTCGCGATCAATTCCTCCGCGCCGGTTTTGCCGTCCATGTAGGTAAGCAGGTTGGACAACTGCGTGCGCGCCTCGAGCAGCTTGTTCAGCGCGTCAACCTTGCGCGCGACCGCGGCGGGGGAGAAATCTTCCATACTCTCGAAGGTAATGTCGACCGCGAGGTTGCCTTCCCCGGTCAGGGTGTTGGGTACCGTGAACGCGACCCGGGGCTTCATCGATTTCAGTCGGTCGTCGAAATTATCCACATCGATCTCGAGCATTTTGCGGTCGGCCACCGCCGGCAGCGGATCGGTCGGTTTGCCCGAGAGGTCGGACATGACGCCGACCACGAAAGGCAACTGAACCTTCTTCTCAGCGCCATAGGTCTCGACATCGTATTCGATCTGCACGCGCGGCGCACGATTGCGCGCAATGAATTTCTGACTGCTCGCTTTGGCCACGGCCTGCCTCGCCTAACTGGGGTTGCGGTGGTTGCGGTCGTGGGAAGCGCTCATTCGCGCGTTCCCGTGACCATCTGCGCCTGTCCGAGTGCGTCGGGAGCGATATCACGCAGAATGTCGAGAAAGCTCATGTCGGCCAGCCGGCGGGCGCGATCCATGAGCAAGGCCAACGGACTGGCGGGCTCGTAGCGCTCGTAATATGTCTGAACGAGGCCCAGCAGGTGCAACGCCTCCTCGCGCGAACTGATGGCGGAGAGCGATAGCGCCCGAACCGGCCCGGCCGCGGGCGATCCATGCGCCCCAGCCGACGAGGTCGCGGCTGGCGCTGCGCCTTCCGGGGCTGCCGCCTCGGGCGCGCTGCTCGACTCTAGCGCGGCCTCCGGCCGGTCGCCAGGCGCTGGGCTGTAGCGGTCGAGATCGCGGCCCATGTCGCGCAGGAGCTTGACCACATCGTTGAAATCGGGCCCGGTTCCGAATCCTGCATGCGCATCGAAGGCGGCCGGAATGGCGGTCAGGTCTTCCGCCAGCGTCCGCACCGCGGCGCGAACCGAGTCGAGGGCCGCCTGATCCGTCTCGGCGAACGCGCCGCGCAGCTGCGCCTCGCTCAGACGCTCGCGACCATCGTCGGGCTCCAGCGCGCCGGCAGCAATCGCAATGTCGCGCCACGCGACGCGGCCGACCCGTGCGCCGTTCGCCAGGGGAAGATCACGCAACGGGCGCAGCACCATCGCGGGGTCGGCCAGACGCAGCAGCGCATTGGCGCGCAGAGTGGGGTCGTTATCGTCCTCAGGATCGAGCTGGGGGTGTATCTGCTCCCAACGCGCCTCCAGCAGCGTCCGAATTCCGCCCACCACCTCGGCAAACGCCGGCAAGCCACCGAGATGCAGCCGCGCAAGCGCCAACAGCACGAGCACTCGGAGATCACGCGTCCGCTCCGTCAGGCCGACGCCCAGCTCCTCGACGGCTTTCCAATCCGGTGGCTCGGCGGGAATGATGGTGCCGCCATATTGCTGCTCCGGCTTGCCTTGCGCCGCCCGCTCGAGCGCGCCGAAATCGGCATCGAACTCGAGGTTTGCACCCGTTGGCTCCCCGCCCGGGATGTCCGCGAAAAGTCCGCCGGCGTCCATCGGCGCCATGTCTGGGCTAAGCGGTCACGAGGCGCGCCGACTGGGCGGAACAAACGTCGCCCCTATCGGACCGTGCCTTGTCGTCGACGCTGTGATCCGACCTCACTGCCCTCTGCCCATCGTTGCGGACGAACGCCCTCTCTCACGGACGAACGGCCATGCCGGGCCAATGCCCCCCGAAACGAAGTGTCGCCTAAACCCTGGCGTGTTGTCCAGCACCGATCACGACCGCTATGATAGGTTCGACGGAGGAATTCATGGGCCAGCCCGCGGCACGGATCGGTGACCAGGTGTTGCAGACGGCGCCGCATTGCCACGCGACGATCCACCCCGCGGCGCTGGTTCCGACGGCGGTGCCCCACCCGGCGCTGCCCTTAGCGCTCGTGCCGCCCGGGGCAACGACGGTGACCATCGGCGGGCAGCCGGCAGCCCGCGGCGGCGACATGACCAAGCCATCCACTCTGCCAGGATGTGTCCCCGGCGGCCCGGGGGTGATCGCCAAGGGATCCGCGACCGTCATGATCGGCGGGCAACCCGCGGCCCGGGTCGGTGACAGCACCAATCATGCCGCCTGCATCGCGCCGATCCCTTCGCCTACCGGGAATATCGTCCCGCCCGGCTGCCCGACCGTACTCATCGGCGGCTGAGTTCCACCGTTGCGCCGGCGACACTTCCATGCCTTCGCCCCGATCTGCCCCGTCTGCGCCGGCGCCAAGCGCGGCGAGCATCCGCTTCGACTGGCCGGCATCCATGGCCAGGTCGACGACGACGTTCGCGCCGGTATCCTGCATTGCAGCGAGCCGAGCTGCCAGCACGAATATCCGATCATCGACGGCATTCCGCTCATCGTTCCGGATCTGCGCCGGCTCCTCGCCGAGCGCGGGGTGGAACTGCTGCTCCGCGAGGACCTCGATGCCGATCTCGAGAGCCTGATCGGCGACGCGCTCGGGCCCGACAGTTGGTTCGACGCGGCGCGGCAGGTTGTATCCACATATGGATGGGACGGCTACGCGGACCTCGACCCCGTCGAAGCGGCGCCGCGACCCGCCGGCCCCGTGCCGGGCGGTGCCCGGCGCTGTCTCGATCGCCTGCTCGCGCTGGCCGCCCCGGAGCAGGTGACCCGGGTGCTCGATCTCGGCTGTGCCGCTGGCCGCACCAGTTTTGAGCTGGCCGCGCGCTATCCGGACGGCCTGGTGCTCGGCGTGGACATCCATCTCGGCTTATTGCGGCTGGCCCAACACGCGGCCGCCGGTCGCGTCGCCTATTCGCGCCGGCGGATCGGCATCGTCTACGACCAGCGGCGCTTTCCGGTGAGGCTGGCCGGCGCCGAGCGGGTGGATTTCTGGGCCTGCGACGCGCTCGCTTTGCCTTTCGCCGCCGCCACGGCGGACCTCGCGGCCGCGCTGAACCTGCTGGACTGCGTCGCCGATCCCCCGCGACTGCTCGCCGGCCTCGCCGCGGTGGTGCGGACGGGCGGGAGGATCCTGCTGGCCACGCCCTATGACTGGTCGCCCCGGGCCACGCCGCTGGAGACCTGGATCGGCGGGCACTCACAGCGTGGCGAATATGCCGGTGGCGGCGAAGCGTTCCTGCGCACGCTGCTCGGCGGCCCACATCTGCGCGCAGCCAGGGGCCTGACCCTGCTGGCCGAAGAGCCCGACTTCCCATGGCAGACGCGCCTGCACGAGCGCAGTGCCGTTGCCTATCGGACGCATCTTCTCGCCCTGGCGCGCGGCGTTGGCTAGGCCCGTCGCGCCCATCCAGACCGCCGGCGGTGGCGCCCCGGGCTTTTCTGGCAAGCTGCCGGCGCGCGGGGACTTTCTCGCGCGCGGCATCCCGCCCCACTTTGCCGGCACCTGGGACGGGTGGCTGGAATGCCTGGTCACCGCATCGCGCGCGCGCCTCGGGGATGACTGGCGCACCGCCTGGTACGAGGCTCCGGTCTGGCATTTCGCCCTCGGCCCCGGGCTCCTCGCGCCCGGCCGCGGCTTCGGGGTGCTGATCCCGAGCGTCGACCGTGTCGGGCGCGCCTTTCCGTTCTCCATACTCGGCCCGGCCCGGGCGGGCGGCATGCCGCTGCCCGCGTGGGCCCTCCGCATCGAGGCGTTGGCGCTCGGCGCGCTCGTCGACGGGTTCGACCCCGAACGGATGGCCGACGATCTGCGCGCGCTCGGCCTGCCGGCCGAACCGGAGCCGAGCGAGCACGGCGAAGCCGCTTGGCCAGCGCCGCTCGCGGCTCAGGCCGCCGCGTTGCCTCCCGGCAAGTCGCTGTGGTGGTGCCGCGGTTCGCCGCGCGTCCCCGCCGTGGTCATAGAATGCGGCTTTCCGCCCGGCCCAGCCGTTGCAGAGGCGATGATCGCCGGGCCGGTCTCAGAAGGCACCGAGACCGGGAGCCAATAGGCCGAGCAGGCCGAGCGCCACCCCGACCAGCCCGACCCCGACCGCGCCAATCAAGAGCGGGCCGGAAACGGTGATCGCCGAAGCGGTAGCCAGTACGATGCCGAGTTCGAACGCCGCCACGCCCTTGTCGAATGTGTGGGTCTGCTCGAGGGCGTAATCGCGCGCCGCCTCGAGAGCGTGGGCGCGCAAGGAGATCACATCCTTGCTGTCCCCCGGCGCGTGCTCGTAATGCGCTTCATCGGCGCGCAGTCGCTTGATGACATCGGCGCGCTTGGTCGCGGCGTCAGCGCTCTGCGGCGGATCCAGCGTTGCCAGCAGCTCGGCGAGATCTCGCGAGATCGTGGCGCGGACCGATTTGGCTTGATACTGGGACCAGGCATCCGCAGCCGCGATGGAATTCTCCTGGACGCGGATCTCCGCATTCTTCGCTCCCTCCTCGCAGATTGCGAGCAGGGCCGCTAGCACGGCGACCAGCAGGGCGGCCCGCTTGCTGCCCCCATGTGCGGCGTGCTCCGCGTGCTCGTGATGTTCCAGCGCCTCGTGCATCTCCCCCCCCCTTGGCGTTCCCCCGGTGGGGGCACCGCGAATCATAGGCGACGCGACCGACCGCGGTCACGGGCGTTTTTGGCGGCAGCGACGGGGCGAACACATCCGCCGCGGACGGCCGCACCCCCCCAGGCACTGATCAGACCACCGCGGCAAGGGTGAACAAGATGCCGATGTCGGTGATGAAAAGCCGGGCATTGGAAGTGCTGCGCCCATGAGGGGGCTTGCGCTGCCGGTGATTTCTCCACATCATGCCTTCAGTCGAAGCATTTCTGCGGACGCGTGGCGGCGCCGCGCAAACTTGGTCGGACCAAATGACACGATGGCCGGGGCATCGGCCGGGCTCATCGGCAATGAGGAGAAGGGGCGGTGGACGTTCCGGTATCGCAAAACACGGTGCGACGCATCCAGGAGATGATTCGCACCGGCGAACTCAAACGGGGTGCGCCGCTTCCGCCGCAGCGGTCGCTGTCGCAGCGTCTGAACGTGAGCCGCGCCTCGCTGCGCGAAGCGCTCTCCGTGCTCGGCACCCTCGGCATGCTGAAGACCGAGCCGCGACGAGGCACTTTCGTGTTGAATGAGGCCACGTCTGCGTCGGCGCCATCATGGCGCTTCGCCAGCCGGTATGCACCTCACGAGGTCTATCAGTTTCGCTACATCACGGAGGGGGAGGCTGCGCGCCTGGCCAGCACGGCGCAAAGCGACGAAGAATTGCGGCAGCTTCAGGAGTCGCTCGAGGCGTTCAAGGCCGCGGTCCGTGACGGCGATCTCCTCGCCAGCTCCCAGCTCGATTTCGCGTTTCATCGCCTGGTGATGAAGCATTCCCGCAACCGCGTGCTCACCGACCTTTATGCCAACTACGGCGCCGTTCTGCTGGAAAGCCAGCGCCTGCCTCTGGCCCACCACGCGCGGCTGTGGGAGCCGGTTGCGGAACATGAGAACATCATCCACGCCATGGAGAAGCGCGACCCCGAGGGTGCACGGTATTTCATGCACGTCCATATCATGCGTGCGGCGAACCGCGTCGGTGTCGAACTCAACGAGACGGCCTGATCACGCCGCCGGCCGTGCCGTGTCTGGTTCTCAGCGGGCCCGCAGGCTCAGAATATAGGCGGTGAGATCGTCGATTTCGGCGCGCGTCAACTGGTAGTCCGGCATACGGACATGGGGTGTCTGAAGGAACGCCTTGAGCGACATTTCCGTCGTTGATGGCATGCGCGCGATGGACGTGAAGGTCGGCGCGGCATCGCCAGCCCGCTTCTGGCCGGGACCGGTCAAGTGGCAGTGACTGCACCATTTCTCGGCGAGCGCTTTGCCGTCCGCGAGATCGGCGGCGACTGCAGCTGGCATCGCCAGGGCAACGAGCAGCCAGGCCGTCAGAACACTCGGTATCGTTGCTCGCATGTTCGGCTCCGTTCCGGCTGTGATCACGCATACACTTGCGCTTCGTAAGCCTGCCAGACCCGGCCGAAAAGCGCCAGAGCGCGTGCCGTCAGGTCCTGCTGTCGCGACACCATTGCCGACGTCGGGGTCACGTCGCGCTTGCAGGCGACGCCCCGCCGCTGGCCTGGCGCGGGCGGGCGCAGGCGTCTATCGTTGCGGCACCGACGGCGCGCGGGGCCGACGGCGAGACGACAGAG
>VFSW01009712.1_pt1 | contig 13716 bp, 10 predicted proteins | sample 5358111 | NCBI WGS metagenome assembly VFSW01 (sample SAMN11554181, study PRJNA540505) | mine drainage metagenome | isolation source: sediment from site ElyBrook_90M | place: USA: Ely Copper Mine, Vershire, VT | collected 2017 | reverse complement strand
GTACAGGCTCGCCCCCTTCCCAAGGGCGGCCTCCATCGCGGCTTCAATTCCCTTGGGCGGCAGTTTGGCGGCATTCTTCAGGAACCGCAGCGCAAATAGAGAAATCAGCATTCCTCGCCCGGGCTCGCGCCCGATCTCGGCGAGTCTTTCGAGTGGGACCGACCCCGATCCATCTTTACCCAAAAGCATGGATTTCAGTTCTTGGCCAAATCTGGCCAGAGCTTCTTCCACGGCGTACCCAAACATCTGATCCTCAACGAGAATATCCACGAAACCAGACTGGCGAAGTGCCGCCGTGAGGGACTGCTTGTCAAACCAGATGAAGTGGTGCGGGGGATAATCCCAGTGGTGCCCGGACCCAGTCCGGCCTGTCTTTGCCAAGCGTGAGCGATTGGGGACGGTCCCGGCAATCCAGCCGTCTTTGGCGAGGAGGCGCGTCGCTGCCGACAAGAATCCATTGGGATCGGGTTGGTGCTCCAATACCTCAAACGCGGTGATAACGTCGAAGCGCTCGGGCTTCGAAACGGGGATGCTGGAAAAGCTCAAGAGATCTGCCGACCACGCGTTCGTGCTCCGCTTTCGCGCTTGGGCAATCGCTTTATCGTCTATGTCGATGCCATACGCAGCGAATCCGGCATCTTGCGCCCACTCGATGAAAGCCCCATCGGAACAGCCAATGTCGAGAAGTGTACCTTTGCTTGTCGGAGGCCGGCGGGTGAAACGCGTCTGATGAGCGAGCGGCCGCGTATGTCCAATCGTGTGAGCAAGGTTATAGACGCCGAAATCCAGATCGTCATAGTATCCCTCGCCTGGGAACACGGATGGATCCCAAAACATTAAGCCACAGTTGGGACACGCCCAGAGAGTGTAAGTGCAATCCCCTGCGCGGTGTTCTCGGAGAGGTCGGGTTGAAGCCCCGGTTGCGCAGATTCTACACAGAGGCATATTTGTCATCCTTGGTCATACAGTCCTCGAAACAAGAGCTCGTATTCGCCGCACATTCGCTCGAGAGAGAAGTGCCTTTGAGCGCTTCGCCTTGCATTCACTGCAACCTGAGCGGCCGCGGCGGGATTCTGGTAGATGGACTCGATGATTGCCGCCAGGCCGTCCGTATCCCCGGGCTGTGCCGTGAAGCCGGAAACGGAGTCTACAATCACTTCCGGGTTGCCTCCCGACCGGTACGCGATCGCAACGCGGGCCGCGGCTTGGCTCTCAATGAGATTCGTTCCAAGCCACTCGGCTTGAGCGGGGTGAACGAGTACATCGAAGGACGAGTAGATCTTCCGAACATCTCCCTCGTATCCCTCGAAATGCACCGTGGTCCCGATCGAGCGCGAGAGCGCTTGCCGGAGGGGCTCTTCTTCGGAGCCGTTTCCGAAGATCCTGAGACTGAACGGTACGCGGAGGTACTTAAGACGGGCGCACAGCGGAACGAGTTCGAACACCCCTTTGTGCCGTTCCACGCGACCGACGTAGCCGAGTCGAATTACCCCTGTGAAGCTCGGAACCGGCACATCGGAGAGCACTGGCAAGGCGGCTATGCCGTTCCGTATCACGGTGACATTGCTGTTCCGGGAATCATTGAGCATCCCGAGAAAGCAGGTTCGCGTGAAATCGCTTACTGCTACGAGACGGCTGAGGCGCCCCCGAGAGAGGCGCCTGAACAGAGCGCAAATCGCGGCACGCTTGAGATCTAAAGGGCCGTGAACGGCTGTCGTTCCGGCCCCGTGCAGAGTCCAGACCAGGAATACGCGAGTCAGGCAACATGCCAGGTAGACTCCAAACATCCTCCCGTGCCCAGAGACGATCTCAATTCTCTCGCGCCGAATGATGCGGAATGCCGCTCGAAACAACTGGAATGCCGACTCTGCGCCTGGACTACGGGTCTCCCATGGCTCTTCGAAGACCGCGATGCTATTCGGGATGCGGCGTCGCAAGTCCTCGCAGCGGCTGTAGGGGCCGAGTATGGACACGCTGTGTCCCATTCTGTCGAGACCAATGGCCAAGTCCAGCGCCACGCGTTCCTGGCCACCGGCCCCGCGACCAACGAAGCTGTTCACGACGAGGATTCGCATTGAAGATCCCTACGCAGCCACTTCGCCCACATTTCCCGTGGCCTGACCTCGTCGCTGATCAGCGCACAGACGACGAACGTCGCGCTGAGGAAGCTTCCGGCGAGCAGGAGGAATGTCAAAGAACTCCCGTGGTGGGTCACGCGCAAAGCCTCTACGCACAGGACCAAAACAGCGGTGCAGAGCAGAGGAGGAGCGAACGAGCGACGGAGGAGGCCCCACCAGTCCGCAGCGAAGTGCCGAACCGTGATTTGGTAAAAGTAGACAGGCCAGACCGCAGACGCCAGGACCACTGCGACAGCAGCGCCTTCAGCCCCCCATTGTCGTCCCAGGCGTACGGCTAGCATGATTGCGATGCCGGTTGAAACCAGGGAGTATTTCGCGAGCAGGCTCGACTGCCCCAGGGCCAGGGAAATTAGTGCCGGCAGCGTCCCGACCGATCCCAAGAACGCGGCCAGCGATAGTAAACGCATCGTCGTGGATGCCCGCTGGGCCATTTCGGGACCGATCCAGATGGACAGCAGTTCAGGAGCGGCAATAGCGACAAAGCTCAACAGCGGCACCGCCAGAAATACCTGGTACGAAACCGCGCTCACGTACAACCGGCGCAGCCGGTCGCCTTCTCCCTTCGCGGCCAGTTCGCTGGCCGAAGGCAGGACGACTGCGGCCGCATTCGATAGCAGGCCGCCCACAGCCAGTATGATTCTCTGTGGAATCACGTAGTACGCCACTGCTGCCGGACCTGCAACAAAACCAATGAGCAGGCGCATTAAGGAAGTGGTCGAAAGCCCAGACAACTTCGTCACAAACACGTGCGCACCGAAGCGCAACAGTTGTACCGTCAGGCGCCTTCCGGGGCGAAGGTAGAATCGAAACCGGCCTTCCGTTCGGCAGAGCAGGTATGCGAATATCAGCATCGTCGCGACATTTGCGGCGAATGTCGCAATGATAAGATCGAGTATGCCTCTTCTGGCCAGCAAGAGGCCCGCTATAGTCAGGGCCAGGACTGTGGCCACCGTTGAGTTCACTTTCCCCGTCAAGTCATAGCGCCGGAGCCCCATGAGCGAAGCGGATAAGCTCGAGGACACCAACGCGAAGAATAGAGCCGCCGAGGCTGCATACACGCACTGCACGGCAACTTCGCTATAGCGGACAGGGGTGTGCAGGGCAACCACAACACGCGGGGCGAAAGCACAGAGCAGGAAGCCGACTAAAAGCCCAGTAGACCCGTTAATTAGAACCGAGGCGCTAATAGATCGGTTGACCTCGCTTCGTTCACCGAGCGCAGCGTGTTGTGCGACACACTTCTGGACGGCCTGCCCAAGGCCGAACTCGAAGATAGCCGAGTATCCAACAATACCGCTCAGTAGAGCATAGAGGCCATACAGTTCCGCTCCCAGGCTCCTTAAAATGAGCGGAGTAATGAGAACGGCAGCGACAATGCTTATAACGTAGTCCAGACAGTTAAACCCGATGCAACCGAGAATACCCGGGCGCTTGGTCATCCGCACTCGCGAGAGGCCTTGCCGTAACCCAACAGCGGAGCGTTCGCATGCTTTGGGGCTCAGCATTGTGACGCCGCTACTCTGCATACGCCGGTTGGGGTCGCCAAGATCTGGCCCACGGCGAACTTCTTGACCAGGTACCCATTGGCCTCAAGAAGACTACACACCTGACGCGAAGTTGCACCCAACGCCGAAAGTAGGGCTTCGGACAATTCCGAAACGATGACAGGTCTGTGAGTCCGAAGGGTATTGAGGGCGCCGGACAGGATACGATACTCTGCTCCTTCGGCGTCCATCTTGATGAAACCGGGTGTCAAGTCGAAACGCTGAACAAGCGAGTCGATGGTTTCGCCATGTACCAGGACCTGATTAGGGGCCCTGGGGCCCTGCTGCAGTGTCGCCACAATGCTGGAGTATTCCTCCATACCTTCGATGACACTGATGGAGAACTCGCCGTTCCGGTCCGCGGCCACGCCTGCAAATATTGATACTCTTGCGGTACAGTGATTCCTTTCGATGTTTCGCTGCAGGTATCCCAGCGCGCCCTTCGTCGGCTCTATAGCAAGCACTCTGCGGGACTCATGCAGTGAGCTCGCAATCAGCACGGTAAACAAGCCAACATTGGCTCCCACGTCGATCGCATCTCTGGCCGGGTCGAGGTGGTGTGCGATGACCTCGACCACTTCTGGTTCGTACGACTTCTCACAAAGAAGCTGCCTGAGAATGTGAGAGCGGCAGTCGATTTCAAAAGTGCCGTGGTGGTCGGGTGCGCGAACAACCGCGCTACCGGAGTCCACCGTATTGAATATCCGGTCATAGGCGTCCGAGAGCCGTATGCCCCCGGCGGCACGGCGAAGTAACCTGCCCAGTAGGCCGAGGCGCAAGAGCACGCGGAGCGATGAATGAGAGTCTATAAACACTTTGACTTCGCGTTTTAGGGTTCGTGTATTAAGTGTTATAGACATGTCAATCTAAGCGTCCTCGGCTCTGGCACGCCCCTGGAAGGTCGGCTTGCTCTGGTAAGGCCGGCATGTTCCGCGGGCCAGAACGACCGCGTTACTCAGGTTCCCAGTTCCAGTTCCCAGAATGCCGTAAAGACTTTCAATATGAGACGTTTGAGCGCTTGCACTACTTGGTGGCGAAAACGAACGGGTGAAGGTCTCCATTACACGTCAGCGGGTAAATCCGAAATTCAATGTTCTTGAACCCGAGATCGACGAGAAATCGGTGGAGGGACTGGATTGGATATGGCGTCCCTCTCATTGTCTTCACTCCCAAATGCCGTCTTATGTCTGCGCGGATGGCGCCAAGGCGTCGAGATACGCCGTATACACACTCCATCAGAACGTTAAGGCTGTTTGTGCCGCCGGGAAACTGATATAGAGGCAAATGCACCATGATCGTTCCTCCCGTATCTAAGACCCGAAAGAACTCGCGGAAGTAGGAGAAACCGATGTCCGTGCTGTCCAAATGCTGGAGAACATGAGTCGAAAAGATAGCCGTGACGGCACAATCTGGTTGCGGCAGATGCACGCCGTCGACGACCGAGTACTTTACATTCTGGCCTTCTACTGCTTTTCGCGCGCAACTGATCATGTGCTCAGAGACATCAACAGCGTAAACATGGTTAAACGACTTCGCTAGTGGTCTTGTGATACGCCCTGCACCACAGCCAATTTCCAGGCAACTCCTGGTCGAGAGTCCGTATTGTCGCCAATGGGCCAGGAACGACTGCCAGTCAGATTCCCCAAGACGGTAGAACTCCTCCTCAGTCCACGGTGAAGTCCCACCCTTCTGTTTGTTCGCCCATGAAGCGGCCCCCCAGAGAGGGTCTTGTCTTCCCCACTGTTTCCACTCAGTGTTGGACTTCAGTTCAGCCATCTGACGCCCCCATGGACTTCAAACGCCTCCGTTGCCCTGGGAGGCCACCGCGCTGGAGCCCGGTTTGGCCGGATCGTTCTGGCTGGCGGCGCAGGGCACGGGCGTCTTTGCGTTGCTCCAGTCTCTGTGGCCTCCGCCGCGCTGCGGCCCCTCGCCCGCACAGGGTCTGTAGCGCTAGACGTCACTTGGGCGCTGCGGCTGGATTGCCCGCCGCCTGCCCCCCATATCCTAGGTACGTCCAGCCGGTGCCGGACTTGAACCACCACAGTTCGTTGCTGAAGGAGCGGCCCGTGATGTAGAAGCTGCCCTCCCCGGCAGCGACACCGGCTCTTTGCAGGACGCCGCCCGTGTCGACCGTTGTCTGCCATCCGTTTCCGCTCCCCTCCCGGAAAGGCCGAACGTACACATGCCCCACAGAGTTGTTGTAAGCCGCATACACCAAGCCGTCGGACGCCGCGAGGTCGGGATCTTGGCCGAGTGTTCCTCCACCGCTATACCACGTCCCCCAAACGTCGCCCTGGAGACGCGCAATCCAAACCGCGTGGTCTTGACCCCTGACAACAACGTACACGGCTCCATCCGAACCTGCGGCAAGGGCAGGCTTGCCAATAGCCGCGGGCGCCCCGGCCCCGATCCCTGGCACCCAACCCTGGAAACCCACACAGGGCAGGTAGCGTCCACTCCACACAACGCCCGTGCTTGCCGTGCCCACGACGTAGACGGTACCGTCCTTGGCCAGCGCCGTGGCCGGGTCGGTTGCAAACCCTCCCCGCAGTGCAACCCATCCCTGAGCGCCGCCTCCCCATCGGTAGGTCATCAGCCAATAGCTGTAGCCAGAGTCGCGCGATACAACATAGGCGTCGCCGCTGGCCGCAACGGCCAGCGCGGGATTGCCCGACAGCGGCTCGCCGGCATAGACCCAGCCTTTCCAGGATTGTATGTCCGTCTGAAACATGTTCAGCCAGATTGCGTTGCCGCTGGTCCTCCCTGCGACGTAAGTGTCACCGGCGGGGCTTTGTGAGATCCCTGGATCGCTGGCGATGCCTCCATAGGCGTTGTTCAAGACGGTGACGCCGTACTGAGACAGCACCGTGGCGCCGGCGGTCGTGCGGAACGCGGCCGTCGGAAGGATGTTGCGGATCCTGCACACGAACCCTCCGTAACTGCCGGCATTGGTCGCTTGCAGGGGATCCTTCAAAGGGAAATTGAGCGACTGCGTCTGTCCAGCCATGTAGACGGCGCTGCCGGAACCAAGAGCGACAGCGTACGCCGCGTCACTGCCCAGGCCGCCCAGAAACGTGGATTCGAGCAGGGCCGTGCCCTGCGGGTTCAGCCTCGTCAGGAAGGCGTCGTAGCTGCCGGCGATCGTGGGCTGGAGGGCGTTTGCAGTCGGAAAGTTGGCGGACGAGGTGTAGCCGACCACATACGTTGTTCCCGCAGCATCGACTGCGATGCCTGTCGCCAGATCTGTGCCGTAGCCGCCGAGATACGTGCTGAATAGGAGACTATCGCCGGTCGCGCTCAATTTAGAGACAAAAGCGTCGCTGCCACCTCCGCCATAGGCGGCTTGCAGCGCGCCGAAGACTGGAAAGTCGCGAGACCCAGTGCTCCCTGCGACCAAGGCGCAGCCCGCGCCGTCGACGCGAATTGCCGCCGCCAGCTCCGGCGCTCCGACCGTCCCCCAACTTCCCCCGAGATAAGTGCTGTAGAGAAGATTCCTGCCGTCGGCGCTCAATTTGGTCACGAAGCCATCTTGCCCTCCTCGATTGGCTCCCTGAAAGGCGTGGTAAGTTGGAAAATTGGCGGAGTCCGTCGCACCAGCGACATACACGTCATCCAACGAGTCGATGACCAAGGCGGTGGCACGGTCGTCCCCATAGCCGCCCAAGTACGTCGACCAGAGCAAGGCGCCGCCATCCGCGCTTAGCTTCGCGATAAAGCCGTCCTGACGGCCGGAGTTGTAACTGCGCAGGCCGTTGGCCACGGGGAAATCGAAGGAAAGGGTTTCTCCCGCGACGATGGTCTGGCCTGCGCCGTCGATCGCGATGGCGTTCCCACTGTCGTTGCTTGAACCTCCCAAGTACGTGCTGTAGAGAAGCGTATCGCCGGCCGCGTTGAGCTTCGCTACGAAGGCGTCCCTTCCGCCGCCCAGCGTGCGCTGCCGCGCTCCGTTCGTCGTCGGGAAGTTCGGCGAGTAAGTCCAGCCGGTGACATAGGCGTTGCCGCTGCCGTCCACGGCGATTCCAAAAGCGCGGTCGTCCCAACTTCCGCCCAGATACGTCGAATAGACCAGAGCGTTGCCGGCGGCATTCAGCTTGGCGATGAACGCATCCACCCCCCCGCCGCTGGTGGGCCGGACAGCGCCGGCTACCGGGAAATCCATCGAGTCCGTCTGTCCCGCGACATACGCGTTGCCCGCCGAGTCGACGGCGATCGCTCGTACACTGTCCAGACCGCTACCGCCAAGATACGTGCTGTAGGAAAGTACGGGATCGATCACCAGAGGGCGTTGGCGGTCGAAGGCGCCGGTCGCGAAGCCCGCCAAACCGCCCTCTAGAATGCGAAAGGCGCCCTGGACCGGAACGCGGCGTCCATCTATTTCCTGATACATCACCGGGGAATGCTCCCGCAGTTCGCCCCGGCCGGCCGCCACCACCAGCCCGCCGTCGCCGGCCATCCTGGGAGCCGCGCCGCCCTGGTATTGCCAGCGGATGACCGCCGGATCGGCCCCCGGGCTTACCCGAAATTCCGACTTGAGCCTCCCTTCAGCAACGCTGTACGCCAGATCGATTCCGGGGTATAAGTCGTAGTAGAGAATCGCGCCATAGGTTGGCACGTCGGTTTGCCACTGGTCGCGGCTGTTCCCCAGAAGGTAATTGACTTTGCCCGGCAATGGCTCCGCCGCCTCCAACCTGACTTGGGGGTTGGCGCCGGCGAAACGCACCGTAAGTCGTGCCTCGCCGAAGTCGAAGCGGGTCTGGGCCGCGGTGAACTGCGCCGAGAGCTGGGCCGAGCGTAACGTGAACGAAGACGCCGCCCCTGTCTGCCCCAGGCTGGGCACGAAGAAAAGCGGCAGCCGGTGTTGCGCCTGAACGGGCGCAGGCAAGGCGCCTCCCGTGCCCGCGGCGCCGATGGCGGCCGCTAAGGACCAAAGCAGGATGACCAGGCCAAGCCGGATGGCCGGAGGCGTCTTACGTGTCATGACGGATTCTCCTGAGGAAGTTGTTCGGTTGAAAGCCAGGGCTGCTTCTACGGACCGAGGAGGGGTTGCGGCGGGGAGGGACGGGCGAATCCGCCTGCCCTACTATGGGACAGGCCTTCCCTGTGTCGAAGCAGGCATGAGACCCGCTACGTCTTCGCGCCGGCCTTGTAGTACTTACTATAGTGGCCGTAGTAGTAGCTGTCGCTCATTTCCTTGTTGACTTCGTTGAGCACCACGCCGATCACCTCCGCGCGCAACCGGCGCAGCATTGCCATCACCGAGGCCACGGCTTTACGGCTGGTCTCGCCGGCGCGCGCGACCACTAGGACCCCATCCACCACCGTGGCCATTTGCAGCGGCTCGGCGAACCCCAAAAGAGGCGGTGCATCGAGAATCACAAGATCGTACTCGGCGGAGGCTTCCTCCAGCACCTGCTGCAGTCCTCTGCCGACCAGATCCGCGGCGCGGCGCGAGGTGGGACCCGCCGGCAGCACGTCCAGGCTGGGCAGGTTGGGAAGTTTCACAACGGCGTCCTGCCAGGGCAGTTCCGACACCAGCACGTTGGAGAGTCCGAGCGCACTGGGGATCTCGAAGCGGCGGTGAACGCTGGGCCGGCGCAGATCGCCGTCAATCAGCAGGGTACGGTGGCCTTGCTGGGCGTGGGACACGGCCAGATGAGCGGCAATCGTCGATTTCCCTTCACCCGGAGAGGCGCTGGTCACCAGGAACGACCGCAAGCGGCGGTCGAAGTCGGCCAGCAGAATCGAATTCCGGAGAGTGCGTATGGCTTCGTCGTAACCCGCGATGGCGAAGTCGCAGTTGGCGCCGGCCGGAACCAACGTGTGGCTGTCGCCGATGGCCGGCACCGGCCCCAGACGACCCTTCCAGTTCCTCACCACGGGCAGGCTCCCCACGACTTCCGCCTTCACCGTCCGCGCGACCTGTTCCGCATCCCGCACCGTGTTGTCCAGGACATCGCTCAGTACCGCCATGCCGACCGCCAGCAGGCTGGAGAACAGGAATGCCAGCAGGACATTCAGCTTCAGGTTGGGGAAGACGGGCTTGACGGCGGGCCGTGCGGGATCGGCGATCCGGATGGCGCTGTTCTGGAAGCTGGCGTTGATGCCCGCCTCCCTGATTTTCCGCACCAGCTCCTCGTAGAGCGACTTGTCGGCTTCCGCTTCGCGCTTCAGCGACTGGTACTCGAAGGAGCGTGCGTTCAGACCGTCGAACTCGGCCTTGGTCTCCAGCACCGCTTTCTGCAACATCGCCTCGCGGCGAACCGCCTGGCCATAGTCGATCTCGACCCGTGCCTTGATGTTCTGCACCGTCTGATCCAGTTGCCGCTGCACTTCGGCGAGTTGGGTCGCGGCCTTCTTATACTCGGGATGATTCAGGCCGTAGTGCGTCTTGACGTCAGCCAGCTTTCCCTGCGCGTCGTTGAGCCGCTCGGTGAGCGCTTTGAGCGATTCGCCCTGCGTGGAGACCTGCGCGGCCTCGAGCGCCCCGCCCCGCACCGACTGGTTGGCGGCTTCCTTGCGCACGCGGTCGGCTTGCGCGCTGGTGTACTCGGTGTTCAACTGCAGCAGCCGCGCCGACAGAATACTGGTCTTCTCCTCCGGGTTGATCACGTTCAATTCCCGCTCAAACTGCAACAGCGCGCTGCTCGAGCGCTCCATTTTGGCCTTCAGTTCCTCCAGTTGCTTTTCCATGAAGGTCGACAGATTCGCCGAGGAGGCGAAGCGCAGCCGGTAGGTGTGGTCCCGGTAGGAGTTGGCGATGGCGTTGGCCACGCCGGCAGCCAGACGGGGATCCGTGTTGCGGTAGCTGATCAGCAGAAGGTAGGTGTTGGGGGGCCGCGAAACTTTCAGATGTTTGAGAACCACCGGCGCGTCTTCGGCCTGCGCCGCGGTGGACTCGGCCGTCTCCACTTCCCCCGCCATCTGGCGCAGCCCGAACTTCTCGACCACCGGGCGCAGCACGGAGTCGGATTGGATGAGCTTGATCTGCGTGGCCAGAAACTGGTCGGCGTCGTTGGCCGTCGAACGCATGGACTCCTGGCCAATCACCCCCGTGGGCGTCTGCCGGTCCACATCCACCGTGGCCGTAGACTCGTAGACGGGGGTGAGACGGCTGGAGACCACGACGGCCGCTAAGACGCAGGCGCCAACAAAGGAAAGGATCTTCCAGCGATGTCGCTTGAGAATCCAAAGATAATGCGATAGCGGGATGGCGGTCTCCTCCGGCTCCGCTTCAAACGCGGAGGGCGGCGGCGCGTACCAGCTCGCGGCGGGGTACTGCTCGATCACGGCGGGAAGATTACGATCTGACTTCATTTCAGGCATTCTCAATTCGTCCAGGCGCGTTACCGCCAAATCAACAGGCCGGAGGCCGTAGAGGTGCCGAATCCGGCGATTTTTTCGATCACGCCCACGGTCAGACGCCGGCCTTTGTTGTCCGGGATGTAAAGAATATCGTTAGGTTGCAACGGCACGTCGCCGGCCTTGCGGCCGAGAATCTTGCTGAGGGGGATCTGGATCTCGTTCTTCGTGCCCGTGGAAGGGTCCAGGCGATATATGTAGGCCTGCTTGGAGGGGAAAGGCGCCAGCCCCTCCGCCAGCGCCAACATCTGGAGCACGGTGGTCTCCGACCCGCTTTGGACCGGAAACGCTCCGGGCTTCTGCACGGTCCCCACGACGTAGATCTTGCCCGCATCGGGCACCCGGATCTCTTCTCCGCCGGTCAACTTGAGGTTCATGTCGGGATCCGCGGAGTCGATCAGCGACTTGACTGGGATGCGCTGCACCAGGGCGGCCGCCTGGCCGTCCTCGCCGGTCTGCGTCCGGCTGACCAGAATCTCGGGGCCGGCCTCTGGGCTGAGTCCGCCGGCGCGGGCGAGAGCATCGAGCAGCGTCACCGGTCCGGCCGCCTGAAACATCACCGGGTTGCGCACCGCGCCAGCCACGCTGATGGGGCGGCTGTGGTACTCGGCGATCGTCACCGTGACCACCGGATCGACCAGCAACTGCTCGGCGCTCAGCGCGGCGGCGATGGCCGCCTCCAGTTCCGCCGGCAGCAGTTTGTCGGCCGTGATCCGCTGCTGCAACATGGGTAGCCGGATCACTCCGTCGGGGCCCACCCGGACCGTGCGTGTGAGCTCCGGAGAATCGTAGACTGCGACCGCGATCAGGTCGTTCGGTCCAATCCTCAGCGCCGGCAGGTTGGCCCCCCCCAGCTCGGGGGCCGCGGCGGGATGTGTTTGGGCAGTAGCTACGCCTAGGGTCAGGATCAGGAAGACGATCGGAAGAATCGGTTTCATCTTTGACGGTTCTCCATTCTCGGCCGCTTCAGCGGCTGGGTTCGGTTCGCTCCAGCGCTGCCCGGTTCCCCGGCAGGCCGCGCCCTTCCAGCACCCCCAGCAGGTGGCCCACACGGCCCTCCAATTCCGCCATCGTGTGGCCGAGGGCCGACAAGCGCCATTGCACGGCGGTGGCCTGGAGATCGGTCGACCCGGCCCACCCGAGAACCGCCAACCGGGCAAAATCGGAAATGCTGCGCGCGCCGTGCCGCGTGCAGGCGGTCCGCAAAGTTGCATACTCCTCGTCGCTGACGCGGAAATTGACGAGGCGGGTGCGGGGCTTAGGAACGGGCATGCGGACTCCTGCCCGCGGCGCGCGGCGTGAAACGCAACCCGGGCGCCGGTGCCGGACGGGTCACCACCGAGAGCGAATCGCGGTCCACCTCCGCGGCAATCGAGCGCTGCAACAGTTCGATGCTGACCACCACGCGCCAGGCATCCTTAACTTGGGTTAGAATCCCCTCCACCCCGCACAGCGGACCGGCCTCCACGCGGACCCTTTCACCAACATGTAAGAACGGCCAGGGGCCCACCGGCAGGCCGGACGCAACCAGTGTTCGCACGGCACGGATCTCCCCGTCGTCGACCGGCGCCGGCTGGTTGCCGAATCCCACCACGGAATTCACACCGGGCGTCGATAAGATCCGCGGCCGCTCTGTGCTAAGGAACCGGCAAAAGACGTATCCTGCAAACAAGGGCAGTTCCAGTTCCTTGATGCGGTCCGACCAGCGCCTGCGCGACCGGTACAGGGGCACGAATGCTTCCAGCCCCTTGCTTTCGAGCGCCTGCGCCGCGGCCCGTTCGTGATTGGGCTTCACCGTCAAGGCGTACCACAGCGGACTGGGACTCTCATTCAGCATTCGAGACACACCTCGGTGGCCGAGGGGCTGACGGTCCCCTGATCGTTGGTCTTCTTCGACACCAGGTAGACGGCCGCCGCGGCACCGGCGCCTCCCACAACGACACCGGCAATGACCCCCTTCCTGGCTCCCGACCTGCCCCGCTGCCGCGCGGTCGCGGCGTCCTTCGCCTCGGGCGGCAGTGGCTGCCCGTGGGCCTCAATGCGGTAAGCGTTGCCGCCTTCCACTTCCGCCATTCTCATTTCGAGCGCCAGCCGGTCCTGAAACAGTGCGCCGCCGTATAACCGCAACTCGGGCGTTGCGGCTGTGGTCTCCAGTGGGTTCCCCTCGAACAAGGTCGTGTTCCCTGCCACCGGATGGCTGTCGATGCGAAAAGAGCGCTCGGCCATGGCGACGCCGATGGCAGCCGCCCGAGTCGGACCGGCGAGGACAAAGAGTACAGCGCACCACGCAAGCGCCAGTCGATGCATGGAACCAGCCTCCAAAAAGGAAAATGCGGGTGCGGAATTGTATGCATTTGTATCACGCGGGCGGTTTCTCTGCAAGGGAAGCATCCTGCGCCTTTGCCTGGAGTTGCGCGTATTCCCATTTCGGGGTATAGCTTGCGCTCTGCGAGTCCCATCGGAACCCTGCCTCCAAACCCCACAACACAGGCTCCCCCGGCACCCACCGGGACAGCCCGCTATCAGAGGAAGCGGCGTGTTACATCCCCTTTACGGGAGGCATCGCTGCTTCCACTCCTTCCATCGGAGCATTCCCCCCAGTTCTTTAGGGGCGAAGCCTCTAGTGCTCCGACCGAGTGGTTGGGTGCCTTTCGCAACCCCTCTCTTACGTTCGG
>VFSW01009711.1_pt1 | contig 13716 bp, 11 predicted proteins | sample 5358111 | NCBI WGS metagenome assembly VFSW01 (sample SAMN11554181, study PRJNA540505) | mine drainage metagenome | isolation source: sediment from site ElyBrook_90M | place: USA: Ely Copper Mine, Vershire, VT | collected 2017 | reverse complement strand
CCGACTACGTGCCCGGCGCCTACATGACCCACGACATGCTGCACATGCGCGGCGGACACCAGACCAGTTGGCTCATCGACGGCGTCGCCATTCCCAACACCAAGATCGACTCCAACGTAGGCCCGCAAATTGACCCCAAGGACATCGACAACGTGGAGGTGCAGCGCGGCAGTTACACCGCCGAGGTGGGCGACCGCACCTACGGCGTCTTCAACGTGCTGCCCCGCAACGGCTTTGAGCGCAACCGCGAGGCCGAGCTGCTGGTCACTGCGGGCAATCTCTACTCGGGCGAAACTCAGTTCTCGCTCGGCGACCACTCCGCCGGCACCGCCTGGTACGCCAGCCTTACCGGCTCCCGCTCCAACTACGGCCTTGAAACGCCGGTCGCCGCCCTCCATCATGACGCCACCAACTCGCAAAGCGGATTCCTGTCTGTGTTGCGCAACCAGACGCCCAAGGATCAACTGCGGCTCGACGCCCAGTTTCGCCAGGACTTCTTTCAGATTCCCTACGACCCCAACCCCAACGACTGGGAGCAGGCCTCCGGCTATTACAGCTCCTACGGCCTGCGCGACGGCCAAATGGAGCGCGACTCCTTCGTCATCGCCAACTGGGTCCACACCCTCTCGCCCAAATCGTTGTTTGAGGTGGCGCCGTTTTATCACTTCAATCAGGCTGCCTACGACTCGCAGGCAAAGGACTACCCCGCCGCCACCACCTGGCATCAGAACTCAAACTACGCTGGCGTGCAGGCAGACGTGCGCGCAGACGCTGGACCGAATAGCTTTTCCGCTGGAATCTACTCCTTTTATCAGGCGGAGAACGACCTCTTCGGGCTGATCGTCAACGACCAAAGCTACGCCGCCAACAGCGTGCCCAACACCACTGCCACGGCCAACGCCGGGCTGGTCGAATTCCACTTCTCTGACCACCTGCGCGTCAACCAATACATCACCCTGCTGGGCGGCATGCGCATCTCGAACTACCACGGCGGCTACACCGAAACCGCGGCCTACCCGCGCATCGGAGCCAGCGTGGAAATTCCCCGCCTGCGCTGGGTTCTGCGCGGCTTCTACGGCCACTTCTTCCAGCCCGCGCCGGTACAAACCATCTCCAGTTCATTTCTCAACTACGTCAACAGCCAGCAGGGCCAGAACGCCTTTGTTCCCCTGCCCTCCGAGCGCGATGAGGAGCACCAGTTCGGCATCCAGATTCCGTGGAAGGGCTGGCTCGTCGACGTGGACAACTTCAAAAATCGCGTCAACAACTATCTCGATCACGCCAACGCCGGCGAATCGAACATCTACTTCCCCATCGCGGTGGATGGCGCACTGGTGCGCGCATGGGAGCTATCGGTTCGCTCGCCGCAACTGGCTCACTTCGGCCAGTTTCATCTTGCCTACTCCAACCAGATCGCCGAGCAGCGCGGCAACGTAATCGGCGGCTTTGCGTGCAGCACGCCCACTGACCCGGCCTGCAACCTGGGCCCCGGCTACACGCCCGTCGATCACGACCAGCGCCACACGCTCAACACGGGCTTCACAACGAATCTGCCGCTGCACACCTGGTTTGCCACCAACGTGTACTACGGTTCGGGCTTCACCAACGGCCTGGCCGGAGCCAACCAGGGACCTTACAACGGGCCATATCTCCCCGTGCACACCACCTTCGATGTTTCAGGCGGGCACAACTTCGGAGAACACTGGAAGTTCTCGGCCAGCGTCCTCAACGTCACCAATCACCGCGTGCTGATGGATAACTCCATCACCGTCGGCGGCTTCCACTTCAACGATCCCAGAATGTTCTCCGCCCAGCTCCGCTATAAGTTCCACTTCTAATCGAGCCGAAACAGCCAGGCGCGTGTGCCCCTGGGGTCTCGCCTTTGCGACCTCAGAAAGTACGAGCGAAAGCACCAACATGGATGCCCCATCGTTTCCGCAGCCTTAACGCGGAAAAGGTGGGCAACCGTGCGCGGAGATTTTCTCACCCTACCTCAAACAGGCCGGGCATCACTTCTCCCGCCTTGCCCGCGACCACATGCGTAAACGCTGAGGCGTTCAGCGGCGGCTCGGGCCCCACGTAGACCGTGCGAGCGCCGCCCTGCCGCGCCCAATGAACGAAGTTCGCAGCCGGATAAACCGACCCCGACGTGCCCACCACCAGCATCAGCGTCGCTTTGCCAATCTCCCGCTCAATGCGCTCCATCTCCAGCGGAATCTCGCCAAAGAAGACAATGTGCGGGCGCAGCCGTCCGCCGCAGGCGCAGCGTCCCACCTCGCTCAGGCTCCCATAAATAGCCCGGTCTTCAACCGGAGGCTTGCCGCACTCCCGCTCGCAGCGCGACTTTGCCAGCTCACCGTGCATGTGCACCAGCCGCACTGAGCCTGCCCGCTCGTGCAGGTCGTCCACATTCTGCGTGCAAAGAAAGAAGCGGTCGCCCAGCTTCGCCTCCAACTCCGCCAGCGCAACGTGCGCCGCATTGGGCATCGCCTTTTCGCCTGCCGCGCGCCGCGCCGAGTAGAACGCCCAAACGCCCGCCGGATCGCGCTTCCACGCATCCGGCGTGCACACATCCTCGACCCGGTAGCCTGCCCAAAGCCCGTCTTCGGCGCGAAAGGTGGGCAGTCCGCTCTCCGCGCTGATGCCCGCGCCCGTCAACACAAAAACCCGATCGTCCGGCGCGATGGAAATGCTTGCCATTGTCTTGCTCCCATGAAAAGAAGTCATGCACAGAACGCCCCAATGCGCCCCGCCATGACTTCAATGAACAAACTGTTCTCTGACCCCCGACCCCTGTTCCCTGCTCTCTGTTCTCTGTTCTCTGTTCTCTGTTCCCTGCTCCCTGCTCCCTGCTCTCTGCTCTCTGCTCTCTGCTCCCTGATCCCTGCTCTCTGTTCTCTGATCTCTGACCCCTGATCTCTGTTCCCTCACGGCTCCAGCAGAATCTTGCCCGTTGTCTTGCGGCCTTCCAGGTCCGCCTGCGCCTGCGCCGCTTCGGCCAGCGGATAGATGAACTCGGTGCGCAGCTTCAGTTCGCCGCTGGCGACCCAGCCCAGCACGTCTCCGGCGCGTCGTTCCAGATCCCCGCGTGTGGCTACGTAGTGCCACAGCGTAGGCCGCGTGATGTAGAGCGATCCCTTTCCGCTAAGCTGAATCAGATCGAAGAGCGGCACCGGCCCGCTGGACGCCCCAAACAGCGCCAGCAGTCCGCGCGGCCGCAGGCAGTTCAGGCTGCCCTCAAAGGTCGTCTTGCCCACCGAGTCGTAGACCACATCCACGCCCTTGCCGCCGGTGATCCGCTTGACCTCCGCCTCAAAATCCTGCTCGGTGTAGAGAATCACGTCAGAGGCGCCCGCCTCGCGCGAAAGCTCCGCCTTCTCCGGCGTGGAAACGGTGGTAATCACCCGCGCGCCGATCCGCGACGCAATCTGCGTCAGCAGCAGACCCACGCCGCCGGCCCCGGCATGAACCAGCGCCGTTTCCCCGGCCTTCAGCGGAAAGGTGGAATAGGCAAGGTAGTGCGCCGTCATCCCCTGCAGCATGGCGGCGGCAGCCTGCTCCGGGCTCACGCCCGCGGGCACCTTCACCAGTTGCGCGGCGGGCACAAGCGCGTATTCGGCATAGCTGCCCTGCACGCTCACTGAGGCCACCTCATCGCCCTCGGCAAACCCCTTCACGCCGGGCCCCAGCTTCTCCACCGTGCCCGCGGCCTCACTGCCCAGCGTCAACGGCAGCGTCGCCTTGTACACGCCCTTGCGGAAATAGATTTCAATGAAGTTGACCCCGGTGGCCTCCACGCGGATCAACACCTGCCCCGGGCCCGGTTCGGGAATGGGCAACTCGGCCAGTTGCAGAACCTCTGGCCCGCCTGTCGCGCGAATCTGGATGGCTTTCATAACAGCCAAGAATGCACCTTCGGGCCGGGCTACTGCAAGCGTTTGATCTTTTGGGTTGTGTCCTAATTTGCCATTCCTTCGCCGTTTACGGCATTCGACTTGGGTATTGGCTCTAGATGTGCTTGTTATAGGCTTCGTTTGGAATTCTTTCCAACCTTTTGTTCGCCTTTACCGAATACCCGAAATATGTTTCGCGGGAAGAACTGAAGACATCTCGATACCGCACGACCCCAAATATATATACATGCAATCCGTTCTCTTCGGTGGGTATCCCTTTATCTCGGATATAAGCTTTCCACGTAATAGGAGATTGCCCCTGCGTGACCGGGTGAATCTCATAATTTACATGCGCGAACCTCCCCTCTCCAACGAACGGAAACTGGGGAGATTGGTATTGGGTACGAGACATTATGACTTCAGGGGAAACTTTGAGCTGTACCCATTGTTCATAAATCCATGCTGGAGTTGGACCTGCATTCAAAATGCTCAATTCTACGATAGCTTGAGTCTCATCCCCAACCCGCACAAGTCCACCTCCATGTTCAAACTTGGCTTCGGCCATTATCCAAGCGCGTTCGGCGGCAACCATGTGATTCGCCTGCTTGAGAGCGGCTTCAGCCGCGATTCGAGTGGCCTTAGTTTGCTGACCAATTCTCCTCAGGGTGCAATAGGCAGTAATTACTCCCGCACCTCCTATGAGTACGAGTGCCCAATTGGACCATTCAATCCCCGCATGGGATTCTGGAGGTTTCTCGGTGGAGCTATTTGCTTCGGGTTGGCGTGTGGAATTGTCTACTGTCGTGATGGTTGGCGATAGATCACGCTTGGCTACCTCTTTATGATCGTTACGGTTGTCTTGTGGGTCGCCGATCGCGACAGCTCCCAGACTCAAGACAGCGACTATCGCCCAGCGTTTCAGCATCATATTAAAATTGTACCCCAGAAACTTATTGACAAACTGCAATTACTGGGGTACAGTAATTGCATTATGGCGAACGTTCTCAGCAAGTGAAGGCGGTGGTGTGAACAACATTGCCGAACTGAGAGACATAATCCATCGCCTACATGGTGCGGAAGCCACGCACCGCGAAAGCGTGTCTGTGAAGGAAGAATTCAATGGTCAGATCGTATGGGAGGGAACCGTTGAGGTTTTCGACCTCTCAGGTCACCCGAAAGCATCCAAGGTCTATGCGTAGACGAATGCGTCCGATCACCACGTAACCGTCCTTCACCTGGGACCAATCAAGTCAGCAGCAGATGCGGTGCGAGCAGCTGTCGCGCAGGAGTTCAGAAGCCTTGAAACCACAGAAGAAGCCTAGACGCCCCGGTCGCCCCCCGCTACCTCACGGCAACGCCAAGGCGGTAATGCTGCGCGTTCGGCTGACGCCTGACGAACTACGCACAATCGAAGCCCAAGCCGGCACCAACGGCAAAACCGTTTCAGCATGGGTTCGCGAAACGCTCTTGCCTGTCGCCGTAGCCTAGAAAGTTCAAATTAGGACACTACCATCTTTTGCAACAGCAGGAACCGCGCTCAAATTCGCCCAAAAACACCAAGCCCCGCCCGGACAATGTCCTGACGGGGCTGATGTTTACTGTTCCCGGTTCCCTGTTTCTGCGTTCCAGGCGGAGCCTAGAAGCCGCTGTCCCGGCCGTCCAACAGAATGGTCGGCTCTTCCGGTGCGCGCAGCCTGACAAGACGGTCAATGGTGTACGGCGTGCGCTGCTGGCTGGTGTAGTAGTGCCGCACCTGCAACTCGCCCAGCAGGCCAATGGCCAGCATCTGGATTCCGGCCACAATCAACGTTGCGGCAATCACGAACATCGGCCCGTGCTGATCCATCATGCTCTGATGCGGGTTCAGAATCTTCATCCCCAACAGCACCATCGACAGCAGGCTGCCCCCCACGATGCCCAACGCGCCAAAGCTGCCAAAAAAGTGCAGCGGGCGGCTCATGTACTTGAGCAGGAAGCGGATGGTCAGCAGATCAAAGAAGACGCGGAAGGTGCGTCCTATGCCGTAGTGGCTCTTGCCCCGCTCGCGGTTCACATTCTTGATGGGAATCTCGCAGATCGACGCGCCATACCAGCTGGCCAGCGCCGGAATGAACCGGTGCATCTCGCCGTACAGCGGAATGTTGTGGATCACTTCGCGGCGATACGCCTTGAAGGTGGTGCCAAAATCGTGGATGTCCACGCCGGAGAGCTTGGCCATCAGCCAGTTGGCGCAGCGCGACGGAATGCGCCGCATCACGAAGTTGTCGATGCGCTCCTTGCGCCACCCCGACACCACGTCGTATCCCTCTTCCAGCTTTTCAAGAAAGGCGGGGATCTCGTTCGGATCGTGCTGAAGGTCGCCGTCCATGGCCAGGATGAAGGCGCCCGAGGCGTGGTCAAACCCGGCCGCCAGGGCGGAGGTCTGACCGAAATTGCGGCGCAGCTTCACCACCAGCACGCGGCTGTCGACTGCGGCAATCTCTTCCAGCAGCTTGTAAGTGCGGTCGTTGGAGCCGTCGTCGACCAGAACCAGCTCAAAACTATCGCCCACCTGCTCCATAACCTGTTTCAGGCGCGCGTACAAAACCGTTACGTTCTCCTCTTCATTGTGAAAAGGAACAACGATGGAATATTTCGGCATATCAATAGTATAGACGCGACTTGGATAAAAACGGCGCAAAACTTGCAGCGCGACCCCTGAAGGTCACCGGTCCAGTTCGTCGAGCATCGCCTGCATCTCGCTGAGGGCATGGCGATTGCCGGCGCGCGCGGCGCAGCCGATGCCGGCCTTCAGCCGGTCAATCGCTTCCGGTTTGCGGCTGGCGGCGGCCAGCGTTTGAGCGGCCATAAAGTAGGCGGCCGTGTAGTCGGGATCGTTGGCCAGCAGCGTGTCAAATTCCTTGAGCGCCTCGTCTGTTTCGCCCCGGCTCACCAGTTCCATGGCAATGCCGTAGCGCGCGAAGCTGTTCTTCGGGTCCAGCGCCAGCACCTCTCTCAGTCCTGCGATCTTAGCCATCAAACTCATCTTGGGTGGGGGGCACCCTGTAGGGGGGGATTTGCGTAAACGGCGGGGATTGCCGAAACTGGAACAGTGCGCTCCGTCAGACGCGCTGCCACCTGAATCATTGTAGCTGGCGGCAGGCGAATTCCGGGAGCGCGCCAACGAATGGAGCAAGCACGCCATGAGTTCCACTGAGACCAACCCGATCGCGCGCACGGTGGCCAGCACGCAGTCGGAGATGACTGAGATTATTCTGCCCAACGACGCCAACACCCTGGGCAATCTGCTGGGCGGACGGCTCATGCACTTTATTGACCTGACCGGCGCCATGGCGGCTTACCGGCACACGCGCACCCATGTTGTGACCGCGTCCATGGACCACATCGACTTTATCCAGCCGGTGCATGTGGGCGACCTGCTCATCCTCAAGTCCAGCGTCAACCGGGCGTTCACCACGTCGCTTGAAGTGGGCGTCAAGGTGTGGGTGGAACATCCGCAGACCGGCGTGCTGCTCCATGTCGCCAGCGCCTACCTGGTTTTTGTGGCCATCGACGAGCAAGGACGCCGCCAGAAGATTCCTCAATTGCTGCCCGAGACGCCCAATGAGACTCGCCGCTTTGCGGATGCGCTGCGGCGGCGTTAGCATCGCGAGGCTGAGGCGGCCCGCCGCAAGCAGGAGAGGCGTGCAAATGCTGCGGAAGAAGACGCCGAAACCACCCAGCCCTGAACGGCGCCACCGCCCTGATCGTGTGAACAGGCCCTAGGAATTGGCCGCCCTTGATCGGCCCATCGGATATGGATGCATGGCAACTTCGCTGCAATTCTCAGTGCCCACAGTGGAGTTTCCGCGCCGCATTGTCTGCCTGACGGATGAGACCACCGAAACCCTCTACCTGCTCGGCGAACAGGACCGCATTGTCGGTGTTTCGGGCTTTTCCACTCGTCCGCCCGGGGTACGCAGCAAACCGCGGGTGTCTGCATTCCGCGATGCCGATTTCAGCGCCATCCTCGATCTGAAGCCGGACCTGGTCCTGACCTTCTCTGACGTGCAGGCTGAGATCACGCGCGAACTCGTCCTGCGCGGAGTGACGGTGCTCAACTTCAACCAGAGAAGCATCGGCGAGATCTTCCAGATGATCGCCACCCTCGCCCGCCTGGTTGGGAAACCGGCCGAGGGGCAGGCGCTCGTCGAACGACTCCTGCGCGGCCTTCACCGGATTGCGGCCTCCGCAACGTCGTTTCCCTACCGCCCCCGCGTCTTCTTTGAGGAGTGGAAAGATCCCCTGATCAGCGGAATTACCTGGGTCGAGGAACTCATCGAAATCGCAGGGGGCCAAGTCCTCTTTCCTGAGCTGCGCCGGTGCGGCAAATCCAAAGACCGCATCGTCGATCCATCCGCTGTGGTTGCCCGCGACCCCCAGGTCATCATCGCCTCGTGGTGCGGAATGAAGGTCGACAAGCAGGACATCCGCTCCCGTCCGGGCTGGGAGACGACCAGCGCCGTCCGAAACGGGCATGTGGACGAAGTCCAGTCCAGTTGCATTCTGCAGCCGGGACCCGCGGCGCTTACCGAGGGGGTGCGGCAACTGCACGCCATCCTCGCGCGCGTTGTGGGCATTGACGTTGCACCGGCGTTGAAACAGTTGCAGGAAGAAGATCCCTGCCTCCTGTAAAATTTCAGTCAGACCACTTCGCCCGATCGTCTCGATCGACAATTGGCCGGAGCTTCCCTGAGCAAACAGAACGGATTCTTCAACGACAGGGATTTCAAAAGGAGCAACACGACACTATGGCTCATTCACCTGCCATGCCTTCGCCTGTGGCTTTGCCCGGCGTATCAAAAATCGTTGCAGTGGGTTCCGGCAAGGGCGGTGTGGGCAAAACCACCGTGGCCGTCAATCTGGCCGTCGCGCTCTCGCGGCTCGGCCAGCGCGTGGGCCTGATCGATGCCGACATCTACGGCCCCAACGTGCCCCTCATGATGGGCTCAACGCAGCAGCCGCGCGTGGGCCCCGACAACCAGATTCAGCCCAATGACACGCACGGCATCAAGACCATCTCCATCGGCTACATCTCGCCCGGCGACAAGCCGATGGTGATGCGCGGACCCATGCTGCACCAGATCATCCGCCAGTTTCTGCAGCAGGTGCAGTGGGGCGAACTGGACTACCTGATCGTCGATCTGCCGCCGGGCACCGGTGACGTGGTCATCTCACTGGTGCAGACCGTGCCGCTCACCGGCGCTGTGGTGGTTTCCACGCCCAGCGACGTGAGCCTGCAGGATGCGCGCAAGGCACTGGAAATGTTCGCTCAAGTCAACGTGGAAGTGCTCGGGATCGTCGAAAATATGAGCCACTTCACCTGCCCCCACTGCCACCAGCAGATCGACATCTTTTCCAAGGGCGGCGCGGAGCGCACGGCGACGCAGTTCAACGTTCCCTTCCTGGGCTCGATCGAGTTGATGCCTGCCATCCGCGAGGGCGGTGACCGCGGTCTGCCCGTCACGCTCGCCGGTCCCAAGAGCCCGCAGGCAGCGGAGTTCTACGCCGTGGCGCAAAAGCTGATGGAGCGCGCAGAAGCCGCAGCGGCGGCCAGCTCCGATGTGATCGAGATCAGCTAGACGAGCACATTCCCGCCTGCACCCAAACAACAAAAGCGGGGCCTGTGCCCCGCTTTCGTTGTTCCCGCAGAACCTCGCTACCGCCAGTGGCCTTCAATCATCCTCCATGTTCCGTGCCGGTACACCCAACGTGCCGCAACCCAACGTGCGTGAGGATGCGGCGGGCGCTCCCACCGGCCCGGCACCCAGACGTAGCGGCCACCATCCCAGCGCTGGTAACCGGCGACCCACACAAATCCCCGCTCGGGTGGCAGCCCCGGGCGCTCGATGATCGCCGCCGGTGGCGCCACACGGATAACAACCTGCGCAAACGACGCCGCAGGTAGAAGACTAAAGAAAAGCAGCATTGCCAACGCAATCTTTTTCACAATCGAAAAACTCCTTCAGCATTTCAGATGACCGGAGTGCAGCATGATTCCGGCTGGCTGATCGTTTCAACGCAGTGCGGCGGAAATAGTTGCGCAGCGCACTCCTCGCCCGATTGCGCGGCAGGTATCATCACAAGATGAAGCGAGTTCTCCTGTCGTGGAGCAGCGGCAAAGACAGCGCATGGTCGCTGCACATTCTGCGCCGGCAGCCTGAGATTGAACTGGTCGGTCTGTTGACTTCGTTGAACACTCAATTTCAACGCGTGTCGATGCACGGCACGCGCCGCTCTGTGCTGGAAGCGCAGGCTGCCGCAGCCGGGTTGCCGTTGTGGACTGTGCCGCTTCCCTGGCCCTGCTCAAATGAGATCTACGAGCAGCGGATGGCGGCTGTCTGCGAACGCGCCGTTGAGGAACATGTGGATGCGATCGCGTTTGGCGACCTTTTTCTGGCTGACATCCGCGCCTATCGCGAGGCACAGCTAAAGCCTACCGGGCTGGAGCCTCTGTTCCCGCTGTGGGAGTTGCCGACGGGCGCACTGGCCCGCGAGATGATTGACGCCGGCCTGCGCGCCAGGCTGGTGTGCGTTGACACCCGGCAAGTGCCCGCATCCTTCTCCGGACGCGAGTTCGATGCCGCACTGCTGCGCGACCTGCCGCCGCAGACTGACCCGTGCGGTGAGCGCGGCGAGTTCCATACCTGTGTCTACGACGGGCCCATGTTTACGTCGCCCGTGCCGCTGCAGGCGGGCGAAGTTGTCGATCGCGACGGGTTCGTCTATGCCGACTTTCAACCGCAACATGAGACCGCCGGCCAAAGTTGACCGCGCACACTGAGGCGGGAACATCCGCGTCAGAACGCCAGGATGTTCTTCGCTCAGACGGCTTGCCGCGCTTGAATCTCTTCCGTGAGCGCCTCGGCCGCCGCAACGCAGGCCGCGCGATTCACATCGTGATGGGTCACCAGGCGAATCGCGTCCGGGCCAACGGCGCTCGCCAGAATGCCGCGCTCCTTGAGCCGCACCACCAGTTCCGTGGCTGTCATCTCGCCCGTAAGCCGGAAGATCACGATATTCGTCTCCACCGTATTCAGGTCGATCGCCACGCCCTCAAGGTGCGAGAGAGACTCGGCCAGCAGCCGCGCATTGGCGTGATCCTCATGCAGGCGCGCGGGCATCTGTTCCAGCGCAATCAGCCCTGCCGCAGCCAGCACGCCCGCCTGCCTCATGCCGCCGCCCAGTGCCTTGCGATAAATACGCGCCCTCTCCATCAGTTCGGCCGATCCCGTCAGCATGGAACCTACCGGCGCGCCCAGCCCCTTCGACAGGCAAAACATCACCGTGTCAAAGCCGCGTGTCAGCGTCTTCACGTCCACGCCCAGCGCGGTGGCGGCGTTAAAAATGCGCGCCCCGTCAAGATGCACCGGGAGCTTGCGCTCTTTCGCGTTGGCCCAGATTTCTTCCATCACCGGCAGCGGCGTTACGCGCCCGCCGGCCATGTTGGCCGTGTTCTCAATTTCGATAAGCCCCGTGGAGGCGCGAAACGTGCCGCGTCCATAAATCACAGGCTCAATATCCTTCCACGTGAGCGTGCCCCGCTTGGTGGGAACAGCACGCAGCACGCAGCCGGAAAACACCGCCGCCGACGCCATCTCCCAGTCCAGAATGTGCGCGCGCGACTCGCAGATCACTTCCTGGCCCGGCTCCGTGTGCAGGCGAATGCCGATCTGGTTGCCCATGGTGCCGGTGGGCACAAACAGCGCGGCCTCGCGGCCAAAAATCTCCGCCGCACGCTTCTCCAGCAGGTTGACCGTGGGGTCCTCGCCATACACATCGTCGCCCACCTCGGCGGCGGCCATGGCCACGCGCATCTCCGGTGTGGGCCGGGTCACGGTGTCTGAACGCAAATCGATAAGGTCTGCCAAAGGATTCTTCCTTCCTGTTCTTTGGATCGTGATTGCATGAGCCGCCGGCTTGCAGCCCCTGTTCTCTGATCTCTGTTCTCTGTTCTCTGTTCTCTGTTCTCTGTTCTCTGTTCTCTGTTCTCTGATCTCTGATCTCTGATCCCTGTCCCGCCTCTACGGAATCTGCCCCATGGGCAGCTCAATGATCGGCGTAATCTTGCCGTTATTCGAGGCATAGGCCCATAGTCCGTGAAAGCTTTGCCTGAGGCTTGGCTGCACCTTGAGCAGCGCGCTCAGCACGGCCACTGCCTCAGTGCGTGCCGCAGCCGGATCGGTGATGCCCATCGACTCGTAGGTCACGCCCAAATCGGGCAGGTCCAGCGAAGTGTCCAGCCGCACTCCCTCGATCTTCCAGCTTCGCGCGCCGTCGGCCACCGTGTAGGGAAATGCATTCGCAGGCGAGTCCTTCAGTTGCGACTGTTCCTGGTTCAGCTTGTCCAGATTCGGTGAGGAGATAAAATCGACCGGCAGCAGCAGGTAGCGCGCCGTCTCATAGCAGTACCATGCGCTCCACGAAGCGTTCTCCCGGGCCAGTTCGCGGGCGCGCGCCCAATACCACACACCGTCGTGCCCATTCAGGATTCCCTGCCGAATCGAAACGCCGCCCAGCTTCCATTCCGCGGTGGCGCCCGTCGCGTCCCAGGCCAGAATGAATCCCAACTGCCCGCCCTGCGGAGCACCGGCGGCATCTGCCAGCACCACGGCATAGCGGCCCGGCGGCAACGCCCGCATGGTAATGGTTACGGTCAGCGAGCCGCTGGCGTTGGAGCAGAAAAATTGCGTGTCGGCCGGCGCGTTCTGCCGGGTAGCGTCCAGCAGGTACAGGCTCCGCAATTGGATTTGCCCGCCCTTCAGCAGCGGCGCACCGTGCTCCACCGCCCTGCGAATGTCGTCCCACTGCCCGGAGACGGCCGGCAGCAGCGCCGCCTGCAGCGTGGAATAGTCCTGCTGCTGGGTGGCCGCGGAGAACCGGGCTCCCAGGGCTGCCAGCGTACTGCGATCCTGTGGCGACAATTCAGCCTGCGTGGTGCAACTCGCGGCCAGGCTCGCAAGCGGCGCAGCCAGCAGCGCCACCGCGACCCAACCCTTCCAGCAGAGGCGCATTGGTCGGGGTTTCCTCTCTTCCCGAAGACTCTTGATGAGCGTCCGCGGGCCACTGTTAGTCTAGTACAGTGGAGCGGTAATGAACTGCCGCCGCCGGGTTCCCACCAGCCCCGAGGGCCAACACCGATGCGCACAACGATCCCGATCAAATCGCCGGTCTCGCGCAATCGTCTTCTGGCATGCGCGCTGATTCCCGCTGCGTTTTTTGCAGTCGCGCTCATCGGGACCGGTTCTCTTGTCGCGCAAACTCCGGCCGCACACCCCGCATCCTCCGCCGCGCACAAGGCAACTCGCAAACCTCCGCGCACCAGGGCAGTCCAGCCCGCGGCGCCGGCACCGGCCGCTCCCGCTGCGCCGGAACTTCCACACTGGCCCGTCAACGACCGGCCCGCCCCGGCCACCGTTACATGGGATAGCCGCGGGCTGCACATTGACGCCACCAACGCCAGCCTGCAGCAGATTCTGCGCGAGGTGACGACCGCAACCGGCGTAAAAGTGGAAGGCATGGGCGCCGACGAGCGCGTCTTTGGCGACTACGGCCCCGGACAGGCGCGAGACGTGCTTTTCCAACTGCTGCACGGTTCCGGCTACAACGTGCTGATGATCGGCGACCAGGGCCAGGGAACGCCGCGCCGGGTCGTACTCACGTCCCGCGGCGCTGGCGGAGCGCCCAGTGCGCCCAACGTAGTCGCGCAAGACAACGCCGACGACGATGCGGATTATGATGCGAGCGAAGTGCCGCAGCCGCCCCCCCCGCCGCCCGTCCGGAC
>VFSW01009710.1_pt1 | contig 13716 bp, 15 predicted proteins | sample 5358111 | NCBI WGS metagenome assembly VFSW01 (sample SAMN11554181, study PRJNA540505) | mine drainage metagenome | isolation source: sediment from site ElyBrook_90M | place: USA: Ely Copper Mine, Vershire, VT | collected 2017 | reverse complement strand
GGATGGAGAGGTCAATATCATCACCCCCCGGCAGGCCGGTATCGATGCCCCCCACGCGGTCTAGTGCGCTGCGACGCACCAGGAGACAGAAGCCGATCAGGAACCGGACCGGGAACCGACGATGCGCACTCTGCCACCTCGTTGCCTGGGCGCCGGCGACAAGGTTAGACGCTGGCCCTGCCGCCGCTACCGCCGGATCATCGAAGTTCTGCAGGAGCCGGGCGAGCCATTGATCCTGGTTTGGCAGGATCAGCGTATCGTCATTCAAAAACAGTGCGTAGGGGGTGGTAGACAGTGTCAGACCGAGCTGCAAGCCGCCCTCCCAACCGAGGTTGCTCCCTGGCGCCAAGACGGTGACGCGGGGATCGTCGATCCACTCCATGGTGCACTGCCGGCAGTTGTTCACCACGATGATCTGATAGTGGACACCCACTGTCTCACGCAGTATCGACGAGAGACACGGCTCGAGGTATCGTCGATTGTTGAGCGTGGGAATGATGATCGTGACGTCCAGGGCATCGCTGGTACTCACGACGGCCTCGTTTCAACCGGTTTTACCGCCGCCAGGACCAGGTGCAGAATCGGGCCATCAACGGTCGGTTCCAGTCTCCGCGACACGATGGCGAACGACGCGTTGATACCGTAGAGCGCTGCATACGTCTCTCGATAGGCGTTGCTGCTCTCATAATAGCCGAAGCTGCGTTCATTCCAGTATGAGACATGCGTGGGATCCGACCAGGCCGCGGGGCCGCCGGTAGTTGGTACCGCGATAGTCGCGCGCGCGCCCGGCGCCAGGACTCGCCACAACTCGTTCATCGTATGGATCTTGTCGGGTAGATGCTCGATAACATGGGACGCCTGTATATCGCCGACGCTGCAGGTATCCCAGGGCCAATCGAGGCGCAAATCCGCAACGGTAATGCCAGTGCCTGGTACCACATCGACGTTAATATAGCCGGGAAGCATGTTGCGTGCGCACCCGAGATTCAGGCGTAGCAGGGAGTCTCTGTGTGCGCCGCTTGTGTTGATCGCGTTCATACCGATCCCCCGATAAACGCGGACCACGTGATGATCGCGGTCGTGTCGACCGTCACATCGACCGCTGCCGTGATCGTCGCCAGAAACGATCCCGCCGCCGCGCTGGCGACGCTGGCGATCAGGTCAGGGTTGTTCACCCCAAGGGTGATAATCGGGGTGCCACTGAACGCCGGCGAGAACGTGACCAGTGAGCCGGCCGTGGCGCTGCCGGCGGGAATCGTGATGGAGACGGTACCAGCCGCCTGGCGAGGCGGTATCGCTGCTGGGCCGGTGCTGACACCGGTGCCGCACGAGCTGCAATCATACACCGCCAGCGCGCCAAGACCCTGCAGCTGCTGCAGGCCACTGGCGCCAAGAGCAGTCAGGTAGTTGCTGATGGTCGTGATGACGTCACTGTGCGTGTACGTGATCGCTGCCACGTTCGCTTGAATCGCGGGAAAATTGGCAACGGTTACCCCACCATCGTTGACGATGGCGTTGTAGATTGCGCAGGTCATCTGCGACCACAGTGTGGGATCGGACAGCGCGTCGGTGTAGTCGCTCTGCGTGCCGCCGTCAATGGATGTGTAGAGTCCGTACAGGCCGTCGGCGATGGCATTGATAATGAACCCCACGCCGGGAATCGAGTTGATGATCAGCGAGCCGTACAGCAACACCGTGCTACCCGCCTGGATCGTGTCGATCGCCTTCTGGATGCTGTCCTTTATGAGGACGTTGCTCAGATAGCCGGCAATGTTGCAGGCCTGCTGGCCCAGGGCGACACCAGGTATGACTGCCGGCGAGCTATTACAGGGCATGGCGTTGCCGATTTCCGCGATCAGGTCGGTGGCACGTGCCACGGCCAGTTGCCGGCCTGCCTCCGTGGCTGCCTGCCAGGTCGATGGCTGCGCGAGCTGCATCGCCGCACCGGCGAGATAGGGAAGCCACTCCTGATTGACCGTAATGCAGTAGAGCGGATCGTCGCATATCTCGGTGGTTGGCGGTACCACGGGCTCCAGGAAGGAGCCGCGCTGCTTCCACCACTGACCGGTGTCCTGTGGGTCCCACATGCCCCCTGCCTCTCTCGTCTACACTGCCGGGTAGTCGTCAGACCTCGTACGACGCGGCCGCCAGCTGCTTGTTATGCAGCCGAAACGTGATCAGCGTATCCCGGAGTGACACCAACGCCTGCGAGACGTCGTTGGTGTACTCCAGGAGCGCCGAACCAGTCAGAAGAAGCGCAATCAATACCGGAATGGGATTGCCCGTCGTGAGCACGATTTTCCCACCTGCGATCACCGTAGAACCATTGGAGAGTGCCGGTACCGCCGTCGCCGCGCGCTGCGCTGATCCCGTTGCGACAAAGTTCAGCAAGCCCGTCTGCTCTACCCGGGAACCGGTGACAGGTGCACTCTTGAGCGCACCGGGCAGCGCCGGGGAGACGGTGTACCAGCTGTCGATGATCTGGCCGTCCGTACAGGCATCCAGAGCAGACAGCCAGTCCTGCCAGAGCGTTTCAATGTCGCCCTGCGTGGCGGTTGGATCGATCAGCGCGTACGATGTGGTCAGCGCCTCGATCTGCTGTTCGTCTGCTATTTTGGCCGTGAACCGCGCGGCAAGCGTCAGTGCCATGGGCTATTCTCCAAGTGCCGTTGCAGGCGTGGCCAGCTGGTTGGCGTAGGGTTTGAGAATTCGTTCAAGCGCCGGTATATACTGCGGCGGGACTTTGCCGCTGGCCATGCACTTATTAGCCATGATGACCGCGTCATCCTTTTGGCCTAAATTGTACATGCAGACAGCGTAATGAATCCATCGCAGAATCTGATACACCGCAGGTTCCACGAATAGTGCGGAGACTGGTTCTTGCATCAGGCACACTGCTTCCAGAAACATCAGGGCAGCGCGGTCCTGCGTGCGATTGTGGTAGCCAATGGCGAGCCAATAGAGCGGCTCCGCACGCGTTGGATCCACCTCAAACGCACGCAGATAGTGCACCACGGCCTGGTCCCACTCGCTCTTCAGTACGGAGAGGTGCGCAATACGGTAGTGGCTATACCAGACCTCTTCATAATAATCATGCATGGCTGCACGCTTCGTATACGCGAGGATCGCATCATCGAGGCGTCCCGCTACCTCGTAGCCCTGCGCCAGGTAAAACCAGTAGCGCGGATTGTTCGGCTCGTCGATGACGCTCTGCTGCATCACCGCCAGGTCACGTACAGCCTTGTCTGGCGAGCGACCACGCGCGCCCTGGCCGTCCGTCTCCATGTGCAGACCGGTGAGCAGATACTCTGCTGCCGGGGGGGTGCAGGTGGCGTACTCGTGGATAACGCCGACGTAGCGCCAGTCCAGAGCAGCACGCATGAGATTAACGCGTGGGTAGCTAATCGCGGGAAAGCGCATCTCGACACGGTAGGCATCCTCCGTGAGCGTGGCCAGGACCAGCGGATCCTCCACCACCAGCCACTCGTCTGCATCGATCACCAGGATGTAGTCACAGCCGGTCTGCGCGGCGAGTGCCAGGGCGAGCGATCGGTTGTGCCCGAAGTCCTTCCATTTGTGGTGATGGATCGCGCCGGGAATGTCGTGCAGCGTGTCACGTGCGACTGCAACCGTGTCGTCGGTGCTGCCGGTGTCGCAAATGATCCAGTGATCGATGTAGGGCTTGACCGAATCGAGACACCGGCGCAACACATGCGCCTCGTCCCGCACAATCATGGATAAACAGATCGTTGGTGCACTGCGCGGATCCATCATGCCTCCTGTCCCACGTAAGAAGCCGCGGCAGTGTGGGTTCTGCCGCGGCTTCAGTGTACCACCGGAGACGAGATGTCGGATTACACCTCGAAGCTAGAGCGCTGGAGCTGCTTGCGCTTCTTGTGGAAGCCCACCAGAGCGTCAAGGAACGCGGTGATGGCCTGGTTGTGCTGATTGCACCACGTCAGGACCGTCCCAACCGTCGTGAGAATGGCGATCAACACGCCCACTGGGTCTACCGCGGTGAGCACGATACGATCACCGCTCATGACGGTGGCACCGTTGCTCACAGCCGGCACGTCAAACGACGCGCGTTTGCTCGAGCCGGTGCTCAGGAAGCCCAACACGGCTGTCTGCTCAACACGGCTTCCGGCTGCCGCGGCGGTCTTGACGCCGGCAGGAAGTGCCGGGAACAGCGTCACCCGGATCCCCTTCAGGTAGCCGGCGGTCACGCCATCGATCGCGGTAGCCCACGAGGCCACCTCCGTGTTCATCGCCGCGATGGTCTCCGCATCGTTGGCATCGGCATAAAATGCCGTGGATGCCTCGATGCCCCACTCGTCAACAATGGTTGCCGAGATACGAACGGGTACTTCAGCCATGGGTGTTCCCTCCGAGAATAGGACTGCTACTCGAACCGTGGTGGCTCACGGCTCTCTGGACTATAGTCCTTTTTGTCCTATTTGTCCAGCCGTTAGGTGAAGTTTGTCAATCGTCTTGCCTCTGTTTGACCAGGGGTGGTACACTCGCGCGTGTGTCGTGTGGCGCGAGAGAAACTGAAAGAGGAAAAACGCCCATGGATGCCGAACTCATTGCGTTCATTCGAAAATACCTCGGTGTGGCAAACACTGGGGACAACCCGGTAAATAAAGGACAGTGCACGGGCCTGGTTGAAGTGTGGATCGATATCCACCGATTGCCACACATCTATGGCAATGCCAAGGATCTCCTGGCTAACGCGGATCCGGCGCACTACACGGTGACGAGGAACACTCCCACGGATATTCCACAGCCCGGCGCCATCCTGGTATGGGGTGCAACCTGGGGTGGTGGCTACGGCCATACCGCGGTGGTGGTTGCCGCCTCGCTCATGCAGGTTGTAACCTTTGAGCAGAACGATCCCGAGGGTGCACCTCCAACGGTCATGACACACGACTACGCGGGGGTGCTTGGCTGGATCGCGTTCAAGGTGTGAATGATGATGCGTGAGGAAGAACACATGCTGGTTGAACAACTCGCCGTCTATATTGTGGCGGTGGTGGCTGCCACCGTCATTTTCATCGTCGTGGTCACAAAGCACGTCAATGTCAACATTGGCCTGCTGGTGCAGTCAATACCGGCGCTCCTGGCTGCCGTGGCTGCCATCCAGCGGTCGATGGTCGGTACCACCGCCCAGAAGGCCACCGCCGCCACGATCATCGATCTGGCGGACAGGACACGCGCCAACGCTTCCGCCTCGACGCCGCCAAGCGATCCACCCGCGTCTGCCCAGGGATAAAGGCACAAAAGCACCGGAGGCCACTGCCGTTTCAAGGTGCAGTGGCCTCCGGTGCATCGTACGAGATGCAGTATAGCCCTTAGCGCGGTGTACGGTACAGCGCTACCTGCATTGGCGCCCTGCACGCCTCACAGAGCGTGACCCACCGATCCACACCGACGATCGGTGAGATCGTGGCATGATAGGCCTCGTGCAGATCCACCTCTCGACCGCAGTGATCGCATCGCACCAGCGACGTGAGATGGCGTGAACGCCTCTCCCCCATTGCCGCCTCACGCAGCCTGCGTGCCAGTGGTCCTTCTGCCGTGAGCAATGTCTCTTCAAGCGATCGCATGATCTTCTTCCTCTCCTACGTCCCACGTGCTGTGCTTACGTGTTGTTACTCGTGATCGCATCAGCAGCACCCGTGCGCTGCCTGAATGGTACCAGCGTGTTCGCCTGCTCCTCGGGATCCACCTCGTGCCAGCGTATCCCTGCCTGTCGTGCATGGACGCGGATGCGCCAGCTGTGTGCCGCATGATCGGATGCCGCGAGGTACATGGCAGCCGCCGTACGTGCCGCCGGATGCCCTGCCAGATAGACCAGGCCAGCGTAGGCCTGGATGCTTCCAGCCTGGTCGGCAAGCAGGCAGTCCAGGTAGACGTGCACTGAGGGCCGAACAGGCGCCGGGATGCCGGTGAGCGTCCAGTCATTCTTGTGGCGGTACAGCAGGCTCACCATGCGATCAACGTGATCCTGCAGCTCGGGGGGAATCGCGTCTGTACGCAGACCATGCACGATGGTTGAATGGTTCCTCCCGGATAACCGGGAGATAGCTCCGCAGCTGTACCCCAGCCGTGCCAGGAGCCGATACAACAAGGCGCGTGCGATCACCCGCTGGTGATCGCGGTTCTTTTCCAGCAAACAGTCAGGCTCGATCATGAACATGCTGCTCACCGCCTCCAGTGCCTGGTAGGCCAGGCCGTGTTCCGCGTTCTCACACTCACCCGTGCGGGGGATGTGCCGCACGGGTGTACGTCCTGCTTCCATCAGATCGCCTCTTCCTGCACCACCGCATCCTCGTAGCTCTCACTGAACCGTGCGACCAGGCCGGTATGCCTCTCCTGTGCAAGTTGCACCGACAGGCACGCCTGCATGGCTACCACGTCGCCAATGAGGTAGCACGTCTCCTTTGCCCGGGTGATGACCGTGTAGAGCCACTCACGCGACAACACGCGGCTGGGGAAGATCGGGGCAATCACAATCGGTGCTTCCGATCCTTGCGCCTTGTGCCCGGTTAACGCGTAGGCGAGCGTCAGGCTGCGTTTGTCCTCGCCCGCGAAGATCACCGTCCGATCGTCGATCTCGACCTCGAAGCTGCGAGGCGCATGTACGGCAGTCACCCGGCCTACCTGCCCGTTAAACACCGCCAGGTCACGGTTATTGCGTGTGACCATGACCGGATCACCGTGCCGGATCTCCTCTTTGCGTTTGCGGATCGTGCCGTCAGGGTCGGTAGACGTGCCCACGTACTGCGTGATGCCTTCCCCCTCTTCCGCCGCGTTGGCCTCGGCCTGCAACAGCCTATTCAGTTCCAGACGCCCCGTATCGCCGTCATTGGTCGGTGTCAGGACGAGGATCGCGCCCGCGTCCACACCCTGGTCCTGGAGGTCTTCGACCAGCTGCCGCACGCGGTCCGCGGCCTGCTTGGTATTCCCCACAGGAATAAGTTGGCAGTCCGGCAGCGAGATCAACTCCTCGCCTGCGCGGATGCGTGCCGCCTGGATCGCAATGCCTGCCTCATTGCGGTAGACATGGTTTAAATGGGTGCGAGGCAACACGCCCGCCTCGATCAGGTCCCGCAGCACCGCACCCGGTCCCACCGACGGCAGTTGATCCGGGTCCCCCACCAGCACGATCTGCGCGCCCAGGCTGATATGTCCGAGCATACTTGCCGCCAGCTGCGTGTCCAGCATGCTGATCTCATCGACGATGACCAGGCCCGAGAGCGGCTCGACCATCGACGGATCGTCCGCGCCACCCGGCACGAGCCGGAGCTTGCTGTGGATGGTGGACGCGCTGTAGCCGGTGGCTTCGGCCATACGCGCGGCTGCCTTGCCCGTAGGGGCCATGCACGTGACCTGCAGGCCGAGCCTCCGTGCGGTGTCGATGAGCGTCTTCAGACACGTGGTCTTGCCCGTGCCTGGCCCACCCGTCAGCAGGGAGATCGGACAGGTCAAACCCTTCAGAACTGCCTCGAGCTGCAAAGCGCCCAGGACCGTCCCCTCGAACATGCCGGCAGTACGCTGCAGATTGACCAGCCCGGGCCGCGTCACACGCGCAAGGATGTCCGTCACGATCGCTTCTTCCGCGCGATCAAGCAGCGCGGGGTACAGCTGATCGCCATGCCTGACCACGTGTCCCTCGCTGATCGTCGCGTCGATGAGTGGCACCACCGCGCTGTAGGACAGGCCTAAAAGCTTGGAGGCGCTGAGGGCCGCGGCATGCGGTGAGAGCCAGGTGTGGCCCTCCGCCCACGTGGCATTATGGGTGGACAGCGCCAAGCCTGCCGTGACGCGCCTGGCGTCATCAGGTGCTATCTCGAGCCACGAGGCGATGCTTTCCGCCGTCTTCCAGCCGTAGCCTGCCACATCCATCAGCCCCTGGTAGGGATCGTCGGTCAGGATATCGATGATATCCGCGCCATAGTGCGCCACCAGCGCGTCCGCGACCCGCCCAGTGACGCCCCAGTCCGTGAGCTGCGCGTACGAGCTGACGAGCTTGCCGCCGCGGTGCCATGCCGCGTAGAGCGTGGCCAGCATCGCGGCGGTGATCGGGCTGCCAGTCTCCAGCGTCAACGCGCCGGTGGCGATCCAATCGATCGTGTGATCGGTACCCAGCGCCTGGACCAGCGCCTGGTAGCCGCGCCAGTCCCACCCGTCGATCAGGCCGGAGGTGATGAACAACTCCAGCTCGCGATCATTCGTGGGCTTGGCCAACGTCGCGAACGCGGCCTGAAACTGCTTGCCCCACTTGGGATCCGGGATCTCCTTGCCACAGAGCACCCAGCGCTGCGCCTCGCGCACCGGCCCCGCGAAGGCCTTCACCGCGAGAATGTTCGGCCTCCGGTCGGGCAGGTAGGACTCAAAGATACTAAAGCCTTCGGACGTGTGGCGGACGCGGCGGACAACCACCTCGAGCGTCTGTGTGCCTGCTTTGGTCGTTGTGCTCATGCTATTTTCCTACTCGCCTGCGTGTTCACAACTAGAATGGAATATCCGCCTCATCGATAGCCGGCTTGGCGGCGGGTGCGGCTCTGCGTGCACGGCCATTGCTCCGTGCGCTGAGTGGCGCATAGCCGGTAATCTGGTCCGTCCACTCAGTGGTACCATCCTTCATTTTGCGAACGATGGTACCGATACAGCCTTTGCCCAACGCCTGGTCGAAGTCCACACTGCACCCGGCGTCAATCCCTACCTGCTCGTTGACCAGGCCCAGCGCAATGGCGATAGACACAAACTTGCTTTTGGCGCTGAAGGTCTTGGGAATACTGCTCCAGTCCCGGCGCTGTACCGCGTCCTCTCCCGGCACTTCGACTTCCCAGTGAAACTCAAGACGAATGTCCCCGCGTTTGCTGAAGTTGGTATCACGCTCTTCTGCCTTCTCGAGGACTTCAAGCAGCGTGAGCACGTACTCACCGGTCGGTAACGCTTCGAACTCTACCCGAGGTGCGACGCTGTATATTTTTCCCACGGTTTGGCCTCTTCCTTAAACGCGACGAGCTTGCGCAGCTCAGATTCATACGGCAGTGCCGCGACGAGCGCTCGGTGCCAGCAGACCTTCCCGGCGGCGTACGCGGTGCAGGTGCACTCGTAGCCCACAGAGCCGGCACTGAACACACGATGCACCTCGTACCGCTGCCCGGTGCGCGGCGAGTCCACGGTGTAATAGTGACCGACGCGCCAGAACGGCTTGACGCCGGTCAGACGCGCGTGATCCAGTGCGCGGAACCATGCCTGCTGGCGAGTGCCTGGCTTAAACTCTTCCATTGCTCCTTCCTCTCTCCTGACATTGTGAAGCCCGTTTCTCGGCCCCTATCAATACTATAGACACCGGGTGCACATCTGTCAATACCCCGCCCTCAAGTTGGTGTATACTCGATTGGAAGGAGGACGCCATGCAACGTATCTACACCGTACCGCAGGCAGCACGCCTGCTGCAGATGCATCCATTCTCGGTCATCCGCTGGATCCGCTCCGGCAAGCTGCCGGGTGCTTACATGATCCATCGTAATCGACGACTCGGCTGGCGCATACCAGCCGAGTCACTCGAGGCATTGCTCGAGCCGGAGGAACTCCATGCACTATCGCAGCCGCTATCCCGAGAACTGGACGGCGATCAGCCGCGAGATCCGATTCTCTCGGGCGCAGGGTAAATGTGAGTGGTGCGGTGCTGTAGCAGGCGAAGCGCACCCTATCACCGGATCCTATGTCGTGCTCAGTGTGGCGCACCTTGGCGTACCACGCACAGATGGAACACCGGGCGACAAGCATGATAAGGCAGACTGCAGGCCGGAGAACCTTGCGGCACTCTGCCAGCGCTGCCATCTCAATTTTGATAGAGACGATCACCTGCGTAGGGCGCGGCACACGCGTCTGCTGAAGCACCTGCGGAAGTGGCAGGAGCGGGGCTACATTCAGCTGTCTCTGCCCACGGCAGAGACAGCAATAGACCGGTGAGCAGGGTGTGCCATCGGGGTACACCCCAGTACGCTACTCTTAGCAGGGTCGTCCTACCGGTTTCTAACTCCTGGCTGGTAGGGCGATCACTGCGAGGTAGCCAGGGTACTATAGAATCTGGCGCATCGTAGAGAGGATACACCATGGAGACACGCCGGCTCGGTTATAAACGCGTTTCGTCCCTCGACCAACATCCTGAACGGCAGCTCGTGGGGACCGTCGTGGATCACGTCTTCACTGACTTTGCCTCCGCACGCGACGCACACCGCCCCGAGCTGCTGCGTCTGCTGCTCACCGCGCGCGCCGGCGACACAATCGTGGTACACAGCATCGACCGTCTAGCGCGTAACCTGGAGGACCTGCGGCGCATCGTGAACGAATGTACGGCACGCAGCATCCGCGTACAATTTCTGCAGGAAGGCCTGCTGTTCGCCGGCGATGATTCCGCGCTGAGCACACTCTTGCTCTCTATTATGGGAGCCTTTGCGGAGTTCGAACGGTCACTGATCCGCGAACGGCAACGCGAGGGGATCGCTCTGGCCAAAGAGCGTGGCGCCTACAAGGGCGGCACACAGAAGCTGAGCCCCGCCCTGGCCGATGAGCTGCGTGCACTCGCCGCCGCGGGAACACCTCGCGTCCAGCTCGCGCGGCGCTACCGCGTCGATCGCACGACGATCGCGCGCTACCTGGCATAATCAACACCACACACAGACCCCTAGTGCGCGCATGAAAGGATCGCTCCATGGCATCACCAATCTATGAGGATCGCGGTTGGAGACGGATCAGAGGCAACGAAAGCTGCCCGCATTGCGGACGCAGAGGGCAGGGCTGCATCATCTTTGACCACGGTGGCGTGGGGTGTATGCATACCATGGACGGCGAGCCCTTCCCCGACGGGAAGTTTCTCGGCGCGCGGAAGGTGCAATGGCCACTCTACTGGGGACGCCAGGCAGAGGCGCCGCGAACGCCGGCGTTCATTCCACCCCCTGTGCCTCGTGCCGTCGTACCGCTGGCCTCACTCGCGGATCGCGATTCCGCCTATCAGACCGCGCTGCTGTCGTGGCCACTCAGCGAGGAGCACCGATCGTATCTGCTGAACTGCGGCCTAGTGGCCGGTGATCTGGCGCACTACGGCACGTTGCGTGCCGGGGGCCTGCAGATGCCCCTCCCCGACGAGGCGATGGCGGGTGTGCCGGGCCTCGTACGCAAGCCGGATGGTACCTACGCGCCGGCGCTCGCCTCCGGCCTGGTCGTGCCATCCTATGATGTCACCGGCAAGCTGCAGGCACTCCGCGTCCGCCAGGAGCTGCCGGACGGGGGCAAACGCTATCTGTGGCTATCCTCCGCCAGCGGTGCGTCAACCGGCACGCCGGCAACAGTGCAGCGACCATGCGGGCACGGAAGCACCTATACGGTGTGGCTGACGGAAGGGGAAAAAAAGGCGCATCTCTGTGCCATCCGGCAGAACTGTGTCACCATCGGCATCGCCGGCATTGGCTGTTACGCTGCCGCGGAAGAGCCCCTGACAGCTCTGCGGAAGGAAGGCTACTGCCGCTTGATCCTTGCGCTGGACGAGGATGCGAGCCCAGAGACCCGCGAAAAAGTGGAAGCATGCCGGCTCAAGCTCACCATCATGGCGTCGAAGATCGGGTGGGCTATCGAGGTCGCACGGTGGGATTATCACCTAGGTAAGGGCATCGACGATCTTCCACCGGACCAGGTACCGACCATCACTCCCTTCCATCCCCTCGAGATCAGCACCCCCGGTGCTGAGCCGATGATCACGCAGATACGTGCGCTGCTGCGATCGCCGCTGCCGCACGACGAGTTCCGTACCGCGATTTTTCTGCTCCTTCGGGATGGTCTGGGGGATGCACCGCCGGTCCCGACCTGGATGGAGGAAACAGCGCGAGAGACTGGCTTCGCGGCACTCTGCAGTACAGCGGCAGCCGCGGCAAAGGCGGCCGGGAAGAGCCTGAAGGGCTTGGCCGAGCATGGCATGGCGTATCGTGTCGAAAAGCGGAACCCTGACAACGGCCATCTCAACCTGGAGATCGCCTACCGCGGCCGTGGCATCTCCTCACTGCCTGCACGTCTCATGCAAACGACGGCACGCCTCCGGGACGCGGTACGCAAGCGTCGATGTCATCACTGCGGCAGCGAGGACCTGCAGCTGGTCTGTAGGGACTGCGGCTGCATCGTCGATGACCACAGAGCACCTCTGGCGCAATCCGTCAAACCAGATCAGCGAGAGGGAGTGTACGCGGTGACGACACCAGATCAGCAGCCACTACCCCCAACGGCGGATTCCGCCTTTGGTACACGAACCATTGATGAGAACCAGCAAAGCGTCCCACCCGTTCGATCTACTGGGCGGATTTCGCCATTGGCCCCCCTCTTCCAGGACGGTACAGACCCGGCTTACCCCCCATTGGCGGAATCCGCCGTTGGGGGTATAGAAGCCACTGCGTTCGATCGTGTACTCGAGGTGCTGCGTGCCGCGCCAGAGGGGCTACCGTTGGATTGGCTACGCATGCGGACGGATCTGGAGCACGGGAAGATGCACCAGGCACTGCAGATAGGGCTCCGCAACCACAAAATCCGCGCGCTGCCGGCTCAGGGCGACCACCAGGCACCGCGGTACGCCCTGGTCTAGACGCAGGAGCACTCAGCCTACACGAATACCGCGCAGTGACGTGAGCTGCGCGAGTGCCGGCGTTGCAGATGTCGCTTCGACGGTCGGTGCGGTCATGCCTGTTTCCGGGTAGATCCACAGCGACACAGGCGTGCTGCCGTCCAGCGCGATCGGTTCGGAGGCGACGGTGATCGCCGCCATCTCGTTGCTGCTGAAGTGGTGCGCTGCCGATCCACCGTCGTAGGCCTGCGGCACAGCCGGGGCGATCTGTACAAAGAGATCTCCTACGTTGCCCAGAACGGTCGCCGTCGCGAAGAAGATCCAGGTACCCGCTACCGGCGTGAGCTGGATCACACTGGTCCAGGCGCCTGGCGTCGGTATAAGGCTGGCACTCAGGTACTGCGAGATGGTATTCAACGCGCCGCCGGTTGGCCCGGTCACGCCCGTAGGACCAGTGGCACCCGTGGCTCCTGTAGGCCCAGTGGGGCCCGTAGGACCAGTCGCGCCACCCCCGCCACCAGCGCCCAGCACGAGTATGACCAGCGATCGCTCATAGAACGTGACAGCGTTCTGGTTCTGTGCAGCCGAAGTCTGCACGGTGAGGCTGTGCGTGCCTGCCGCCAGCGTTACGACGCCGTTCCACACCGCATACACGTCATTATTTTCAGGACCGACCGCCTGCTCTATCGTATCGCAGATCTCTGTCGCACCGTCGAAAATGCTCGCCCTCAGCGCACCTGCACGGCTGCCATGGATGCCAAGCTGCACCAGGCACGTAGCACTTGCCGCCAGCGTAAAATCAAGATTCAGGCCGTCGATCGGAATATTGGTCGTAGACTCCGGTGCATTGACGGTCCAACCCGTCGTCGATGAGGCCTCATATACCGCGGTGATCGCGCCGCTCCCACCCCCACCACCACCTATTGGCACAGACCAGAGCGGATCCGTGCCGTTGGATGTGAGCACGTCTCCAGATATGCCGATAGGCAACGTGATCCAGGAGCCGCCGGAGTAGTAGAGCAGATCGCCCTCAGCACCCGGTGGGAACCCACTCCCGGGTGCCAGCGAGGTGACGTAGGTTACCGACAGGA
>VFSW01009709.1_pt1 | contig 13717 bp, 16 predicted proteins | sample 5358111 | NCBI WGS metagenome assembly VFSW01 (sample SAMN11554181, study PRJNA540505) | mine drainage metagenome | isolation source: sediment from site ElyBrook_90M | place: USA: Ely Copper Mine, Vershire, VT | collected 2017 | reverse complement strand
CCCCCCCCCCCCCCCCCCCTCCCCCCCCCCCCCACTCCCACCCCCCCCCCCCGGGCCCCCCCCGCCCCCGCGGGCCCCCGGGCCCCCGCGGCGGTATCGCGACGGACCCAATCAGGCTCTGATGTCACATTTTGAGGGACGAGTCCTGCGTGGCGACGCACATCCACTTGCCGTTCGCCATCTTCACCCAGGTATCGGTGAACCGCACGCGCGCGTCGAACGATTTACCCGCCGCATTCGTTCCCTTACCGATGAAGGTGCCGGTGGCAATGGCCGTACGGCCAAACACCGTGACCTTCAGGTCCGAATACTCGGCGCTACTCCAGGTGTCCGATTTCGCATCGGCGAGCACGGCGTCCTTGCCGACAAATACCTTGCCTTCCTCGCTCGTCTCCACGACTTTGCCAGCCAGCAGCGGCGCCACCAACTCAACGTTGTTCGTCTGCTGTGACTTGAGCCACTGATGCTCCGCCGCGGTCACCGCTTTCTCGGCCGCGCCGACCATGGCTACCCGCGCCGTCGCGCCGCCCACCATCATCACCAAAACGAGGGATCCCCAAATCAGGCTTCTTGTTCTCACGTTGGATCTCCACAATGAACTCTCTCGAGATTGGAGAGCCGAGCAACCGTACGCCGTCGGCGGGGTAGGAGCAACACCAGCGCGTCCCGGGACCGACCTCGCGACGGCGAGGTTCGACCTGGAACTCATGGCGAGCGCTGGAGAGCGCGAATCGTGGGCGTTGAGCATCCGGTAGACCCGTAGCCTAGTGGTCCTCATTTGACCCATGGCAGCCGGATCTGGACGTCCGGCTTCGGGAAGTGTGCTTACAGACAATCGCCCCCGTTGCTGGCGCCTGCAAATCCACAGGTGCTCCTACGCGAGTGCGCTGACCATCACGTAGTAGCCATCTGGATCCCGTGCCGCAAACTCTCTCGTCCCCGTGGCGGGGTTCACATGAGGCTCCTGCTCAAGGCGGCCCACTAGTTCGCGGGCTCTCTGAAGTGTCATGTCGAAGTCATCAACACGAAGGAACAAGAGCAGGCCGTTTCCAGGTCCAGCCGTGTCCGGACTCCTCAAGGACGGATGGTCATGCGAGCCCCACTGGTGAAGGCATAACAAGACGGTTCCGTCCACGTCGCAGATTTGTCCCCAATAGGCATGACCCGGAGCCGTGCCGGGCTGCCCGAAGAGTGATTGATACCACTTGAAGCTAGAGGAAACGTCTTTAACGCCGATGATCGTCCACGTACGCTTCATTGAGTCTCCCGTCTAGCGCTGAATACTTTGCGCTTGGGCTCGATCCGCGCGGAGCGAGTTTGCTAAATTGCCTCCCCAGTACACTGCGGCAATAGCCGGAATGACGGCCCCGAGGTTGTACCACCACGGGAAGCGGGACCAGTAGAGGACTAGATGCAGGCTGGCGAGATAGATCCCCACGATCCCTGCCAGAATCCATACCGCTTCGCGACGATTCGCGATTTTTCCCACTGTCCACCCGGCCCCAATCTCAGCGAGCACCCAGAACACAAGGTTGAAACATGCCATCAGCGGCGTGAACGTAAACACGCCCTGCCTCATCCATTGGCGTCCGTGGATAGCGTAGTCGGGCCAGATTTGCGCCAATACTTGCGCAAGGGCGAAGAACCCGACCATCCACACAACGGCACCAAGCACGACACCGAGTACGCTACGCACCATATTGATAGCCTCTCTTACACGCACCGGATCCGAAACACCGAGTACACGAGCATTTGGTACAAATATATTAGTACAATTAAACTATGAAAGCCGAAATTCTAATTCTTGGTGTGCTGCATCGCGGCAATCTCCACCCATACGAAATCAAGCGACGGCTGACAAACGCCATGATCCAGTGCTTCACTGACGTCGATGTCGGCACGCTGTATTACGCCGTTCGCCAATTGAACAAGAACAAATGGATAGCGCCGGTCTCCCAGAAGCAGGTGGTGCGCGGCGGCATCAAAACGGTGTACCGAATTACACCGTCAGGCAAGCGGCGCTTTCAGCAACTGCTGCACGAGCAATTTTCTCTGCCTGGCACGGTGGCTCAAACACTCTACATCGCAATGCTCTTTCTGCATTTGTGTGACCACTCGCGTGTTGCGGTGCTGTTACGTGAAAAGATAGCGCGCCAGAAACGCGCGATCGACGAGTTGGCCAAAATCAAGGATCAGCTGTCACCGATGCTTGGGACAGGCGCGCTTCACCTGCTTAGGCACCTCGAAGCACAACGCAAGCTCGACTTGGGTTGGCTAAAGAGTCTTAGTGCAGACGTTGAGAACGGACGAATACACGACGCACCGGTCCATTCACGTATCCGTGCTTCTGCCTGAGCGAGGGTAGGCCCTGACGCGCAGAAATCCGAAGGGAATGACGGCTTTGTGGAAGGTGGATCATTGTCCCCGATGTCTCTTGATGGCCGACTGCGGAAGTTCCGTGTCGTCGTTGGACTCGGATCGTCGGATGGCGATGAGTTGGGTGATGGCGATCGCGGCCTCTGATTCGCACTTGGTGCGCTGGATCAGGACCAAGTGCGACTCTGCGTGCAAATGCCGAGGCAGTAAGAGGCACCCGGCCGCAGCGACACGAGCCGGCCCGAAGTCGCAGCGGCCATGAAATCACCCAAGCGATCAGAAGCTTGCCGCCGCCGCTGTTGCCGCAGTTTGCCGATCATTGCCTGGGAGTGGAGCGGGTGATGGGAATCGAACCCACGTTAGCAGCTTGGGAAGCTGCAGTTCTACCATTGAACTACACCCGCGATGCAGCGCCGGGATTGTAGAGTTATCGGCCGGTCCAGAGCAACCGCCCTACCCCCCGTCAAGGCGCGCGGTGCATCCGTACGCCTCGATTTCGACCAACAGATCGTCGCGGCAGATATCGGCGTGCAGATAGACGGCGGACTCGATGCCCGTGGACTGCCGCGCGATCTCGGCCCGCACCGCGCTCAGATCGCCCGCATGGCGCACGTACACCTTGAGCCGAACCGCGTCGATCGGCGGTTCATCGGGCGCACGCAGCCTGTTGGCTTCCTCGATGAGGGTGGAGACGTTCATGAGCGCCTCGCGCGCCTGCGCGGTAACATCGCCGGGATGCACCGTGCGATGCCCGACGATGCTTGCCGTACCCGAGACGAACAGGTGCGCGGCGCGCGCGTCGCGCATCAGGCAGGCGCGCGAGAACAGCGGACTGTCCCGCCCGTATTGCGGCGGATAGTGGTAGGCGCTCACCTGGCGCGGGTTCTCGATCATGATCGCGGGCGCCGCGGCGGCGAGGAAAAAGATCGACAACGGCCCTCCGCAAGCCGAGCCCACGGCCGTCGCCGCCGGCGCCGCCGCGTTCGCCCCGCGCCCGGCGCGCGCGAACGCCGCCCGCCGGGCTGAATTGAAGTGCCGATAACGTTCCTCACCATCGACGTGGCGATTGATCTGCGGAAGATAATTCCACACCCGTACCAACTGCCGATGAGCGGTGATCTCCAGCACGTCGAACAGCGCGTGGTACGCCCTCTGGGTCGCCTCGCGCAGAGCCGCCGCCTCACCGTGCGCACCACCTGGGTGCGCATCGCCCTCAGCAATGGCGACCGCACCGAAGGTGAGGCCGGCATGGCTGCGGTAGACCACCGGCCCATGCTGCGCCGTGGCGGCCCGCGGCTGGCCATCGTTTACGAGGCCGACGCGCCACACCTCGCACAGTTCGCCACCGGCGAGAGGCGGCGTCCCGCAAACGGCCGCCGGTACGCGCTGCTCGCCCAAGGGCGGCGCGGCCGCGAGGCCGACGACACCGAGCACCCCGTGCCACCAATCCGCCGGGCGCGTCGCCAGTTCGGCGGGCGTCAGCGCGGTTTGAACGAACTCGGCCGTGCTCATCCCGTCGCAGCGTAATCCGCGGGCGCACGGGAACACGCGGATCGGGCGTCCTCGATGCCCGCAATCGTACAGTCGAGGTCGCGAACCAACCCGTTGTCGATCCCGTAGACCCAACCGTGGACCCGCAGGGTCTGATCGCGATCCCACGCCTCGCGCACGATCGAGGTCTGGCAGACATGCGTGACCTGCTCGATCACGTTCAATTCGCACAGGCGACGTTCCCGGGCGGCGCCGTCGGTGATGACGTCGAGCGCCGCGCGGTGCCTTTCGCGCACGTCCTGCACGTGTCGCAGCCAGTTGTCGGCGAGGCCGATCTTGTCGCCCGCGAGCGCGGCGCGCACGCCGCTGCATCCGTAGTGGCCACAGACGATGATGTCCCGGATCTTGAGCACGTCCACTGCAAACTGCATCACGGTCAGGCAGTTCAAGTCCGTGTGCACGACCACATTGGCGATGTTGCGGTGGACGAACATCTCCCCCGGCGGCAACCCGCAGATCTCCGTGGCCGGCACGCGACTGTCCGAGCAGCCGACCCACAGGTACCGCGGCGACTGCTGGCGTGCGAGGCGCGCGAAGAATTCCGGGTCCTGGCGCGTCGTGGCCTCGGCCCAGGCACGGTTGCTGTCCAGAAGGTGTTGTAATGGCTTCACGGCGCGGATTGTAGCCAAGTATCGCGGCTCGCGCCGCTTCCGCCGCGGCGATATCGATGCGGCCTTCAAGCGTCCGCGGTTTGATCTAGACTTGCCAATGAGGTCCACGCCGGATCACCCCACCCACGTTACGCGAGAGGAAGCCGAGTCCCGATGAGCATACAAAACATCCCCCCCGGAAGCCGCGTGCCTGCGGAATTCAACGTGATCGTCGAGATCCCGATGAACGCCGATCCGATCAAATATGAAGTCGACAAGGCCTCGGGAGCCTTGTTCGTGGACCGTTTCATGATGACCGCGATGCACTATCCAGCCAATTACGGCTACGTTCCACAGACACTCGCCGCCGACGGTGACCCGGTGGACGTGCTCGTGCACACACCGTTTCCACTGCTACCCGGGGTCGTCGTACCCTGCCGGGCCATCGGTTTGCTGCAGATGCAAGACGACGCCGGCGAGGACGCCAAGGTGCTCGCGGTGCCGACCGATGCGATCTGCCCGCTGTTCGTCCATTGGCGCACGATCGAAGACGTACCCGAGATGCGCTTGAAGCAAATCCAGCATTTCTTCTCGCATTACAAGGATCTCGAAGCCGGCAAATGGGTCAAAGTCGTCGGCTGGTCCGGCGTCGAGTCGGCGCATGCGGAAATCCTCGCCGGCATCCACCGCAAGCAGCAGAGCTGAGGCGGCGGCGCGCGACCGATCCGCCGGCGCGGTCGCTCAGAGCAATTGTTCCGGCGCGAAAGGCTTCAACAGCTTCACGATGATGCGTTCCAGGAGCGTCGTGCCGGGGTCGTGATACCAGACCCGCTCGGCCCCGGGTCCCTCGCCGATCCATTCGAGTTTGTCGGAATGGCCGACCAACTTCAGCTTGTAGCAGCCGTACTTGGCGATACTTTCGAACAGTCCGGTGACCTCGGCGGCGATCGCCGGGCTGCGGAATACGATCCCGAGTTCCGTGTTGGTGTGCGCGGACCTCGCGTCCATGTTCAGCGAGCCGATGAACACCGTGCGGTTGTCGATCACGATCGCCTTCGCATGCAGACCGGCGGTCGAATGACCGAACCCACGAAAGCGCGGCCGCGCCTCGCCGATCTTGGGCCGCAGTTCACGCAGATCGACGCCCATTTTGACGAGCGACTCCCGGTAACGTGAATAGGCGATGTCGACGATCGGCGCGTCGGTGGTGGCCAGTGAATTGGTCAGGATATGGATGTGCACGCCTCGCTCGATGAGGCTGCGCATCAACGCCACCCCCTTGTCGCCCGGCACGAAATACGGCGAGATGATCAGCACGTCCTTTTTCGCGGAGCGGATCAAGGCCGCGACGTTGTTGGCGATCGTCTGCTTCTCGGCCAGCGAGGTTCTGCTCGCGATCTTGACCGGCCGGTCTGCGAGCACCTTGGCCGGCACCCAATCGAGGCGCAGATGACCGGCGGCGATCTCGCCCCTCAGAAAGTCGCCGCCCTCGGGACCCGTGCCCGCCGTGTTCAGCCTCGGCTCGAGTATCGGCTTCGGCTTAGGTTCCGGCTTCGGCGTCGCCCGCGCCGGTACCGGCGCATCGACCGAAGAAATCGGATAGGAGTATTTGCTGTTCCAGAAGGCATCGAAGGAGGAGGACAATTGTTCGACGATCGGACCGGCGGTGATGACGTCCAAATCGACGAAGTTGTACCGCGGATCCCGCGTGAAATATTCGTCACCGATGTTGCGGCCACCGGTGATCGCGATGGCGTTGTCGGCGACGAACAGCTTGTTGTGCATGCGGTGGTTGATTCTCGGGATGTCGTACGCCGAGAACAAAAAGCGGCTCCACATCGCGAAACGCCCGCCCGGAAACGGGTTGAAGAGGCGGACCTCGATGTTGGGCAGTTCGCCGAGGCGCATGAATCGCTCGTCTTGCCCCACCGTGTTCAGATCGTCGACCAGTATGCGAACCCGGACCCCGCGCGCGGCGGCCATGCGCACGTGATGCAGAATGATCCTCGAGGATTCATCGTCGGCGATGATGTAATACTGCAGATCGAGGGTGCGCTGCGCGTTGTCCGCCAGGGCGATCAGGCTGTCGAAGGCCTCCTCGCCGGAGGACAACAGCCGTATTCCGGACAGATCACGGCGCTCGTTTCTGGCGCTGCGTGCGACGATGCGGCCGAGACGCGTGCTGAGTGGATCGCGTAAGGCATGCGACGGGAATTTGTCGACGTTCTTCGGAAGTGTCGCGCAGCCGCCGAGGGCGAGACAGCAAAGAAGCATGCCTGACCAGGCATGGCGGCCGGATTTGCACATGCGCCGATCATATCAGGCACACTTCACGATCATGCAACCGCGACGAACAATTCGCAGCTTCGTGCTGCGCGCCGGGCGGGTCACCGCCGCGCAACAACGCGCACTCGAGGATCTCTGGCCGGTTTACGGCATCGAGCCGACTGATCAACTCCTCGATCTGGACACAATCTTCGGGCGCCGCGCGCCTCGATGGCTGGAAATCGGCTTCGGTGCCGGCGAAGTGATCGGCACGCTCGCCGCGGCGAATCCGCACATCGACTACCTCGGCGTCGAGGTGCATCGCGCGGGCGTGGGTCGGTTGTTGCTGCACGCCGAACGCGCGCGCCTCACGAACCTGCGTGTGATCTGCCGCGACGTCGTCGAGGTGCTGGCACACAATCTCACCGATCGCTCGCTCGACGAGATGCTGGTGTTCTTTCCCGACCCCTGGCACAAAAAGCGCCACCTGAAGCGCCGGCTCGTCGACGCCTCGTTCATCGCGACCGCCGCCGACAAGCTGCGGGTGGGTGGCGAGCTGCGGCTCGCGACGGACTGGCAACCTTATGCCGAGCAGATGCTCGCCCTCGGCAACGCTGAGCCGCGCCTCGAGTCGGGGAACCCGGATGGCGGCTTCGTGGAACGCCCCGGATTTCGCCCGCCGACCCGCTTCGAGCGCCGCGGCGAACGCCTCGGCCATGGCGTCTGGGACCTGGCCTACACCCGGCGCGAAGCCTGATTGGATCGACGCGGCGCGCCACGAACGGCTATTGCACCGGTACGACAATCAGAGTTGAATGGGACAAACCGAAGGAGAATGCGAGGAGCGGGACAATGAGCCTAGCCAAGCCGGTCGTGGAACAATGGTATCGGGACGCCACGGGTGCGATGTTCGAAGTCGTGGCGATCGATGAAGACGATCAGACCATCGAGATTCAGTACTTCGACGGCTCGGTCGCCGAAATGGACTACGAAGCCTGGAGTGAGCAGATGCTGGAAGGCTCGCTCCAGAACGGCGAAGCGCCGGAGGATTGGTCCGGTTCGGTCGATATCGGCACCGAGGACCTCGATCGAGAATTCGAGGACTTCGCCCAACCCGCGGCTTGGTCAGGAACCGTCGAAAGCGCACTACGACGCTGATCGCGGTATCGCGCGGTTGCCGCAACGCGATAACCGCGCCCTCATGGTTTGGCGAAGGTCGCGCGTTCGCGCGCTTCCAAGTGCCGGATTCGCGGCCTCATCCACACGAGGAGGGCGACGCCGGGGATTGCCGATAGGAACGCGGCGACGAAGAAGTGCGCCCAGCCGACCGAATGGACCACCGCACCGGCGATCGACGCGATCAGCACGCGCGGCACCGCGGCAAGCGCCGACAGTAGCGCATACTGGGTCGCACTATAATTAGGTGTGCACTGCGCCATCAGGAAGGCGATGAACGCGGCGAGCCCCATGCCGCCGGCCAGATTGTCGACACTCGTCGCAACGACCATCAACGCCAGATGCTTGCCGGCCAGATCGAGCCACAAGAACATCAGAATCGTCGCCGCCTGCAGCACGCCAAACGTGAGCAACGAGCGAAACATGCCCCAGCGCATGTACAGCCAGCCGCCGAGCGCCGTGCCGATCATCGTCGAGATGGTCATGTTGACCTTGCCGGCGATGCTGAGCTCGGCGAGGGAAAACCCCATCCCCTTGATCATGAAAGCGCTGTACAGGCTGAGCGCGAATGCGTCGCCGAACTTGTACAACAACACCAGCAGCAAAAGGCCCCAAGCCCCCGGCTGACGAAGGAAATCCTTGGCCGGCTCGATCACCGCCTCGAGCAGCGTCGGCGGCGGGCGGCCCGGATGTTCCGGCTCGGGCGACCAGAGCGTGACGAACGTCGTCATCGCCATCAAGACGGCGACAATGCCGTAGGCGGCGCGCCACCCGGTGCTCGCGGCAATCAGCACGATCACCGCGCCGGCGAACATCGCCGCGGTCCGATAGCCGAACGCACTCGCCGCGGCGGCGAGTGCGCGCTGTTCGGCGGGGATGAGATCGACCCGATAGGCGTCGATCACGATGTCCTGCGAGGCCGATAAAGAGGCCACGATCAGCGCGAGGAGACCAAGTACGAACGGTGCCTTTTGCGGCGAGCTCAGGCCCATCACGCCGATCGCCACGGCCAGGCACAGCTGGTAGACGAGGATCCAGCCACGGCGTCTGCCGAGCAGCGGCGGAAGATACCGGTCGAGCAGCGGCGCCCAGAGAAACTTCAGCACATACGGCAATCCGACCAGCGAGAACAGGCCGATCGTGCGAATGTCGAGCTTCGAGTCCGCGAGCCAGGCCTGCAAGGTCGCGCCGGTTAGATTGAACGGCAGCCCCGAGGAGAAGCCGAGCAACACCGTCGCCAACATGCGCCGGTCGCGCAGCGCCCGCAACAGGCTCGCCTTGCCCGCGGGTTTCACGCGCTAGAACTCGAGATCGTAGTCGAGAATGAGTGGCGCATGATCGGAGAACCGCCGCTCCTTGTATATCTCTGCGCGGCGGATGCCGTCGCGCAGCGCGGCGCTCGCGACGTGATAATCGATGCGCCAGCCGACGTTCTTCGCGTAAGCCTGACCTCGGTTGGACCACCAGGTGTACTGCTCGGCTTCCTGGTTGACGACCCGGAAGGCGTCAACGTAGCCTCCCCCGTCGAATACAGCGTCGAGCCAACGCCTCTCCTCGGGAAGAAATCCCGAGTTCTTCTGGTTCGACTTCCAATTCTTCAGGTCGATCGGCTTGTGGGCGATGTTCCAGTCGCCGCAGAGAATGGTCGGCTTGCGCCGCCGCTGCAGTTCGCGCAGGTGCGGCATGAAGGCATCCAGGAACCGGAATTTGGAGGCCTGGCGCTCCGGGCCCGAAGATCCGGACGGCAGATACAGCGAGACCACACTCACCTGTGCGAATTGCGCCTCGAGGTAGCGCCCCTCGTCGTCGAATTCCGCGACGCCGAAACCGCGCTCGACACGCGTCGGCTCGCGCTTCGCGTAGATCGCGGTGCCGGCATACCCCTTGGCGCGCGCGTCGAAGTAGTAGCAATGGTAGCCGCGCGGCCGGAAGATCGGATCGGTGAGTTGCGCGACCTGCGCGCGGGTCTCCTGAAGACAGACGACATCGGCCTTCAGGACCTCGAGCCAGTCGAAAAACCCCTTGTTCGCGGCGGAGCGGATACCATTCGCATTCAGCGTGACGATGCGCATCGGCCGGAATCATACCAGCCGCTGTCGGAGCACGCGCCAAGGCTTGCGAAGCGTCGCTTCCCTTGCGAGACTCCCGGACCTATGCCACAGCCTTACCAGAGCGAATTCATCGAGTTGTGCATGAAGCTCGGCGTGCTCAAATTCGGCTCCTTCAAGCTCAAATCCGGGCGCGAAAGTCCGTATTTCTTCAATGCCGGCCTGTTCAGCACCGGTGCGGCGATAGCGGCGGTCGGGCAGGCATATGCGGCCGCGATCATGGCATCGGACGTCGCATTCGATGTGCTCTTCGGTCCCGCCTACAAGGGGATCCCGCTGGTCACGGTGACGGCGGCGGCGCTCGCGAGCACTCATGGGGTGAATGCGCCCTTCGCCTACAACCGCAAGGAAGCCAAGGACCACGGCGAAGGCGGCCACATCGTCGGCGGACCCCTCGCCGGGCGCGTGCTGATCATTGACGATGTGATCACGGCCGGCACGGCGATCCGGGAGTCGGTTCAGATGATCCGCGCCGCGGGCGGCCACCCGGCCGGCGTCGTTCTCGCCCTGGACCGCCAGGAGCGCGGTGCCGAGAGCCGGCTGTCGGCGGTTCAGGAAGTCGGCGAACAATTCGCCATGCCGGTGATCCCGATCCTCACGCTCGCAGACCTGATGGAGCACATCGCAACCCGCGGCGGCGTCGAATACGCCGACATGCTCGCCTACCGGAACCGCCACGGGATCGGCGGTTGAGGCCCGGATGATGGCACCCGCGACTCATTGGCCTCACAATCGATGTGTCCCGAGGGAGGTGTGAGCGTGAGCAATCGAGCCAGAACCCGCGCGGCCTGTGTGGCGGCCGCCATCGGCTGCCTGGCGGCAAGGAGCGGACACGTCGCCGAGCCGAACGTCTACCGCTGGGTCGATGGCCGCGGCATCGTGCACTACGGCGACCAGATCCCGCCGAAATATTCGACGCGCGAGCGCGAGGTCGTCAACCCCGAAGGCATCGTGGTGCAACGCCTGTCGGCGCAGAAGACGCCGGCCGAGATCGCGGCGGAACAGCAGAAGGAACTCGCCGCGAAGGCGCGACGCGAGCGCGACCGGAATTTGTTGAACACCTATGTCTCCGTCGAGGATATCAAGCGCCTGCGCGATCGGCGCCTCACGCTGCTCGAGGACCAGGTCAAGGTCACCGCTCAGTTCCTCGACATCCTCGATGCCAAGCTCGCAAAGTTGCTCGCCGCCAGCGGGCGCTACCGGCCATACGCCGCTGACCCGAAGGCCCCGCCGATGCCGGACCAGCTGGCAGACGATATCGTCCGGGTGAGGAACGACATCCATACGCAGCGGCAGAACTTGGCCGAGAAACAGGGCGAGGCAACCGCCATGCGCGCCGAATTCGACAGCGATATCGCGCGTTTCAAGAAACTGAAGGGCATCCATTGATCCCGCAAACACGCATTCTGCTCGGCGTGACTGGCGGCATCGCCGCCTACAAGAGTCCGGACCTCGTTCGGCGCCTGATCGAGAGGGGCGGGGAAGTGCAGGTCGTGCTGACCGCCGGCGCCCGCCGCTTCGTCACGCCGCTCACCTTCCAATCCGTGTCGGGACGACCGGCGCGCTACGACCTGTGGGATGAGTCGGCCGAGGCGGCGATGGGGCATATCGAACTCGCCCGCTGGTCGCAGCTCGTCCTAGTCGCACCGGCGAGCGCGGACTTTCTCGCCCGGCTTGCCGGCGGGCATGCGGATGACCTGCTCTCAACGCTCTGCCTGGCGACACAGGCGCCGGTCTGCGTCGCGCCGGCGATGAACCGGGTCATGTGGGAGAACAAGGCGACCCAGGCCAACGTCGCGACCTTGATCGCCCGAGGCATCCGTGTGCTCGGACCAGCGAGCGGCTCGCAGGCATGCGGCGAGGTCGGACCCGGACGCATGTGGGAACCGGCCAAGCTCGCCGAGAGCGTGCTCGAACCGCCGCCGAACGCCGGTTTGCTCGCGGGCCTGAACGTGCTGATCACGGCCGGCCCGACCCGCGAGCGCATCGACCCGGTCCGGTACCTGACGAATCGCAGTTCCGGAAAGATGGGATTCGCGGTCGCCACCGCGGCCCGGGAGGCCGGCGCGCATGTGACGCTGGTGGCCGGCCCGGTCAATCTGCCGACACCGGCGGGCATCACCCGCCTCGACGTCGAGAGCGCGCGCGAAATGCATGCCGCGGTCCACCGGCATGTTGCCGAGGCCGATGTGTTCATCGCCGCCGCCGCGGTCGCCGACTTCCAGCCGGCCGAGATCGCCAAACAGAAAATCAAGAAGCGCGGTGTCGCCGTCAAACTCGATCTGGAGCCGGCGCCGGACATCGTCCAATCCGTCGCCGACATGGCCAGACGGCCCTTCGTGGTCGGTTTCGCCGCGGAGACGAACGACCTGGAAGAAAACGCGCGCAGCAAGATGAAGCGCAAGAAGCTCGACATGATCGCGGCGAACCAGGTCGGCGACGGCCTCGCATTCGATTGCGAAGACAACGCCTTGACCGTGATCTGGCCGGGCGGCCGGTCCGAGATCGCGCGCGCACCGAAGATCGAGGTGGCGCGCGAACTGGTGGCATTGATCGCGAAGCGCCTCCCCCCGCCGCAGGGCGCGGCGCGGCGCGGCGCGCGCGTGCGCCGGACTCAGACCGCGGCGCCGCTCGGCAGGAACCGCAACCGACGCAACCGCCGTTGAACCGATGAACGGACGGGTCAAACTCAAGATCCTCGACAAACGCATCGGCGGCGAATTCCCGCTGCCGCAACCGGCGACCGCCGGGTCGGCGGGCGTGGATCTTCGCGCCTGCATCGACTCCCCGCTCGTGCTCGCCCCCGGATCGGCGGAATTGATCGCAACCGGCATCGCGATTCACATCGCCGATCCGGGTTATGCCGCGATGCTGCTGCCGCGCTCCGGCCTGGGCCACAAGCACGGCATCGTGCTCGGCAATCTCGTCGGCCTGATCGACTCCGATTACCAGGGCCCCTTGATGGTGTCCTGCTGGAACCGCGGAGAACTTGCCTTCACGATTGCTCCGGGTGAGCGGATCGCACAGCTGATTCTGGTGCCGGTCATACGGGCGCAATTCGAGATCGTCGATGATTTTGCGGCGAGCGCGCGTGGCGACGGCGGATTCGGCAGCTCCGGGCGCCTCTGAACATCGTCTAACTGGCGCATTACCCGCGATTTGCGCCTTTTCCGATCGGGCGCGGGGCCCCATCCTGAGGGCATGGCAATCTGCGATTGGCCCATCGACGAACGCCCGCGCGAAAAGCTCCTGCGGCACGGCGCCGAGTCGCTGTCGGATGCGGAATTGCTCGCGATCCTGTTGCACACCGGGATTCGCGGCCGTTCGGCGCTGCAGCTCGCGCGCGAACTGCTGAGCGGCTTCAGTTCGCTGCGCAAATTGATCGCCGCGGATCGCGCGCGCTTCTGCGCGCAACCGGGTCTGGGACCGGCACGCTACGCGCAGCTACAAGCGGCGGTCGAGATCTCCCGCCGCCAGCTTGGCGAGACGCTGCGCACGGGACCGGTCTTGTCGAGCCCGCGGGCGACCCGTGATTTTCTGACCGCGCGCCTGCGCGACCTCGAGTACGAAGTCTTCTGCTGCCTGTATCTGGACAACCGCCATCGTCTGATCCATTTCGAGCCCCTGTTCCGTGGCACCATCGACGGCGCG
>VFSW01009708.1_pt1 | contig 13717 bp, 22 predicted proteins | sample 5358111 | NCBI WGS metagenome assembly VFSW01 (sample SAMN11554181, study PRJNA540505) | mine drainage metagenome | isolation source: sediment from site ElyBrook_90M | place: USA: Ely Copper Mine, Vershire, VT | collected 2017 | reverse complement strand
CGGCAGCGAACTCGGCAGGCGTCATGGCAGATCTCCTTGTGGAAAGACGCCCCGATGATCCGGGGCGTCGTATCATGCTGCAATATCGAACTCAGGGAATACGTGTCCATCGAAGCCATAGCCGCCGAGAGTTTCGATCTTCCAGCGCTTCTTGCTCACGTCCACGAGGAACACTCCGGCATCGCCATGCGAACACTCTTTGGTCAGCCGAGAGTCTTTGTTCCAGACCCCTACTGAAAGGTTGCCGGGCGTCAGGGTGCGTAGTTGTAGAGAAAGTGCGCGTAGTCGGCCAGCCTTTCGAGGTTGATGTGATCGGCTCTTCCAGCGGCCTCCATCAGGTCGTTGGAAAGGACCGCCATCAGGAAGGAGCCAACCTCGGCGCCCTTCTCGATGTACCGCCGCATCCCTTCGCGCATGTGCTCCGGGAGCAGTTCGTAGTTGATGGTGCTCATTGCCGTTCTCCTGTTGGTGTTCTGCAGATCGGCCCCTTGCGGAGCCGATCCACGCAGCATCATCAGGCTGCCAGAGCCAGCGCGGCCGTCATGGCCTTGTCCTTGAGCGACGCTCCAGCGCCGTACCACGCTGAGGTCAGCCGGTTGTCCGAGCTGCGCGCACGACGCTGGAAGTCCACGTCATGCGTGACGGCATTGACCAAGCCCCACGCGGTGCCGCGGGCAGACGCCAAGCCAGCGCCCGGCGCGAACGTCAACTGCTCCACCAGCCGGCGGACGGTCTTCTCGACGCTCGTGTTCTGACGCGGCGTCAAGGTCTGGCCGCGCATCACGTCGTGGTAGACGGACATGAAATACTCGACCGACTGGGTGGGTGTGACGGGCGTGTTGGCCAGCTTGCGGGCGTTCTCGACGAACTGGTCCCACGAGTCCTGCGGCACCAGCGCCTGCTTGGCTTCGCTCGCATCGAACACCGAGGAATGCCGCAGCGAGAACTCGGCTTTGCCGCCGACCGCTGCCTGCAGCGTGTTGTTGCAGACCACGCGAACCGAAGTCCAGCGGCCCGTGGTGGCCATCGAGCCGTCGAAGCTGGTGCTCAGCAGCACGAACTGATTGACACGATCCGCGCCCGGCAGCACCAGCGACTTGTCGGTGCGAGCCAGACCCCAGATCACCTTGCCATCCCGCAGGCAGCCCGCGGTTTCCATCTTGAAGTCGTGGTGATTGCAGAGGTCGCGGTAGAAGTCGATGATCTGCTGCGGCTGGACGGGCTGGTAACGATCACTGACGACGGACAGCGCCGCGCCCGTGTCGTTGCGGTAGAGCACGTTCATGCCTTCGGCCTGCATCGGGCCTTTGGCGGTGATGTACTCGACCGGAACTTTCTCGGCGGTCCACTCCATCCCTGCCTGCCGGCGCCACTCGGTCAGGTCGGCTGTCTCGGGCATCTCCTGTCCGAGACCGTGCCACGGGGTTTCGCCGGCGTAGGCCATGTTGGCCCGGCGATTGCTCATGTCGATCAATGCGGCCATGGTGTTTCTCCTGTTGGATTGGTGGTGTTGCAATCGGGATCATAGGACCAGTCCGCAGACGTGTCAACAACCGTTCGTCGGAAAGATGGCGTCGAACCCGCTCTGGTGCTAGATTCGCAGGCGTCCCGCCGTTCAGCTTCACAGGAGATCGTCATGAGCAAGCTCACCGCGGCCGACAGGCGCAATATCCCGGCGGCCAAGTTCGCCGGCCCGAAGATCGACGGGAAGCCGTCGTTCCCCCTGACCGACAAGAAGCACGACCGCGCCGCGATCTCGGGCGCCACGCGCTCCGAGCACGCGGGCAACATCTCGCCCTCCAAAGAGGCCGAGATCAAGGCCGAAGCCCGTCGCAAACTGGGCAAGACCGGGAGCACGTTCAGCGCGGCGCGCGACAAGCAGCGCGGCGGCTGATTTCCGTCGAAGTGCATGCACCCCACCCTCGAAACGAGGTCCACTTGAGGTCCACTTGAGGTCAACATGGACAATGGTCCCGGCGTGAGTGAAGAAAGTGTTAACCGCGTGATCGAGCGCATCAAAGCGATCCTCGGCCCCGAAGTGGTGCTTCGGTGCCATCGCGATGCCGAGGGTCGAGTCTGGCCGCCGACTTCGGCCACCCTGATGCTGCAGTTCTCGATCGAAGATCTGGAGTTCAATCTGGGGCTGAACGTCACGATCCTCGACGCCGATGGCGAGAAGCTGAGCCCCCACGCTTACCGTGAACTGGTCAATGACCGCAGCATCGACATCACCAACATGACAACCGCCGCCAATGAACAAGTCCCCCCTGATCCCGACGCTCCTGTCGTACAGCATTCGGATAGCACTGGACCCGATCCTGCCGGCGGATGAGTTGGCAGTCTTCGGTCATTACGCCAGCCTGCACGCGATGTGGCTGCTGCTGGCCCACCGTTCTTCACCGGCTGCCTTCGCGGCCGCACAAGGAAACGCACCATGAAAGGCATCACTTTCGGCGAGCTGCGGGCCTATGTTGCTGAGCATGCCGCCATGGCCGACACCGAGATCGTCTCGATCGGCGTGCGCATCGGCCACGACATCCATCACACCGAGACGGAAATCCTCGACGGCACGATCATCGCCACAGCTCGGCAGGAAGGCCATCGGTTGATCGGATTCTTCCGCAATGGCGTCCAGCATCTGTTCGCCGACGTGAGTCTGTTCGACCACAAGGCCAAGCCCGCTGCTCCAGCGGTGCAGAGCGCGAGCACGCCGGTGATCACGCCGCAGACCATCGCTGCCGAGATCGAGGCCGCGCGAGCCGAGCGCTCAGTTCCACCCCCCTACGAAGGCGAGATCCATCACGGCTACGCCGCTGACGAAGGGCTCGAACCGATCGTGGCGCAGCAGCCCGCGGAGCCAGTAACGGCGCCGGTCCAGCCATGAGCGAGAATGTTCGCCTCGTCGATTTCGGCTACCCGCAAACGCGAGCGACGGGCCACAAAGAGTTGGCCGAAGAACTGCGCAAACTGGCCGACCGAATCGCGGCGGACGAGAGCAGTGAAATCGCCACGATCCTGTTGTTCGGCATGGATCCTGATGGTGGCGTCCTGATCACGAGGCTGTTCACGGGCATCGACTTCACGCGCGCCGATTTCGTGTTCGTGCTTCAAGAACAGATCACCAACGCGGTAACGCCGGACGGCAAGCCAGTATTCAACCGCGACCCGCACGCCGCATGAACGCACAACTCAAACCAGCGGACTGGCGCAGCCACTACGGCACGACGGCACCGGGCACGTTAGATGCTGATCAGGCGCGCGAGTACGCGCAGTGGCTGCTGGGCTTCCAGAGCCGGCCGTGGGACTGGGTGCTGACGTGCTACCCGTGGGGCGTCAAAGGCTCACCGCTGCAGCGCCGGCTGCCCGAGCTGTGGCAGCGCAAGTTCCTCATGCGGCTGCAGACCGAGCTGCAGAAGCCCGGTGTCAGCGTCAACGAGGTCGCCAACCGCGTGCTGCGCTTTGCTGTAGCCGCAGGTAACGGCGTGGGTAAGACCAGCCTTGTAGCTTGGCTGGTGCATTGGTTCATGAGCTGTTTTCCGCATGGTGAGGCAGTGATCACCGCGGGCACTCGGGACCAGCTCGACGGCAAGACGTGGCGCGAACTGTTGAAGTGGCAGAGCCTCGCGGTCAACGGCTGGCAGATGGAGTGGACTGCAACGCGCTACAAGCAAAAGGATGCGCCCGGCACATGGTTCGCGGAGGCTCGCGCGTGGTCGGAATCGAATCCCGACGCCATGGCCGGGACACACGAGAAGTACGTCCTGATGCTGTTCGATGAGGCGAGCGCGATCGCGAACATCATCTGGGAGACGGTCGAAGGCGCGATGACCACGGGCTACGTGTTCTTCTTCGTCTTCGGCAACCCGACGCAGCTCAGCGGCGGCTTCTACAACTGCTTCCACGGACTCGGTGCGAATCGCTGGATTCAGGACCGTGTGGATGCTCGTGAAGTGAGCTTCGCCAACAAGGCCGAGATCGAGAGCTGGATCACGACGTGGGGTGCGGATAGCGACTTCGTGCGCGTCCACGTCCACGGCATGTTCCCGCGTCAGGAGAATGCCAGCTTCATCTCGACCGCGGTCATTGATGCCGCAGCCCAGCGCGTGATCCAGTGGCGCGAGATCCCGCAAGCCATTCCCCGGCTGCTCGGTGTGGACATCGCCCGCCAAGGCACCGATCTCAATACAATCATCCGGCGCCAAGGGCGCAAGATGCTCAAAGAGATCGACCGCTTCCATGAACGCAACCTCATGGCGACCGCCGACTACATCATCCGCATCATCAACGAGTGGCGTCCTGCGCTCGTTTTCGTGGATGGTGTGGGCGTCGGGGCCGGGGTGGTCGATAACCTTTGGCAGCGCGGGTTCCGGGACATCGTTATCGACGTGCAATCCGGTACCACGTCGAAAGACGCGAAAGAATCCGTGCGCTTCCTCAACATGCGATCGGTGATGTGGGCACGCATGCGCGAGTGGCTGAATACCGCGGACATCCCGATGGATCCGCTGCTGATGGAAGAGCTGGCCACGCCGCGCTTCAAGTTCACCCTCAACACCGACAAGCTCGTGATTGAAAGCAAGGACGACATGCGCTCGCGGGGTGTAAAGTCGCCGAACGTCGCGGATGCTCTGGCTCATACGTTCTGGCAGGCGATCCCGATGGCGCCATCCAGTCTCGGATATGCCGAGCCGGAGATCGTCTGATGGTCACGATTTACCTTCTTCTCGTCCTGAGCGCCGTGATCTTCTGGTCGCTCGGATATGCTTCTGGGCACGCGGCAGCGCGGCGCTCGATTCAAGCGGGCGAAGTGCCCGACCCCACTGTGGAGAAATGGCCATGACCAAGCATATTCGCATCGAGAACGCCGACACGTCCGACTGGAAAGTGATCGTACAAGTGTGGGACAAGAACCCTGTCGAAGGGGAGCCCGACACGCTGGCTTTCGAGGAAAAGCTGGACTATCCGACCCACATGAGCAGCTCGCAGGTGTACCTGACCAGCTCGCGATACGTGGTGGTCAAGGAAGCGCCAGCAGCGTAGGTTCACCCGGCCGAATCATCGGCCTTCCCGCAACGCCAACAGGAGTAGAACATGGATCCGCAAACGCTTGGAATCATCATGATCGTGGGCCTGCCGCTCGCAGGCGTCGGCCTTTTCGTGTGGGGTCACAAGCACGGCGTCAAGTCCGTCAACGATGTGCTGACGACGCTGGGCTACAAAGGATCGCCACCGGGCAATCCACCCACCAAGGTGCTTTGATAGTCTCGCCGCACTGCCACGCGTAGTGTTGGCATTCGGGGCCGTCTTCGGACGGCTCCAGCTTTCCAACAGGAGATCCCCATGATTCCGTGGCCGCAGCAACCCATCCTCAACACACCGGCTGAAGTGACCGCATGGGAGCAATCCCATTCCGGCATCAACTACATCGACCAGCATGGTCAGGCGGTGATCCGCACGCTGCCACCGGGGATGTGGACGCCATCCGATCGTGTTGGCATGGAGCACTATGCGATCCAAGTTGGAGCCGGCGCAGGCGCTGCGATCTTTCGCGCCGGCAACCTCTACCGCCATGGCAAGAGCGACTTCGGGTGGATCTGGCAGCTCAACGAGGTAGGGCGTCAGGTGATCGCTGATCTGGCCACGCTGCTGCCGTCCACCGCCAACTGGCAAGACAAGGCATTCGCTGTGAAGCAAGACGCGCTCGCGCAGCCCGTAGGCATGAGCGCGCCCGACCTGCGCATCCTAGGCGATCAGATCCAAGAGCTGATCTTGAACGCAGCCTTCTGCGTTGAGCATGGATCCGACAGCTGGAAGACGCGGTCATGAGCATCAAGAGCTGGTTCACCAGCGTCGGCACACTGGGCGAGAGCGGTCCGTTCGTCGCCTTCAACGCACACTGCTGGTTCGCCGCTTTCGTGGTGCTGGCCGCGAGCCACTGGCTGCCGCTGAGCTGGGTGGTCGGAGCATCCCTGATCCTCGCCGGCGGAAAAGAGTTCGTTCTGGATTTGCAACCGTGGTTCGAGACGGCGCCGCCCCAGACGCTGCTGGACTCGTGGCACGACTTCGTGGGCTATGCCACCGGCTGCGCCATCGGCAGCGTGGCTCACTTCATCGTCTGGTGGGGAACGTCATGCGGTCGTATCTAGTGGGCCACCAGTGGAATGGACACCATGACGCGCTCCTGCGCGACGGCAGGATCATCCATTGCCGGGCGTGCGACCGCGGGCTGATCTGGTTGCGCTGGGTGGACTTGCTGCGTGCCATCGCGCGACAGTTCCACTACCGGCAGCCCGTTCCCTCACTCCCCCACGCATGGAGATCCCTGCGGACCGAGATCCGGTACTACCGATCCCATCCCCACCACACCGCCCAAGCACAGCGTCCAGACCTCAGACAGACGTCCTCGTAACAATCGCCTCGGCAACTATATCCACGTACACTATATCGAGACGCCCCATGAACCTGTCCATGCTCAACCCGCTGTCGTTGCTAACCAACGGCTACGTGATGATCGGCGTCATCGCGGTCGTCGCCGCCGGATCCGGGTACGCCGGGCTGCACTACGGCAACCTGCGGTGTGATGCCGGCAAGTTCCAAGCCGCCAATGCCGAGCTGGCTGGCGTGAACCGCGGTCTGGTGGCGCAGCATGCCCAGTTGAACCGCGAATATCAGGCGCTGGCCGCCAAGCTGGCCGCCCAACAGGCGCAGACTGCCACCTACCAAGCCCAACGCTCGGCTGCCGCTGCCCGAGCTGACTCCCTGCAACAGGAGATCAACCGTGAACAGTTCTCGAAGACTGGTACCGCTGTGTGCTCTGCTGACCTCGATCGCCCTGACTTCAGCCGGCTGTACGACGCAGCCAGTGCGGGCGGTCTGCCTGCAGCCGCTGCCACCGCCGCCAGAGCCAGCCCCAAGGGCTGAATGCACCAAGGCCGGGTATGCGCTGTACCCGAAGGCGCTGACCTCACTGCCACCTTGGTTCGGCTCGGTGCCATGGGGCGATCAGCAGCGCGCACTCCTGTCGCTCAAGGCCAAGGATGGGCTGACGTACCACAACCTGCTCGATCAGGCACAGGGGTGCGCGAAGTGAAGGCGCGGGCGCTGACTCTGGGCGATCTGCGGCAGATGGTATTCACGCACGCGCGGCTGCCGGATGAGAAGACGATCCTGCTGCGCAGCGAGCTTCCCGACATGCATGTGTTTCTGGTGGTCGATGCCGGAACGACGCCGGTGGGCTGCCATCCATCGGCAGTGTATCTGGCGCTGCGTCCGATCACGCTGGAACACTGGTGCAAGATGGCAGAGGAGAAAGCGCCATGATCGTACGCACGCCAACCCTTGCTGACCTGCGTCGCTTTGTGGAGGTACACGCCGGGCGTGATGGCGCGACGCCGGTGATGCTTGTGCATTCGACGGAGGCGCAATCGTACGGGGTCTGCGCATACGGCCTCGCTGAAACAAAGGAGCCGTGGCCGTACCCCTCACTGATCCTGCACGAGATGGCGAGCCCGTTCCCGATCGAGGAGAGCGTGCCGGATGCCGACTGGATCGCCAAGTTGCCAGTCAACGGCTTCAAGACCCGGCTGCCATGAGCGCCAGCGTCCGCATCCACAACGACGGACCGGATGCGCTGATCATTCGAGCCGGCAAGTTCGAGCGCCAAGTGGCGTGCGGACACGAGATGCGGATGGTAGTATCCAGCCCACTGAGCTTTCAGCCAGTACGGCCACTGACTCCCGAAGAGGCCGCGTTGCATGGGGTGCCGATGCCGCAACAGGCACAGCGGCCTGACCCCTACGCGGAGGAACAGTGATGGCCTACAACCCGAATGACGTGTTCCCGGCTGCGCTGCCTCAGAAGCAGACCGACCTCGCGACCATCGTCAACGCGGTTGATCCCAGCGTGGATGTGCCTGTCACGTACTTCTTCGGCTCGTCCGCGCCCACTTCGATCAACATCAGCCCCGTCGATGGCTCCGGCCAGTCGATTCAGCGCATGGTGCTCAGCAAGGCATTCGCCGGCCGAGTCGGCGATGGTCGTGGCGTGGAAGGCGCGCAAGGTCGCATGTTCGTCGAGTTCGACCCGTATTCATGGGATCCAGTCTGATCAGCAAGGAGTCGTGTCATGCCGCAACTCATCTGGCGCCGCGGGACCACGCAAGATCGCATGAACGCGGCACTGCAGCCGGGCGAATTGTTCTTCGACGACACCGAGCAGCAAGCCTACATCGGCGATGGCGTGACACCCGGCGGCATCAAGCCGGAGGGTGACTACATCTCTGCGGCGACACTGGCGGCAGCGGGTGGTTCGGCGCTTGTCGGTTACGTGCAAGCCGGAGCTGGTGCCGTTGCGCGCACCGCGCAGGCAAAGGCGCGTGATTCTATCAGCGTCAAGGATTTTGGTGCTGCAGGCGATGGAGTGACTGATGATACAGCGGCGATTCAAGCGGCAATCAACTATGCGCTGACAGTAGCCGCCACAATATACGTGCCAACAGGCTACTATAAGATAACTGGCACGCTCAATATAGGCTTGCCAGAGTTCACGAACTTCGGGTTTATTACAAGCCGTACGGATGTCATTTCTGGTGCAACCTATACGGCAAATCAAATCCCCGGCAATATTACGTCAAATAACACACTGCCGGCGATCAACATTGTATTCGACAATGGCGCTTATCTAGTTGCGTTTTGGACGCCGGCGACATTGGCGCCCGTGCTGTCGTACAATATGTCACGCCAAGCCCCTCGTGGTTCATTGATTCACCCGCGTATCATCAGCCAAGCCATGATGTCTGGTGGTGTCTATGTGTCGAATAATGTTGCTATTCCACAGGTCAACAACCTTATCGGTATTTATGCGGGGGCCTCGTGCGCCGTGATCGAGGATGCTGTGGTAGCTGGTTGTGGTTACGGCATAGTGACTGCCAACGCTTACTGGCAGAAGATTCAGGCAGCGTATTTTGCGTGGGCTGGATATGACTGCCTGAACGTAGCAACCGGAAATGCTTGTGATATAAACGACATTGTGATGTGGAATTCAGGGCGCGGAATTGTGTTCGACGGGGACGTGGCATCAGTAAAGTCATTCCACTGCGAAGAGGTTGCGCAAGAATTGACCGTCTTTGCGGCAGATGCTAGTGAGTTCGGGCCAGCGTATCTGGAAGACGTTAGTGCGACATCAGGAGCTGGAACATTCGCGGTCACGTTGGGCACGACGGCAAACACATTGAAGATCACTGCATGTATGTTCAATGGAGTTCGAGTTAGCAGTGCGCGCCCATCAAAACAGGCATGGCGTATTTATGGCGCAAACGGATTATCTCTGAATGGCTGCAGAGAGTACTCATATGGAGTAGTGTTGGACACGTCATCAGGGGGTACCATTAACGGCGGAGATTTTACTTTTACTTCTAATCCCGCGTTTTTTACCTTATTAAACAATGGAATCCAGTTCGCAAGGTTTCTGCCACCCGGCTCATCATACAATGGGTATGGACCATACTCATTTCTGATAAGCGGGATTGCGCCGGGATCAATCGCTGCAGGTGGCGCATATAGCTATACATTCACGCTCCCCGCATCAATGAACGGTTGCATTGCGGCTGTAGGACATATTACCTACACATCTGGTGGCAGTAATCAATTGTCCGTTACTACTCGAATACTATTTGCAACCCCGAACACAATGGTCATAACGTGGGCCAATCAATCGGCATCTGCCATTGATCCGGGTACAATGGACTTCGCACTCCTTGTCACGGCCATGTTCTCATGAACGCCGACGAGCGCACAGCCATCGACAGCGTGCTCAACTACGCACGCAAGCAGGGCATCGGCAATTCGCTGCGCGGTGGGCCTGTCCGTGATGCGAATGCCGAGCCCGAGGGCGTCATCGACAACCCGAACGATCTGGTCGGCCTCAGCGCATCGACCGATATTCTCGTGCGCGACATGGCGGCGATTCTCACGTCGAGGTTTCCCGGTTTCCGCTGGGCCATCCAGCCCAACGAGTTCGGCAAGGTGTTCAACATCTTCTGCCTCGATTTTCATGCGATCTGGGGTTATCGAATCCGCTACGACGACGTGCAGGACGATCCGAAGCGGCGCGAGGCGGTGAAAGCCGCGCGGACGATCCTGCAGCGATTCCGCTATCCCGGCAGCCGGTACGATGCGGCGCTGATGGCGGCGATCAAGCGTAACGCCAAGGGTGAAGCGATCCCGGATCTGAGCGGCATGAAGCCCACGCGCTTCACGCGCAAGGCCGAAATCGAGTACAAGCTGGCCACGGGCAAAGCCCGCATCATCGGCACCAAAGATGGCCGGAAGGTCGTGGAGGTCCAGTCATGAGCTTCTTTCAGCCCAGCTCCGAATCCAAGCTCGCGGGTGCCAACACGGTCAAGCTGGAGCCGCCGGGCAAGCCATCGGCCACGCTCTACCTGAATCACGCGCTCAATGGCCGGCCGCAGGCGCCGATGATCACCGACCACATCCCGGTCGAAGCCGCGGACATGAAGGATGCGTCGATGCTGGCCGCGGCACGCCAGTGCTTCGAGTCATCCGAGGATTATTTCAACGCCAGCCATCGCACCCGGATCATGGATGCGATGGCGCGTTTCCGCAGCCAGCATCCCAAGGGCTCGAAGTACTGGTCGGATGCGTACGCCCGTCGCAGCAAGACGTTCCGGCCGAAGACGCGATCGACGGTGCGCAAGCGCGAGGCGGCAGCCATCATCGCGCTGTTCTCGACTGCCGACGTGGTGAACCTGACGGCGACCGACGGTGGAAGCTCCAAGGCGGCGCAGGACGCGCGGTTGCAGGAAGAACTGCTGAATTACAGGCTTCGTGAAGACGCGCGCTGGTATCAGGTGTGCGCCGGCATGATGCAGGATGCCGATCGTCAGGGCATCGTCGCGGCCTGCACCGAATGGGAATACCGCGAGGCCACGCAATACTTCGACGAGCAGCAGCCCAACGGCAAGCGGCTCAAGCACGCGGTCAAGGTTCCGGTCGTCGATCGCCCGCACATCCGCCTGATCCCGATCGAGAACCTGCGCTTCAGCCCGGCAGCCGACTGGCTGGATGTAGTGGGCACGACGCCGTTCCTGATCGAGCTGCGCCCGATGTTCGTGTGCGAGATCCGCGCGCATGCCAAGAACTCGCGCGCTCGCCTCAAGTACCGCGACCTCGACGACAGCACGCTGCTCACGGGCGCGGGTGCTGACGCATGGGATCCGATCCGCATTGCCCGCGATGGCAACAAACTCGATCGCTACGATCGCCAAGGCACGATCACCGATTACACGATCGTCTGGGTGCATCGCAACATCATGCGCATCGACGGCGAGGACTACGTGTTCGACACGGTGGGCACGACCGCGATGCTGTCGAACGTGGTGCCGCTCAGCGAAGTGGATCCGCGCGGCTACCGCCCGTACGTGATCGGCTCGGCGATGATCGAGTCGCACAACCCGTTCCCGGATGGCGCCGTGACCATCGGCGGCCCGCTGCAGGACGAGATCAACACCAACGCCAACCTGCGCACCGACATGAATCAGATGGCCACCAGTGGCCGCATGTTCGTGTCGCGCACGTCCGGCGTCGATCTGAACGCACTGGCACGATTCTCGCCCGGCAGCGCCGTCATGATGGACAGCGTGGAGAGCGTGAAGTGGGATCGGCCGCCGCCGCCGCCGCCGACGAACTTCGAGGAAAACAACCTGCTCAACACCGAGTTCGATGACCTGCTGGGCAACTTCAGCCAAGGCTCGGTCGCGGCGAACAAGCAGCTCAACGAAACCGTTGGTGGCATGGGCATGCTGGCCGATGTCGGCTCGCAGATGACCGAGTACGACCTGCAGACGCTGGCCAACACGTTTATCCAGCCGGTGCTGCGGCAGGTGCTCGATCTGGTGAAGCTGTACGAAACCGATCGCGAGCTGGCTGCGACCATCGGCGCGAAGTTCGCGGTGAGCGAGCGCCAATACTGGGAAGCACTGACCACACCAACCCGGCTGATTGTGAGCGTCGGCTTCGGCGCGACCAACCCGATGAAGCGGCTGGAGCGCCTGTCCATCGGCCTCAAGACGATGGGCGAGTTCTTCCCGTACCTGATGATGATGGCCGATCAGTCGGAGATCACCAACGAGATCTTTGGCGCGATCGGCTACCCGGATGCCACGCGGTTCTTCCCGTTCCTCGACCAGAAGACCATGCAGGATCCGAAGTACAAGACGCTGATCATGCAGCTGGAGCAGATGCGCATGCTGAGCTTCCCGCACGTCGCGCAGGCTCAGGGTCGTGCGCAGCAAGGTCAGGCGCAGGCGCAGGGTCGCATCCAAGCCGCGCAGATCACCGCGCAGGCGGCGATCCAGAAGCAGCAGATGCTCAACGAGTCGAACGAGAAGATCACGGCCATGCAGCTGCAGCTGGCCAAGGTCGAGCTGCAGCTGTCGCAGGAGAACACCGATATTGCCCGCGGCGCATTGCTGCTCAAGCGCGAGCAGCTGTCGAATCAGATCGCGATGCAGCAGGAGCAGTTGATCCTCGAAGCGCAGGGCACGCCGCTGGCGAACCCGCACGCGGTCGAAGGTCCGCTGACGCCCGGCCAGACGGCCGAGGTCCACAATCTGCGCACGCCGCCATCGGGCGCGAACCCGGTGCCGAGCGTGCCGCAGATGTTCCAGAACGCCAGCCAGATCCCGGATGGGATGACCGGCGGCGAGTTGGCAAAACGAATGGGGGCATAGTCGATGGAAGACTGGATCAGGGGTTCCGGCGATCCACAAGCACGACTTCGCAAGCGCATCGAGGACGACACCGGCTACTCGGACACCGAGCTATACGACTCGATGTACATCGGCGTCAGCGCGCTCCAGATCATGCGAGGGGTGGCCAAGACGCGCGAGATCAGCGCCGTCATGGCGAAGATGATCGCCGAGATCGAGATGGACATTCGCGATAGCACCACGCAATTGCTGGGGCACACCGATCCCGGATCACCCGAAGCCCGGCAGCTGCACTTCAAGGCGCGTGTCGCCGCAGGCATCCTCGGCATGCTCAATCGCTACATCGTTGACGGCCAGAAAGCCGAAGGCGTTATCAACCGCACGGACCCGGAGAACTGAGATGCGAACGCTCGTCATTGGTGCGCACGCGGAGCTTGCCGCGCAAGACACTCTTGGCGTCAAGTGGGAACTTGATCCCGCGAGCGCGTGGCTGGTGAACTGCAGCGCGCTAATTAAGTCCGACCTGATGCAAGAGCTTGATGCCACGATCCCGCGCAGCGACCGGAGTCACTATTCGCTGCCACGAAAGCAGTGGGTCGCTGCAGTAAAGACGGTCTACTCACATGAGCGAAACCGGGAAGCCGAGTACCGCTCAGCCTATTACCGGTATCCAGCCAACTACAGCAGGGAGCAGATCGCCGCGATGATGGAAGCCGAGGCGCGCGGAGAGAGTTACGTGGATCTACTGAAGCCGGAAGACCGGCGCCGCAAGAAGTCCCCGGAGAACTGAGATGACCGAAACAACGACCCAACTCGATGCCGACAGCAGGGCACTCGCCGCGGCAGCTGACAAGGCCAAGGCCGATCTGACACAAGGCGCAGACACCGCTGTGCCCACTGGCAGCGAAGCGACGCCGCCGCCGAGGGTTGACCCGTTCGACGCGCGCAAGGCGCTGTTCGCCAAGTCGCAGGCTCGCCATGATGCCGACT
>VFSW01009707.1_pt1 | contig 13718 bp, 8 predicted proteins | sample 5358111 | NCBI WGS metagenome assembly VFSW01 (sample SAMN11554181, study PRJNA540505) | mine drainage metagenome | isolation source: sediment from site ElyBrook_90M | place: USA: Ely Copper Mine, Vershire, VT | collected 2017 | reverse complement strand
TACTTCGAAAGTTCGTGTCTGTTGATCATCTCCCAGGCAAGCGATGATCGCTTCGATGACGCGCTTAGTTTCAGTGGGGCCTTTAACAGGAATAGAGATGACACCTACTTGTTCGGCCGGGTAGTCATTTCCTCCCGGAAACAAGGCGTCACCAACGTAAATCATCTCTTTCAACGTAATGCCAAGAATGTCTCGCAGCTTCTTGATCCCGTATGCTTTGTCGATGCCAGGCTTGGTGACGTCGATGGATGTCGCGCCGCCGAGGCGGACCGAAAACTCCGGGATGAGAGTGTCGAGCACCGTTTTGATCTTCTTCCGCTTTGCAAAATCGGCGTCCCACTTCACTTTCTCTTCCAGTGGGGCCTGCTGGCCCAGCGAGGAGTAAGTTATCTGGCTTCCCCGGTCCTCAACTGTCTCTCCCCAGGTCTTCTCGACAGCGAAGCCCACGGTCTCTACGGCTTTGCTCAAAGAACTAACAATCTTCGCTTTCTCGTCCGCCGTGAAATCTTCCGCGTAGAGCTTCTTCCATGCTCCGGTGAATTGAAAGAATTGCGTTCCACAAGTGGGAAGAATTGAGAGCCTTGCCAAGAGGTCATCTTGTGGAAGATTAGAGAGCACTTGTTTCTCAAACTGTAACCACGCACCCCCTGAGATGATCGCCACTTTCGCGACACCGAGCAGGTCATGCAAGAGCGATGCCATCTCAGAGTCAAGGGATGATTTGCTCGCGGCGAGCGTTCCGTCCAGGTCAAAAACAATCAGCTTCTTCATTCATCTCCAACTCTCGATGCTTAGATATGAGATTTAGCCGTGCTTCACCCGGCCTAGGCTTCCTTTGCTTAAGCTGGCCGGCGAGCGCGGCTTACGGCATCCGATGCCCGTGTGGCACCCATGCCAGGTCGCCGCTCATCACATAAACGGCAAGCGCCGCTGCCATAAGAAGCGCACCTAACCAGAAACGCCAGTCACGATGCATCCGCCTCCAGTAGGGACCTGGACCGGGCTCACCTTTGTCGCCGCTGTTTCCTTCACGATTGTGTTTGCTTCCTGTCATCGGTTATCCATCTCCGCCGTGCATTCGCCCGGAGGGCGGCCGGCTGCAATCTGTGTGGTGATACGAATCTCGCTGCTTCGGATTCGCGTGAAATATCAGTGTTGCCAAAGAATCTCCCCAGCTTCCAAAGGAAGAGAAACATTCGCGAGATTAGGAATGATCCGCGCCGTGTAGTCGGTTGAGGCGCGAGTTGCGGAGACCTGAGCCGAATAAGTGAGCATTCCTCGCGAGTCCGGACCGGTCGCCGGCGTCTTCATAGATTCAATCGCGGCTTTACCTCCGTAATTTGAGTTCGCATAGAGTTCCACTCTTATCTGATCGGGATCGAGCGCGCCCAGACAAACCTCGACTTGAAAGAAATGCTGGCCGTCATGAGTCTCGATCCGCACCGCGCCGAAGCCTACCGCATTCCAATGCCTATCCAATTCTTGTCGCCAATGGAGCACCGCCAAACCCTGCTTGCTATCTTCCGCCGCCCGTTGCTGGTAATTTGAGGCGGCAGGCAGATAGTGATTCTCGGTATATTCCCGGATGGCGCGGGTTGCCGAAAACTCTGGAGTGAGCCGAGCCATGCTCTCGCGGATGTGCCCGAGCCATGTTAAGGGCATATTTGCCTCGTTCCGTTCGTAGAACTCTGGCACTACCTCATGTTCCAACAGCGTATACAAAGCTTCTGCTTCCTGCGCATCCCATGCTGGATCGTCGCCATGTTCATGTCCGTCCCCAATGGCCCAGCCAACTTCCGGAGAATAAGCCTCGGCCCACCAGCCATCCAACTCGGAAAGATTCAAGCCTCCGTTGACGAGGACCTTCATTCCGCTCGTCCCGCAAGCTTCCCACGGCCTCCGTGGTGTGTTGATCCATAGATCGACACCCTGAACCATTTCCTGTGCCAGCAACATATCGTAGTCATTCAGGAAAACAACACGGCCTTGGACGTCTGGACGTTTGAGGAAGTCCTTCCATTGTCTGATCAGCGCTTGTCCGGGCTGGTCTTGCGGATGAGCCTTGCCGGCGAGAATCAACTGGACTGGACGCTGCGGATTCGAAAGAAGGCGAATCAGTCTCTCGGGATCGTGCAAGAGAAGATTGGGACGCTTGTACGTGGCAAAGCGGCGCGCGAATCCCATTGTGAGCACCTTCTCGTCAAAAATGCCGCTCACATCCGACGACCCTCGACCCTCCGCGACGAGTTGAAGAGCGTACCGTTCGCGCATACGGTCGATCATCGTCTTTCGTCCAGATGTGCGCAATTGCCACAATTGCGCGTTCGCGAGCTGCCGTATATCGTCTTCGGGTGGACGATCTCCGCGCCAACGCTTCAGGCCGCAGGCTGTGGTCCAGAGCGCATCTGCCGCTGCTGAGTCCCACGTAGGCACATGAATTCCATTTGTAACTGAGCCGATGGGAACTTCTTCCTGCGGCCATCGCGGAAAGAGCTGCGCGAAGATTTGCCGGCTCAGCTTTCCATGCAGCTTGCTCACGCCGTTCACCCGGCCGCTCGCACGGAGTGCAAGGTACGCCATGTTGAAGGGTTCTGCAGGGTCGTTCCCATTCTGCCGACCCAGCGCGAGCAGATCTTCAACCGGAACAAGGAGCTCTTCAAGAGCATAATGGCTAAGATATTGACGAATTAGATCGGGATGGAAGCGGTCAAATCCTGCGCTGACTGCCGTGTGTGTAGTGAACAAGTTCCCCGCCCGCGTAACGCTCAGCGCAACATCGAACGGTTGCTTCAAGTCCTCCATGTAGGAGCGGGCGCGCTCAAGCGTGGCGAACGCCGCATGGCCCTCGTTTAGGTGACATACCTCAGGCCGCAAGTCTAACGCACGCAACAGGCGCCAGCCACCGATCCCAAGAACGATCTCCTGCTTCAGGCGCATCTCCACGTCGCCACCGTAGAGTTCGCTGGTTATGCCGCGGTGAGCCGCGGTGTTGGAAAAATCGTTGGTGTCGAGTAAGTACAGTTTCGCTCTTCCAACGGAAACCCCCCAGCAACGGAGCCAGATCCTCCCGTCCGGCAGCTGGATCTGAAGCCGCAGCCATTCACCGTTAGGCTGTCGCAGTGGGAGAATGGGCAATTGACCTGGATCGTTGACCGGATAAAGTGCCTGCTGGCGTCCAGCCGAATCGAAATCCTGACGGAAATATCCCTGGCCGTAGAGCAAGCCGACCCCGATTACCGGAACTCCCAGGTCGCTGGCCGCTTTCAATTGGTCGCCTGCTACGTTGCCGAGTCCACCCGAGTAGATGGGAAGGGATTCGCTCAACATGAATTCCATGCTGAAGTAGGCGATCGAAGTGACCGCGGTACCCGGATGCTTGTGCTGGAACCACTCGTCCGCGCTGTAGGATGCCCGATTGTGACATAGCAAAGAGCCGAGACGCTGGCGAAACTCCGGCGCGCTCAGTGCGGCCGTGATCTTCTCTTTGGAAACCGTCCGCAAGATGACCCAGGGATTTTGTGTAGCAGCCCAGAGCTCTTTGTCGAGCTCTTCCCAAAGGTCGTCCGCCGCGTGGTTCCAGGACCAGTGCAGATTGAGCGCTAACTCAACCAGAGCCTCGGTTCCATCGATCTTTGACCAATCGGCAGGTGCCTTAGGATTATCCACTTTTCTCCCTATTTGTCGGACTTCAGAAAACGAGCGCAGCTATCGCAGATGCACGGCTGTCAATAGCCCGCCTCCGCTTCAACCCCGGTAGCTTGTCGCTTAGTTGTCAGTGAACGTAGCTTCTGCGGATGTCCCTTGACCAATGGAGCGGGCGCAGCCGGATCACTGAAATCCGCCGTCCACTGCCAGTTCCTGATCGCGGGGATATCCTCAAGGTGCTCGCGAATGTAGTCGTGATGCTCATGGAGTTTCTTGCCGAATAGCTGGATTGCATCCGCAGCCTGCACGCGAAGCTGTGGAATGTTCTTCAGCGCGTCCAATGAGAGGTGGAAGCGGCTCATCTTATTCAGCACGACCATGTCGAACGGTGTGGTGGTAGTTCCCTCGTCCATATATCCGTGCACATGAAAGCGGTCATGATTGGCACGCCCGTGAACCAGGCTATGAATGAGCCAGCGATTGTTGGGAGCCAGCGCACGCACCTCTGCTTCGCCATTTGCCGCAATCGCGGTGGATAACGCCACATCGAAGATAAACTCGAAAGATTTCGCAGCTGGGTCAGTGCTTAGAGGGAGTTCTGTAGTGGCCATATTGCTGTTCCTTTGCTACTTCTTCGCGGCGGTACGAGAGCAGCGGCGGTTTGTAACGTTGGTTTATGCGCCCACAGATGTTGTCTTATGCTATTTCCTCAATTGCTTCTTAATCGCCAGCAGTTCGAGGTGGCGCTTCGCCGTGGTCTTGGGATATGCCATCTTGAGTCCACCAAGCGCATCTTGGACGATTTGGGAGACGATCAGCCGTGCGTTCTCTTTGTCGTCAGCGGGCACGACGTACCAGGGCGCATGGTGAGTGCTTGTCGAATGAAGGCAATCTTCGTAAGCGCTCACATAGCGCTTCCAATATTTCCTCTCATGAATGTCGGCTGTGCTGAACTTCCAGTTCTTGTCTGGCTCATCGATGCGCGCCAGGAATCGCTTTCGTTGTTCCTTGTAAGACAGATGCAGAAATATCTTGATGGTCTGTGTTCCGTTGCGATGAAGATGCTTCTCCAGATCACAGATCGATTCGTACCTGTCGGCCCAGATGTCTTTTTCATCGCGCAGCTCTTCGGACAGTCCTTGGGTGCGCAAGAGCTCCGGATGAACCCGAACGACCAGCACGTCCTCGTAATAAGAGCGGTTGAAGATACCGATTCGGCCGCGTTCGGGAAGCCGACACGTAGTGCGCCAGAGAAAATCATGTTCGAGCTCCTCGGCGCTCGGCTGTTTGAAGCTGAATACCTCGCAGCCTTCCGGATTCACTCCGGACATGACGTGCCGGATAGCTCCGTCTTTGCCGGCGCCATCCATTCCCTGGAAAATCAGGAGCAATGCATACCGATTGGAAGCGTAGTGAAGATCCTGCAGCGAGCTCAGCTTCTCCATATGCTGCTCCAGAATCTCCTTATACTGCTTCTTTGACTCGTAATAAGGATCGACAAGCGTCGGCCACTTGCTGAGGTCCACCTTTTTTGTCGGCGGTACGCGGAACTTCTTTGAATCGATATTCATCTTCCTCACACTTATCACTACCAACTGTTGGATCGTCAGGAAATTTGCAAACGAGCGAAGACGGGAATTTTGATCATGTCCAGCAATACGCCGAAGACAATGGCAGCAGCAAACTCACATGCGATCACTAAAGCGGGCAGTGGCGCCATCGCCACACCGTAAATTGCCAGCATGGGGATAATAAGAAGGTCGGCCAAGGAAGATAGTACGAGCATCAAGCTCGGACGCAAGCCCCAGAGATGTTGGCGTCCTCGTATGACGTACGTGGTGACTTGGCTTCCAAACACAATACCAACTACCGTCAAGGTTTGCAGGGCTTCAATTCCTAAATGCAATTCAAATTTACCGACTAGCAGGACGGCAGTAGAGAATGCCAGGAAGCAGACCCCAAATATAACTCCGGCAGCTGTAATTGGGCCGATATTCCACGTATTCGGCATCTTGGAGGGTTCAACTCTGTCCGTAGTCAGCGACATGGTAAGGAAGTCGCCGGTGATCATCAAGAGGATCATCAGCATTGGAGTCAGGACAGCATGTCCTGTTATGACGAGGCCAACTGCGAGCAGCAGCACCTGCAGTATCTTTTTCATCACCGAATTGAGCGTGTAGGTAAGAATGCGCTGAAACGTGATTCTGCCTTCTTTTACAGCGGCCACAATCCCGCTAAGGCCGGCTTCGGTTAATACGACGCCGGCCGCGAATTTCGCCACATCGGTAGCGGTCGAGACGGCAATACCGATCTGCGCCTGGCGAAGCGCAGGAGCATCGTTTGCGCCATCTCCGCACATTCCAACAGTGTGTCCGCCTTTTTGGAAGGCTTTGACAAGGTCGTATTTTCCTTCCGGAAGAATGCCTGCGAAAACCCCAAAATCTCCCGGTTTGATGTCGTCAGAAAGCTTTCCGGGTGGACAGACGGCGCCATTCAACCCAACCGCCTTGGCAACGATTGCGGCGGTGACCGGCGCATCTCCGGTGACCATCACGGTGCGTACGCCAAGGGTTTGCAACTCCGATATGAGAGAGACGGAGTCTGTCCGCGGCGGGTCGCTGAGCGCGATGAGACCGATGACTTGTAGGCTGCCCGGAGGGCCTGCAGCTACCGCCAAAACTCTGAAGCCTTGCTTTTCCAGTTCGTCGGCGGTCGCAGTGGCGGCGGCAAATGGAGCCGTCACTGAAGTCACCGCAGTAAAGGCGCCCTTGATGATCCGTTGGGTATTGCCTTTCTCGTCCGTGGCTGTGGCCTCTGAGGTTTTCTTGGCTGGGTCAAACGGTACGAACGTGGCAAGTTTTGGTAACTGCGACGCAGGCTTATGCGCAGCAGCAGCGCGAATCGCCGCGTCGACCGGATCCTGACCGCCTTCGGAGCTTGCTAAAGCGGCCAATCCCAGGACGTGACATTCGTCGAATCCCGTCATTGGGCGGACGCTGGTTACTGAGAGCTCATTGCGTGTCAGAGTTCCTGTTTTGTCCGAACATAAGACGTCGATCGACGCAGCTTCATCCACAGCGGTGAGCCGAGTGGGCAAAACGCCTAGCTTGGCCAGAGCCTTGGCTCCGATCGCCGCCGCAAGAGTAAAGGTCGCGGGCAATGCCACGGGGATGGCCGCCAGAATAGACGTTAGCAGCAAAGGAACGATCTCGCTCCATGGCATAGCATGCGTATAAGCGAATACGCCCATCGCCAAGATTACGAGGCCGTTGAAGATCGCCAGGTTGCGGACGATCTTGAGCACTGCCTTCTGTTGTGTGCTCACCACGTGCGCAGTGCGGACGAGTTCCGCCGTCCGGCCAAATTTCGTGCGGACACCTGTGGCCGTCACCGTCGCTGTTGCTTCGCCGCGCCGGACAAGGGCTCCGGCATAGGTGTCGACACCTGCACCGGCCTCGATGGGAAGTGATTCGCCTGTGAGCATCGACTGATCGAGTTCGACTGAGCCGCTGGTCAGATGCACATCGGCAGCGACCACACCTCCCAGCGATAGTTTGACCAGGTCGCCACATACCAGTTCCGCCGCTGGCACGGTCTTCCATTCGCCATCGCGTTGGACCGAAGCGTTGAGCGCCAGACGAGACTTTAGAGCAGTCAGCGTGGCCTGCGCGCGACTCTCCTGAAAATTAGCCAGCGCCGCATTGAATATCTGCAGGGCTGCGATCACCGCAGCCTCGTAGTATTTATGCAACACGATCTCGAGCACAATTGAAGCTTCCAGCAACCACGGAACGGGCGCCCAGAATTTGGCCAGCGCGTTACGCAGGGGATGAGCCGAGGTATCCGGCATGGCGTTGGGGCCGTCTTTTTCAAGACGGACGCGCGCCTCGTCGGTCGTGAGCCCTTTAGGCTGGGTGCTTTGGTCCGGCTTTGCCATCTGACCGTCGGAGGCGGCAACGGCGACACTCTTTACGCTCATGGTTGGACCCCGGGACAACTGTTCAACCTACCACCACTCCATCGAACGGCTTGCCCCAGTCTTAGCCCCGCTCTCAGGCTTCGCAGAGCGAAGAAGCAGTAGCGGACATTCCACCAGCTTCACGACCTTCTCAGCGATAGAGCCGAAGACAAGGGGGTGCCAGCCGGAAATGCCGTGGGTTGAGATTACAACCATGTCGATACTCTCGCGCCCGATAACTTCCATGATGTTTCCTGCAATGTCATTGCCGACTTCCACGCTGGAGCTTGCCTTGATCCCCTTGGCGGCTAGTGCAGAACGGCATTTCGTCAGATGGCGCTCTGCGTATTCTCGTGCTTGCGGAATAAATTGCGCCTCAGGAACCAGGTCGGGGAGGCTCGTAGTTGGAAACATCGGGATCACGTTTACGAGAAGGAGTTCCGCCTGAAAATGCTGTGCAAGGTCGGACGCGATCTCCAGTGCAGCCTGTGAAGAAGGACTGAAGTCGATGGGCAACAGGATTTTCGAGGGAATGGATGGGAACGAACGAACTTCAGGCATGACAAGCTCCAGCCGTGTGAGTGAGGCGGCTCAGATGTCATTTTCCTCCTGGCACAAGAGCAAAGGCTGTGCTCTTTTGGTCACAGGTGGGGTAATCGCACAGATTGCTAACGGTTGCTTGCTTGACGGATACGATTTCCAAGGCGCTACCTCGGCGGCGATCAAAAGAAACCATCTAATTAGATTCCACTCTGACACTATCTCTATTCCACTCTGACACTATCTCTAAGGGCATAGCGGAACCTGCTTGAACGGCGCCTCAATCGATCCTAGAGAGCCTATGAATTTAGAGAGATGAATGAGCACTATTAATTCTGTGGTTGCGATCTATGATACTCATTAGCAAGCGGAACAGGCCGTTAAGGAACTGCAGCAGGCCGGTGTTGACATGCAGAGCCTCTCAATTGCAGCGAGAGACACACACACTGACGAACATGTGGAGGGTTTCCTGCTGCCGCCTTTGAGGTCGAGCACACCACATCAATCTATTCTGGAATCGTTCGTCTTCACCAAGAACGAGGTCAGCGTAACGCGCTCTGTTGTCATGCAAATCGTCGGCTCCTGCAAGACGGAGGCGTCGCGGAAATCAGTGCCGCTCCACCCGGTTCTCGCGCGAACTCTCCGCACGCGGCGGCATCACACGAAGTACAAAGCCGCAATCGTCCGGGTCTTTGCCGGGAAAGGTTTATTTGGTCACGCCGATTCGTGGATTTCAACTGAACAATTCAATGTGCATCTGACTCTAAGGCTGAATTCATACCTGGCACAAAGGTCGCCGGGATGCACTTTCGTGCCGCAATATATGAGAGCCTTTCCCGCTCTCCTTCGAGAAGCGAGGGCTCCGGGGGGAGTCCGGTTGGCGCTGAAAACTAGTCTTCAGAATCTAGTTTGCAACAGGAAAGGATTGTCGTTGATGGGTACAAGCGATGTATCCCTTAGGTATTCAAGATCGGCTGAAACTGATTCCCAGTGCGCCGGATGGTCCGCTGTTGTAGCAGAGACATTGGAGTAGAACGCCAGAACGTTCCTGCGGAGTTGAGGCGTCACGCCATCGAACTTCTGAACCGCCAACCTGGCGAGTAGGGTTGCATATGCCTCATCTGCGAGTACGTATTCTGCAGCTGAGGTTGGATCGCCATCATCGAGATCGCAATTGGGTAGCGCCAGAGTGCCGGCACGCACTTGATCGAGTAAGACATGATAGCGGTCGCCGCTGGCATTAATGCTCTTTATGTACATGTCCTCCGTTTTGGCAGTCGGGTTGTCGAACCCCATCCCCTTGAGCAGACCTATTTTCGGCACCACTCCTAAGATCACTGAGAGTACCCGTGTCCCGAAGTCAGGCCCGGTATAGGTTTTTCCCCAGTTACGCTCGTAGTCAGACCGCGATAAGCGATACAGAAACTTCTTCTTCGCGAGGTCGGGCGACTCAAGCATCAGTTCTTTTTTGTGTATGCGCAACGCAACCTTCGTCATTTGCGGGATAATCCGGCTGACGGAGAATCGATACGATCCCACTGCCAGGTCCTCATGGGGAAGCACTTCTTTGAGAGGAAGACCGTAAATGATGGGGAAAGTCCGCTCTAGCAAAGGCTGCGCTACCTTGAACCCGATGAAAGCATGGTATTGATCCGACGCGTACCGGTTTTTTGCTACTTGCAACATATCGAACCCAAACTCTGTTTTGAGATGAGCGGTCCTATCTTGCGCATACCGAACGGAGTTGCCGAATCTGGCCCGCAGTTTGGGGTAGTCGAGCGCCACGGCAGCATTCACTGCTGGATGACCCTCCATATCGGCCACATAGTGCGACAACGCACCGAGTGCAAAGGCGTACTCGTTGGCATCCTGGCTCTGACGAAGCAGCTCGATGACAAAGTCCCCAGTGCGAACGTAATGAAGCAGATCGCTGAATTCTCTGCTGCCGAATGGGTAGTACCCAAGATCCTGAATCACCGATCCGCCATAGGCGTAGGCGTGGGCGTCAGTGATTTGGTCCGCAGTGAGATTTGGAAAGCGGTGCAAGAGGAGTGGGCGGATGTCGGAACTCCACGCCAAATCAACAATCTCTTCGTGGGTCAGAACTGAGTATGCAGACACATTTTCGCCCGCAACGAACAACGCAAAAAAAACCAGGATCGCGCCTCCGAGCGAATGCCATCTTCGAGACAATGACCCCATCCTGTACAAGATTGTGAAACCCCGGAGATCTTCCAGGCTGGCTTCGGTTCCCAATTTGACGTGCGCGCGCATTAAGGGCTTACTGCAACCATGGCATGGCACGCCGCACGCAAACGTCTTGCGTTCCTGAACTATTGAAACGTTAGCCTGTGGGCTCATTCGTTCAAAATATAGACGTTACAGTCTGGTCACCATACCCCTTTGGTGTAAATGTGACAGCCCCAAGTGCAACCCGAGCACGAGGCCACAACACAACGCGCGGATGATCACCACGTCCATAGTGGATCGTCTGGTTGACTTTGTAGATCTGGCGTACTTGCCGAACAGCGGGGTACTTTCCGTTCACTAAAGTAACTGATTTACAAGGTTATTTCACAAATCGGTAACATTGTATGGTATTGTCAATCTTAGTTGAGCAATCCTGCTCTCATATCCCATCCTGCTGGCCGCAATGCGTAGCCTGGCACTCGGTGGCGCCGACCCGAGTGCAAGCAGATTCCTGGGAACAATCTCCCCCACAGTTTAGTAAGGAAGCAAAATTTGAATAAGCTTAGAAATGCCAGTTTGTGTTTCTTGGCGACGATCCTCGTCGCTTTTTTTATTGGATGCGGCCAGGAAGTGGTCAATGTTCCTACCGTCATATCGACGGTTCCCGTTCAGGGCAGCAACGGGATCGGCATCAACACGGTGATCAGCGCCACGTTCAGCATGCCGATGAACTCCTCCTCGATCTCTAATTCAACATTTGTCGTGACTGCTGCCGGTGGAACCGCAGTGAGCGGAGCGGTGTCCTACTCCGGCTCAACTGCCACCTTTACGCCAGGTACCGCGCTCGCTTATGGAACCGTATATGCGGCGACCATTACTACTGGAGCCAAGAACCCCGGTGGTACTCCACTGCGCGCAAACTATGTGTGGAGCTTCACGACTATCAACCCGCCTCCTGCCGTGATATCAACGGTCCCTGCCAACGGAGCGACGAATGTGCCCGTGGGACAGGTATTGAGTGCGACCTTCAGTCAGGCGATGAATCCGGCCACCATTGGCGGGTCTACCTTCACGGTGGCTGGACCCGGCGGAGCAGCCGTTGCCGGAGCCGTTAGCTACAGCGGCATGGTTGCGACATTTACACCTGCAGCTAGCTTGGGATACAACGCCCCCTACACGGCTACCATCACCACTGGAGCCGCCGGCACTGCAGGTATTCCGCTAGCCGCCAATTACACGTGGACATTTACAACCACTACTCCGCCACCCATGGTGGTCGCTACGAATCCTCTGGCCACCGCCACGGGTGTGCCGGTCAGTCAAGTGGTCAGCGCATTCTTCAACGAGGCAATGAGTTGTGCCTCGCTCGCTTCTCCGGCCACTACGTTTACATTGGCTGGTCCCGGGACTACATCAGTAGCAGGCACTGTCGCTTGCTCAGGCGCCACGGCGACGTTCACTTCAGCGGCCAATCTCGCGGTGAACACAATCTACACGGCAACCATTACTTCAGGCGTGAAGAGCCTTGCCGGCACTTCGATGGCCGCCAATTATGTTTGGTCGTTTAGAACGCTTCCAGCTCCCACGCCGCCGACGGTCATTTCCGCTGTGCCTGTGAATCTGGCGACGGGCGTACCAATCAACCAGGCGCTGAGTGCAACGTTCAGCGTGGCAATGGATCCCGCGACGATTGATGCCAATACGTTTGCGCTGGCAGGACCGGGCACCACTCCAGTAACAAGTGTTGTGACCTACGTCGTTGCCGGTTCGGTTGCGACAATCAAGCCGTCTGCCAACCTCGCCCCCAGCACCCTGTATACGGCCACAATTACCACTGGGGCCAAAGACCTGCAGGGCACCGCACTGGCAAATAACTTTGTTTGGACCTTTACCACCGCGGCTGCTCCGATCAACACTCCGCCACCGGTAATTGCGACGCTCCCACTGAATGCCGGTACTAACGTGCCTCTCAATCAGGCGGTCAGCGCCACGTTCAGCGAAGCGATGAATGCGGCTACGATCAACTCGAGTACGTGCAAGCTCACCGGGCCACTAACAACCCCCGTGTCGGGTCTCGTGGCATATGCAGCGATTGGCAACACGCTCACTTTTACATCTACTGCGAATCTCCCCGCTAATACGCTGTTTACGGCCACCATTACCACCGGGGCTCAGGACCTGGCCGGCAACCCAATGGCCCGCAACTACGTTTGGACCTTCACGACTGGAACCGCGCCTATAGCGGTCGCACCGGAAGTGACCTTGACGGTGCCTGCGAGCGCGGCCTCAAACGTACCACTCAACCAGACGGTAAGCGCTACGTTTAGTCAGGCGATGGATCCACTTACGATTACCTCGGCTACATTCCATCTCATGCAGGCCGGTTCACTGATTCCATCAACCGTCACTTACGATGCAATCAACTTCATTGCAACACTTACGCCAACGTCGCCCCTCGCAGCATCTACCGGGTATACCGCGACTGTAACTGCCGGCGCGACGAACCTTGCTGGCACACCCCTGGGGGACACCGGCGCACCGAATCCGTGGAACTTTACCACGGGCTCGGCAGTGGTTCCTCCGCCAGTGGTGTTAGGCACAGCGGCGTTGTTCGGTGGTTTTGGCGGCGCAGCCGGCATTACGAACCAGGGAATCGAAACGATCATTAACGGAAACATCGGCACTACGGGCGTTTCGACAATCATCACTGGATTCCACGATGAGACGGTTGTGGTGAGCGGCATTCCAAAGTGCATTTACACAGAGACGCCACTCAACGTGGGACAGGTGAATGGAACAATCGACACTGCTCCGCCGCCACCTACCGTCGGGTGCCCCGATGAAGGAACCGCCGTCACTTACGCGATCGCCCAAAAAGCGGCGGGCGATGCACTTACCGCTTACAACGCTCTCGTTGCATTCCCGAACGGCCTGGATGTTTCGGTCTGTCCTGGATGCGGAGGTGGCTCTGCTGGTGAACTTGGCAATCGTACACTTGCACCCGGTATCTATAAAGCCGCGCCGGGAAGCTACAGCATCTCGCAGGGCGATCTGACCCTCGACGCGAAGGGCGATGCGAACGCCTTCTGGGTATTCCAGATGGCAACCACACTCACCGTGGGCACGCCTGCATCGCACCGCAATGTGCTGCTGGTCAACGGCGCTCAGGCCAAGAACGTCTTCTGGCAGGTGGGCACAGCCGCAACAATAAACGGAATCCTGGGTGGTGGAACGATGGAAGGAACCATCGTCTCTCAGGCAGGCGTGTCGATATCGACCGCGGGCGTCAACGCGATTACAACACTCAACGGCAGAGCACTCGTTTTGACGGGACCACTGACAATCGTGAATACCGTCATCAATGTACCTGCTTCCTAGAACCATG
>VFSW01009706.1_pt1 | contig 13718 bp, 10 predicted proteins | sample 5358111 | NCBI WGS metagenome assembly VFSW01 (sample SAMN11554181, study PRJNA540505) | mine drainage metagenome | isolation source: sediment from site ElyBrook_90M | place: USA: Ely Copper Mine, Vershire, VT | collected 2017 | reverse complement strand
CGGTCGAGCGCCTCCTCGGTCAGTTCAGCGGCATAGCCTCCGCCGCCTTCCGTGCTGATTCCGCCCAGATCCACATCCAGAAATTTGGCTCCCAGCGAACGAACCTGTTCTCCCGCTGCCGCGCGCACGTCGTAGGCCTCGACCACCGCACCCAGGCGACGCGCCGTGGCAATGGCCTGCAGTCCGGCGACACCTGCTCCGACCACGAAGACGCGCGCCGGGGGAATCGTTCCGGCGGCCGTCATCAGCATCGGAAACAGGCGCGGCAGACGGTCGGCTGCTGAGATGATCGCTTTATACCCCGCTACTGTGGCCATCGAAGAAAGCGCGTCCATCGATTGCGCCCGGCTGATGCGCGGCACCAGTTCCATGCTGAAAAGCGTCGCGCCTCGCTCGATGCCGGGGGTCAGCACCGCGGGTGCGTCGAGCGGCCTCAGGAAGCCGATCACGACTGCGCCGGACTTCAGTTGTCGTTGGTCGGCGGCGTCGAGTGCGTTCACCATCGGCAGCAGATCCGCATTGGCCAGGATCGATGCGCGGTCGGCCGTTACCTGGGCGCCGGCCTCGCCATACGCGGCATCGTTAGCACCCGCTGCAACACCTGCGCCCGTTTCCACGGTGACTTGGATTCCTTGTGCGATCAGGGTTTTCAAACTTTCCGGCAGAAGGGCTACACGCGTCTCGCCGGGAGCGGACTCCTTGAGAATTCCTATGAGCAATGCGCCTCCACCATCCATCGGGAACGAGGAATGCACGGACAATATACCCGCAGATATACCGGAGTCCATGCTTTTCATGAGGAATTATTCAGCAGCAGGGATCACGAATCGTGTGATGTCGATCACAACATACTCATGCGGCGAACGATGGGCAAAATACATCCGATTGTGTGCGATTGTCTTGTCAGCGGCGGGCAGACCCTGGGGTATGCCCGCCGAAGAGTGAGCTATTTCGGTAACGCCTCGGTGCCGGTAACGGTGAAACTGGCCTCCGACTTCGATTCCGTCTCTTCCGGCTGCGCCCCACCGAGGGTGAGGGTGTATTTGCCCGCCAGGATCGACCGGTTGCCCTGGTCATCCACACTCGACAGGGAGCGCGGGTCGATGGTGATCTGCACTTCCTTCCCGATGCCCGGATCCAGGTTGATGCGCTTGAATCCGACCAGTGAGTGGATCGGGCCGCCCTGCTGCGGCGTCTTCAAATAGACCTCGACGACTTCATCGCCGGCCAGCTTGCTCGTATTGGTCACATCGACCGTTGCGGTCAGCGGGGCTCCCGCCTTCAACGTTTCTGCTGAAAGCTTGACCGGCCCGTACTTGAACTTCGAATAGCTCAGTCCGTAGCCGAAGCCCCACAGCGGCTTGCCCGTAAAGTAGCGGTAGGTGCGGTTTTTGAGAGAGTAATCGGTGAAAGCCGGAAGCTCATCGACCCCCGCATAGAAGGTTACCGGCAGTCTGCCTGCGGGGTTGTTGAGGCCGGCCAGCGTGCGCGCAATTGCCGAGCCGCCTTCGACGCCTGGATACCAAGCCTCCAGCACCGCCGCGGCATTCTTATTGGCCCAATTCAGCGCCACGGCGCTGCCGCTCTGCAGTACGACGATGAGCGGCTTGCCGGTGGCAGCCACAGCTTCGAGAAGTTTCTGCTGCGGAGCAGGCAAATCGAGGCTGGTGCGGTCGCCGCCGTTGAATCCCTGAATCTTGATGGGCATCTCCTCGCCCTCAAGCTGCGGCGAAAGGCCTACGAAAGCCACCACAATATCGGCCTCCTTGGCGCGCGCGACAGCTTCGTCGAGGAGTGCCTGTGCCGGCGCTTGCCACTTCAGCGTCACCCCGCCGCCGGACCGGTCGCCGGAGTGGGAATACTCCAGGCGGAAGTCGTGCGGCTTGGTGTCGTTGAAATCAACCGGGATGGAGGGAATCTTTGGAAAAGTTTCAACCGGAGGAGCGGTGGGCGACGCGCCGGGCGCGGCCTTGAAGTTGCCCATGACGGATGGGTCGGTGCCGGCGCGCAGGCTTCCTTCCGAAAGCACCTTGCCGTCCAGGATAAAGCGGTAAGTCTCTACCGGCGAGTACGGGAAGCTGTCAGCAGGTTCAACAGTGAAAACGTAGTGTCCCGCTGCTGGAACCGTGAGCTTGCCGCTCCAGCGTACCGAGTAGTCGTGTGTGTCCACCTGCGGAACCGGCAATGCGTTCTCCCAGTCGGCTTGGACCGCAGGTTCGCTTTCTGTAGCCACGGCGCGCCCGGTCCAGTCCGGCGTGGCGAAGAACTCGGTTTTGAGGCCTTCTCTCAGTCCAAATGCCGTACGCGGAACCGGTACACCCACCCCCTCCGCCAGCGTGGAGCCTTGCGCGTAAAGAATCGGCGAACTGCCGAACTGGCTCATCATGCCGTCCAGCGGCGTCACGGGGTGCAGCGGCGTCCCCACATAGTTGCCGAGAATCGACGTCAGCTGATCGGCGGTCGGCCCGATGACGGCGATGTGCCCGGGTTCGCTCTTGAGCGGCAGGATGCCCGAGTTCTTGAGCAGAACGATGCTCTCCTCAGCCCCCTTGCGGGAGATCAGCCGGTTGGTAATGGAGGCGGCAGCCTGATAGGGAATTCTGTCGAGAGAGGAACCCTGCGGGTCGAAGAGTCCGAGTTGGAACCGCGCCGTATAGAGCCTCTCGGCGGCTTGCGTCACCAGGTCCTCCGAGACCAGTCCCTTGCGAACTGCCTCGGCCAGCGTATTGAAGCCAGGCGTCCAGATGCTGCACGAAAGGTCCGTGCCGGCCTCCAGCGAAAGCACCGCGGAATGCATGACGTCCGCAGTCTTCTTGTGGCCCTGGTTCACGTCCACGATGGCGCCGCAGTCGGATACCACAAATCCTTTGAAACCCCACGCGTCGCGCAGATGTTCTTTCAGGAGCATCTTGTTGGTGCAGGCCGGCCACTCATCAATCGAGTTGTAGGCGCACATCACCGATTGCACGTGCCCTTCCGTCACCGTGGCGCGGAAGGCCGGCAGGTAGGTTTCCTCCAGATCGCGCGGACTGGGATCGACGTTGAACCCGTGGCGCAACTGCTCCGGTCCGCTATGCACGGCGAAGTGCTTGCTCGTGGCAACCGCGCGCAGGTGATCCAAATCGTTGCCCTGAACTCCGCCAATGAACGCCACGCCCAGCTTCGACGTCAGAAACGGATCTTCCCCGTAGGTTTCTTGTCCGCGGCCCCAGCGGGGATCGCGAAAGATGTTGATATTTGGCGACCAGAACGTCAAGCCGAAAAAGATCCGATGATTGCCTTCGCGCTGCGCCTGGTTGTACTTGGCGCGCGCCTCTTCCGAGATCACGTTCCCCATTCCGTGAACGATCGCGGGGTCCCATGTAGCCGCCATACCGATAGCCTGCGGAAAGACTGTGGCGTACCCGGCGCGGGCCACGCCGTGCAGAGCTTCGTTCCAGGTCTGGTAGTCGGGAATGCCAAGACGGGGAATCGCTGTGGCCCAGTCTTCAAGCTGCGCTGCCTTCTCATCCAGCGTCATGCGGCCCACCAGGTCGTGAGCACGCTCTTTCGGGGAAAGCGTCGTATCCAGATAAGAGGGCTGTTGGGCCGATGCAAGGGTGGCGGAGACAGCAAAAGCAAGTGGCAGGAGAAAAAGCCAGCGGCGAAGCGGCGTCATGTGGATCCTCCAGGGCGGCGACCGGAAATGCGCCTGACCCATGTCAACCTGCCGTTCCCCTGGTCGCAGATTCCGACCGGACGTTTGCGTTCCGGCGGCTCGCACGGGCAATCCAAGGGCGGAAAGGGCAGACGAAGAAACTCTACTAGGCCCGAGGGCATTTTGGCTAGCTTTATCGGTTTACTTGGTCGAAACCAATGCGTCCGGCTTGTGTGACTAGCGATGCTCCGGTGTCACGGCAGCCAGGGATTCCATCTGTTCCAGGGTCGCCAGCATGGATTCAAACTCGGGGTGCCCGTGCAGCGCGTTCAGGCGAGGGTCGGCCAGCATCTGGAAAAACCACGGGCAGCGGGCTTCGTCAGCCGTGCGCAACTCCGAGATTGCGTTTTCAATATTCCCCAGCACAACATGAATTGCAGGATTAAATGAACTGATCACGAAACGTTCGCGGCTCAGCCACTGTAGCTGCTCCAGAATTGCCTCGGCATCTTGTCCTCTTCCTTCGCAAGCCGTCGTATACGCCAGAATAGCGGTCGCGATGTCGAAGTAAGGCGATCGCTTGAGGAGTTCTCGCGCGAGAAGTGTCCCCCGCGTCGCGTGCCCGTTGTGAGCAAGGATCAGGGCACCGTATAGGCAGATTCCATTGTGATCGGGAAAAAGCTGAAGGGCCTTCTCTATCTGTTCGACGCTCTCTCTCGGCTTACCTGCCAGGTGACTGGCCCATGCCAGCCGGGCGTGAAGCCATGGTGCGAACGGATCTTCGATCAGTGCTGCCCGAAGAATCTGGTCTGCCTCTTCGAATCGGTGGCGGCTAAGAGCGAAGGTCACGCGCAAGCGTGTCGTCCGGGGATCGTGGGGAAGATGGTCAGGTACGGAAAATGCTTTTATCGCTGCAGCTAGATCGCGTTCAACATGAAAGCTGACCCATCCCATCGACGGCAAAAGCGCAGGGGCATTTTTAAGGATATTCGGAATGTTCTGCGCCACGCGGCGAATCTCATCCGCAACTTCTCGGGCCGGCGCAAATCCGCAGAAGGCCTGACTCACGCATGCGTTCACCAACTCGACTTGAGCCGCGATGAGCGATGGGTCCAGGTCGGCTGCAAGGTGCAGTTGTCGCATGCCGTCCTGCATGCGATGAGGTTCCAGAGACTGCCATTCATAGCGGCCGCGAAGGAAAATCTCGTACGCATTATTCTTTCCAGGCGCCATTGAATCATCGAACGTAATTTCTGTGCCTGAAAGGTACGGTCCACCCCCCAGGCGAAACGTTAAACGGTCCACTAACTCCGACTCCATGCGTGCCACTCGATCTCGCGGCGCCAGGATGTCTTCCACCCAGGTCTGTGTTCCCTCGTGCACATCGATCATCTCGGCGCGAAGCCGCAAATGAGTCGGCAAGGCAAGTAAAGTTCCCGTCAATACCAGGTCGGCCTTGAGTGCCTCTCCAACTTGTTGAGCCGTGAGTCCCTGGCGCGCCAGTGTAAACACTGAGTCTCTGGCCAGCACTGAAACCTTGGGGGAACTCGTTCCCGTAAGCCGTGTCGTGGTTTCCTCCGCGATCGCCGGCCCCAGATAATCGGCGACGTAAGCCCCAGCAACGAATGGCATGATGGCCAGGCGTGGGAGAGACTGGGTTCCCGATGCCGCGTAACGCTCGACTTTCGCTTTTAAGAGATAACCTCGCTTGTAGAAGGTCTCGATGCACTTTTCAGGCTCGAGGAGCGCGCGCAGCGATGACATGCACTTGGGGACACTGTCCGCCGTGACATGAACGCCCCCCCATAGCGCTTCTTTCAATTGTTCCGTCGTTACGATCTGCCCCGCATGATGCAGAAGAAGCTTCAGCGCCATCAATTCCTTTGGAGGCAGGTGAATCGTACATTCCCCCCGCAGAAGTGTCCCGTCAGGCTGGAGCCTAAGAGAGCCAAAGATGAATCCCGGCTCACTATCTTCCTGCGAAGTTGGAGAAGGTGGTTTCTTCCAAATCATTCCACAATCCTGTCCGCATCCGATGGAACAGTGCTGCTCATGCGGAAGGGAACTGACAACCGTGTTGCGGCTGTCAAGCCCTACCGGTGAATGACCTCGGGGAAGAGGCTAGCCAATTTGTACGATCTGCTCTTCTGAGGGGGCCCGTAATGTTGATTGTGGATACATTATCCACCTTCGACGCACGGTTTGAAGTGACGGCGTGGAGTTTTTTAACCGAGGAGTAATGGAGTGGGTTACCGGCGGAACTTCGTGCGGAAACCGAAGTTCCGGCACCCGCACGAAGTTCTTGGTCGATCCAATGACTTTGGGGGGTCAGTATTTCGATTTGATGGCGTAGGAAAGGCCCATCGTGAACTGAAAGGAGTTCCGCTTCGTGGGCGGCAAGGTTGCCGGCGAATTATTCAGGTACGTGTCAATCGTTCCCATGGAAAAGCTCAGATTCTTGTACGCAGGAAAGGTAAAGATATTGGTCTCGTTGGCGGAATATGCGCGCGGCGTGTTGTATGACGGGATATAGGAGAGGCTCTGGTTCAGCGTCACCAGCTTCAGATGCAAAAGGTAAGTCGCCGCAAACGTCGATCCAATCAGGTTTTGATTGGAGCCTGGCGCGCCGCTGATAAATTGCTGCTTTTCGTATTGCATGGTTGCTTTCAGATCCGCTTCCTGCTTGGGCGTTTTGAAGAATGTCCATCCGATCCCGCCGCCATAAATCTGCTGCAATTGCAGATCCTGCGCAAAGTTATGGTCAAACGCCGTTTGCGCCAGTGCATAGAAGCGCGGAGAAAAGTATTGATCGCGTTCGCCATCCAGGTGGTAGATCGCTGACTTGCTGACCGTCGCTGGTACGAAAACGTCTGCGTCAAAATATCCAGGCTGGGTGATTTTTCCATAGGACCCGCTGAAGTCCGCCGAGGTGCGATTGCGGGTGTTCATCCAACTCACCGTAGGTACCGACCGGACCAGGCTCAGTGCGCCCGAAAAGGTGTACTGGTTCTGGGTTGCCGTCACCAGCGTGGCGCCGGCGGTCGCCGCGCCGTTCCATCCGGAAAGGAACCCAGGCTCGTGCATCATATGCTTTTCGAGCGTCGTTTCGTCCACTATGTATTGAGCGTCCTTGACCGGAATTGCCGGGTTGGCGGTCGTGCTTTCGGAGTGGACCGTGACGGCTCCGTCTTCCACATCCAGGGCTCCCGTCGGAACCTGAACCGTATTCTTCTTGCGGCTGAGCTTCTCCGTATTATTCAGGACAGCAAACTTCTCCCCAACGTGTAATGTCTTGATCTTGTCCCAACCCACGGTGAGGTCGCCGAGCGCATCGCTGTGAAAACTGACTTTTCCGGCAATTTCGCCGGCAAACTTTCCGTGCAGAGTGTCGCCGTTGCTCAGGACCAGGACGTCAGGCTCGGCGTTTGCGGCGGGCTTGGTCTGCGCGAAGCAAACCAGCGTACAGCTCAATGCAGCGGCAAGCACGAGTTTATATCCGCGACGAAGACAAAGAAGTAGAGTGCGCTCCGATCGATTCATCATGGGGAGACGGCCTTTCGTAAGAGTTTGTGATAGCAGAGACCCTGACCTAACTGCTGATTGTGTGATTCGATGCGCGCCATTACGGGAATGTTGTCGCGATTTTTTGTTTGCGTTAAGCAAGGTTGCACCCCCGATTTCCGCGCATTAAGGCGGGAATGATCTCTCATTCTATTCGACTTCCAAAAAACTTCCAGGATTTATCAGGAGATTCCAACTTCCAGGCTGTCAAGCTGGTGCGGGGGGATTTTTCATGTCCAAACCAGTTACTTACGCGCAATGGTCCCTCAAGCCATATGGCATCGGAATGAAGTTGCGGGCTCTGCGTACCCAAAAGCGCCTGACACTTTCACGACTGGCAGCCGAGACCGGCCTGTCTACGGCACTGCTCTCCAAACTCGAGACGGATCGAATGATTCCGACTCTCTCCACCCTGGCCACTGTTTGCAGGGTCTACGGGGTAGGTATAAGTCACTTCTTCGCCGAATCTGAGCACCACTCGCTCTCCATCACCCGCAAGGCGCATCTTGAGAGCAAGGGACACGGTCAGGAATCGGCACGAAGCATTCCGCTGAACTCGCCCTTGGAGAAACCTTGTCTTATTGCGCAGATGATTGAACTTGCTCCCGGTAGCGCATCGTGCATCGAACCGTCCTGCGGCGAGACCTGCGGTTTAGCCTACGTGCTGGAGGGATCCCTGCAACTGGAAGTCGGCGGAGTCCATGAGACTCTGGAAGCGGGCGATTGCATTTACATGCAAAGCCAGATGCCTCTGGCCTGGAGCCCCATCGCAAAACATCGATGCCGTATCCTCTTCGTGAGGCCCGCCCCCGGAGTCAAATAGGGCGCATCGCTGGGCTGACGTGGACTTGGGAACCTCATGTCTGGGGCCCGGCTTGATCGGCGGTTGCCGGGTCCAGCCTCAATCTGTACGATGAGTTGTTATTCAAGGAACCCCACGCAATGCGACCCAATGTGAACCTGATGAAGGCCACCCTCACCGGTGCGCTCGGCGGCCTGCTTTTTGGCTTTGACACGGTTGTGATCTCTGGTGCCATCGATGCACTGGTGAAGCTCTACGGCCTCAGCGAATACGGCAAGGGCTGGACAGTCGCGATCGCCCTCATTGGCACCGTCGTAGGTTCGCTCGGCGCCGGAGTCGCAGGGCAAAAGCTGGGCGGCCGCGAAACTCTCCGCTGGACCGCTGTTCTCTATGTGATCTCTGCCATCGGCAGCGCGATGGCTTGGAATTGGCCCTCTCTCATGGTCTTCCGCTTGATCGGCGGCCTCGGCATCGGCGCCTCCTCGGTGCTCGGCCCCGTCTACATCGCGGAGCTGTCCCCGGCGAAATGGCGCGGGCGGCTCGTGGGCGCCTTCCAGTTTAATGTCGTCTTTGGCATTCTCGTGGCCTACACATCCAATTACGCCATCCGCACCCTCCATCTGGGCGCGTCGGAATGGCGCTGGCAGGTCGGGGTAGCCGCATTGCCTGCCATCGGATTCCTGGTGCTTCTCTTTGGCATTCCGCGCAGCCCGCGCTGGTCGGCATCAAAGGACCGCATCGACGAAGCCCTCGCCGTACTCAAACTGATGGGCGAGCCGGACCCCGAAGCAGAGCTGGCCGACATCCGCACCGCTCTTGCGCAGGAGCATGCCACCTCCCATGAGCCGGTCTTCCAATGGAAGTATCGTTACCCTCTATTTCTCGCCATTACGATTGGCGCATTCAACCAGTTGGCCGGCATTAACGCGATTCTTTATTACCTGAATGACATCTTCATCGCCGCCGGCTTCAGCCAGATATCCGGCGATCAGCAAGCAATTGCCATCGGGGCTACGAACCTGATCTTCACAATGGTGGGAATGTCGGCCATCGACAAGCTGGGTCGCAAGACGCTGCTCTTGATCGGAGCGGCCGGTACCGCCTCGTGCCTGGCAGGAGTGGCATGGATATTTACCACGCACACCCACCCTGGCGCGCTGGTTTGGCTGCTGATCACATACATTGCTTTCTTCGCGCTGTCGCAGGGTGCGGTCATCTGGGTCTACATCGGCGAAGTGTTTCCCAATGCGGTCCGATCCAAGGGCCAGGGCGTTGGAAACGCCAGCCACTGGATCATGAATACCTGCATCGCCTTGGTGTTCCCGGTTCTGGCCACGCGCTTCGGTCGCGGTTCGCCCTTCGTCTTCTTTTCCGTCATGACCTGCGTTCAGTTCCTGGTGGTGCTGTTCACCTATCCCGAGACCAAAGGACAGTCACTCGAAGATTTACAGCGCAAGCTGATGCCTTCAGTCTGAGGGTTCTCCGAATACGCGATCTCCGGCCACTTTCTGCGCTGCATTTCTCTTGCAACGCCCTGGCACGGGGCGCATTTGCCAAGGGGGTCGCGGAATCCGCGGAAGGTTCTTCTTCCGCCATGAGTGATCCAAGTCACCGGCGCACAAGTTTGTTCTAACCTATATGTAGTCTGTGGGACGAACCGAAAGGGCGCCTGGCGCCCCCCGGAAAACCGTCCAGCAGTCCACTTGGGAGGTCAGCCATGGAAGAGACAATGGTCCCAGCGGAGCAGGTAAGGGAAGTGGCGCAGGCCGCGATCGAGGTCCTGCGTGAGCGGCGCCCTGAGCAAAACTCGCCGTCCGCCGCCGCCAACTCCTTTGAGGCTGAGGCGCTGCGCACCGAGATCATCTCCGTCGGCCGCAAGCTGTGGGAGCGCCAATACGTTGATGGCAACGGCGGCAACATCAGTGTCCGCCTGGGCTCGAAGTATGTGCTCTGCACTCCCACCATGATGAGCAAGCGCGATCTTGAGCCGGCCGACATTTGCCTCTCTGACCTGAAGGGAAATATTCTTGCGGGCGACCGGCTGCGCACGAGCGAACTGCTGCTTCATCTCGAAATCTATCGCGTCAATCCGCGCGCCAGGGCCGTGGTTCACTGCCACCCCCCCCACGCCACCGCTTTTGCCATCACCGGCTCGGCTCCCCCCATCGGATTGATCTCCGAATACGAAATCTTTATTGGCCCCGCCGCTATGGCACAGTATGAGACACCCGGCACGCAGGCCTTTGCCGAGACCGTCTTGCCCTTCGCCCAGAATCACAACACAATCCTCCTCGCCAATCACGGCGTAGTGTGCTGGGCCGATACCGCCACACACGCGGAGTGGCTCATCGAAATTCTCGACAATTACTGCCGAACCGTGCTCATCGCCCAGCAGATTGGCAAGCCGCTCACATTCATTCCCAACGAGAAGATCGCCGAGATCCTCGCTCTCAAGCGCCGCATGGGCTTCCCGGATGTGCGTCTTGGCTCCGTTGTCGAGCCCGCCGCCCCTTCTGCCGCCAGAGACGGCGAACTAGATCGCCTTGTCGAAAGAGTGGTTGCGCGTCTGGAAGGACGCGACTAAATCCGCAAGTTGCCTCACCGGACCGACCCGCTCATCCCCGGGGCAATCGCATTTCAAAATCATCTGAACCACGGTTGGTTTTTACGGTAGGCATTTGTAGGCCGGAGGTTTCTTGCGGGAGGATTGCATGTCCGCCCGGAAACACGAGGGCAGTCTGGTTCCTATTGGGAAGGTATTGAGGACCCGCGCTTCGGCAAAGCCGCCTTGCAGTTTGATGTTGTGGTGGCCATCGACGGCAAGGAGTTGCGCCGCTCGTTCGATCGCGCCAGCGGCAAGTCGGCCCTGCACATGGTCAGTCCCTGGGGCCAGGAGCAGCGGCTGGTGTTGACGCAGATCGCCACCAATGCCAGGTCCAACGAGATTACGTTCGTGCCCCGGATGCTGGCTCTCAAGGCACGCTGTTTGACGATGTGGTCCTGCTGCTCGATGATCCGGAGTTGAATGCGAACAGCGTTGCGCCTCTAGTCGAGGCCGATCGGGGACTCATCAAGACGCGCACGGCGATGTCGCCAACCGAGATCGACTGACTGCACAAGCAGCACCAAGAGCCGGGCTATGCAAAAAGAGGGCTCAAAAGGCTCTTTTGCGTGGAGAGTTCAAACGCGCCGGCTGGGATGATGGCTCCCTCTACCGGCTACTGGAGCTGTTTTGAAATGCGATCGCTCCGCCGAAGCGAGGCTATCCAAGATCCGGGAAAGCACGGTGAATGCTTATCCGGAGGGTGCCCTTCGGTTTGCCCGGAGATTAGCAGGTGACTTCCCGGCTTGTTGTGGGCTGCCGGAAGCTCGCTCTGGGCGGTAGCGGGGCCAAATAAGGGCCGGAGCTGGCCAGCATCGACGGGATGGCAAAGCCAAAGGGCGTTAGAAAATGCCGGAGAGCGCGGCGAAGGAGTCCAGCTCGATCAACTGTTGTCCCGGGGGAGCGGGCGAGACTTCGGCATGTTCGAGCACCCACGTGTCTTTGTGGAAGAGGAAGACGGCATGGAGGCCCGCCGCAAGTGCGGGGTTGATGTCGCTTTTGGGGCTGTTGCCGATCATCCAGCTGGTGTGTGGGGCGAGCTCGTGGCGGCCGATGACTGCGTGGTAAGTCTGGGGGTCTTTTTCGGCGACGATCTCCACGGCGGCGAAATGCGCGGCCAGGCCGGAACGGGCCAGCTTGTCGGCCTGTTCCGCGTGGTCGCCCTTGGTCATGAGAATCAAATGGTGGCGCGTGGCCAGATCGGCCAGCGTGTCGGCCACGCCGGGGAGCAGTTCGATCTCCTGCTCGGCGATGGCGCGAGCGAAGCCGAGGATGCGCTGAGCGTTCTCTTCCGTGACAGGGTTGGAGGTGAGACGCTCAAAGCAAGTGACCAGCGACCGCGAAAAGCTGGTGAGCCCGTAGCCGTGGGCGAGGATGGTTTCGCGCTCGACGCCGTTGAGCGTCTGGCGCACTTCGGCGGCCGTGTGGACGCGGTGGTTGAGATAAGTGATGAAGGCGGCAATGGCGCGCTCGAAGTAGACATTGTTTTCCCAAAGGGTATCGTCGGCGTCGATGAGCAGGGTTTGGCCTGGAGGGAATTGGGGCATGAGCTGATGGTAACGAATTTTGAGCGCGTCGCGAACCGCAGGTTCCCTTCGACTAAGCTCAGGCAGGCTTTCGACTTCGCTGCGCTTCGCTCAGATCTGTGGTGGAGCTCAGAAAGATGACAGATTTGTCAGGACCTGAAGGATCGATGCAGAATGCCAGCACAGGGCTGTGCTACACTCGGTTTTCGTTTTGAGGGGGATACCGATGAGAACGGTTTTGCGGGTGACAGGACTTCTATTCGCGCTTATATCTGTGCTGCCGTACGCGCGCGCCACGGACGTGTCTGGCACGTGGAAGGGCGATTTCGACTTCAACGGAAGCAGCGTACCGGTGACGTTGAATCTGACGAGTTCAGGCAACGTCGTGTCCGGGACGGTGGAGGGTCTGCCCACCACTCCGGCGGAGATCCACGATGGAAAGGTGGACGGCGACAGTGTCACGTTCTGGCTGAACAGCGACTACGAGGGAGAAACCTACAAGCTGCTCTACAAGGGCAAGGTCGCGGCCAACGAAATCGATTTCAACTTTGGCACCGAGGACGGAAGCTGGGGCACCTCGCTGATCGTGAAGAAGGATAGTGCGGCGGTGGTCCCTGTTGTACCTGCGATGTCCGACGTAACCGGAGCATGGAAGGGCGATTTCGATTTCAACGGGACGGCGATGCCTTTGGTCTTCAATTTGAAGAGCGCTGGCGGCGTGCTGACGGGTAATGTCGAGGGGATGGGACCGGCGCCGGTCGACATTCACGACGGGAAGATCGAAGGAGATACGGTCAGTTTCTGGTTGAACACCGATTACCAGGGCCAGACCTACGTACTGACCTACAAAGGCAAGCTGACAGCAGGCCAGATCGACTTTGCGTTTGGCACGGCCGATGGAAGCTGGAGCGCGTCAGTGACGGCAAAGAAGAACTGAGGGTAATCCGAGCGGAAGGTCGCAGGCTGCACTTGAAATGTTCAGCGGCTTTTCAATGCGAAGGTTGCGGCACCACCTGGGGTGCGGTGGGCAGGGCGTAGTCCAGGGCATAGGAGTGCTTGCCTGCAGTGATGGTGATGGTCATTTGGCCCGTTATGTCAGCCAACTCGCCGGCGCCGGAACCGGGGACAATCTTCACATTGAGATCGAACTTGCCTTGCTGCATACTGCCGAAGTGCTGCAGGGCGAAGGTGCCCTTGCGGCCATGCAGTGTTCCGGTGACCTGCTCAGTGGCGACATAACCGGCGGCGCCGGCGGCGAGATTGCCGGCTCCCAGCATTTCTCCCTTGCCCTCGCCATCGAGGTCGCCGTGGTATTGCTTGTCGAGCGCGAAGCGGCCGATGGATGTGCAGGCGGTGGCGTCATCGGCGGCAAGCGGGGAATTCTTGACATCGAAGGTTCCTGCTGCGTGCATGGTCATGACCTGGCCCTTCTGTTGGTTTGAGGCGGCCGGCGTTTCAGCGCCGGAAGATGCATGAAGGCCGGCGCCGAGCGACATCCAAACGAGAGTGCAACGAGCGAGACGCGACAGAATCATGCGGGGACTCCGATGGATTGCACTGGACCGACCGACCCAAATTACTGCACGTGGA
>VFSW01009705.1_pt1 | contig 13719 bp, 13 predicted proteins | sample 5358111 | NCBI WGS metagenome assembly VFSW01 (sample SAMN11554181, study PRJNA540505) | mine drainage metagenome | isolation source: sediment from site ElyBrook_90M | place: USA: Ely Copper Mine, Vershire, VT | collected 2017 | reverse complement strand
CAAGTTGATCGCGCTGCGGCATACGTTGTACAACACTCCGGAAAAGCAGATTGCACCAACGGTTCGAGCTACACCTAAACGATCATTTGTGAAAACCCTGAGAAAGCGCGTCGATCGCAGCCGTCACCGCAATCTCGTGCATGGAGAGCCGGGCTTCCCACGCATGCGCACCGGGCGTTTCGTGCGTCAGCACCCGGGCGGCCGCGCCCCGAGCGAGCAGCAGCGAATACGAGAGCCCTCCGACGAGGCTGCCCTCGGCACGATGGTCGGCGGTGATGCGCCCCCGTTGGAACGTCATCACCTTCAGCGCCAGCGGCGAGCCGAGATCGAGCGCTACGAGCGGCTCGACCGGCAAGCCGGCCCGGTCGATCGCCGCCACGACCGCTACTCCCAGCTCGTCTCCGCCGTACTCGTAGCAGTAAAACCCCGCCGCATCGCGGTCTTCGTGAAGGTCGATCGAGAGCGCGAATTTGCGATTGCGGTTGGACGTAACGATCGCGCGGGCTTCAGGAGATTGCCCGCCGCGACCAAAGGTGCGATTAACGTCGAGCCGGTCGACGCTCTCGCGCGTCCGCGCATCGTAGCCGCTCGGGTTCGTACACGGCCAGATGCGATAGGAATAGCGCCGGTCGAGCGCGCCGCTTTCCGCCAATCGCAGGAGCGCCGCGGGCCCTGCAGGTTCGTCGCCATGGACGCCCGCGCTCAACGCGATACACGGCAGCGCGGGATTCCCGATTTCGACGCACAGCAAGGTCCGCGCTGCGTTGACGCATGCGACCTCTCGCACCGCAACGTCGTCGCGCGAGCGCCGAAGGGATTTCCAGCGCGCTTCGAGCTCCCGGTAGGTGGCGTTCTGCATCCGTGGGGAAGTTAGGGCACGATATGCAGAGTTCCGTCTATGCCGGCGCGATATGAAGCGCAGCTTCGCCAGCGACAACAACGCTCCGATCGCACCGGAGATCCTTGCGGCAATCCTCGAAGCCAATCACGGTGATGCCGTCGGATACGGGCGCGACGAGTGGACGCAGCGAGCGATCGGGCGCTTTCGCGAACATTTCGGCGAGCGTACCGATGTTTATTTTGCCTTCAACGGCACCGGCGCGAACGTCGTCGCGCTCAGTTGCGTGACCAAGCCCTGGGAGGCCGTGCTCTGCCCCCTCACCGCGCACCTCCAGACCGACGAATGCGGCGCGTTCGAGCGATTCACCGGGTCCAAAGTAATCCCGATTCCCACGCGTGACGGCAAGCTGCGCATCGCGGATCTCGAGCCCTATCTGCATGCGGGCCACGACGAACACCATCCGCAGCCGCGCGTCATCTCGATCTCGCAATCGACCGAGTACGGCGACGTCTACGAACCCGACGAGGTTCGCGAGCTCTGCGCGTTCGCCCACGCGCGCGGCCTCTACGTTCACGTCGACGGCGCGCGTATTTCGAACGCGGCGGCCGCGCTCGGGACGACGCCGCGCGCGCTTACCGTCGATTTGGGCGTCGATATACTCACGTTCGGAGGCACCAAAAACGGCCTGATGTTCGGCGAGGCCATCTGCTTCTTCGATCCCACGCTCGCGGCGAACGTGGCGCCGTTCGCCCGCAAACAGGGCATGCAACTGGCGTCGAAGATGCGCTATGTCGCGGCGCAGTTCGAGGCGCTGCTCACCGAGAATCGCTGGCTTCGATACGCTTCCCATGCCAACGCCATGGCGGCCCGCTTGCTCGAGCGCATCCGAACGATCGAAGGCGTGCGCATCACGCGCAACGCCCGCTGTAACGCCATCTTTGCCACCATGGATCGCGCGGCGATCGCGCGCGCTCAAGAACGCGTCTTCTTCTACACCTTCGACGAGGCGCTGCCGGAAGTTCGCTGGATGACGCACTGGGCCACGACGGAGGACGACATCGACGATTTCGTGCTGGCCGTCAAGGAATCTCTCGCGACGTGAGCCACCGTACGGCAACCGCGAACATCGGCGGCGTTCGCGATGGGCTCACGGCAAAGATCGACGACCTTCGCGACGGACTCACGACGAAGATCGACGGTCTGCGCGAAGAATTAACGGCAAAGATCGATGGCCTGCAGTGGCGGATGACCGCGTTGATCGTGGGGACTTGGATTACGACGATCCTTGCCGTGCTGTTCCACCGTTAAGAGGGCAATTCGCGGAGCAGCGAGAGCCACAGGCGGCGTTCGCGTGCCGGGCGCACCAGCGCGGCCAACGCGCGCACGCGCCGCCGCAACCCCGTCGCAAGTCGCGGGTCGCGCGCGAAGCGCTTGAGTAACGCCGCGCACGCGGCGGTATCGCCTGCCGGGAAATAGCCCGGATACGATGCGCCCAAGATCCCCCGATTCCCGGAAATATCCGAAGCGAGAACCGGAACGCCGGCAGCGATCGCCTCGCTGAGCACGTTTGCACCCCCCTCCATGCGCGAAGAGAGCACGAGCAGATCGCTCTGCCGCAGTATTCGCAACGCGCGGGCGTGCGTCACCTCGCCGAGCCATCGATACCGTGCGTCGGCGCCCGCGATGCGCTCGGCGGCGCGCGCAAAGCGCGGCTGCAGGGCCGCCCCGGCTTGAATGACGCGAAGCGACACGTCGCGCGGTATCCTCCGCAACGCATAAGCAGCGCGCAACGGATCCTTCTCGTATCGCAGATGGCCGAGTACGCAGACCTGCAGCCCCGCGCGACGCGGTACCGCGCCTATCCGCGCCGGCGACGACTGCACGATCGCGCGCGCCTTCGCTCGAACGGCGCGCGGCAGATAGCCGATGCCGTCGGGCTGGAGCGTAACGATCGCATGCGCGGCGCGCATCGCGCGTTGTGCGAGCTTGCTGCTCGCGATGTCACGATACAGATCGGTTCCCGTCATCACGACGATTAACGGACGGGCAGGGAAGGCGCGCGCAAACGCGAGGGCCGAACGAGCGCTCTTGCGGGCATGTAATGCCACCAACACGTCGCAGGCTTCTCCGCCCCAGCGCTCGCGCACGCGTACGCGCCAGCCCCCGGAGCGAAAAAAAGACGCGTAGCGAGCCGCGGTATGCGCGTTTCCGGTTCGCGCCGTGGCGGCCGTGGGAGCGATTATGAGGATCGTTCGCGAATGCTTCCGTATGGGCACAGGCCGCAGATTCGCCCTGCCGCACGTTCGCCCTCGGGGAAGAGACGGATGCTAGAGACCAAAACAAGCTCGCCGATCGCCCAAGCCTTACGGGATGCCCGAGCGCGGACGCTCGCATACGTCGCGGATCTGCGTGACGAACAGTACGTCGTCCCCATGCTCGACGTGATCAACCCCGTACTCTGGGAGCTGGGGCACGTCGGTTATTTCGCCGAGTTTTGGACGCTGCGTCAGTTGCACGGACGCGCGCCGCTCATCGAGGGCGCCGACCGCCTCTACGATTCCGCCAAAATTCCGCACGACGATCGCTGGACGCTTCCGCTCCCCACGCGCGAGCAAACGTTCGCGTTTTTGGCGCAGCAACTGGAAGGGATGCTGGAGCTTTTACCGGAGACGGATCTTGCCGCAGCCGACGCATACCTCCACCAGCTCGCGCTCCATCACGAAGACATGCATGCGGAAGCCTTCGTCTATACGCGCCAGACACTCGGATATCCGCGTCCGGTCATGCCGTACCGCAGCATCGAACCCGCCGGCGGGCTCGAAGGCGATTGTACGGTCCCGGCCGGCACGTATCGCATCGGCGCCCGTCCAAGCGACGGATTCGTGTTCGACAATGAAAAGTGGGAGCACGACGTTACGCTCGCGGCATACGCCATCGCGCGCGCGCCCGTAACCAACCGCGAGTACGCGGCGTTCGTCGACGCACGCGGATACGAAACGCGGACGTACTGGAGCGATGAAGGCTGGGCATGGCGCGAGCGCGAGGCGGCCGAGCATCCGAAGTATTGGCGCCGGAACGGCGGGGCCTGGGAGCGCTGCCACTTCGATCGCTGGAGCGCGCTGCGCCCGAACGAACCCGTCGTGCACGTCAGTCTCTATGAAGCGCAGGCCTATTGCGCTTTCGCGGACCGGCGGCTCCCCACCGAAGCCGAGTGGGAGGTTGCCGCGACCGGCGGCACCCATCGCCGGTACCCGTGGGGCGAAGCGATGCCGGCGCCCGAGCGATGCAATCTCGACGCATGGTACGGCGACGTCGTGGACGTGGGCGCCTTCGAGAGCGGCGAGAGCCCGTTCGGCGCGCGCCAGATGATCGGGAACGTCTGGGAGTGGACGTCGAGCGCGTTCGGCCCATACCCGGGGTTCGCTCCGGATCCGTATCGCGAGTATTCAGAGCCGTGGTTCGGCAACCACTACGTCCTGCGCGGCGGGGCGTGGACCACGCGTGGGCGTCTGGTGAGCACGCGGTGGAGAAATTTCTACCGCCCGCAACGCCGCGACATCATTACGGGGTTTCGGACGTGCGCGCGATAATAGCACGCCAGCCCATGCCCGCGGCACGAGAGCCGAAAGGACGCTGCATCACGTGACCAAAACCGATATCCTTCGTTTGACGCACCTCTCCGCTTGCGCGGGTTGAGCTGCCAAAATGGACGCCGACGTCCTCGCGCAGGTTCTGCGCGGTTTACCACCCATCGACGATCCCAACGTCCTGGTCGGCACATCGACGGCCGACGACGCAGGCGTCTACCGCGTGAACGAGGCGCTCGCGCTCGTGCAGACGGTCGATTTCTTCACGCCGATCGTCGACGACCCATACACGTTCGGCGCCATCGCCGCGGCGAATGCGCTCTCGGATGTCTACGCGATGGGCGGCACGCCGGTCACGGCGCTGGCGATCGTCGGATTCCCCGAAGATCAGGATCCGGAGATTCTGCATGAAATTCTTCGCGGCGGAGCCGAGAAGGCGCGCGAGGCCGGCATCCACGTCATCGGCGGCCATACGGTCAAAGACGCAGAACCGAAATACGGGCTCTCGGTCACGGGTTTGATCCACCCCGAGCGGATCATCCGCAATTCGAGCGCGCAAGCCGGCGACATCCTCTTTCTTACCAAAGCCATCGGCACCGGGATCCTCACGACCGCGCGCCGCCGGGACGCCGTTGACGACGCGGCGATGGCGGAAGCGATCGTTTCGATGTCGGCGCTCAATCGCGCGGCTGCCGAAGCGATGGACGGCTGCGACGTGCATGCGGCAACCGACGTCACGGGGTTCGGATTGATCGGCCACTTGCGCGAGATGCTCGATGGAGCCGGCGTGGGCGCGGATATCGATGCCGACGCGATTCCGTTCTTCCAAGGCGTACTCGCACTCGCGCAGGACGGCGTCGTGCCGGGCGGCACGCGCACGAACCTGCGACAGGCGCTCGCGAACGGCGTAGCGTTCGACGATCGCATCGATGAGAGCCTACGGCTGGTGCTCTGCGACGCGCAGACCTCGGGAGGTTTGCTGGTGGCGGTTGCGGCCGAACACGCCGAACGCTACGCTACTCGCGCACGCGAGCTGGGCGTGGCGATCGTGGCGCGCATCGGCATCACCACCGCCACGACCGGCCTACGCGTTCACGTGTGAAACCCGGGAATCACCGAGACGATCAACCCCGCGAGTAGTCCTGCCAACACCACCGCCCCGGCGGCCATCGCCAGCACGCGTTTCGGAAACGCGCTGCGCACGATGTACAGCGAAGGCAGGCTAATCGCGGGAAGCGTTACGAGCAGCACGGCCGCCGGCGCGACGCCCAGGCCGAAGCCCATCAACGTCTGCACGATCGGCACCTCGCCCGCCGTTGGAATGACGAAGAGCGTGCCGACGATCGCGAGCGCGATCAGCACCAAAATACTCCCGCCCGCAAGCGTGAGCCCCGGATGGAAGAGCCACGCACGCGCGGCGCCGAGCAGCAGCACGATCACGACGTATCCGGGAACGATCGTATAGATCTCCCACCAGAGCAGCCGTAACCAGTCAACGAGAAGATCGAGCCCACCCTTGCGCCCATCTTCGATCGGCGCGTCGTCTACTTCCACGTCAACCGGATCTTTGACCAAACGATTCGCAAGCGTCGCCGCGCCGAATACCAAAACGATGCCGACTAGCAAACGCACCAACATGAGTTGCCATCCGACGACGGCCGCGATGAACACCATCACCGCCGGATTAAGGGTGGGGCTACCGAGAAGAACCGCGAGCGCCGAGCCCGCCGATGCGCGCTGTTTGCGAAGGCCCACTGCCAGTGGACCAGTGCAGCACGTTCACATCATACCGCCGAGCGAGAGCGTTCCGGCAATGGCGATGGAACGAAAATCTCGCCCGGAGAAGAGCTTGTGAATCCAACGACGCGGAACCAGCACTTGAATGGTGGCGCCGAGCACGAGCGCCAGCGCCAGCGCCTGCCAAATCGCGTTATAGTACGCGAGCGCATACTGCCATGCGGCCGCGAAGCTCGCCGCGGGCGGCGCCGCGGATTTGCCCGAAACGATCGACGCACCGATCGAATGGTGCGTGAGCGCAAGCAGGCTCTTCGCGTAATAGGGAAGCCACTTCACATAAAGCAAGCCAAGCACGAGCGTAAACGCGAAGATCGCAAACCCGGCGATCAATCGACCGGGGTTCACGCCCTCGCGTTCGGTCGCCGTTGAAGTCATCGACATGGAGTACCTCCGCGAACAAAGGGTAGGATACGCATCCCAACCCACCCGGTTCGCAGAGGGTGGCAGGGGTCCCTCACCGGTGCACCGAGCAGCGGCTGAAAAGCCCTGGCGGGCTACACCGGTTTGCCGGGGACGCGCGCGGATTTCGCATCGTGCGAAATCAACTACTCCGTTCGTCGTCGCTCCCGCCCTCCGGGCTCCGCTCCTCCCTCACAGGCCCCGTCCCAACGCCGTAGTCCACCCCGCATCCGGGCCTCCCATCATTAAGCCAGCGCGGGTTCGACGATGACGGCTTCTTGTTCGGTGAAGACCGGATTGCTCAAATAGCGTTCGCCGGTATCGCAGGCGATGGTGACGATCGTTTTGCCCTTCATCTCGGGACGCGCGGCAATCTGCAGTGCCGCCCAAAGATTGGCGCCGGCGGAGATGCCGACGAGCATGCCTTCTTCGCGCGCGGCGCGGCGCGCCATCGCGATCGCATCGGCATCGGTGACGCGGATGATTTCGTCGTATACGTTCGTATCGAGAACCTTCGGAACGAAGCCGGTACCGGTGCCTTGGATCTTGTGCGGGCCTGCCGCTCCGCCTGAAAGCACCGGCGATGCGTCGGGTTCGCCCGCGATGATGCGCACGCCGGGTTTGCGCTCTTTGAGCAGTTCGCCGACGCCGGTGATCGTGCCGCCCGTGCCGACCATCGCGACGAAGACGTCGACGGCACCGTCGGTATCGCGCCAGATTTCCTCGGCTGTCGTGCGGCGATGGATCTCCGGGTTTGCGGGGTTCTCGAATTGCTGCGGGACGAAGTAGCGGGCCGGCGCGGTCGCGCGGATGCTTTCGGCTTTGGCAATCGCGCCTTTCATGCCGTCTGCACCGGGCGTTAGGACGACTTGCGCGCCGTAGGCTTTGAGAAGGCTGCGCCGTTCGATCGTCATCGTGTCGGGCATCACTAAGATGCACGAGTAGCCTTTGGCGGCCGCCACGAAGGCGAGCGCAATGCCGGTGTTGCCGCTGGTCGGCTCGAGAATCGTCATGCCTGGAAGCAGGCGGCCGTCGCGCTCGGCGGCTTCGATCATCGCGACGCCGATGCGATCCTTCACCGAGCCGGCCGGGTTGAACGACTCCATCTTGACCAGCACGGTGCCGGGAAGGCCTTTCCCGAGCCTCGGGAGTTTCACGAGCGGAGTATTGCCGAACGTATCGGCAAGATTGTCGTAAATGCGTGCCATAGTGTTTCTTTAGACCGCACGCGTGCGGCGAAGTTTTCGGGGCGGCCACGGCGAACACTCGTTCGTACCGTGTTCCGCCTCCGTGAAAAATCGCTCTACCTCGAGGGCCCCGATCTGTGGGTCGATAGCATGCGCTCGCGCGAGCGCTGTTACGTCTCGCACGGGCACGCCGACCACGCTCGCGAGCACCGCACCGTGGTCACCTCGCCCAATACGGCGGCCATTTGCCGCGTGCGCTTTCCGCGCCGGGCCAAGCGCCCCGATCGCGCACCCGTAATCTTCGAGGAGCACGCTTTCAACGAGCCGTGGGAGGAGGGCGGGCACCGCTTCACGCTCTTCTCCGCCGGGCACGTCCTGGGCAGCGCGCAGCTCTTGGTTGAAGGCGAGACGGGGCGCTTCGTCTATACCGGCGACTTCAAGCTCGCGCCCTCGCTCACGACGGAGCCGCCCGAAGTCAAGCCGTGCGACGTGGTGCTGATGGAGTGCACGTTCGGGCGGCCGCAGTACGTTTTTCCGCCGCGCGAAGAGATTGCGGGCGAGATGGCGGCGTTCGCTCGTACCGCGCTGGAGGCCGGCACGGTCCCGGTCTTCTACGCGTACTCCCTCGGCAAGGCGCAGGAAGCGATGGCGATTCTCGGCGAGGCCGGGCTCGCGCTCACGGTGCATCACAGCATCGACGCAATGTCGCGCGTCTATCGCGAGCGCGGCATCGGCCTTCCTGCCTATGAGGCGTACGACGAGGCGACGTTTGCGGGCGATCGCGTGCTGGTGTGGCCGCCGTCCGGCAAAGAGCTTCCGGCGCGCATCCGCAAAAAGCCGTTGCGCAGTGCGGTCTTGACGGGATGGGCGCTCGATCGCGGCGCACACTACCGCTACGGGGTCGAACGGGCATTCGCGCTTTCGGACCATGCGGATTATCCGTCGCTCCTGCGCTACATCGAGCTAGCGGCACCGCGTAAGGTGCTGCTCAATCATGGGTGGCGCGATTTCGTGCATCGTTTGCGCAGGCTCGGCATCGATGCGGAGTATTTGGAGGACCATGCGCAGCTCTCGCTTTTCTAGCGGTCTCCTCGCGGCGGCTTTCGTTCTCACGACGCTCGCGCCGATCTCGTCGCGGGCCCAGAGTGCAGCGCCGACGATGGATGAAGCGCTCGCAGCCATCGCAGCCTACGCTCCTCGCGCCTTAGCGGAGCAAGGGGCACCGGGAATGTCGGTTGCAATCACCGACCGCACCCACACGCTGCGCATCATCACCGCCGGATATGCGAACCTCGATACGAAGACGCCGGTTACCCCCGATACGCGTTTCCCGATCGGGTCGATCTCGAAATCGATGACGACGCTGCTGCTGCTGCAGCTGCACGATCGAGGTTTGATCGATCTGCAGGCGCCGGTCACGACCTACTTACCGTGGTGGCGCATCCAGGGCACCAGCAAGCCGATTTTGATCCATCAATTACTCTCGCACACGGCCGGTATTCCCGACTATTACACGTTCGTTTCGTCGTACGGATTCGCCGTCGCCGCGCTACGCAACGCGCATACGATCTTCCCGCCCGGAACGTCATGGGCGTATTCGAACGACGGCTTCGCGACGATCGGCGCGGTCGTCGCCGCCGTCGGCAAGGCGCCATGGCAAGAGCAGCTTGTCTCCGGCGTCTTCGCGCCGGCCGGTATGACGCACTCGTCGGCATATTTCACGCCTCGCGATATGGATGATACGGCCACCGGGTATGAGATTCGCGACATCGACCGTCCGCAACTCGACCATCCGGCGCTGATCGCCGCGCAGAATTACGATTTCGTCGACCCGGCCGGTTCGGTGATCTCCACTCCCGCCGACATGGCGGCATACATGCGGCTGTATTTGAACGGCGGCAAGACGGCCGGCGGGCGCGCGTTGATCTCGCACGCGTCGTTCGTGGCGATGACGAACGCGGACCATCTTGCCAACGGCAAGCCGGCGGGCGCCGCAGGTGTCGAGATGGCGGAGTGGCCGAGCTTTTACAAGCAGTACGGCTACGGGCTCTCGATCTTTCAAAAAGACGGCGACCACCTCATCGGGCACACCGGCGGAGTCTCCGGCTACACCGCCTGCATGCAAGCGAACCTCACCCGCGGCTTCGGGGCGATCGCCATGGCGAATCTCGTCGAATCGCCGTTGCATCCGTGTGCGATCGTGAAGTACGCGATGGCCGTGTTGCGCGCGCAGCAGCTCGGGCAGGCGCTGCCTGCGGCGCCGGCGCCGGCGCCGGCTCCGACCATCGTTCCCGACCCCGCGCAGTACGCCGGAACCTACACCGCGACCGACGGATCCACGATCGCGTTTGCAGCCGACGGTCGCGAGTTGACGACGACCCTGCACGATGCCACGTATCCGGTCTTCCCACAAGGCGATGATACGTTCGCCACGCACGACCCGCGCCTGCGCATGTTCTACACCGCTTTCCATCGCGATAAACAGCGGCGCGTGTACGGATTTAACAACGGTTCGAAACTCTATTACAAGGCGGGATACGTGGGTCCGCGCAGCTTCTCTCACCCGGCAGCTTGGAACGCGTTCGTCGGGCGCTACGAAGCGGTTATCTGGGGGCAGCCCATTATCGTGCGTACGATCGTCGTCGGAGACCGGCTCACCTTCGACGGGATAAGCCCGCTTCGTCCGCAGAAGGACGGCTCGTTTCTCTCCGGCACGTCACGCGTGCGCTTCGACACCCCCGCCGCCGGACACATGCAACGCCTATGGATCGACGGCGGCGACCTCTACCGCATCGATCTCCCGTAACCGACAGACATCTGCCTTGGGCAACACGCGCCAATCGAGCAGACAGACAGCGATCGAGCAGCCCTTGCCATTCTGGCGACGAGGATGCTACAGAAGTGGCGGCGGCAATGTTGTCTCATGACGTACTGGTAGCGATACCGTATGCGCTCGCCGCGCTCTTTGGGCTGCTCATTTTTCGGAGATGGATGCGCCTGATTAAAAAATACCTAGCGCAGCGTCGTGGCCGAAATAATGGCCTTTAGATGGGATCTCGTTGCATCATCCGCCTTTGTCATTCTGGCCGGAGCGATCCTACGCTTCACATTACCACCACGAAAGCGGGTGTCGAATTTCTTTGCGGCGCAGTGTGCTGCCCTCGCGATGCTGCTGGCAGCCGGAATGGCTGTACATAACTATCCTTGGATCGAGGCGTGGGTTGCTGCAACCTTCATCGCTAACGTTCTGATATTTGCGCAACTTATCGTTTTTTTCAAAACACACTCACGGTAGCTTCGGCCTTTGGCGAGCATGCGCTATGCAAGGGTCAATCTTAAATCCACGAGTGCAGCCACATGCGTTGCATCCAGGCGTGGGTGGGGATGGTGACGCCGGCGAGGATCGGGTAGAAGTAGACGAACGATAGGACGACCGCTAGCAGATAACCACCGACTACGGCCCGCGCGATTATGCCGTCGCGCCCGTACTCGCGCATCATGAGCCAGAAGCGCTGTGCGGCAATCGCGTTGCAGAGGCAGATCAGCGGAATGTCGACATAGAAGTGGTACGCGAACGCAATTCTCGGCGAGGCCATCCACGGAAGCCACTGCAGTAGATAGGCAAGAACGATTAACGCGTATCCCTTGTTGCGCTCGCGCAACCCAAGAAATCCGATCCAAGGGACCGTGAGCAATCCTAACCAGAGAATGAGCGGGTTGGGGAGCGTGTACACCATCGCCGCAGTTGCGGTGGGGCCGCTGCCGCCGTATTCGGCGGCGTAGAGAATCGGTCGTAGATCGAGCGGCCACTGCCACCATTTTGAGGCGTAGGGGTGCTGGTTGCGGCCGCCGTCGTTCAGGTGCTCGTGGTATTCAAAGGCGTTGTATTGCATCGTGACGACGTCGGTAAACGTGTACGCGCGAGGTGCCGAGGTCGGTTGATCGGAGAGGCCGATGAACTGCGGCGTATAGGCTGCCGCGTAGATGCTTCCGGTCACGAACACGACGACGCAGAAGATCACGTCGAGCGGAAACGCGCGTGGATTCCCCCAGCGGGCCGGGCGTTTGCGTTGAAACCACACGCCGAGTACGACCACGAACGCGACGCCGTACGACATGATGCCGTACCACTTGCTCGTGACCAGCAGCGCGATCGAGGTCGCGAAGAGCGCGAGCCAGAGTCCCGACCGTTCGCCGGGAACTGCCGCCGTCGCGCGTGGAGCGAGCCAGCGCGGTTCGAGCAACAACCGGTAGGCCAGATAGAGTCCCGCGCAAGCCCAGACGATGCACAATACGATGGCCGGGCGCGACTCGTGCGGAAAGCGTACGAGCGTCCCGGCGATGGCGAGCACGACGCAGGCGAGGGCACCGATGCCGCGCACCAGCCACTCGCGGCCAACCAGCACGAACGGCGTGTCCGCCTGCACGGCTTGCCAATAGCGCAGAAACGTGTAGAGCGACGCGAGCGAAAAGAAACAGACGAAACTCTCCGGCGTCGCGATCCGCGATTGCACGAAGTGCATGCCGTCCACGGCGAACAGGATCGAGGCATACGAGGCGAACAGCGACGATTTCGTCACGCGTTTTGCGAGAATGTAGAGCAGCCATACCGAGGCCGCTCCGAACACCACATCGAGAAAGCGCCAACCGTGCGCGTTATCGCCGCCGTGCATGCCGCCGAACATCATCGTCGAAAGCGTAATCAGCAGCTTGGTGATCGGCGGATGGGTATTTTCGTAGATGTACTGCCGCGTCAGGTAATCTTCGGCCGCCCTCGCAAAATAGACTTCGTCGAAGATCTTCCCGGCGGGCAGCCAATAGTTGACGAACAGCGTGACGAACGACGCAAGCGCGATGCCGACGGACAGCACGTAATCCAGCGGCCGAACGAGTCGCTCGCTCCGCTCCGCGGGTTGGAATACTTCGGTCAAGACGAAGACGCCGCCCGCGCGGCAACCCGCGCTCGCGTGCGTTCGATGAGGTCCTCGATCGTCGGGACGGGTATGCCGTGCGCTCGGGCAGCGCGCAGTACCGTTCCGCCGATGGCATCGAGTTCGGGCTCGCGGCCGGCCTCGACGTCCTTCTGCATGGAACTCCGCATACCGGGCTTTGCGCGCCCGATCAACTCAAGCGCACCACTGGCCTCAACCGATGCGCCGCATGCGAGCGCAACGGCGGCGACTTCGCGAACGGCGGCCTCTAAGCGCTCGCGCCACTCGGGCGTATCGCGCACGAAGCCGAGCGGCTCTCCCGCCGCCGACGTCGTTAATGCTAGGGGTGCCAAAAACACCAGCTTCGACCACAATAACGTCTGCTCGTCGTCGATATATCGAACGTCGACGCCGAATCCCGCGAGCGTCTGCGTTGCCGGAGCAAGTGCCGCCTTCGCGTTCTCAGCGAGCGTGAGATTGATGAACGGGCTGCTTTGACGGAACCGCCCGGGCGCAAGCTTCTCGCTTTCGACCGAGATCGTCGCCGGGACGAGCACGTCGTTGCCAAACACGTCGCGAAGCACCGGCATGTGGTCGATCCCGTTGAGCAACGGCACCACCAAGCGCGGCCGCAAGGAAGCGACGGCCTGGAGCGCATCGCGCAGCTGGGTTGCTTTCGGGGCAATCCACAGGACGTCGATCTCCCCGTCTAGCGCGGTGACCGACCGGATCGTGCCCCGTACGATCGCGCCCTCGGGCCGCTCTAACGAAACGTCCATGCGCTCCTTCGGATCGCTGCGAACGACCGCCGTGACGCTATGGCCTCCCGCCGAAAGCAACGTGGCGATCAAGCCGCCCACGCCGCCTAAGCCGAGAACGGCGTGGTGCTGGAGCGGGCTGCCGGCAGATCGATCGCTCATGTTAGTCCACACCGATGTCCCAGAGCAGACCTAAATCTTTTTTCGCAAACGCGCGAA
>VFSW01009704.1_pt1 | contig 13719 bp, 17 predicted proteins | sample 5358111 | NCBI WGS metagenome assembly VFSW01 (sample SAMN11554181, study PRJNA540505) | mine drainage metagenome | isolation source: sediment from site ElyBrook_90M | place: USA: Ely Copper Mine, Vershire, VT | collected 2017 | reverse complement strand
GGCCGGCGAAGCCGTAGAGGACCCCGGACTGGATGGATTCGACCGTCGAGCGACCGATCACCGAGCGTGGGCGCACCAGTTCCACCGAGCGCAAAGCCGAGGCCTGCGTATAGAGCGCCTCCAGCGAGATAGCCACGCCCGGCGCGATGGCTCCGCCAAGGTACTCACCCTTCGACGACACCACGTCGAACACCGTCGCGGTGCCCATGTCGACGATGATCAGCGCCCCGGGATAGAGGTCGTAGGCCCCGACCGCGTCGGCGATACGGTCCGCGCCGACTTCTCGTGGATTGTCGTAGAGGATGGGCATTCCCGATTTGGTTCCCGGCCCAATTACCGTCACGTCGAGGTCGGAAAACCAACGGTTCGCCATGCGACGCAGCTGCGTGGTCACCGACGGGGCCGACGACGAGATTGCCATCGCGCTCACTGCGCTACGTAGGTCCAAGCCCTCGAGGTCCAGCAACTGGGTCAGCATCATGGCGTGTTCGTCGGGCGTACGCTCAGCGAGCGTCGAGATGCGCCAGTGATACACCAGGCCGTGCTCGCCGGTGGCGCGCGCAAATCCCATTGCGTCGGGCTGTTCGGGCCGATCGGGTCCGAAGAGGCCGATGACGGTCTCGGTATTTCCCACGTCGATAGCTAAGAGCACTTCAACTCCTCGGCTCGAAATCGATTGCTTCATTGTCGATGAGTCGTACGCCCTCGACGAATCCCGCCACGAGCGCTCGTGCCGGACGACGTACTTCGTCACCTATCGGCGCCAAGGTTTCGACGTCGACGATGTCGGCGTAGGCGACCTCGACACCGCCGGCCAGCATCACGCGAGTCATGAGGGCGCGACGTTCACTTACCGGTGACGTTGACGCGCGCGCCGCCCCAAGTGCTCGAAAGAGCGCCGTCGCGCGTTCTCGTCCGCCCGGGCTAAGTCGCGCGTTGCGACTCGACAGGGCCAGGCCGCTCGGCTCACGCTGCGTGACGCACCCCACCACTTCGACGTCGAAGGACAAGTCGCGGGCCATACGTCGCACTACCACTAGTTGTTGAAAGTCTTTCTCTCCGAAGTAGGCCCGACACGGACCACTCACCGCGAACAGCTTGGCCACGACGCTCGCCACCCCATCGAAGTGACCCGGACGATCGACCCCTTCGAGCACGTCGCCAAGGTCGCGCACCGAGACCGTAGTGAGCGTGTCGGCGGGATAGTCCGGCCACATCTCCTCGAGACTCGGAGTCACTAGGGCGTCCACTCCACTGGCGCGCGCAAGTTCCACATCGGCCTCGGGCGTGTGCGGATACCGCGACAGGTCACCGACGTCGGAAAATTGCCGGGGGTTCACGAAAGCGGTGAGCATCACGACATCTCCGTTAGCCCGAGCGCGCCGCACCAACGAGGCGTGCCCGTCGTGCAGGGCACCCATCGTGGGCACCAGTGCGACCCGACGACCGGCTTCGCGGATCGACCCCGCGAACTCTCGCCACGAGGCCAGGGAACTCAGGCGTTCCACGACGACCCCGACTCCTGGGCCAGACGCATCGCCCGCTGGCTGAGTGCCACGTAGAGGTCACGTTCTTCTTCGGGCAGGGACCGCAGATGCGCCGCGATCGTTGCGATGTCGCCGCGAGAGGCCGGTCCGGTGAGAGCGCTCGCGGGCCCGAACGACACCACGTCATCGAAGGCCTGTCGCGCCAGAGGCAAAAAGTCGCCAAGCTCGAGCTGCGTCGCTCGGGCCAATACTTGAACGTGACCCAGTAGGGCCACCAGATGGTTGGCCGCCGACGCGGCCGTCGCGTGATAGAGGGCCCGATGTTCGCTGGGCACTCGCAGAACGCGTCCACCGAGTGAGGCCACGACGTCATTCAGCAACGCGTCGCCCTCGACACTAAACACCCCCCCGAGCAACCGCTGCGCGCCGAGTACGCCGTCGGGCATTGTTACCAATGGGTGCAACGAACCAACACGCGAGTGTGGCGCGAGAACCTCGAGACCGCGTGAACCCGCCACGTGCGCAACCACGGTGTGGGGCCCGACTCGAAGATTCGTGGCGGCGGCGGCGATGGCGTCGTCGGGCACACACAGCAGCACGAGATCTGCGTCAAGGTGGTCAGCCTCGTCGTCGTGATGCACCAGCGTCACCTGATGCGCAGCGGCCAGCGCGCTGGCGAATGAGGTCCCGGCTCGCCCGGCACCGACAATCAGAATGTTCATGAGGGCCATCCGTTCCGGCCCCGAGGGTGCCGTTCGGTTAAAGCAACGTCTCGAGTGTACCCAGAACGCTCACCGCACCCTCGGCGCCACCCAGAGCCGTGTCATCGACGAGGTCCACTCGTAGTTCGCGCAACGGGATCAGCACAAAATTGCGCTCGTACATTCGCGGGTGCGGCACCGTGAGATCCACGTCGTCGCAGACAACGCCATCGATCCACACGATATCGACGTCGAGGGTGCGCGGCCCCCAGCGAACCTCACGTGTACGCTGCGCGGCCGCCTCGGCGCGCTGGGCGCGCGCGAGGAGTTCACGCGGCGTCGCCAACGTTTCCACCTCGAGAATCAGGTTCCAGAAGTCATCTTGCGCCACGCCACCCACCGGCTCGCTTCGATACACTCGCGAGACGCGACTGACGTCGTTCTCCGTCACCATTCGTATGCCCTGTGACAGGTGCTGGGCGCGGCAACCCAGATTGGTGCCGAGCGAGAAATACGCCCGAGTCACGGCCCGCGATGCGCGGTACACGACACGCCCAGTGACGCCACCTGCTGGGGCACGGGCGGCTCCGCCTTGTGAGCGCGCACCCTCGCCCACTCAATGGCCGGGTCGAAATCGAGCACCGCCCGAGCGACCCGGTGCACCAGGGTCTCGAGCAAAAAGAAACGTCCCGACACGACCACCGATTCAACGAGCGCCACGACGTCGGCGTAATTAGTGGTACCCGTCAGGTCGTCGGACGCGACCGCGTCACGAAAGGGTCGTTCGAAATCGACGTCGATCACCAGAGGTTGTTCCCGCTCTCGTTCCTCGGCCAACACGCCGACGATGGCACGAACGCGCAGCGCTCGAATCTCAATGACGTCACTCATCGTTCGGCGTCGTTCGGGGACTCGGGCAGGCTCATCAAGATCTCGCGGCCGTCGGGACCGAGGGAGCGTCGAAAGAGTCGCTCAATCAGCGCAATGGAGCCTGGCGCGGATTCGACCTTGTGCGACCACACGAGGTATCCCGCGAGGACCCCGAGTAAGCGGTCCGACACGTCATCACTGTGCAAGAGCACGGCCACATTGTTCTTCATCGAATTCGAAAGGTCCAGATAACACGCTTCGAGGACGTCGCGCTGCTGAGGCCCGCCGCGCAGAGCGTAGTGACTCGCACTCAGACCGTGCTCGAGATACGCGTCCAGGTTCTGCATGACCGGCAGTATCGACACCACGCGCGCGAACCCCTGATGCTTCAGCCAGAGCAATTCTTCGTCGCGGCGCACCCGCCGGTGCACCGCAGTGGATCCCCCCGGACGTTCCGAAACCGCCAGGATGCCCCTGTAGACCCAGGTGAAACCGCGTGGTTCAATTCCCGCCGCCCATTTGCCCCTCACGAGCCAACCTCCGCCACGGGACGCCCGACCAACTCGCGCAATTGCAGAGCCACGGGAGCGTCGTGGACCCGGATCATCGCGACGCCACTCATCAGGGCCCAGGCCTCGGTGCCGATCGAACCTTCGAGACGCTCGTCGACGTCGAGGACCTCGGGCCCGAGCAGACCGAGGAACCGCTTGCGACTCGTGCCGATGAGGACCCCGGCGTCGTATCGCCGCGCCAGTTCCACGAAGTCCGCGCAGTGCGCCACCAGGGTCAAGTTATGGTCGAGGGTCTTGCCAAAGCCAATGCCCGGATCCAACCACAACTGTGTGACCCCGACCTCACGCGCTCGTCGCGCCATGACCTCAAGGGCGCTGAGCACCTCACCGAGCACGTCGTCGTAGTGCGGATCAACCTGCATGGTCTGGGGTGTGCCCCGTGAGTGCATCGCCACGTAGCCCACTCCCAACTCGCCGGCGACTTCGATCAGGGCTCCCGAGACGTCGTTGATCACCAGGGCGCCCGCGCTGACCGCGGCGCGGGCCACCTCGGGCTTACGTGTGTCGACCGAGACCGGACCCACAGTCGCGAGAGCGCTCACCACTGGCAACACACGCTCGAGCTCCTCGTGGAGGGGCACATCGTGAGCCCCGGGTCGCGTTGATTCTCCACCCACGTCGACTATGTCGCAACCCCACGCGAAGAGCTCATTACCGCGCGCGATGGCCTGGTCACTGGCCGCCGTTCGTGCCGCGGCAAAGAAGGAATCGGGCGTCACGTTCACGATGCCCATCACCGACGGGCCCTTCGAAACGCGACTCAGCGCCACGTAGACCTGCGCTGATGGATGTACTGCAGTGCTTCGGCCCGATAGGACGCGTCGTCGCGGAAGACCCCGCGCACCGCGGAAGTGACCGTGGTCGATCCCGCCTTCTTGACCCCGCGCATCGACATGCAAAAGTGCTCCGCCTCAATGACGACGATCGAGCCGCGCGGCTCCATGACCCGCTCCATGGCCTCGACTATCTGCGTAGTCATACGTTCTTGGACCTGCAGGCGGCGCGCGTACCCCTCCACGAGACGAGCCATCTTCGACAGACCGGTGATCCGGCCTTCGACGCCGGGCAGGTAGGCCACGTGCGCCAGACCGGTGAAGGGCACCAAGTGGTGCTCGCACAGTGACGCGAAGGGGATATCGCGCACCATCACCATCTCGTCGTGCCCTTCTTCAAAGGTGACTGCGAGGTGCTCGCCCGGATCGCTGTCGAATCCCTCGAAGAGTTCAACGTACATGTCGGCCACGCGGCGCGGCGTCTCGAGCAGCCCCGCGCGCTCAGGATCTTCGCCAATCGCGGCGAGCAATTCACGAATCAGTCCCGCGACCCGATCACGGTCGACCACGACTAGACCTCGCCAATGAACGTGTAGATCGCGTCCAGATTGCGGTAGCGCTCGTTCACGTCGAGACCGTAGCCCACGACGAAATGCGCGGGGATGGAAAAACCCACGTACTTGAGCGACTGCTCCACGCGCTGCTCGCCTTCCTTCAAGAGCAGGGCGCACACGTCGAGGCTGCGTGGATTGCGCGCGCCGAGGTACTGGCGGAGGTAATTGAGCGTGAGACCGGAATCAACGACGTCCTCGACTATCAGAACGTCACGATTCACGAGGTCCACGTCGAGGTCCTTGACGATTCGAACCACACCACTCGTCTTAGTAGCCGCGCCGTAGGAGGAGACGGCCATGAAGTCAATCTCGACGGGCAACTCGATGGCGCGCATGAGGTCGGCCATGAAATTGACTGCCCCCTTGAGGACGCACACCAACAGCGGAGGTCGTCCGGCGTAATCTCGGGTGATCTGGCGACCAAGTTCACCGACTCGGTCGGCGATCTCTTTCGCTGAGACCACCACCTCACCCAGGTCGTCCTGGGCCCAGAGGGCGGTGAAGTCATCGCGAGAAAGTGAACCCATGCTTCGACAGCGTAGTGGAGGGTCTCAGACCAAAGTGAGGCGTTGGCCACTGCGAGAGAGTCGACGTCCGCCGCTCAGCTCACAGGCCACCACCTCGCCGCGCACCACACACAGGGCTCGCGCGATCTCATCAGCCGAGGGCGGATAGGTCTCGCCCTCGGGGGTCAACGTGACCAAATGAACCCGCAGCCAGCGCGTGAGGCGCGCCAGCGGCCATTGGATGAGGTCGCGACAGTCGGCCCCATCAAGATGCACCGCGACGTCGGCCCGTGAGAGCTCGTCGAGCCAACGACGATCCTCGTGCAGCACACGGGCCTGACGCGCCAGCAAGGGCACGACGTCGCGCTCGGCCACCTCGTTCATCACCGGCAACAATTCGTGGCGCACGCGGTTACGGCGAAAGTCACGCGAGTCATTTGTCTCGTCGTAGCGCGGTGCGAGATCGGAGTCAACCACGTAGAAGTGCAGGTCCCGTCGGCGCACCGCTCGCAACGGTTTGGTGGGGTCGTCGACCATGGGGCTCAGTCCTTCGATGCCCGCCCCGCGCAACATGTTCAACAAAACGGTCTCGGCCAAGTCGTCCATGGTGTGACCCGTCAAGACACCTTCGGGCAGCACCCGGCGCCGCGCCGCGCGCGCGAGGGCCTCGAAGTTGGTGCCTGTCTGCAGGCGCACATCGTGCACCGCGCACGGCACCTGAAAACGAGCGCAGACCTCTTGGACGTAGCGAGCGTCGTCAGAACTCGTGGCCCGTACGTGGTGATCAACGTGGTGCACTCGAACGTGCAGTCCGGCGTCGAGAGCCAACAACAACAGCCCGAGCGAATCGGGACCACCCGATACCGCCAGATCCACCGCCGTACCCGCTGCGGGGAAGGCGCAGTCATCGAGGAGATTCACGTCGCCAGACTACGCATGTCGTGTCCTCCCCCGAGTCGCCGCGCGCACCCCGACGTACACGAGTGCGCTCAACGTCCCGACATAGAAGCCGACGGGCAGATTCGTCTCGTAGGACGCGGCGATGGAGACCCACAGTGTCAGCACACTCAAGATCATCGAGCCGGCCAGCGCGCTGGCGGGTCGTCGCGTCAGGAGTCGCGCGGCGGCCGGGGGACCAACGGTGAGGGAGAAACTCAGTAACGCTCCCACTACCGGTACCGTCAGCGCCGAGCCGAGCGCCAGGGCGAGCATGAAACCGATCTCGAGCACCGTGGGATTGAGTCCGCGCGCCGCCGAGAGATCGGGCGCGGCGGCGTTGAACAACAGTGGACGGTACATCACCGCCAGAGCGACCGCGCACACCACACTGATGAGGACGACCGACGTGATGGACGAGGAAGCGACGCCCAAAATCTCCCCGAAGAGTAGGGCCTGCACTTGGGGCTCGTAGGCGGCGCTCAGCGACAAGAAGGCCGCCCCGAGCGCGAGCATCAAAACTAACGCCATCGCCGTGGCGACGTCGCTGCGGTGCCGCCGCGACGCGCCGATGCCCAGTGCCGCCACCACCGCGAAACTGACCAGCCCCCACAGGGGTGCCACGCCCACGAGTGTGGCGCCCGCGGCACCGGCGAAAGCGCCATTGGGCACCGCGTGCGCCGCGAAGGAGGAGCCGCGCAAAACCACGAAGAATCCGGTCGCGCCCGCCAGTAACGCCACCACGGTCCCGACGATCCAGGCGTTGGTCATGAAGCTCGAGAACATCACACCACCACCCGTTCCCGGCGACGATTCATCCAACGAACCAGATTGACCACCAGCAGCTCAAGCACCACGAGGGTCACGACACAGAAACTGACCGGCAACGACCGGTGCGAGGGCCACCAGTAGAAACTGTCGTAGCTCAACACGACACCGAGGACCACGGCCGCCACCCCCAGACTCGACGCGACTACGAGCGTCGTCGACAATCGTCGTCCGAGACGCAACGCCGCCGCCGGCGGACCGATCAGTAGGGCGGTCGAGAGCACGGCTCCGATCACGATCGACGAGAGACCTACGGTCACGGCGACGAGCAGGGTGAAGGCCAGCGTCACTCGCGAAACAGCCACGCCGCGCGCCATGGCCGCGTCGGGACTCAGGGACGCGAACAGCAAAGGTCGGCCCAATGAGGCCAGCGTCACCGACACCGCCGCACTCAAAGCGAGCACGATGAGCAAGGTCGAATTCGAGACGCTGAAGAGCGAGCCGAACAGAATAAGTTGCGTCGAGCCGGTGCTCGAGGAATTGATGGTGATGAGGTACAAGAACAGCGCGGAGAGCCCCGTGGCGGCACCCAGGACGACACCGGTCGCGACGTCGCGCTGACGCACCCGTTCCACCCCGATTGCCTCCATCGCCCCCGCGCCCGCCAGCGATCCGACCACGAACCCCGCCAGGGGCGAAACGCCGAGGACGCCCGCGCCCGCGCCGCCCGCGAGGGCCACGTCGGCCAGAGCGTGGCCGGCGAAGGACTGTGAGCGCATCACCGTGAAGAGACCCACCAGGGCCGATACCACTGCCACGACCGCTCCCACACCCATACCGGTGCGTACGGCCGGGTTAGACCACAAACCAGGTTCGACCAGCCAGCGCACGATCACTCAACCACGACGTCGGGGTGCGCCGCGACAGGTTCCATCGGATCACCACTCACCACCAGCACACGTCCGTGCACGCGGACCACGTCGACGTGATGTCCGTAGAGTGCGCTCAAGACGTCAGGTCGCACTACCTCATCAGTGGGTCCGCTGGCCACGTGGGCGTTGGCGATGTAGACAACGCGGTCCATCACCCCAATCAGTGAATTGATGTCGTGCGCCGATAGGAGTACGGCCACGTGTTGGCGATCACGCACTTTGGCCAACAATTCGACGATGTCTTGGGTGGCACCCGGGTCCAGGTTCGCCAATGGTTCGTCGAGTAACAGAAGTTCGGGTCGACTGACGAGTGCGTGCGCCATCAGGACCCGCTGGAGCTCGCCACCCGAGAGGGCGCCGATCCGACGGTCGGCGAGATCGCTCGCCTCCACCGCGTCAAGCATCTCCTCCACCCGCTCCCACGTGGTGCGGGTACGACGACGCAGTCCGTAACGGTGCCCGTCGTCGCCCAGGGCCACAAAATCGCGCACCCGAAGCGGCACGTCGACGTCGAGGGTCACCTTCTGGGGCACGTATCCGACTCGGCGCTCCTCACGCGCGTTGGTGGGCCAGAGGACCTCTCCTCGCGTAGGTGAGATAAGACCCAGCATCATGCGCAGCAGAGTGGTCTTGCCGGCACCGTTGGATCCGATCAGCCCGGTGAACTCCGCCGACTCCACTCGGAAGTTCACGTTGGTCAGTACTCGTCGGCCCCCAAGTTCGACGTCGACACCTCGCACGTCGACAATGGTCGAGATCGTACTCACGCGAGACTCACCGTCGACGTTGCGTGAATGAGGGCGGCCTCGATTGCCTTGATTTCCGTGAGCATCCACCCCTGCACGTGCAGACCCGCGGGCATGGTCTCATAAATCGCCACCAGCGGCACCTTGTTCTTCGTCGCCAGACTGCGCAGAGCTGTGGTGACGGGGCTCGAGACTTGGGCGTTGAAGCACAGCGCACCCACCCGGTGATTATTCAAGAGATTCTGCTGCGTCACGATGTCCTGTGGTGAGGGATCGATGCCGTTCATAACGTCGGCCTGGAAGCGAAAGGGCGTCAGGTTGTCGAGCCCAAGTGCGGCCAATAGATAGTCCCCCACCGGCTCGGTGGTGGCGACCGGGCGGTGAGCCAAATCACGACCCGCGGCGGCGAGGGCTTGGGTCACCGCGCGCCACGACGATTGAAAGGCGAGGTCCCGAGCGTGGAAATACGCGGCGTGCGACGGGGCGATCGTGGCGAGATCGAGGGCGACCTGGTGTGCGAGTGTCGGCATCAACGTCGGCAAGTACCAGAAATGGGGGTTGGTCGCGGAGGCTTTATGCAGCAACGTGGCAATGGTGAGAACCTTTCGAGACGAACTCGCCGACGCGGCCTCGAGTTGGTTCATGAACGTGTCGTAGCCCGCGCCGTTTTGCACGATTAGCTGCGCCGAAGCGATGGCTCGCGCCACGCTGGGACTCGCCTCGAAGTTGTGCGGGTCGGTATTGGGATTATTCATCATCGAGGTCACGTGGACGAAGGGGCCGCCGACCTGGGCGAGCACGTCACCGTACTGGACTTCGGCTCCCACCACCTGGATCACCCCCGGTGTGGTGGTCGTCGAGCCACACGCCGCGAGGGCCAACGAGCCGAATATCAGCGCCACGACCACCGTCATTCGGAATCGGCCATGCCGGCTTTCTAGAACCATTCTTGTTATGTTAGCCGGAATCATTCCAATCAACAAGTGCTACTCGACTACCATGGATCCGTGTCCGCCACCCGCAACACCAATCAGCGCCGCGAGGTCATCCGCGCCCTGGAACGGGTCCAGGGTTTCGTCAGTGCACAGGATCTGCACGGCTTGATTGTCCGCGATGGCGGTGAGGTGGCCCTCGCCACTGTCTATAGTCAACTCAAGAAGCTCTCAGACGCCCAGCTCGTCGACGTCGTGATGACCGACCGGGGAGAAGCTCTCTACCGACACTGTGTCGACGACTCGCACCACCACCACTTGTCGTGTCGCACGTGCGGGGCCACTGTCGAAGTCGACGCCCCCGAGCTCGAGAGTTGGGCCCGCGACATCGCTGAACGCTTCGGCTACCGCGATCTGCGCCACGTCCTTGAACTCAACGGAACATGTCCCTCGTGCTCACCACACTGAACCTCGTCGGCGGCTGGCGAGAAGACCTACCCCTCTACGAACTCGACAAGACGCGCGAGTGGGGCGTGGACGCCTTCGTGACGGGGCGAGGCGGCGGTGTGAGCATCGGGCCCTACGAAAGTCTCAACCTGGCCACCCACGTCGGTGATGATCTAACCCACGTGACCGAGAATCGCCGTCGCGTCGCCGCGGCCCAGCAACTCGACGCGACCGCTCTGGTGACCTCACGCCAGGTCCACGGAGCCCACGTCAACGACATCGACCAGTGGAACAATGAGCCGCTCGTCGGTGACGCCCTGGTGAGCACCCGAAGTGACGTCGCGCTGTGCGTGTTGGTGGCCGACTGCGTCCCCCTCCTCCTGGTCGATACTGCGGGTCCACGATTCGCCGTGGTCCACGCCGGCTGGCGCGGGCTGGTAGCCGGCGTGATCGCCGCCACGTTGGCCCATTTCGAGAATCCCGGCGCGCTACGCGTCGTCGTCGGACCGCACATCTCGACGAGCGGGTACCAAGTGGGTCCCGATGTGGCTCACCATTTCCTCGAGGTCGACGGAGCGGTCCACCCGGATGTCGGCGACCGCTGCCGCTTGGACCTTGCCGCGATCGCCCGGCACCAACTGACCCTGGGCGGTGTCGAGACGAGCCGCATCGCTCTGTGCGAGTCCGCGACCGACGGCGGCACGTTCTTCTTCTCGGACCGAGCGCAGCGTCCTTGTGGACGTTTCGGTATGGTCGCGCGACGGCTCGACGATGCATCCGCGAAGGAGGGAGACGGGTGATTCGCGCCGAAACGTTCCGTTACGTGGGCCTCGAGGTGGACGAGGATTCACTCGTGGGTCACTATGAACTCGACGGCCGCCACTTCGCCGAGCGCATCACCCTCGAAGGCGTGACGTCACTTCGTCGCCCCGCCCTCGTCGCCGTGGCTCAACTCTGGTACCTCTTGGCGGGCTTGTCGTACTACAAGGCGGGCGCCGCGCGGCGCGTCGACCTCGGTGATACGCCAGTGGGCCCACACGGGCGCGCGCTCTTCACGGCGGCGCTGCACGACGGACTCGGCGAATTCTCCTTTCGCAACGACCTCCCCCTCGACGACGTCGTCATCAGCGGGGGCGGCGACGTCACCACCTTCCAACCGACCATTGACTCCTCGCGAGTGCTCATACCCTTCGGCGGCGGCATCGACTCGGTCGTCACCGTGAACGAGCTCGACCACCTGGACCGGGCTCTCTTCATCGTGAGTCCCGCCGCCGGTCGCTTCGCACCCCTCGAAGCCACCGCCGCGGTGACCCGACTCGACGTCGTGCGCGCGACGCGCCACCTCGACGCGCAGATCCTGCGCGGTGACGACAACTTCTACAACGGTCACGTCCCCGTCACCGCGATGATCACCGTACTCGCGGCCCTCGCGGCCCTCGCGTCGGGCCGCGGCGCGGTCGCCATGAGCAATGAGCACTCGGCTTCGGCGCCGAACCTGCGCTGGAGGGATCGTGATGTCAACCACCAGTGGTCCAAGTCCTGGGCCGCCGAAGTCCTGTTGGGCGCGGCCCTGGAGGAACGGGTGGGACCAGAGTTCGTGGTTGCCAGTTATCTGCGCAATCGCAGCGAGTTGTGGGTGGCCCAGCAATTCGCCCGAGCCCACCAGTACCACTACGTCTTTCGCAGTTGCAACCGCGCCTTCACCCAGCGACCGGGCGAACGCGCGACCAACTGGTGCGGCGTGTGCGACAAGTGTCTCTTCATCAACCTGATTCTCGCGCCCTTCATCGAGCGTGAAGTCCTGCACGACATCTTCGACGCCGAACCGCTGTCGGACGCGCGCTTGGACCCTTCGCTGCGCTCGCTGATTGGATTGGGTCTCGAGCACAAACCCTTCGAATGCGTGGGTGACCCCGACGAGAGTGCGGTCGCGCTGCGCTTCGTCAGCCAACAGCCCGAGTGGCACGACGTGACGCGACTCGGCGAACTCGCTCGGCTAACCCCGCGCGACCGGGCGTTCGATGAACTGCTCGAGCCCGAAGGGAATAGCCGTGTTCCGGCCCGCTGGCTTCGCTGACCTCGCCGGACGTCGCGTCGGCATCTTTGGCTACGGCGTGGAGGGTCGCGCGACGCAGCGACGCCTGGCCGCGCTTACCACCGACGTGGTAATCGTCGATGACAGCCCCCATGACGAGGAAGTGCTGACCACAGCAGAAGGGGGATTCGAGGCGCTCGCGAGTTGCGAGGTCGTCGTGAAGAGCCCGGGCATCCCGAGACGGCGCGCTGACGTCATCAACCTCGAGGACCGCGGCGTCGTCGTCACCTCGGCTCTCAACCTCTGGCTGCACGACGTGGACCGGCATCGCGTTATCGCGGTCACCGGCACCAAGGGCAAATCCACCACCACGTCACTCGTTGCCTTCTTCTTGCGCTGCCTGGGCGAGGAAACCCACGAACTCGGGAATTTCGGTCAACCCCCTTACGACCCTGATCTGGAACTATCGAAGGGGTGGCTGGTCCTCGAGGTATCGAGCTTTCAGAGCGTCGACCTGACGGTGGCGCCGGCCCTCGTCCTGGTCACTTCCTTGGGCTCTGATCACCTCGACTGGCACGGCACGATCGAGCAGTACCACGATGACAAGTTGTCCATCACCCGCGCTTCGGGCGAACACGTCACCCTCATCGCCTGCGACGCCGAACTCGAGCGCGCCCGACCGTTGATGGGGGGTCGCATCAGCGTGGCCGCCTCCGAATCATCGGGGCTGGCCCACGAACTCGGTCTACTCGGGACGCATAACGATCACAACGTCGGCCTCGCGCTCGACGCCAGCGCCCTCGTCAGCGGCCGTACCCGGGAGGAGGTGCGCGAGGCGGCGTTGGCGCACGTCAACGAATTCGTACCGTTGCGCGGACGCCTCACCCTCGTCGCTTCGCACGAGATCCCGACGGGAACCATCCGCTTCGTCGATGACGGACTGGCGACAGCCCCCCTGCCGAGCATCGCTGCCCTGCGTGTCTTCGCAGATGACGCCCTGGCCCTGATTGCCGGAGGCTTCGATCGTGGCGTCGACTACGCGGACCTCGTCGAGGAATTGCGCAGTCGCCGCGAGGCCACGACCGTGGTCACCATCGGACCAGCGGGTGAGCGCCTGCGCGCGGCCTGCGAAGGTATGCGCGTGATTAGGGCGACCACGATGGACGAAGCTGTTCGCCGCGCCTTCGCGGCGCTGGCCGGCACCGGCGTGGTCCTCTTCTCGCCAGCGGCGCCGAGTTTCGACGCCTACCGAAACTGGGCGGAACGCAGTGACGATTTCACTCGAGCGGTTCACCAAATCGTCGCGCAGTAGATGACGCCGCGGCGCTGGCGGGTCCCCTGGAGCCTGGAGCCTGGGAGGAGATTCGAACTCCTGACCTGCGCATTACGAATGCGCTGCT
>VFSW01009703.1_pt1 | contig 13720 bp, 9 predicted proteins | sample 5358111 | NCBI WGS metagenome assembly VFSW01 (sample SAMN11554181, study PRJNA540505) | mine drainage metagenome | isolation source: sediment from site ElyBrook_90M | place: USA: Ely Copper Mine, Vershire, VT | collected 2017 | reverse complement strand
TGCTCATGCTGGACAGCGCCGCCAGAGATATACTGGGTAAGCTACGCTCATAACCAAAATAAGAAAATCACTTTTTTATCTGTAAAAAACCGAAGGTTTTTTACAGATAAAAAAGTGAAACTTTAACCCTCAACTTGCACTGTATAATTCACGCCTTCCCACGATCCGCTGTCTGTCCACTGGAAAGTGAAGGTCAGGCTGGCGCGGGATGGAAGCTGGGCGGTGGGCAGGTTGGCGATGTATAAGTCCAGGCCGGTATCATGGGTCTGAATGTCGTGGGAGGTCTGCCAATCGTCGCTGCTCCAGTGTACCAGGGCATTTTTCAAAAGCCCGATGCGCAGGATTTTTCCGGCCGGGAAGCTCTGCAGCTTCTGATTGTACTGCCAGAAAGCCAGCGAGGAGGGGGTGTTGGCCTCAAGGTAACGTTGGACGGTCTGCGGCGGCAGGTCGAAAACCTTGCCATCTCGCAGCGAGCGTAATAACTTGATGTATTCGGCGTGCGCCCAAACCAACGGCATAGCCGAGCCAGACGGTTTGCCAAAATACAGTTCGTCCTCGGGGATATCCGGCGCGTCCCAGATCTGTTCTGGAATCAAGCCACCTTCGCTGGTCATGGCTTCGAAGGCGTGCAGCAGGTTCACGGCTTCATCCCGGTGACCGGCGGCCAGGGCGTAGTGGGCGCGTTCACCCACCAGGAGAGGCCAGGCGCGCCCGCAGCCCGTGCCGTCAAACGGGCTGCCATCGTCATTTTCGCCGTAACCATCCTCATTATAGCGATGCCAGGCCGGCCCGGCCGGGGTATCCACCTTGAGCAGGGCATCGATCACTTTGATCGTGTTGAGAATGCGCGGGTCGTCGGGGCGGCGCAGCCCAAAGCGAACCAGGGCCAGGGCATCCGGGCTGATGATCTGCGCGGCTGGTTCTTCACTATCACCGGGCGGCCGGTTCTTGATTGGCACGAAACCTAGCTTGGGCGAGGCGGCTTCGGCCGTGGCCGGAGGGGAAACGCGCACGTAATAGCCCTCGACGCCGTTTTCCTGGGCCAGGTGGGTCCCGACCACATAAATCCAGCGCTCGATGTTGGCATTCCAGGCATCGGCGGTCTCGCGCAAAAAAGTTGCCGTAGCCGTTTCGTGCTGAGCCGCGGCCAGGTCAGCCGCCTCCAGCAGAGCGGCAATCTCGGTCGCCAGGGTGAACGGATTGTAGCCGGGGTCCTCTTCCCAGCGGTCTTCCTGGGTGACCGGGCCGTTACGCACCAGAAAGCCGGCAGCTTTTCGCACCATCGGCCACAGGTTGGCCAATTTGCTTTTGGTCAGGCCTTTCTCGCGCTGGACCAGGTTGACCAGCAGGATAGGCAGGGCCGTTTCGTCCATTTGCACCCCGCTCCAGAAGGGTGTGCCATCCAGCCACATGTTCTGCGGCCAACTCCCGTCCGCTTCCTGCGTAGCCTGGAGATATTCGAGCACACGCTGGGCATCCGTGACCGCCCCGGCGGCCAGCAGCCCTCCGGCCGCTTCGACGAGGTCGCGCGGCCAGACCAGGTGGTAACCGCCCAGGTCGTCGTCGCCCTTGTCGAAACCCCAGGGGATAGAAAGGCTGGCGATCAGGCCGCCCGGAAAACGTTTCGATTCGTGCGTGCGTAAGACGGCCGTGCTGATATCATAAATATCGCGATCGTCCAGTTTGACGCCATCGGGTTTCAAGTACAGGCAGGTCTTATGCCAGTCGCGCCACTCGTTGACGTAGATCGTTTGGGCGGTCTCAAAACCCTCATTCAGGCTGGATAGAACCCGCAGCCCGGCTTCAGCAGGTGACAGCCCAAATCCAAGGGCGATAAGAAAATTTCCTTGCGATTTCACCAGGTCCACCTCACCGGTCAGAGCCACGTTGCCGTTTTCCGCCCGGTCAAACGTCCAGGTCATGATGCGGTGCTGGTTGAGGTCCTGCCAACCATCGGAATTACCGACGAAACCGGCCGAGCTTTTGATCCACGGCGTCGAGCAGGCCAATGCCAGGGTGATATTTTCTCTCTGGGCAAACAGCATGGGCACGCCTTTATAATCGGCCAGCCAGGCGGTGTTGTTATTCCCCTGGTTGCCCAGGTGTGGCGCAAGCAGGGCATACAGGTGGTAATCGGCCAGGCTGCCCTTCAGCGGGGTAAACTGAGTGCTCTGCAAGAGCACATCCCGCTTGGGGTCGCACACGATCTCTTTGACGATGCGGTAGCGCCCTTCCGAGCAGGTGTTGGTCAGCCGGAAAGCCGGCACGCCTTTCACCGGCGTATCGATCTGGTGCTGGGTCTGGCGTTTTTCTTCGGAAAAGTAGCCTTTTCCATCCGTGACGATCAATCCCAGGTCACGCGTGCAGGCCTGGTCGACGCGCGGGTAATAAATCTCGTTAAGGATACCGTGACTCAAGGTAAACCAGACCCGGCTGGAAGGGTTCAATGCGGCTCCTACACCGCTCTTGTTGCTGGAGGACCAGCGAGGCGGGATCCCCGGCCAACCGGGTGCTTCTGATGGTTTGTTCATAAATTTCCTCTTCTTGAAACCCAAAATTTGAACTATGAACATGGGCATGTGTTCATAGTTCAAATTCTGGAAATTAACTACCCCATTCGATGACGGACTTGATCTCGTCGGGGGTGTGCTGGTGCAAGGTGGTATCGAAATCGGTGTAAGGGTGGCGATTAGTGATCAATTGGCCCACCAGGTCGCCCCACACCAGGTGGGCGTGCTCAAGGTCGTCGACGGCCATTTGAAAATGGGCCCGCGAGGCGTTCACGCTGCCGATCATCACCTGGTTATCCAGCACCAGCTGGCGGATCAGCATGGCGCCGGGGATTTCCAGCGGGCGGTCACCGCCGGGGATGCCGGTAAGCACATAGACGCCGTTGGCAGCCAGGCAGTCCAGCAGGTTGAATTCCAGGGACGCCACGCCGGTCGACTCAAAGACCAAATCCATGGGCCCCAGGACATCATCTACCTTATCCGGAGTGACCTGGCGGCCATCCACGTACTTACCGCCGATTTTTTTCAGCCACACCGGCCGGGCCGTTCCGGCATCGACGATGTCCAGGCCGTAGACGTCGGCCCCGCGCAGGCGCAGCGCCATGGCAGCCAGCAAGCCAATCGGGCCCATACCGGCCACCAGGCAGCGGCGGTCGTGCAGCCAATCCGGGTGGACAGATGCGTCCGGTTGGCGGTTGGTCTGTAAATGAACAGCTTCGAAGATAGCTTTTTCGGCCACCGACAGCGGTTCGCACAACACGCCCACCGCTTCCAATTCAGCCGGGACGCGCACTACGTACTGCTCTTTGTCCACGGCGTATTCGGTCTGGTAGCCATCCATCCCCCAGATGCCGCGCTCCAGGTATTTGCCAGTCTCGCACATGTCCGAACGGTTCATGGCGCACGGCAGGCAGATGCCACAGCCGCGCCGCACGGTAAAAACAGCATAGTCGCCGGGTTTTACGCGGGTTACCGCCTGGCCGGTCTCGACTACCTGTCCAAACATTTCGTGGCCGATCACCAATTCAGCCTGGCCGGCAGGTGGCATGGCGCGCCCTCCCCCGGCCTCCTCACGGTCGGTGCCGCAGATGCCCACGCGTACGACGCGCAGCTTGATCTCATCCGGGGCCGCGATTTGCGGCTCGGGCCGGTCGACCAGGTGTAGATTTGGGGTACCTGGCACCAGGGAAATTGCTTTCATTCACTCACCTCCATTTTTCCCGGTTACAATCAGCTCAAAAAGATGAGCTATTTGAGACTTTCCAAAAAGGCATATAAATCGGCCAGATCTTTGTCGTTCATTTGCCAACGCGGCATATTCTGCTCCAGAGGTTTGCCTGTTGTGTCTAACCCTTCGACGACGGCTGCATGGAAATCTTGCAGAGTATATCCGGCAGGTTGGGGAGTCCCACCCGAATCCTCAACCAACATTTTGTTCAAAGCATCTCCATAGATGGCCGGTGCATCCATTACTTGCATATACATGACGTGCTGGCCGCCATACGCTTCAGGCCCATGGCAGGCTGCGCAGGTCAGGTAACTGCCCATCATCATCCCGCCAAAGTTTGGGCCGCCTGTGAATCTTATCCGGTTACCCCCGGCATCGATCGAGGTAAAGTAAACTTCTTCCCCATTGGCAGTGGATGAATTCAGGTTTCCACAACCTGGAGATCCAGGGGTCTGGGTAATCTGTGAAGTCGGGCTGCAAGCCGCCAATGCCAGACAAAGCATTAAATAGGCGAGCACAAATTTGGTCATCGCACGGCTTCCTTTCCTTTATCTGCCTCTATATTTTTGTCATGGCTGGCATCCCTTTGACGATGATTGTGGATGAAAAGGGTCATGCTCAGGCCAAGGCCAAGGAAAATCCCGATGACCGCCAGAATGTTGATGGCGCCAAAGCCCCAGGTCGCAGCCGCCCAACCGCCCAGAAGTGCACCGACTACGCCGGCCAGGGCAGTGGCAGCGTTAAAAATACCCAGGCCCTCTCCTTCACCGGTTGATGAAAGGCGGGCAGCCAGGGCGGTGCCGGCTACACTGATTGCCGACCAGGCCATGACGATCAGGGCGAAGGCCAGTAACGCCAGCCAGCCGGAGATACTTAAACTGGTAAAACCCAGGCCTACCAGGCCGGCTGCCGCGACCAGCCGGATGACCCACGCGATGCGCAGCACGCCCCATGGGCCAATCTGCCTGGACCAGATCCCGGCGGGGGAGTAGAGTGCTAATCCTAACCCGGCCGCAATGGCGAAGGCGGTGGACGAGATGCCCGGATTTATGCGAAATTCATTTTGCATCAGCACCGGAAACTGTGAAAAAACCGCCGCGGGGCCGGCAAAGGTCAGCACCCACACCAGCAGAAACAACCCAAAAGGAGAAATCAGGTAATCCCCCAGCTTTTTCCAGGCTTTCAGCCCGAGGTGGTGGAACATACGTTGGGGTGAACTGGAAGTCCATTCTCCGTGTGGAGCGGCATGGAGCAGGACCGGTTTTGTAGCAGTGGGCGCGGGGGGGGTGTGCGCCGTCAGCCAGGCTAACAGAGCTGCTGCAGCGCTCAGTGCGGCGGTGACCATCATAGCGGTTTGCAGGCCAGCCTGGGCCAGGAATCCGGCCAGCAGCAGACCGGCGACCTGCCCAATGCCGTAAAAAGTTTGCAGCCAGCCGATGCGTTCATCCCACTCTGGCTTGGGATGGGCTTCGACCACGAACAGATTGGCGACGGTCGAGGCTCCTGCCGCCCCGGCGCCTTCCAGCAGGGCAAAGATGATGCGGACGGCCGGGCTGGCAGTCAGGGCAATCCCCACCAGACCGGCGGTGATGATCAGCAGGCCTCCCACCAGCAGCCAGCGGTGCAAGCGGTAGCGGTCCGCCAGGCTGCCCCAGGCCGGGGCGGTCAGCCCACCCAGGCTGACGGCAGCCACCACCAGGCCCACCTGGGCGGCGCTGCCGCCTTTGCTGGCGATCAGCGGCAGCAGAACAGGAATCAGCCCGGCGGCGACGGCGCCCAGTAAAGCGTACACCAGGTACCAGGGCTCGATCCACTGGCGCCAGGCCTGAACGGAGTGCGGATGGGGTGAGGGTTTTGCAATCACAACGCTTAATTATGGCCTTCAAGGGGTTAAACTAACCTTCAAACTAACTTAAGAAAAACTAATTTTCTGACAATCAAAATTCCCACAAAAACACAGCAATGAGTTAGAATCATTCGGGCAGGTCCTGGATTTGCCCTCCCTGGGAAAAAGCCGGACCTGTATCTTTAAGATAGGCAACAGAGCAGACAAAAATGGATCCCAACTCTTAAGGAGTACGTATGACGACGTTTACCTATCCTTTTGTTTTTTCGGAGACAAACTCCAACCAGGTCAAAGGCCATCTGGAACTGGAACAGCCGCTTCCCTTCAGCAACTCTCGGGGAAGCGGCTTTTATCGTCCCGGCAAAATTGCCCTGGAAGGCTGCCCTGACCTGGATCTGGTGCTTTATCATAGCCAGGCAATCTCGACTTTTATGTATATTCGCGAAAGCCAGGTCGATGCGAACTTATTGGAAATCGTTGGTTTACCGGATGATGAAATTGCGCAAATTTCCAGGCTGCATTTGCCGGGCCAGTTGTGCCTGGGATCTGAACGGGCCAATCTGATCGGCGAGGCGATCAAAGACATTATCGGGGCGCCGGCATTGAACCCAACCATTACCAGCCGGAAGCAGCAGAACCTGGCCATTTTCCCGATTGCCAGGGAAGGCCTGAAATACCAGGTGGCGGAAGCCATCCACGATAACCATGGGTATTACTGCGATGAGATAGTGCTGGACGCCCACCACGTTTTCGACAGCTCTGTGCCGGTCTATAAACGCAAGGTTGAGCTGACCCTGTTCAAGGATAAAGATCTGGATAAAACTCAGAAAGAAAATATCTCCGTCGCTTTTATTGCTGACAGCATTGCCAGCGGGTTGGTCATGCGCGAGGTGATCGAACGGGTCAAAGAACGCTTTGAACACCTTGATCAGGTCGAAGTGATCTCTCCCCTGGCGACCATCCGCGGCCTGACCCGCATTGCCCGTTCAAAATGTATGCAGAACACGCGTATCCGCCTGCACGTGTTCGAGACGCTCTTGAATGCCCTGCCCCCGGATTACTATTATTCGGCCCATTTCAACATCCCCGAGTTCCACATCCGGCCAGACCTGGAGCAGGAATATCGCGATTGGTGGGGCAAGGACGAATCCGGCAACTGCATCGCCGACACTGCCTGCGCCGGTTACGGCTGGAGCGAGGTGTTCTTTTCACCGCGCAAGCAGATCCAGATGATCAACAGCCAGCTGCAGACCCGGCACAACCTGACCATCACGGATATCATCCGGCGCAATACCAGATGATTTATCTTGAATTTTTGGGTCAGTTCAGGCGCTGTAACCGCCTGAACTGACCCAAAAATTCAACTTTATTTTCCAGTAACGAAGTAAAGCCCAGTTTTTGCCGCGGCTCCCACCCTACCCCGGAAGGACTCGGTTTTCACTTCCAAAAGCGATTTTAGCCTATTCAGATTCCAGCCAGTTGACCTGGTAAGGCTGCATCTTCCAGAGGTCGCCTGGTTGCAGGACGAACGATTGATCTGAAAGCACTTCCTTCAGTGCAACCGGGGTTGACTTGAATACTTTCTCCCAATCTACGTGCACTGCCTGGGCCTGGCTGGTAATGTTGTGCAGGCACAGGACTGGCTGGCTCGCGTCAGCCGGGCGGCGCAGCAGCGCAAAAACACTATCGCCGCAGTCAATGATTTCCTGGCTGGCGTTGGGAGAGAAAGCCGGCCGGGCGGCGCGGGCTTTGAGCATTTTTGCATAGCGTTCGAAGACCTGGCTGCGGCGTGACGCGGGCTGCCGGAGCTCGCTTTCTAGGGCCGGCCGCTCCAGCTTCTGGCGGTTGATCGTACGGTTGCGGCCGGTCAATTGCACGCCTTCAGGCCAGCCGCGCGAGCCGAACAGGCTGTGGAAATAAATTCCGGGAACACCTGCCAGCGCCAGCATGATCGACTGGGCGGACATGAACCGGGCCACCTGCACCTGCTCTGGCTCGCCCGCCAGGGGGCTCGAAAGTGCATCGAAGTAGTTGATGTTCAACTCGTACGGGCTATGCGTGCCGTCGGGATTGCTCTTGTAGGAAACAACGCCCCCGTGCGCCAGCGTCCTTTCAACCAGGGCGGCGATTTCGGGTTCGGTTAAAATCCCTTTAGCCGGGTTCAAACCGATGCCATCGTGCGAAGCCAGGAAATTAAAAAAGGCTACCGTTTTGGATGGCAGCGCCAGTGAGCCTGCCCAGCCATTGAGCGCCTGGGCCGAGCCGGTCAGCAAGGTGTGTAAAACCAGGGGCGGCAGGGCAAAATTATAGACCAGTTGGGCTTCATTGGCCCCATCGCCGAAATAAGACAGGTTTTCCGCATGCGGGACGTTGGTCTCGCTGATGACCAATACCTGCGGGAAGACTGCATCGAATGCGGCCCGGATCAGTTGGATAACACGGTGGGTCTGCGGGAGATGGATGCAGGTTGTACCGATTTCCTTCCACAGGTAGGCGATGGCATCCAGGCGGATGAAATCTGCTCCTTGAGCGGCGTAAAAGAACAGGGTATCCACTATTTCCAGCAGTACGTCCGGGTTGTGATAATTCAGGTCAACCTGGTCGGTGCTGAAGGTGGTCCAGATGGCTTTTGGGCCGGAGGGGGTATCGAAGCGGGTCAGAAGGGGCAGCGCCCGCGGGCGGACTACCTGTGACAGGTCGGGATTGCCGCTGACCTCGATAAAATACTGGCCGTAGCGCGGGTCGCCGGACAGGTAGGCCTTGAACCATTGGCTGTGGGCGGATATGTGGTTGATCACGGCATCGAACATCAGGCGGAAGCTGCGGCCGATGGAATCCACGTCCGCCCACGTTCCCAGGGCCTGGTCAACCGTCTTGTAATCGATCACCGAAAAGCCATCGTCGGAGGAATATGGGTAAAAAGGTAGGATATGGATGGCGCTGATTACCTGGTCGAGATGGCGGTTGCAGAAATCGGCCAGGGATTGCAACGGGTGCATTCCCGATTGGGACACCTGATCGCCATAGGTAATGAGGATGGAATCCTGCTGGGTCAGCTCCCTGCGGGCGAGATTTACCGGGGGCGGCGAAGAGGAGCGGTAGCGCTCGATCAGGGCGCAAAGGCGCAGAAAGGCTGCCTGGCCCTGTTCTGGGCCATATAATTCGACGAGGATATCATGGAGGATAGGAAGATTGTCGAATTCTGTATTCATTTTAAAGTGCGGTTGCGATACTCGGGGATATCCTGCATGGCAGGGCGCTCTTGCTCGGCGATTTCGTCTACATCCAGGAAAAACCGCCCGGGCTCGTAGCGGATCAGTTTCATCGTGCGGTTCATATCGTCGATGAAATTATGGCCGTAGCGCTTACCCAGCTTGCGGAAAACGGTCTGGATGATGGTGAAGGACATTTTGCTGAGCGCTTCGAGGGGCTGGTTATGGTGGATACGTTCCTGTAGATCGACCTGGGCGATGGCGCCCAGCCCGCCCATTTCCAGAGTATCGATCAGCATGCCGATCTCTACGCCGTAGCCAGATGAAAAATGTAATTTCTCAAGCGTTGAGCGACGCCCGCCGTATTCTCCCGCCAGGGGCTGGATCAACCCGGAAAGTTCAGGATAGAGCAGGTTGAGCAGCGGGCGGGCGGTCAGTTCGGTCACCCGGCCGCCTCCGCTGGCTTGCAGCTTGTTGCCAACGCGCAATGGGCGCTGGTAAAACCCCTTGACCAGTTGGATTTCAGGCCGGAGGAGCAGCGGCCCGATCAGGCCGTAGACGAAGTGGGGTTGGATATTGACAATATCCGTGTCGATCCACAGGATAATGTCGCCGCGCGTGACCAACAGGCTCTTCCACAGCGCCTCGCCCTTGCCGCGCCGGGCGCCATATTCGGGCAAGATCTGCTGGTGGATGAACACCGGGATACCCAGCTCGCCGGCGATGTCACGCGTGCGGTCGGTCGAATCCGAGTCGATCAGTATGATCTCGTCCAGCAAGGGGACGGCATCCATCAAGGCGCGCTTGACCGTTTTAATCACTTTGCCGACCGTTTCTTCCTCATTCAAGGCCGGCAGGGCCAGGCTGATGGTGAGGTTCCGGGCGTGTTTAAGAGCCAGCAGGGCCTGCAGATCCTTGAATTCATCGGCGTGGTAGGTGTTTTCGGCAAACCATTTGTCTACCAGGACTGAAATTGCCGTTTGGCCTATCGTTTCGCTTTCGAAATTGGCCGGAACAGGCCGCCTGGTTTTAACCACAATCACTTTTGAATAACCTTGCTCTAGGATGGCTTTGGCAACCGGCCCAATTGGGTCGGCGTCGACGTTTGGACGGGCCGTGGCGCCCAACACCACCAGGTCGTGGTGGCGGGCTGCTTCGAGGATGGCCCCGGATGGGTCGTCGGTGGCCACTTCTTGACGTTCGATCTCGGGGATGCGGATCAAGACGCGGTCGATGTTGCGAAAGGGGATATCCTGCCTGACGGCAGAATTGGTGGGGGTAATGTGCAGAGAAGTGACCCTGGCCTGCTGGCTGCGCGCCACGGCCAGGGAAAGCTGCAAGGCCAGTTCGGCGTGAGGGCCACCGCGAATCGAGATCAGCACACTGTGGGGGTTCTCCGGCAGGGGGCCGCCAATGATGGCCACGTCACAGGGTGGGTGATTAAGTCCATTGGGAGGGATTTTAAGTTCATCAAAATCACACGGCCATTCGAGCACCAATAAATCCGGTTTTTTTAGCTGGATATAGCGGGTCAACTCTTCCCACAAGTTATAGGAAGCCTGGACGTGCTCTTCTACGTGAATGCGTTCATCCCCGGAGAACTTTTTTAGCTCCTGCCTGACTTCTCTGGCGGATACCGCCGCAGAACTCAGGCTTTGTCCTTCGGGAACGCGTACCAGCCCGATCACGATTACCTGTCCATCCCCGACGACAAGATTGGCCGCTGAAAGCGATGTGGCGCAATTTTTCCCGTGGATAAACGGCACGAGCACTTTACGAAATACGCTTTTTGAGTATGAATTCTTAGGCATATCTCACCTCTGGTGGATGATTAAGTCAAAAGCGGGCGAATGTTTTCTTTGTAAATACTCTCCCAGGTATAATCCAGTTTGACACGCAGGCGCAAGTTAAAAGCGTTGTCGGGCGCCATCTGGTGGGCGATCAGGGCAGCCACCTCGTGCGGGTCTGCATGAGGAGAGAAGAAAGCGGCCGCTTTTTCACCGAGCTCGCGCAGTGGGGGGATATCGGCGCAGAATACTGGCAGGCCGGCCAGGCCGGCTTCCAATATTGGAATACCAAAGCCTTCTTCCAGGCTGGGTAATAACATCACGTCCGCCAGGCGGTAGAAATCGGCGATGACTTCATCCGGCAGGTAGTCGGTGGTGTGTTCGGCCAGAAAGACTACCGCCTGGTCCAGTTTCAGGCTGGCGCGCAGGCTGGTCAACTTCTGAAAGTAGTTCGTATTAGCCGGGTTGTGCGGACCGAGAGGGCCGGTGACGACCAACCGGGCCTGATGAAAATAGCCGCGCAGTTTAGCCAGGGTGCGGATGGCTAGCTCGATATTTTTGCGGGGGGTGATCCTGACTGGCAGGAGAATCAGGGGGTCGGCGGAGAGTAAATCCAGTTTCTCGATGAGCAGCACGGTCTTGGGTTCCAGTTTTAAGAAGCGAGCGACGTCAACCCCATTAGGCACCACCTTGATGCGGCTGGCCGTCACGTTCAAAAGCTGCGCCATTTCCTGGCGGCGCATCTCCGAAACGGTCACCTGGACGGCTCCCGGCCAATCTGTCCGCAGCAGGTCCCAGGGGTAACCCTCGTGCAGCTCGCTGCGGTAGCGCGGCGTGGTCCAGGCCAGATCGTGGTTCCAGAGGATCAAACGCGCTGCGCCCGGCTTTTCGGTCAATTTCTTCAGGGCAGCCGTGAGAGCCAGGTTCTTGTTCAGCGAACATACATTATGGGCGATCAATACCTGGGTACCGGACAGGCGCCGGCTGAGTTCGGTTTCCAGGAAGGCAACCAGTTGGTCGAAGCGTTGGGTAACCTTTCCGGCGTCCAGCTCGGCTTTGACTGCCAGCACTTCCGGGTGGCGCGAATCGACCTGGGGCAGCTCGACGAATGGAATGCGCGCATCGGTCTGCTCACCGCGCCCGGCCAGAATGGTTACCTGCTGCCCATCAGTGGCCATCAGGCGGGCATGCTCACCAACCACGCTCTCTACGCCGCCAACGACCGGTGGGGCGGCGTAGTGCAGCAGGGTAATATTCACCTTTTTTTATTCCTTTCCGCTGGCAATCCGTGCATCCAGTGAAGCCTGGATGGCCAGGTCGATGAATACGGCCGAAGACCAGCCAAAAATAGCGGCGGCCTTGGGCGGCTTTTCACCCGTTACCGGGTGGTAATATTCGTAGATATCTTTTTGGGCGCCGATCAGGTCTAAAGTCCGGCGGCGCAGCTCGGTAGATACTTCGGGGTAACCGGCATTCCGCAGCCCTTCGATGATCAGGTAGTTAATATTAACCCAGGTAGGGCCGCGCCACATCTGGTTTGGATCGTATTTGGCATCGTCGAGGGCCACGGATGGCACCGGGAAGGGCGGCCAGAACTCTTTCTCATTGGTCAGGTGCTCCACCAGGCGGCGCGTGATGTCTGGCGGCATGCGGCCGGTGATGAGCGGGAACAGGTTGAAGGGCGTGCGCACGTGGATGGGTTGCCCGTCTTTCCTGGCCCAGAACAGGCCGGCTTTTTCATCCCAGGTGTTGTCGATCATGCGCTGCGCCAGGTCGGCGGCCCGGCGTGACCACATCTGGGCATCTTTGACTTCGCCGATTTCGTTGGCGATTTTGGCCAGAATGTCTTGCTGGATGACCAGGTAAGAGTTCAGATCAGGTGATTCGACCGGCATACCCTCATCCCACAACGGGCTGTCATCCAGGCCGGAGGAAAAAGGGTGCCCGTATTCACACAGGCCGTTGCCATCCCGGTCATTCTCTTCGATCCACCAGCGCGTGACGCGCATGGCCGGCTCGTAAATTTCGTTGAGGAATTCACGGTCGCCGTCTTTTTCGTAGAGTTTCCACACCGCCCAGGCCAGCAGGGGTGGCTTGGTCACATCGGCATCTACCGGAAAAGCCAGGTGGGTGACGACGCCTTCGTCGTGGATGGCGTCGGGGATCAGGCCATCCTCGCGCTGGTGGTCGATCAGGATGCGCAGTTGGTCCTGGGCCAGGCGTTTATCGACGTGGCGATAGGCCAGGGTATGGAAATAATCGTCCCACTGCCAGATCCCCACGTAGTACATTTTCGAAGGGGTCATGACCTCGCGGGTGGTGTAAAACCGGGTCGAGATCAGCCCGGCGCGCATGACCCACCAGGCGAAATAATATTGTTCGCGCAGCGGTTCGAGGACGGATGGGGCGGCAACAAACCAGTCATGCCACCGCCTGGCAGCCGCATCCATTACATTCTCGCATTCAGGGATGTAACGGTTGAAACCCAGGCGGGGGGTGATGTTGAGCAGCAGCTCGGCCCCCTGGCCAGTTTCCACGGTCAGGCGCACGCGCTGGCTTTCAGGGCCGATGGGCTCGATCTGGTTTACGATTATGCGAGCGTTGGTCGTGTAAGCAATATTGCGGCGAATGTCACCGGTCAGGCCCATCGTGCCGCCGCGGCGGTCAGCCCGGGCGATATCCAGGTTGGCCTGGAAGGTTACCCCGCAGGTACCTGCCGGAAGGTTGACCATGATTGTTTCGGTGTCGGCAAAAACCAGCGAAAAAACCCCGTTGGAGGTGACGGCATCCAGGCGGTGGGGGTAGGTGATCAGGGTAAATTCAAGCGGGCGGCCTTCTGCATTGGTGAATACCCAATTATCGATAATCGGCAGGCGGCGGCGGTAGGCCGCCAGCTGGCGGTCGCGTTTTATCCAGCGTTCGGCCAGGCGGAAAGCCAGGTGGTGGTCTTCCAGGAAGACCATCAGCCGAGACCCGCGTTCCGTAAACGGCACGTCGCGCAGGTTGATCAGGTTTTTTAGCAGGTCGAAGTAAGGAGACTCGAATGCCATTGATTACACCCTTACCGAGCCAGTCCGCAAGGATTCCGTATCCAGGGGGGAGTGGATCCCACCTGCCTGCATTATAAAAGAATAAAT
>VFSW01009702.1_pt1 | contig 13720 bp, 11 predicted proteins | sample 5358111 | NCBI WGS metagenome assembly VFSW01 (sample SAMN11554181, study PRJNA540505) | mine drainage metagenome | isolation source: sediment from site ElyBrook_90M | place: USA: Ely Copper Mine, Vershire, VT | collected 2017 | reverse complement strand
GAAAACGCTATGGCGCTGCCCTGGCCACCCACGTTTCGGCCGACCTGCTGAGCCGAGCTGTTTATCCCGCGATCTTTCACCAAGACCCGCGCTACTTCTACAAGGGAACAGGGAGCATCCGGTCGCGGGCGCTCTACGCGATGTCTGCCGCTGTGATGACCCGGGACGATAACGGACGGTGGAGGCCAAACTATTCGAATGTACTCGGCAACTTCTCAGCGGGAGCCATTTCGAATCTTTACTATCCGGCTTCCGATCGCGGAGCTTCGCTGGTCTTTCTGAACGGCTTGGCGGACATAGGCGGGGACGCGGTGGCGAATCTCATTCGCGAATTCGTTCTAAAAGGGCTCACTTCGCACGTTCCCAAGAGGGCGAACGGCCAGCCATAAAGAGGCCGGAATTCAAATAATCGCCTTTGTCGCGGAGCAATCTGAATCGAAATCCATTCATCGCTGAAGCGGAATCTCCATCGATGCACCGAAGGTGTGAGTACGGTCGTCGGCGATGGGATTCATCGACCCGAGCAACCGAGCTGTCATGCTCTTCTTGCTAAGCCGGTCTGAAGCGCGGTGGTTGAGTACATAGGTGCCGGTGAGGAAGCCGATTGCCTGGCCGACGAGCACGTCAGATGGAAAATGCTGATTCGCCAAGATACGGGAAATACTGATTGTCTCCGCAAACCCGTAGGCGGGAGCCACAACGTACCAGTGTGGATACTCTCCGGCGATCACGCGAGCCAGCGCCATGGTGGCCGTAGCATGATCGGAAGGAAACGAGGAGTCCCATTCCCAGTGACTGATTCCGCTGGCCCAGAAGTTTCCTTGCCCATTTCCCTGTAGCGGCCGTTGACGATTGCTTACCAGCTTGGTCGCCAGTGTTACAGTTCCAGAATCGATGACAGCTTCCGCGCCCAGCCGTCCGGTCTCGGCCAACTTCTGGTTCTTCCGGGCCAGGCCGAGGAAATAGATTCCAGCGCCCTCCAAGCCAGTTGCATAGAACGATCCGAAATTGGAGATCGTGTTCGCGGTATCGGTACGGTTCGCGTTCACTCCCACGGCCTGCTCGGCATCTGTATCGTAGGCAAACGCCAGCCCAGTTGCGGCGCCCAACGGCATGAGCCAATACGCATCCTTTTTCTGAACGTGAAGCGGGCTGGTGAAGATGCCTTTGTCGTCCTCGCCGAGGTCTTCAACGCAGCGAACCAGATGCATAATGCCGCAGATTGGTTTGCCATTTTGAATGGCTGCGTTGGGCGCACTGGACGGCATACTTGCAGCGGATGCGTCAGGCGATGTCGAATTTCCAGCCGAAGCAAAGCTTTCACTGCTCAAACCTGCATTCTGGGGCGGCTGCAAATTGGGATCTGCGTGGAGCTGCTGGATAGGAGCTTGCGCTTGAGCATGTGCAGCGGTAAAGGCGAAGAGGGTGAGTCCGGCAAGAAGCAAAGATAGGCGCATGAGTAGGTCCAGTGTATCGGATGCAACGAGGATGCAGGAACTCTTGCGGAATCTCCGATTGACTTCGATAACCCAATCCATTCTTTAACCTCATAAGAGATGCGGAATCAGGAGGTACTGAGAAATCAGCGTGATGAAGTTTCAAGGTTTCACTTTGCGTGTGATCTCATGGCCCGATACTCCAGCCAGATGAGCCAGATCACAATCAAGTCGACAAGCGTCAGTGCGATCAAGCCGGCGCTGCCGGTCAGAGCAAAACGGTAGATTTGATACACGACGAATCCGCCGAAGACGATCAGGGCAACCGGATACGCCCATAGCTTGTTTCTGAGCAACGTGACAACGACAAAGATCTTCACGAGGCCATGGCCGAGCAAGTAGATGGCCATGAAATGTTCGCTTCCGAGCGAAAAATGGCTGACGGCGTGGCGGAGGTGATTGGCGACGAAATCCTGGGGATCTTCGGCAATTTCGTCCTGTGTGACCAACCCGGCAAGCCGAATAATCCATCCTGGACTGACCATCCAGAGAGCGATGCCACCAGCGATCTCCAGGGCCGCGTCCAACCCCTTCAGCAAGACGCTGACGCGAAATAGTAGTTCTCGAAGGTGCGCTTCTTTAGGTTGTCTCATGTTCAGCGTGTTCCAAGGTCTCATGGGGCGCTCCGATCAATAGCAGCAGCCAATTCAAATTCGCTGCCTGTGCCAGGTCAGACAGATTGCCCAGGGGTATCTACGCAAACCCGTGTGGGTGAATTAGGCGCTGTCAGGCCCCTCTTGCACGGATTCGAGATTCGGCGGAACGGACCCTCATCGACACAACCTTTCTTTTGAAATAGGCTTTTCCCTGCGAAAGCAACTGTTCCTGGGTTTGAAAAAGCAATAAGCATCGTTCGGGTGCATCAGTAATTCCGTTGATGTTTCTCCGGCTTGCTGACACCCCCGAATTCACGAAGAAGGTTCAAGCCAAAGCTCACGCCTTCTTTCACGCCGTAGCGTTCCATCGTCTTGTCGAACGTTATGCTGCTCGCCGGCGAGTAAGCGTTACTCAGAGCCGTAGACATGCCGAAGCCGATCATGTTCGAGTAGTTCGGCATCTCCGTGCCCTGATCGCTATATGCAACAGCTTCGCTTCGCAGCGCCCACCACACTCTGGAGCCGACCGAGCCTGCGCCTTTGCGGAAGTAACGCGGATCCTGATGGAATACCGTAGGCAACAAAGCATCCGTAAACAGAAACGTTGACGAAAGACTCGCGGCGTTGTATCCGAACCGCTGTGCAAACGGGCCCGCTCCCGGCCCATATTGAGGACCGTAGCTCGCAACCTGATCGAACCCCGCGAACATAGCCGATTCAATGAGGAAGGAAGGATCGACTGTCTTACGGTATGCCATCTCGAATTTTTGCTTTGTGCGGAGCGGGGCTACCGGGATCGTGGGATCCTGGATGGTTTCATAGCCAGGGAATAGCAGCAAAACTCGCCGGTGCGGAAGGGGCGCCTCGGGAAGAGAAGTGTCAATGTGCGCTTGGGCGAAGGATGCATTCACCGCTGTTGCAAACAGGATGAGGACAGAAAAATTCGTAAACTTATGTTTCACACTACCCCTTCAACAGTAAGATTCATTCGGATATCAGAAACTCATATCGAAATAATTCCGGATTCAGGTGCTTCGTGTTTTCGATCCAGAGGCGAACCGGGCACGATAGTCCTCCGTATAAGCGGAGAAAATTGGGTTCCGGCCTTCGGTCTTTGCGCGCTGCAGTGGGAGACCATCCACCCAAAGGTGCGAACAGTTCCTAATTCTCACCCATCACGACGAAAGGCCCCGCAATCTCCCGTCCATCGCCGCCTGCAAATGCCGCCTGACCGGTGCCGCTCAACCCAATCTCCCACTCGGGCGATTGAAGTTCAGGCATTGGCCTTGCCTGGAACAGCTTCTTGCACTGGCGAGCCGTCCACCGGGCCCAGGCCTTCGATTTCTTCCGCCGCGCACTATCTGTTGAGATTCCCGTGCCCGCATACATCTGCCTGTAGAGCTTCGACAGGAACATGAAGGCGACCCTGGATCGTAGATTGGGCGTACATGCCGACCTCTGCCAGATAGAACGCCAGTTGTAGAACCTGTCCCACACCTTTTGCGTGCGCTCCCTGATCTCATCCGAACTCATCGACGGATGCGGCGTAAACATCTTGGGACGGATCTCGGTCGGTATCAACCAGTACCGCGTAATCGGCACGTCCCCCACCATTGTCGGATTCTGCGACTGTTCCTTCTCCCAGCGCGCGAAATCCACCGTGCCCGGAAACGGCGTCATCATTACGAACTGCGCAAACGTCACACCTGCCCTCAACGCCATCTCCACCGTCGCATCGAAGGTCGCTGGTCTGTCGGTAGGCAGACCGAAGATGAACGAACCAAGCACATGCACTCCGTGCTGCTTGAATGACTGCAGTTGTCTGGCCAGTGCTTCGCCAGAGTAGTTCCAGTCCTTGAAGACCGCTTTGAGTCCTTCCGGCGTCACCGCCTCCACTCCCACCAGTGCGCCCTTGATGTTGGCCTTCCGCATTGCATCCAGATAGTCGCCGTCTTCACCCGCCTCCATCGTGATCTGGGTAAAGAACACCATGTCTTTCGGCAGCTTGGCTAGCTCTTCCATTAGTTGGAAGCGCTCATGACGGATGGCCTTCAATTCTTCGAGCTTGGCGGTATTATTTTGCTCTCTGGCCAGCCGCAGATCCGTGAATGTGACCGGGTAGAAGTTATCGTCGGCCAGTGCAATAAAGCGAAACCCAAGCCGCCGCAGCGAGACAATCTCATTAATTACGCTTTGAAAGTTTCTCTGCCGTGGTTTTTGCCCGTCTGTCCGCCATACGCTGCAAAAGGAGCAGTGCTTCGGGCAGCCGCGAATGGTTTGCGCTGAGGCCCACATATACTTCTCAGGATTCATCAGTTCCCAGCGCGCCGCCAGGAACTGGCCGCCCTCAATCCGCCCGCCCTCGTAAACGCGCTCAGGCTTGCCCGCAAGGCAGTCGGCTACCGCCTTGGCCCAGACAACGTCGCCGTCTCCCTTGACCACCGCGTGGGCTTCTCCGCGTTCCAGCGCCTCTTCGGGAAATAGCGTGGCATGAATTCCGCCGTACACCACCCAAGCGCCCCGGCTGCGCGCCATCCGTCCCACCGCATAATCCCCGCAGAGCATTGCCCGTGTGCACGCTGATGCCCACAATATCTCCGGGCTGAATGGTCTCCGGCATAATCTGCTCCAGCGACTCATCGACGAGTATAGGGACTCCCGCCGCCTGGGGTGTTGCTGCCGCAAGCACAAACAACCATCGCGGCGTGATGACGGCCGTGCCAAATGAATTGTCGCTTGGATTGACAAGATGAACGCTCAACGAATCCAACCTTTCCTGGTCCGAGTGTGGTGGTCTCCCAGCGAACTTACGGCTGCCGTGCTCTTTCAACATTGTAGGCCGCGAAACTAAGGGGCCTTGAAGGGCAGGCCCAGCAGAGTGGAAAGCGTCGACTGTGCGTTATCGAGAGAAGTTTGCAAACGAATGGCTTCCGCCTGCTTCGAGCGCAGATTGGATTCGAGACTCACGTACAGACCTCCGTCCAAATTCCCTTGCCGATAACTCTGCTCAGCCGCGGTGGCCGTTTTCTCCAACAGGGGTAACTGCGCATAGAGGTTCTTCAATTGCGCATCCATGATCCGGGTTGCCTTCCAGACCTGGTCGGCCTGACTCTCCGCTGCGTCCAGATTCGCCTGATATGCTTCTCGAAGCGCCTCGCGAGTAGCTTTCTGAACAGCGATCTGGCCTCGATTGCGATTGAAAACGGGCAGCGTGAGCGTAACCTCCGGTCCAAAGGCGTTCACGCCCTCGACGGGATCGCGTTCCAGGTTCACGCCCGCAGTGAGCGATGGAAATTGAGCGAGAATCGCCTTTCGCAGGTTTTCCTCCTGACTGTGGTATCCGGCCGCAAGCGCCAGCAGATCGGTACGTCTGTGCGGGAGCGCTGTGAGCGCCTCATCGAACTGGCCCTGCGTCAATGGCGGGAGCTGAGTTGGGCCGATCAGGTGGAGCTGGACATCGGGCTGGAGCCCCAGCAGCTCGTTGAGTTCATGATCTGTAAGGTTGACTTCAGTCTGAAGTTGCCGCAGAGTGGCATCCGCCTCTGTTACCAGGATCAGGTCCGCGGAGACAGTACCCGCGGTTTCATCCCCACGCTCCATCGCGGTCTGGTCCTGGCGATACCGATCCTGAAGCAGAACTTGGCTTGCCTGCAGAACATCCTGAAGCCGATCATCGGCGCGCGCCTGGATGAACAACTCCCGCGCTCTCTCGGCGACCTGGATTTCCTGCCACAGGATATTCAGATTCACCTGTCTTTGCGTGGCTTGGGCTGCCGCCTTAGCCGCGCCTCGCGTAATCAGGGCCTGGATGTCCTCGCTCAGGCCGAGAGCGCCTCCGTAGTTCAGTGCCGAGGTAGCGAAGCCGGCTCCGAACTGCGGGTCTGGCAATAGTCCTGCTTCCAGCAACTGGGCGCTTGCGACTCCGGCCTGCAGGCGTGCGGCTTTCAGGTCGGGATTGTTGAAGACCGCGAGCATGACGACGGTTGTCTCGTCCAAACCGTCCGGCGAAATGGGGTGCGGTGAAAGTCCGGGCAGCCAGAACTGCCGCGCGGGTACGATTAACTCCGGCGCTCTCGTCAGATCAGGTGCTGTCGGCAAGGGATGCGGACGGTAGGTCGCACAACCAGACAGCATGAGACCGAGAAGGCAAACAGTGATCTCGCGCCAATGGGGACAAAACGATCTTTTCATGCCCGGCCCTCCTTCGCGAATTGTTTACGCCGCATGTGCAGATAGAGCGCGGGCAGCAGATTGGTGCTGAGCATGGCGCTCCACAGGATGCCGCCGAGGATCACTGCGGCCAGGCCTTGCTCCGGGGCCGCTCCCTGGCCCCAGCCCAGAGCAGTGGGCAACATGCCCAGAATCGCGGTCAGTGTAGTCAGCGCAATAGGGCGAAAACGTACGTGTATAGCTTCCCGGACGGCTTCCTCCGGCGGCATCCCTTCCGCTTCGTTGCGGCGGGTGCGATAGAGCAAGACGATACCGTGATTGAGGCCAATCCCTACCAACGTCAGAAAGGCGACCAGGCCGATCGCGTTCAGTCCAACACCGCTGACCAGCAGAGCGACGGCGCCGCCGGTGAATGCGAGCGGGATTTGCAGCAGCAGCAATCCCGGCACAAGCAGGCCGTCAAACTGCAGGATCATAATTGCGACCATCAGCACAAAGGCTGCAATGGCCGCCGCTCCCAGGCCGAGCGCCGCGCTTTCCAGTTGGGGATAGAGGCCGCCGAAGGCGAATCGATATCCGGGCGGCATAGGCAAACCCGCGAGCGCCTTGCGGGCCGATGAAATTGTGCTTCCCAGCGGTCCTGTCGGCGTCGCGAGAATCTCGAGCGATCGTGCCCCGTCAATGTGGCGGATCTGATTCGGTGTCGGAACCATCTGAATATTAGCCAGCTGCCCCAGTGGAGTCCACGCGTCGGTGCGAATCGGCAATCGTTCGAGCGCGGCGATGGATTGGTCGGGAGCGTCGGCAAGTCGAATGTAGAGCGCCAGCGGAACGTTGCCCTCCGGCACTTCCGCCACCACCTCTCCGTTCAGCAACGGAGTAATCTGCGCATAGAGCTGCGCCGGCGTCATGTGCCGTGCCGCAAGTGCATCCGTCCTTGGTGTTATTTGCAATTCGGTGATCAGATATCCGTCATTGTTGAAGATTCCGGTGAGCGCATGGATCGGATGGAGCCGCTGAACAATCTGCTCGCTGAGGTTGCGCAGCTGATCGATGCTGCTGCCGTACACGTCGATGACAAAGGGCTGCGGAAGCCCGGAAAGGCTTTCGCCGACACGCTCGATGGTTGGCGTATCGATGGCCGACTGGATACCATCTGTATGGCTTTCCTTCAGGAGTCTGTTGCTGATGCTGTCGAGGCTATTCATGTTCACGCCAGGCTTGAGAGTGATCTGAATCTCCCCGGCGTAGGCCGGCTCGGTATAAATCCCTGTCGAGGGTGAGCCGATGCGGGCAAAGACATGGTCCACGGCGGGGTCTGCCTGCATGCGCTGTGTCATGCTCATGACCGCGCTCTCCGTTTCCAGCATGGAACTGCCGGGCGGCAGCGTGAAGCTTTCGAGCAATACCCCTTCGTTGGGCAGCGGCAGGAAATTGATCGGCACCAGAACCAGTCCGGCCAGACTCAGCACCAGCAAGACGGCACAAGTGGCCAGACTGAGCTTGGGGTATCGCGCAACCACCTGGAAGAGCCGTTCATTCTGTCTCCGTAGATAATCGAGAGCTTTGCCCGCGGTGGTTGGAACGGTGCGAGCTTTCGCCTTGAGAAATCCCAGACTCAGAGGAATCAGGCTTATCGAAATCAGCAGCGATGCAAGAAGTGAGAGTGCCATTGCCAGCGCAAAAGGGATAAAGAAGAGTCCGGCGAGACCGCCGACAAAGAGCAGTGGAACGAATACAGACACAGTGGTGAGCGTCCCGGTAACATCGGGTCCGACAATATCCCGGAGGCCTCGCGCGATTCCGGGCCAGTGCTCGTCTCCCTGCTCCCAGCGGTGGTAGATGCTCTCGAGCACGATGATGCCGTCGTCGCTCAGCAATCCAACTGCGATCGTCAGCGCTCCCAGAGTCATCAGGTTCAGACTCTGGCCAGTTGCATACAGGCCGGCGATGCCAAGCAGCACGGACAGAGGAATGCTGAGCGCCAGAATCCAGACCCCTCGCCCGCCGCCAAGAACCCATAGCAGGACCGCAATGGCGAGGACGCCTCCGATCAGCAGATTCCTTCCGAGGTCTGCTCCAACGCTGTGGACCAGGTGCCCCTGATCGTAGACGCTGATCCACTTCACGCCGGTCGGCAATTGTTTCAGGTTTTCGGACAGCGTCTTTCGTATGCTCTCGTCTACCGGGATCGTGGAAGCGCCAGGCTGCTTGAATACAACCAGCGCAACACTGGGACGGCGGTCCAGCAAAGCGGCGTTCAGAGTGGGTACGGGCGCCCGGACGATCCGCGCCAGGTTGTGTAAAGGAATTGGCCCGTTGGGGCCAGTCACCGGAACCTGTTCCAGTTCTCGAATATGGGTCGGCAAACTGCGAATCTCAATAAAGAGGTCCTGATGTCCCTGCGTCACATATCCACCGGGAGCCAGGACCACCTGCTGCTGAAGCGCACTGAGCAATGCAGTGACGGGCACGCCGTACCGGTACATTGCGGCAAGATCCGGCTGCACCCACAACGCCTCCTGTCCCGTCCCGTACACCTCAATGCGATAAACACCGGGCAGAGCGCGAAGGGCCGGAACAACATTCGCGAGGACCGCTCGCTCGACATCCGCCGGCGAATCTTCGGCGGGAATCTCCAGGCTGTAATCAGCTACTTCATTTATCCCGGTGCCCATGATCTCGGCGAATGGATTGGCTGAAGCTGGTATTTCCGCTCGCGCGCGATCGATGGCGCCGTTAACCGCCATCAGGTCCTGCTCCGCGTCGGTACCTTCCCGGAAGCGAATATCGGTCTCCACTGTCCCATTACCCATGCCGGATCGCACATCCACCAGATTGGGCAGGGCCATCACTTCGCCTTCGAGCGGCCAGGTGACCTGCGATTCCAGTTCCGAGGCGGTCGTGCCAGCCTCATGCGTGACAATACTGATCTCGGGAAAGTTGAACCGCGGCAGGACTTCGACCGGGATCTTCCAGTACGCGTAGGCTCCAAAGAGGATCAGCGCGCCGTAAACAAGAACCCACAGCAAGGGCTGCATCAGCAGACGACGGAATGTGCTTTTCTCTTCCATGGGCATCAGTCCGGCACCTGGTACTGTTCGGAAATGCTTGAGTGAAACAGGAGGTAGGCGTTGTTGACAACGACCTGCATGCCCGGCGCAAGCCCGCTCTCGATGAAGGTGTCCCAGCCTTCGGTCGGACCCGGTACGACAGCCTGGGGACGATCGCCGTTGGCAGTGTGGACCATTACCCACCATTTGCCCTGATTCAGAACGAGCGCTCGCGTCGGAACTCCGATCAGCCGGCGCGATGGCATGTCAAGGGTGAGGGTGCCAGCCTCGCCGCTGAGCCATGCGGCTTTCGCCTCGGCAGGAATGACGGCGATCGATTCGCCGCCGCCAGCCGCGAGCGTTCCGGGAACCGAACTGACTCGGACAGGAATCGATTCGCTTCCATCGGTGGGTGTGAAGCGGCCCGTCGTCCCAACTCGAATTGCGTTGAGGTCGGCGCCGTAGTAAACAGCCCTGAGCCACAGCCGGTTCGTGGGCTGCAAGGTAAGAATCGTCTGCCCGGCGCTTACCAGTTGGCCATTTGTGCTGTTGAGAGCAAGCACAACGCCATCGCCCGGCGCCGATAACGTCATCAACTGACGCACCGCGTTCAGCCGCGATTGCGCGTTGTCCAGAGCCGTTTGCGCCTGAGCTTCAGCCGCTTCGGCCTGATGGACCGCCTGCCGCGTGGTCAAGTGAGAAGGCAGTTGCTGGCGCTCGATGGCCAACGATTTCTGAGTGGCATCGAGCTGAGAGCGGGCGCTGCGAACATCGGCCTCGCTCTGCATCAGCAAGGTCTGTATGCTGGGGCCACTCAGACGGGCCAGTTCTTCTCCCGCGTGGACATGCACGCCGGGCAAAACACTCAGCCCCTCCACGACGCCGGCTTCTGCGGCGTCCACAGGCAGAACGCTGATAGGCTCGACTTGGGCGTAGGCAACAAGTTGAGGAGTGACAGCACGAAATTGAACGGCGACGGCATCCGCATCGGACGCCTGGCCGGCGACGGATACTGCAGCCGTGGCGAGCGCAAACAACGCGGTGCCTGCGGCGAATCGGCGGTGAGGCGCGATTCGCCACGTAGCAAAACCCGAGATTTTCATAGGAACTCCCGCAAGTCGTAGTTCGAGGAGATAGGCGCGCAACTGCGTGCACGCACACGAACGCGAGCGAGCAACGGCGGGAGTTCTAGATCCGCAGGGAGGTGAGGCTTAAAGGAGGTGAGAAAAGCAGCAACAGATAATCAGTTCCATAGGAATGCGGCTGGACGGCAGGCGGCACACCCCGTGAGAGCCGCATGACAAGCGAAAAGACAGTCCTGGCCAGTCGGACGATCAGCAATGCCAAAAGGAGGCACAACGCAACGCACATGCCGATCACAATGAACATGAATTCGGAGTCATGTCCAATATCGGCAATAGTGTCCCAGCGATCGAAAAGCTCGCACATCTGCGAGACGGCCATCAGGAGGATGGCCGCAACCGAGACGAACATGTGGAACCGGCGGTTCACCTGTCTATCCTAACACCGCATCCAACCGTGGCCCGCTCACCGTCTCGTTCGCATCGAATTATCGACCCGTGCGCAACCCCCCAAAATCGCAGCGACCTGAACCACCGACGGCCAGCTGCCGGGCCGGCACAGCCCTTGGTACAACATGAACTGGAAATATGACAGTGGCCTGGTGGCTGGGTCGGTACCTTGCTACAACGTAAGCGATCCCAACAGCTCGCGCCTGGCAACATCGACTGCGCTCAACGGCCTCCCGGCAATTGATCTCAGCGGACTCACCGCGGATCAGGAATTCGAGGCAGGGCTCCAATGTGGCGGCGTTCGTGCATCCCCCTCCATCGCCCTGCCGACTCGGTGTCCCGCATCAGAACTTACCTCGACCCTGGCGAAGATTCCTGCTCCGGGGACGGAAGGCGACGATCATAACCCGCCGCGTATCCGGCCCCGAAGCCTTTTTCGACATGGCTGTGGGCCACGACAATCTCTTTGGAGGAGACCGGTACAGGTGGGGAATGCGTTTGACGGCGATCAACGTGACCGGCAAATACGCGCTCTATAACTTTCTCTCCACCTTTAGCGGAACCCATTATGTAACCCCGCGGACTCTCACGGCACAGATCACATTCTCGTTCTGAAACCGATAGCCGAATTTTCCATCACCATCACCCAAACGGTGCGTCAGCGGACTACTTCTACTTCGACCCGAAGCAACTGAAAGTGATTTCGGTTGCCGCCGGGGCCGTCGGAATCGCTCCGAATATCCCAACCGTTTATCGGCCTTGCCGCCGACGCCGGTAACGCAAGGTTTGCCGGCGAGTTTGCGGCCCGGGCGTGTCGGTCGCCCAGAACCCTTCAACGATTCTATTATGCGCCCGATTCAGTTGTCTCAGTTGCCGCGGAAATCCGGGCGGCTTCAACAAATTGAATTCCTCTTTCTTCCAGACCTATTTGGATGCGCTCCTTCAGGGCAGAGTAGGGAAATTCCTCAAGCCAGCGTTCACTGTCGTCATACTCTACCTGAGCGTAGCGACTCCGAGCAGCGAAATTCGCGATATGCGCCGCTGTTTCTTGAACAACGCTCTTCATCCGATACCTTTGTTTTCGCACGAGCGCATTCCAGTGCATCGCAAACGAAGGAACCGGGCGCTGTTCAGCCTTCCTGTCTTCGGAGAGCCGGTGCAGCTTTCTTTGGTACTCGGCGATCCAGCGCGGCAACTGGTCGCAGTTCTCTACCCACCGCCTCTCTCCCCTTTCATCGAGCGCTATAAGCAGGCAGTCATTACCAGTGCGCACGTGCAGTGTTCCATCCGATTTCGTTCGGTCTTCACGGTGCGCGAACCATCCGACAAGCTTGCACCAGATGGTTCCGTCGTGCCACTTGCCAATGGCTAACTCGCCCGGAACCGCCATGTTCCGCAATCCGGCGAGTTGGCGACGGTATCGCGGCCCTCCTTTGAGACGTAACCCCCACCGACGTTCGCCAATCCGGACGTTTACGATGGCCCGGTTTCCCTCATCGAAGCAGAAACTCCAACTCTGGTTTTGCACCGGAAACGGCTGCGGATAGCGCATCGTGGGCAAGCTTGCCGCGCAGGTCCAGATCACTTTGTACCGCATGGCCCGATAGTTTCGTAGGATTGTCTGCGCCAGAGAGGCAACGCTCTGCGGAGGCAGGTCTGGGAAGAGCACCCTTGCTTCCGGATACAAATAGAGCCGTGTCATCGGGGGCATCCGGTCCAAATCCGGGGTGCGCCGAATATCCCTTGCATAGCACTGAGTCATCATCCAGTTGCCGGCTGCCGTCGTTTGCGCCCACATTGTCAGAAGATCGGACCCCAACTCTTTCCAGGTTCCCGAGAGCGGCTCCGCAACTGGAAAGATCAACGCCCTGAGACTGTACTTTTTTCGCCAGCAGTTCCCGCAGAAAAGCCTCCCCTCGAAGCGCTTCCAGCCAACAGGCAGATTCGGCAGGCCATGCTTATCGGCCCGGCTCATCCGTTCAGTACGGCACTCCGAGCATACCGCGCCGGTCTTAGTCATGACAGCCCCCCTTTCGCCAGCCGATGGCACGTGCGCCCCTCGCTTCTCAATTACAGGTTCTCGGTCTTACCCCGCATTTGCCGAGTTTTCGCGGGCAAGGCATACTGCGCGCTTCTCAAACCAGAGTTACCTTGAGCGGTCAAAGCTGAATCGAGCGCTGGGTGGTTACCCCCTTTGACCGCCTTCTGGCTGAATCATCCTGGAGCGCGCCCTGGTAGCATAGCGCTCGATTCTTGGTCGTCCCAGCGCGTCGTCGAAGTGGCGGAACATTTCGCCTACCGCTCTGGTCATCAGCTCCTTATCGCGCTGATCACATGGCATCGGCGCTAAGGAAAGCCTCTACGCTTCCTCAACGGCCGCCAGCCAGGACCGCTGTCCTGCCGTCATGAACCGCCAGGGGTCACCTTCACCTCGTGATCCCGCAGCATCCTCCATGATGACGAGGCCGTTGTACCTCGGGATCGTTGGTCGCATCGTGACTGGCGCCGGACATTTCGTCAGGACCTGGAGCCACGGCAAGCTTGGAGATCGAATTGAACGGCGTTGCCGCCCTTCGCCGCTGACAAAGTAGATAGATGCCAACGACGGCAACAGGTACGAGAACCAAAAGCCACCCAAAACTGTTCATTTCATCCTCCTCGTTTCTCGTTCACCTACAGCGCCAGAACGAGCAAGTGGTTTCCGACAAACACCCATCTGCCGGGTATTCAAAACTCCATCCGCATCTTTTCGAGCGGCAGATCCACGTCGATTGTCTGTCCTTCCCGGTAGACCGTCAGCCGCAATTTCTGTCCGGGCTTCGAACGCAGCAGGATTTGCGCCAGTTGTGCAGCGGACGTAAATGGCTTGTCGT
>VFSW01009701.1_pt1 | contig 13720 bp, 17 predicted proteins | sample 5358111 | NCBI WGS metagenome assembly VFSW01 (sample SAMN11554181, study PRJNA540505) | mine drainage metagenome | isolation source: sediment from site ElyBrook_90M | place: USA: Ely Copper Mine, Vershire, VT | collected 2017 | reverse complement strand
GGATGAACTGGACCAGCGGTGGGGCATGGAGTGGCCGGACCTACGTTGCCACGCGCCTGGGAACGGTGCCGACCCAACTGGCAGGATCCCCGGCCAGTACCCTGATCTGGGCGGAACTGTCGCGGGCGTTCTGAAGAACTGGATTATGATCGTGCCAGCGGTCCTGAATCTGGAACTGATTTTCATTCGCCCCTCACTGGAATACGTTCTATATAACGGGCTCGGAAGAGCAGTCGGGGGGCGTTGGGGTCATCAGTGAACCCGCTGCGGTCGTGAAGCACGTTATTACAGAGCAGGCCGGCACCCGCTTCGAGAAAAACTTCGAAAACAGCCGGGTTGTCGGGCGCAACCAGAAGGGATTCCAACGCTTTTACCGCGCTGAGGGTTTGATCATCCTGTTTCCAGTGAATGCTGTGGGTGCGCGCGGTGTAACGCATGTGGAGATGATCTTCCGCATCGAAGGAAAACACTGGGCCCGTTTGGGCTGGCCGATCACTGGTTTCACCCTCGCGCTGAGGAATGGTCATGGTATCCCTTTGCATCAGCGCGTGGATGTGCTCTGGGGATTGGTCGCGGAGTTGAATATAGGCCATTTCTGGATCCATCAAGCGGTTGGATCCCCCACTCTGGGCAGGACATACGCAATGCAGGATCATGCTGCGAATCAGTCGGTCAGGGGGGTTATAGTAGCCATCCGTGTGCCATTTAATGGGGCGGTTGGTGTAGGGGATATAGGGTACGCGTGTGGCGGTGGGGTGGACGCTGATGGCGGAAATCCCATCTTCATCCGCGAGCCAGTTGGCATCCAGGTTGCGAAGTCCGAGCTGGGTTCCCAATTGAAGCGGGATATCGTGATTCGCGGTAGTATTGGTGGATGCATAGAGGACCGCGTTGCAACGTCGAATGCGGGCGTGACAGGCATCGATTTCCGCGGTGGTGAGGTGCAATGGATCGCGGATATCCACCCATAATTCACTGAGGTGGCCAGGGGCTTGTGCCAGTTTTTGCTCACGCCAGCGATGATAGCCCAGGGTATTATCCAGATGAAACGGTGAATCGGGAGTCAGTGGCATGGCGTTAGGGGGGCTCACTCTGGACAGGGGGTGGGAGAATCGTTATCTTCCATACAGGCTTTGTCCAGAAGGTTTTTTACGGCGCGTTCCAAGGTGGCTAACGCTTCTGGGGCTTCTACGGACATGATTTGATCAAGAATCCAGGGTTGATCATGAGAGTTCATATGGCTGCCGATGCAATATCCAAGATAGCGCAAAAACCCAAAATTACTCTGGTCCTGGCCGTAGTCATGCTCGGCATATCCTTCGGCCCGTTGGTTGAGTCGCTGGATGAACCCGTCTTTGGTGTCGGCGAAATGATTTTGCATCAGTTCCACTTTATTCTCGGCAAAAGTGGTGGCAAGATGATTGGCCATGGCGGTAATAAACCGCACTCGGATGTCCCAGTGAAATTGGCGATGGAGAATGCGATCGTTTGCCTGAATCAGAAATATTAGAAATTCACTGAGAAAATCAAAGTATTGGTCCCCAATTTCTACTTCAAAAGAAGCTTTTCTGGTTTCTTTCAAAGCATTGTGCGCAATCCGCCAAGTAATGAACGCTGCTGCACTAGCGACTTCCTCGGGAGTTTTTGGACGATCACTTTTGAACCATTGGCTTTTGACGCGCATGGCTCAGGACTTTTGTAAGAGAAATTCATATTCGCCATGAGCACTTTCTACGGTATTGATCAGACGGAGATGAGTGGCCATGGCCCATCCCGTTATATCTGAGCGAATGCCCGGGCAATTGCTGATCAGTTTCAGAACTTCTCCTGCCTTCATGCCATCGAGCAATCGCTTGGCTTCCACAATTGGACCAGGGCAGACAATGCCGCGCATATCCAGTGTGGCATGGGGATGTAAGGTTTCTAACCGCCCTTTTTGCACGAAATAGCGTGTGGTATGGCCGCCTGATCCTTCCAGTTTGTCAGAGTAGAGCAATTGATTGGCGGTTTGCTTTGTCCACGCCAGAAGATCGTCATGGGTTCCTGGGCAATCGGACAGCAACAGTACTACTTGGTTGGCCTCCAGGGTGTCGATCATGCGCTTGACGCCGAGCAATGGCCCTGGACAGGTTAACCCTTGAAGGTCGAGAAAAATGTGATGGGATGGGGCGAGTGGGCTAGACATTCAGTAACCTCCTTTGCCAAAAGGTTTGGGTAGTCCGGCAATTTTCACTGCTTGCTTGGCAGGCCCAACAGGAAATAGATCGTACAGGAATTTGCTATCCGCTTCAGGGATGAATCCCTGAATATCTTTGAGCATGTTACGAAAATTCGGAGTTTTTCCTTCTTCACGAAATACCTCCCGCAGATATTGAATGACTTGCCAATGGGTGGGGGTCAGGGCTATTCCCTCACTTTGAGCAATGAGGGTGGCCATTTCATCCCGATAATCCGCTTCGATCAAATATCCATCGTCATCAGTTTCCAGGGTGACTCCGTCCAGTTCGTAACTCATGTTTTTTCCTCCTTTTATATCAAATTCAATACAATGGGTGTTATGTTCAGGTGTGGGAGTCATCCCTCCAAATTTGGAATGGCCTTATAGGGGACAAAAAGACCATAGCCCAAATGTTGATGAGAGCCCAACCCCTCCATTTGCAACTGAAGCGAGTGTTCTGGATTGAGATGATGAATCACCAGGCTATAACTTTGGCAATGGTCATTTGCCATTCCCGCTTGGGCTTGGCCGCAAATCAGTTGTCCCACAATCCCCATGGCGGTGAGTGACTCCCGAACCCCCTCCATGAACGCGCATTCATCGGCGGGGCCCAGTACTCCAAAAGCATGGAGTGAGGGATAGCCGATCAGGGGACGAGGGCTAATCGGACCCAATTCCAAGGACCAACCGTCCGTTGTCAGGGTGATTCCGGATAGTTGCTGGGCAGAGGTCTGTCGATGAATGGGTAGTCTCAACACGAGTTTGGTGCGCTTGGCGAGCCAGAGTCTCTGATGTTGCACCATTCCTCGTAGGGGTAACACACCGATACGGCTTTCTTCATTTAACCATGGGGCCGCTTCGCACAGCGTATTCCATAGGGGGAGGGCGTAAGGAATCGGAAGAAACTCTCCAGATATTTCATAAGCATAGTCAATGGTATGCATCGTAGGTCTGTGTGCTCTCAATGAAAATATTCAGGTTTTATGATCATCCTGCTTGAGTCCCCAGCGCGTCATGACTTCCCCCAACTGGGTCGCAGTGATCGGATCAATGTCGAAAATGGTGAAGCGCTTGCCTTCACGAATACGCAGGCGGAGCAAAGGCATCCCATTTTCCACATGGGTGATTTCCAGTACATCGATCACTTGCTGACCCAAAGGGACAATAAACCGAGCAAGGGTTTCAATCTCTGACATTTTCCACGATTCCTCTATGAGTACGTCTATAAGCCTGAAGTGGGATAGTTTGAATAACCCTTCAGAAACCCACAACCCCCCCATAAGGGTTATTTAATTGGCGGGTAACTTCGGTCATTATGGTAGGAAAGAATAGGACCGATAGGCACAATTCAACAACTTTTGGTTCGTGCCAGAACCTGGGTTGGGACACGGAAAACTCAAGGAGGAGACATGGCCAAGAAAATGTACGATACCCCCAATCTTGATGAGCTGGAATCCGGGCCTTGGCCCAGTTTCGTCACAGGGTTAAAACGTCTGGCCAAAGATAAGGACCAGATGGTGGATTTATTGGGACAACTGGAAACCTCATATCAAACCAAAAAAGGGTATTGGAAGGGGGGAACAGTGGGCGTATTTGGTTATGGTGGGGGGGTAATTCCCCGCTTTACTGAACTTAAGGATGAGAACGGACAGCCCATCTACAAGGATGCTGCAGAGTTTCATACCCTGCGTGTCATGCCGCCTCCAGGGATGCATTACGATACCAACATTCTGCGCAAAATGTGTGACATTTGGGAGCGTCATGCGTCAGGACTGATTGCTTTCCACGGGCAATCTGGGGACATCATGTTCCAAGGGGCAACCACGGAAAATGTCCAGAAGGCCTTTGATGAAATCAATGAACTGGGTTTTGATCTGGGGGGGGCCGGTCCGGCGGTTCGGACCGCCATGTCCTGTGTGGGTGCGGCTCGTTGTGAGCAATCCTGCTTCGATGAGGCCCGTGCGCATCGTGAAGTGTTAAACACCTTCACCGATGACATTCACCGGCCTTCGTTGCCCTATAAATTCAAATTCAAGTTCTCCGGTTGTCCTAACGACTGTATGAATTCGATCCAGCGAGCGGATATGTCGGTGATTGGTACCTGGCGTGACAATATACGCACCGACAATCACATGGGACGACAGTGGTTTGCCAAGCATGGGTTGGAGGAAGTGGTGGAATCTGTCGTGTCCCGTTGTCCAACCAATGCCATCCGCATTCGGGAAGCCAGTAAAACCCGTCATGAAGGACAGTTTTCCAGCGTGGAATTGAACGATACGCAGTGTCTGGAGATTGACAACAAAAGCTGTGTTCGTTGCATGCAATGCATCAATGTTATGACTGGCGCTTTGGCCACAGGTAAGGATAAGGGGGTCACCATTCTGGTGGGAGGGAAACGTACCTTGAAGATCGGAGATCTGATGGGGACGGTGGTCATTCCCTTCATGAAACTCGAAAGCGACGAAGACTTCGAAAAACTGGTGGAATTGGGCCAAAAAATTATTGAATTTTTTGCCGAGAATGCGTTAGAGCATGAGCGCACTGGGGAAATGATCGAACGCATTGGATTGGTCAGTTTTCTGGAAGCCATGGAGTTGCCTGTGGATCCCAATATGGTCAATTCTCCACGCATGAATCCGTACGTTCGCATGGATGGCTGGGATGAAGAAGTGGCAAAAATCAAAGCACAAAAACAGGCTGCAGGAGGAAACTAACCGTGAGTCAACCACAAATGCGTCGTCCCATCGAGTCTGGGGTGCCTGATAACAAGCAGTATTTGCATCCTACCTTGCTGAAAAACTATGGCAACTGGAAGTATCATGACCGTCCACGCCCAGGTGTGCTGCATCATGTAGCGCACAGTGGCGAGGAAGTTTGGTCGGTTCGGGCAGGTACCCAGCGGCAGATGGATGTGTATACCATTCGCAAGCTTTGTGATATTGCGGATCAGTTTGCTGAAGGTCATGTTCGCTTCACCATTCGTTCCAATATTGAATTCATGGTGGCTGATCCTGCCAAAGTGATGCCCCTGATCAATGAATTGGAAAGTCACGGATTTCCCGTGGGTGGTACCGGGAACTCCATTTCCATGATTGCCCATACTCAGGGTTGGCTGCACTGTGATATTCCGGGGACCGATGCCTCTGGGGTGGTGAAATCTTTGATGGACGAACTCATCGATGAGTTCCGGCGCGAAGAAATGCCCAACCGAGTTCATCTGTCTACATCTTGCTGTGAAATCAATTGTGGTGGGCAGGCAGATATTGCCATCATCGTGCAGCATACCAAACCCCCCAAGATCAATCACGATCTGGTGGCGAATGTGTGTGAACGTCCGGCGGTGGTTGCTCGCTGTCCCGTGGCCGCTATTCGTCCGGCTATGGTCAATGGCAAGCCATCCCTTGAGGTCGATGAAGAAAAATGCGTTTGTTGCGGGGCTTGCTATCCCCCCTGCCCGCCAATGCAGATCAACGATCCAGAATATTCAAAGATCGCAATCTGGGTAGGCGGGAAGAATTCCAACGCACGCTCCAAACCGACATTCATGAAAATGGTGGCTTCTGGGTTGCCTAACAATCCACCCCGCTGGCCTGAAGTGGCCGCCGTGGTGAAACGAATTCTACGCGTCTACAAGGAAGATGGGCGGGCTTGGGAACGGTTGTCGGACTGGATTGACCGGATTGGTTGGCCACGGTTCTTTGAACTGACGGATTTGACCTTTACCAAGTATCTCGTCGATGACTGGCGTGGCTCCCGGGCCAATCTCAATGCATCGGCCCACATCCGCTTTTGATTCGAGGTGATGATGAAACTTGGAATCGTGATTAATGAAGGACCCTATCAACATCAGGCCAGCGATTCGGCGTACCTGTTCTGCAAAGCAGCCTTGGCCAAGGGGCATGAGATTTTTCGGGTGTTCTTTTACCACGACGGGGTCAATAATGCCACACGCTTAACCGAACCTCCCCAGGATGATCGTAATGTGGTTGCCAGGTGGAGTGCATTGGCCCAGGAACATGGTATTGATCTGGTGGTTTGCGTGGCCGCCGCCTTACGACGGGGTATCAAGGAAGAAAATTTGGCGCCGGGTTTCCGCATTTCAGGTTTGGGGCAATTGGTAGAAGCGGGGATACAAGCAGACCGATTGGTAACTTTTGGGGATTGAGGAGTCGCTCATGAGTGGAGATACGATTAAAAAATTCCTGTTTGTCAATCGCAAGGCTCCCTACGGTACGGTCTATGCACTGGAATCTTTGGAAGTGGTGTTGATCACTGCCGCCTTCGATCAGGATGTGTCCCTGGCGTTTCTGGATGACGGCGTGTACCAACTGAAGAAAGGTCAGAATACCAAGGGGATAGAAATGAAAAATTTTTCTCTGACTTACCGGGCGCTGGAAGGCTATGACATCGAAAAACTTTTTGTCGAAAAGGAAGCCATGGAAGCGCGCGGTTTGACAAAGGAAGATTTGCTGGTAGACGTCACAGTGTTGGATCGGCAGGCCATGGGCCAGTTAATGGATGACCAGGATGTCATCCTGAGTTTCTAGAGAGGTGAAGATGTTGCATATCATCAATAAATCTCCCTTTGTCAGCAGTACCCTGGAAACCTGTCTTGAAGTGGCTACAGGCGGTTCCGTGTTGTTGATCGAGGATGCTGTCTACGGGGCGGTGGCAGGGACGATCTTGGAGAAAAAAGTCTCTGCCGCTCAGACAAAACTAAAGCTTCATGTGCTTGGCCCAGATCTCGAAGCGCGTGGAATGAGTGGCGCCCTTATTCCTGGGGTAGAAAAGATCGACTATGCAGGGTTTGTCGATTTGGTCAGTCGCCATAAAACATGTCAGTCTTGGCTATAAAAATGCTGGGACTGTAATTCTTTCAACGGAGGAGTGAAGTCATGCCGAATATCGATGTCAATGGAAAGTCATACGAAACAGATGAAGAAGGCTATCTGGTCAACTTGGGCGAGTGGAACAAGGATGTGGCCGACTACATTGCCAAAACGGAAAGTGTGAACATGACGGAACAGCATTGGGAAGTCGTTGACTTTTTGCGCAGCTATTACGATGAGTACCAGATCGCTCCAGCAGTGCGAGTGTTGACCAAAGCCATCGGCAAAAAACTCGGAGCGGAGAAGGGAAATAGCCAGTATCTCTATGAACTGTTCCCCTACGGTCCGGCAAAACAGGCTTGTAAGATTGCGGGATTGCCCAAACCAACGGGTTGCGTATAACCAACCAGGCAGGTTTTAGAGGGAGTCTTTCTCATGGCGTTGCTGTTTTACTTGGCAGCGCTGGTGTTTGCGCTTGGCCTGGCCTATCGCCTGGCAATTTATGCGCGCACACCTGCGCCACTCAAAATCCCGACCACCCCCGCACCCACTACCCAGAGGGGGGTGGTATGGAGGATGTTCCGGGAGGTGGTGTTCTTTGAAAGTCTTTTCAAAGGGAATCTCTGGACATGGGCTTTCGGTATGGCTTTCCATTTGGGGTTGGCCCTCGAAACGGTGCGCCATTTGCGTTATTTTTTCAGTTCCGTTCCAGAATGGGTGACTCTGGTTCAACCCTTTGGTTTGTATGGAGGGATGTTGATGGTTGTTGGATTGGGCGGGTTATGGGGCCGGCGGATTCTGGTTCCCCGCATCCGTTATATCTCAACCCCCTCGGATCATTTGATGTTGGTTCTGCTGCTGACCATTGGCTTTTCCGGGCTGACCATGAAGTATCTGGTCCGTCCGGACATCCTGGCGGTCAAGGAATTTATTCTGGGGTTGCTGCGTTTCGATGTGCAGCCTTTCCCAGCAGGTTTCCCAGTGTTTATTCATCTTTCTATGGTGGCACTGCTGTTGCTGATTTTTCCCTTCAGTAAATTGCTCCATGCGCCAGGCGTATTTTTTTCTCCCACGCGTAATCAGGTAGATGATTCCAGGGAACATCGCCACATCGTTGCCTGGGCTACATCGATGGAATCGGAGAAACCCCATGGCTGATGTGATTGCGCCTCCCCTGCGGGTCATTCCGATCATTCCGGAATTGAAACTGGATGCCATGAAAGAGGTGCGCTCCTTTGTGGCCAATGAGAAAATCCAGAGTGCTTTGGGATTTCCCGCGAAACTTGAAGATGACTGGCAGGAAAAGGCCTTGGCACGCATGGGCGAGTTGCTCGGCAAATATCGCTCCCTCAAAGTGTATATGGACGCTTGTGTGCACTGCGGCGCCTGCAGTGACAAATGTCATTACTTTATCGGCACCCAGGATCCCAAGAATATGCCTGTGGCGCGGCAGGATTTGTTGCGCAGCGTGTATCGGCGTTATTTCACGATAGCTGGAAAATATTTTCCCTGGCTCGTGGGCGCCCGTGATTTGACCCGGGAAGTGCTGGATGAGTGGTATACCTATTTTTATCAGTGCTCCGAATGCCGTCGCTGTTCGGTTTTTTGTCCCTATGGCATCGATACCGCAGAAGTGACCATGGCGGCGCGAGAGATTCTGGACTCAGTGGGGTATGGTCAGAAATATTCCAATGAAATCATTGGAAAAGTCCATACTATCGGGAATAATCTGGGCCTTCCTGGCCCCGCTTTGCTGAATACCTTGGAGGGCTTGGAGGAAGATGTCAAGGACGCTACCGGGGTGGATGTCCGCTTCCCCATGGATGTCAAAGGCGCCGAAGTGCTTCTCATCACTCCCTCCGCCGACTTTTTTGCCGAACCCCATATCGACAGTTTGATTGGCTATGCCAAGGTATTTCATGCTGCGGGGATCAGTTGGACTCTTTCTTCCATGGCATCCGAAGCCGGTAATTTCGGTATGTTCATCGGTAATTATGACCAATTGCGCAAAATTGCCCTGAGAATTCGCGAAGCTGCTCTGGAACTGGGAGTCAAACGGATCGTGGTGGGCGAATGTGGCCATGCCTGGCGCGTGGCCTACAGCTTCTGGAACACCTTGATCGGGGTTGGGGCTGGGGCCACGGATCCCTATGCCATTCAGTTGCAACATCAATTGGATGGGCGCTATCGGCAACCCACCCATATCTGTGAATTGACCTGGGACTTGATCGGTCAGGGGGCGTTGCACTTCGACAAGTCGGCGAACGATCAGTATGTGGTGACTTTTCATGACTCCTGCAATGTGGCCAGGGGATCGCGCATGGGGGATTATGCTGGGGGCCAGTTTGACATTCCACGTCACATCATACGCACCGTAGCCAACCATTTTGTGGAAATGGATGAAGCCACTACCCGTGAAAAAACCTTTTGTTGCGGTGGTGGCGGCGGGCTACTGACCGACGATCTCATTGATTTGCGTGTGAAGGGAGCGATGCCTCGAATGGAAGCATTGCAAGCGGTGGCGGATACCCATGGGGTCAATTTCATGGCCACCATCTGTGCCATCTGTAAAGCGCAATTCAGCAAGGTATTGCCGTATTACAACTTTGATCGACGCGTGGTCGGTGGGGTGCACCAACTGGTAAGCAACGCCATCCTCCTGAATCGTCAGCATTGACACTAGAAATCGCCAATAAATTGAGGGGAGACATCATGACGGATTCCGTGGCAGAAAAAGACACCAAACTGACATTTCGTCGATATAAGGATGGTGACCATCAACCCCACTCCTTACGTGAGAAGATTTTTCAGGCCAGTTATACCCATAAATGCCCGACCTATATTCAGTCCACCCCGCCTTGTCAGGGAAGCTGCCCTGCGGGTGAGGATATTCGTCGTTATCTGCAAATTGCCCGGGGAATGGAGAAGCCTCCTGCAGGAATGCCGTGGCAGGAATTTGCCTGGCGTGTCTTGACTGAGGCCAATCCCTTTCCCTCGGTTATGGGGCGGGTGTGTCCGGCCCCCTGTGAAAGCGGGTGTAACCGCAATGAAGTGGAAGATCATGTGGGGATCAATTCGGTCGAACATTTTCTCGGGGAATATGCGGTTCAAAACAATCTCAAGTTCCCAGCACCGGCGCCTGCTACGGGCAAAAAGATTGCAGTCATCGGTGGCGGGCCTGCGGGTTTGTCCTGTGCCTATCAACTCGCGCTGAAGGGGCATGGTGTCACGGTTTTTGATGAGCATGAATACCTGGGCGGGATGATGCGCTACGGTATCCCCGGATTTCGTACGCCACGGCATATCTTGGATGCTGAGATTCAGCGGATCCTGGATTTGGGTGTGACCACCCGAATGAACTGTCATATTGGCAAGGATGTGACCCTAGAGCAGATTCATCAGGAGTTCGACGCGGTTTTTCTTGGCATGGGTGCCCAGTCGGGTCGTGCCTTGCCCCTTCCTGATGGGGATGCGCCCAATGTGGTTACCGCCACGGCATTTTTGAGGGCATTCAACGATGGCCGTTTGCAACATGTGGGGCATCGTGTGGTGGTGGTGGGTGGTGGGGATACCTCCATCGATGTGGCGACGGTTGCCCGTCGCTTGGGGCGTATAGAGAATGCCAAACCCGTGGATGCGGAACGGGCCATCGCGGGCCATTTGGCTCACGATGTGGCGAATATTTCGGCGCGCCAGGGGGCTGAAGTTACCCTGACCTCGATATTCAGTATCGACAAGATGCAAGCCAATAAACATGAAATCGAACATGCCCTGTCGGAAGGCATTACGATTCGTGGCGGATTGGTGCCCGTGGGCTTGGTCAAGGGCGCGGATGGTCGGGCCAGTGCTTTGCGGGTGGCTCAATGCCAAGCAAAATTCGTGGGCGGGAAATTACAAGTCGAGACGATACCAGGAACGGAAGAAGATCTCGTGGCCGATTTGATTGTCTCGGCGATTGGACAGGCCGTGGATTTTAGCGGTATGGAAGCGTTTGATAACGGTCGGGGTGCGGTGAATGCCGACAAGAATTATCAGGTCCAGGGGAAACCGGGCGTTTTTGCCGGCGGGGATGTGATTAAACCTCATTTGCTGACGACAGCCATAGGCCATGGTGCCATTGCGGCGGAAGGAATCGAACGGTTTCTCGCCGGAGAAGAGCAAAACAAGCGGCCTAAAATTGACGTCCATACCTTTGACCTGATGAGAAAAATGGTGGAATCCGGACTCAAGATCGAGGCCGTAGGTGAACCGCTGCGAGGGACGGATGCCGCACCGGTGGTGCATAACTATGACAATCGCTCAGGTCGCTATGTCATTACCCATGAGGAACTGTTTCTTGGACATTTCCCTTATGTGGCGAGAAATGTTCGGGGAGTGACCATGCTGGACAAGGATTCCGCCCTAGGGAATTTCGATGATCGTCTTCACTGTTTGTCCGAGTTGGAAGCCGTGGCTGAAGCCAAGCGTTGCATGAGCTGCGGAATGTGTTTTCAATGCGACAATTGTGTGGTGTATTGCCCCCAAACCGCTGTTTTTCGGGTGCCCAAGTCAAAATCCACGGTCGGTCGGTATGTGGACACAGACTACAACAAGTGTATTGGTTGCCACATTTGTCATGATGTTTGCCCCACGGGGTATATCCAGATGGGGTTGGGGGAGTAAGGCTCTCATGAAGATCCGGCGCATTCTTTTGCTCCTGGTTTTGGGACTTGTCTTCTGGGCAGGGGGGGGAGGTTATGGAGCGTGGGCAGGTGTCCCAATTCCAGATCTGGACATAGGACAGGGGGGGCATTGCGTGGCGGATCCTCTTTATATGCGCCTCAATCATATGAATTTGCTGATTCACCAAAGGGATCAGACGGTGCGTCAGGGGATTCGTGGAGGGCCTTATAGTCTGGCTGTTTGTGTTGATTGCCATGCCAGCAAGGTCAATCATAGCGTTCTGGGCACCTCACGTAATTTCTGTCAGGGATGCCATGAATATGTCTCGGTGCGTATAGATTGCTTCGAATGTCATTCCAGCGAGCCAAGGAACACCAAGGCAATGATTACAGGACAATCGAGAGTGGTGAAGGAATCGTTGAAATGAAAACGCCTGCCAATCTCCAACGCCGCAGTTTTATGAGTCAGGGAACGGCGTTGACCGCCACGGTGGCCATTGCTCCCGGAGTGATGTTGTATGACTATGCGCGGGCTCGACCTGCGGGCGAAGCCGCCTCCAGTGCGGTTCGCTGGGGTATGCTGATCGATACTACGCGCTGTGCCACGGGTTGTGATGCCTGTGTCAAGGCCTGTAATCGGGAAAATGGGTTATCCGGCGAGACACGTCCCACCGATTCTCAGTGGATGCGCAAGGTGGATCTGGTACAGGAAGGAACGGGCCGCAAGATTTCCCTACCGATGATGTGTCAACATTGTGCGGACCCCCCCTGTGTGGATGTTTGCCCGACGGCGGCCTCATTCAAGCGTGCTGATGGTATTGTGTTGGTGGACAAGCATCGGTGTATTGGATGTCGCTATTGCATGATGGCGTGCCCCTACAAAGCCCGTTCTTTTGTCCATGAACCGGTCACCGACCATAGTGGCCATACCCCACGAGGTCAGGGAACGGTGGAAAGTTGTACGCTGTGCGTTCATCGGGTGGACCAGGGGCAATCTCCTGCCTGTGTGGAAGCCTGTGCCGGGGAAGGCAAAGAAGCCATCCTGTTTGGTAATCTGAATGATCCGAACAGCCCCATTTCCCGCCGCTTGCACGAAGTCAGTTCGGTCAAGTTGCGCGATGATCTGGGGTTGAATACGGGGATTTCTTTTGTAGGACTGTAGCCATTATGAGCATGGATGCCACTCGAATTCGCACGGAATTACGCAATTTTTACCTGCTACTGGGGGTTTCTGCCGGGCTGACCGGGATAGGGTTGTTGGCCGCCTGGATGATGGAGGAGCACGGCCACATCATAAGCGGAATGAATAATCAGATTGTTTGGGGGTTGCCCCATGTTTTCGCCATTTTCATGATCGTGGCAGCTTCCGGTGTGCTTAATGTGGCTTCCATTGGTTCGGTATTTGGTCGTAAGGTATACAAAGTTCGCGCGCCATTGGCGGGATTGATGGCAGTGGCTTTGCTGGCAGGAGGATTAATGGTGCTGATGCTGGATTTGGGACGCCCCGACCGAGTCATCGTGGCGGCGACCAATTACAATCCCACTTCGGTTTTCGCCTGGAATGTCCTCCTTTACACCGGACTGTTTGGCACGGTGGCCCTGTATCTTTGGACTCTCCTGGATAAGACCATGGGGGCGTGGTCCAAGCCTGCAGGATTTCTGGTGTTCCTCTGGCGCTTTATTTTGACCACGGGGACCGGGTTGATCTTTGCTTTTCTGGTGGCGCGTCAGGCCTATGCCTCTGCTCTGCTGCCACCGCTGTTCATTGTTTTGTCCTTCGGTTGGGGGTTGGCGTTGTTTCTGCTCGCCCAAGCTGGAATCTATCACTGGAAAGATCTCGATCTCCATCCTGAAATTCTCAAACGTCTGAAGAATCTTCTGGGAATATTTCTGCTGGCTTCTCTTTATCTGGTGACCATCTACCATCTCACCAATGGCTACTTTGCTCGGCAACAAGCCTTTGAGCATTTCATCCTGGCGGGTGGAGGGGGGATTACGATGCTATTCTGGGG
>VFSW01009700.1_pt1 | contig 13720 bp, 18 predicted proteins | sample 5358111 | NCBI WGS metagenome assembly VFSW01 (sample SAMN11554181, study PRJNA540505) | mine drainage metagenome | isolation source: sediment from site ElyBrook_90M | place: USA: Ely Copper Mine, Vershire, VT | collected 2017 | reverse complement strand
GTTACTTGTTCGTGTGATTTGTTTTGTGTTTGTGTCGTGTGTTTTTTGTTAGGGCGGGTTGTGCGCGCTTGGAGCTTGGCCGAACCGGCGCGAACGCCACTTCACCCTCAAGTGCGGGCTTGTGCCATTATCGCACGTTTCTGCCCGCGTGGTCAATTTTGTGCAAAGAAAGGATGTTGATGATGCTACGTCTCATTGCCTGGATGTTTGACCTGGAAAAAGAGTGGCTCAATGCCCTGGAGTGTACCTGGGTCGGCAAGCTGCTCGACTACGCTGGTGTGCTTGCCATCATCGTCTTGATTGTCTTGTGGATGCTGCCGACGTTGATTGCCGCGTCCCATGCTGCTCTTCGCTAATTGATCTAGGAGGAAAAACTATGGCTGTCACACACACAAGCCGTAAAACGCGCCGATCTCGCAGTGCTGAGGCGGTTACTACCACTCCTGTTGCGCAACCGTTGCACGACGATGTTGCCGCCCAACAAGAGACCATACCTGTCAGCGACATCCAAGAAGAGGACCCCCCGACTCGCTCGTTGGAGGACCTCCCGACAGATGAGGTCGACAGGTATGAGGACGTGAGTTGCATCGCTCGCACTTCTACGCCGCAGCCGCTGATTATCACGGCACGCACCACGGCAGCCGCGTCTGCGATTACCGCGCGTGAGGGAGATGATGAGCAACGCGCGTATCGCTACGCTGGCGATACACGACCGAGGCAGGCAGCGTGGCCGCGCACAGAGCGCACGCATTCTTCTCTGCGGCGTTTGCGCAAACGCACGTTTCCTGTGGATGCGCACTCGTTTTGGCAGGTGCATTGGCAAAAGTTGGCGGTCGGGATGCTGGTGATGCTGGGCTTGATCCTGCTCTGGGGCCTCGTTTCTCTGGAGTGGACCACCCTGTATGACCAAATCGTCTACGGCTTCCCTCGCACGATGCAGCTGGATGCGGTGCTTGATGACCACGATAGCACGGCACATCCCTCGCACCTCATCGCGTTCAACCTGCACGGGCAGGTCGAAGTGATCATCCTGCCTGGCGGGGACGCAACACACGCCCAGGTGCTGCTTGGCCCACGTCTGACTGGCCCGGCAGCAGACCAGGCGATGGTGAGGGTGCGCGTTGCTGATGATCCTCGTACTGGCAAGCCGGAGCTACTGGTCCAGATCACGGGCGCGCCACTGTTTCTCGCATCGTCGCCAACGATGACGCTGATCGCACGCAACAGCGGTAATGGCTTTGCGCCGTTTGTGCTGGCTGAGCAGCAGTAAAGGAAGGCAGGGACAGAAATGACTCCAACACTGATTGTAGCGGTGATTTTGGTGCTGGTGGGCGTAATTATGGGCCTCGCGCTTGCATTGCTGAGTGCCTTTTGGGTCCGTCTGCAGGATCAAGGTTCCTGGCAGCCATCTCAGCCGACAGACTATCGCACCTATGGGACGCAGGAGGTATGGGAATGAACAACGATCTTTTGGTTCCGGTGCGGCGACGTGCTAGCGCGCAGACGACTGCACTCATGGGAGCTTCCCCAGTGGAAACAGCATACGCTACGTCCAGCACGCGCCGTTGGTCTCCTGGTGTGGTGATCGGTTGTCTCCTTGTGGTCGCTCTTGCCCTGCTGGTACTGGTGCAGCAGCAAGGCACACTCGCCTCGGTTCCAGTGCTCTGGGGGCAGGCGGTGGTTTCCGTGTCCAGTGCTCAGAGGCTGCAGAGCACTCCTACGCTCATCTCGTCGTCTCGTCCTACGCCTACGGCGTCTGTTGCGGTCGCCCCGTCGTCGCCCTACAGCGTGGTCGGTGCGCCAACGCTCACCGCTGCATTTATCAATCGTGTGCTGGCCGCCTACCACTCGCCCGCTCTTGGCACAGGGCAGGCGTTGTACGATTTGGGCGTGCAGTATGGCATCGATCCGGCCTTTGCGCTGGCCTTCTTCTTTCACGAGAGCGGCTTTGGCACGCAAGGTGAGGCGCGTTCGAGCCTGTCGCTTGGCAATCTGCGCTGCATCCCCAACTTCACGTGTCAGGACGGCTATGCGTGGTTTCCGACGTGGGAGGCAGGCTTTGCGGCATGGTATAGCTTGATCAGTAATCTCTACGTCAAGCAGTGGGGCCTCACGACGGTCAGCCAGATCATTCCGCGCTATGCGCCGCCAACTGATAACAATAACGACGCGGCCTATATCGCCGCCGTCGAGCAGGCGATTGACACCTGGCATGCCGGAAAGGTGCTGGTGTAGTGATGAGCAAGACAAGAAGACGCGGCATCGCATCACCCTACGATTTGAGCTTAGAACAAGAGCTGCTACGCCTGCGCATTGATCAACATGCCCTTGTGCTGGCCGCGAGCCTGCACGCGGTGGAACGGGCGCGCACCGAGGTGCGACTGAGCACCCTGCAACCAGCACAGTGTGACCACATGGCGGATGCGCTCTCCGCGCTCCACGTGGCGGTGCAGCGTGCCATTGATGACCTGGATGCACTCGGTGCGGCATATCGGCCCTTTGCGCTCCTGCTCAAACTGCGTTCGCTGCATCGCGTGCTCACCGAGGCGTCTGTGTCCCTCTCTGGCATGCGCCATCTCTGCGAGATGGGGCGATTGGAACACGAGCGTAGCGGTTGCTACTGGCGGTGGAAGCAGGAGTATGCGGATATGCGCCGCGTGTGCGGAGAAATCGTGTGCTTGTTGCGCGATCTGCACACTGAGCATTGCCTAACAGCATGACGAAAGAGAGGAATCTCATGGTATCTGTCTTAGAAAACGATCTCATCACTCCCTTTCCGGCGGCGGTTCGCAATCATCGGCCCCGTCCACGCGGGGAGAGTAGTGCCATCATGGAAGAAGAAGATGCGTTGGCTGACTATCTGCGTGCGGTGGCGCGCTATCCATTGCTTTCTGCGCAAGAAGAGCACGCCCTCTTTCTCCGCCTGCAGGCAGGAGAGGTGATGGCCCGGCAGCACTTGATCGAAGCCAATTTGCGCCTCGTTATTGCTATTGCCCGCGACTATGCCAAGACGGGTGTGCCGTTGCTCGATCTGATCCAGTACGGCAATTTGGGGCTGATTGAGGCGGTGGATGGTTTTGACCCGCAGCGCGGAACCCGTTTGAGCACCTACGCATATTGGTGGATTCACGCGCTGATTCGTCGCTATGTGCCACAGGAAGCTGCGATTCGCTTGCCTGCCTATCAACAGGAGAAGCTGGCGCGCCTCAAACAGGCACGCTATACCCTGGCGCGCACGCTTGGATGTGCGCCAACGCAGACAGAATTGGCCGAGGCTACCGGACTAAGCCTGGCAACAGTTAAAGAACTGCTGCATATCAGCGCGCCCATGCGCTCGCTCGAAGAACCACTCGTTGCTGATGACAATCTGGCACTTGGGCACAGCCTGGTGGATAAGGCGGTGGATGTAGAAAAGCAAACGATTGATGCACTGCATCTGCAAGAGCAGCGGCACCTGATCGCGCAGCTGTGCCAGGAGTTGTCACCGCGTGAACGCATGGTCATTGCCTCCCGGTTTGGGTTACACGATGGGCAAGAGCAACGCTTGGAAGCTATTGGAAACATGTTGGGCGTAACCCGTGAGCGCGTGCGGCAGATTGAACAACGCGCGCTAGAGAAGATGCATCGACAAGCACAACGGATGCGCACGCGCTCTGAGGCGCATCTTCGGTAGTCAGGATTCCCCTGGAAGCAGAACAGAGCAGGGGTCGCGTCCTGCCAGGGGACCGCGCCGAGTGTGGCGCATGAATGACAGCGTTGATACAACAGATAAGGAAACAGAACGATGTCTAGAGAATTTCCCACCTATTGCGAGTATCCCGGCTTTCAGCCGCGTCTCGCCCAGTTGCAGCAAGCGCACGAAGACGAGCTTGGCAAGCTAGCAAATGGCTGGCATGCTGCCAGTAGAATAGGCGATCCCTTTGATTTAGAGGCCGCGCAGCGCACAGCGGCGCAACAGTATCAGGAGCATGTCACCGCGCTGCACATGCACTCTGGTGTGCCCGTGTTGCAAGACTGGCGTGCTGCGGTGGCATCTGGACTGGCAATCTTTCACGACGAGCAGAGTGCCAATCAGGAGCATCCCCATAAGATCAGCCGACAGGCGCAGGTGCAGCGATTGGAGGACGGTAGCGTGCAACTGACCGTCACACACATCATTACCATGCCTGTCGATCGTGCGCAGGAACACCTGGTTGCGCTTGATGTGCCGCAGGCACCTCTCGATCTGAATCAGCCTACCTGGGAGGCACGCACCCGTGCTGGTGGCCCTGTCTTCCCTGGCTTCTCGCCTGAGCAGGCATTGACGACCATCGGCACTATTTTGCAGGAGCGTGGCTATCGCGACATCACGGAGCGTATCCGGCAGATCTATCAGGGCGGCAATCTTCCCTGGCTTCGTGTATTCGTGCAACCAGACGGGGAGGCATGGTACTGCAAGGATGCAGGGAATCTCTTTCAGCTGCTTCGTCAAACACAGCCCTCTCCCGAGCCTTCATCAGAGGCTACGAAAGAATAAAGTGCAGACGAGTGGAGAAGAGGACAAACGGTCTTTTCTTCTCTGCTCCTAGAAATGCAAAGGAGGAATGTTGGTGAGCAAACAAGTTCAGGCAGATGTGCTTGAGGATGACTATGGCGGCTATGACGATGCGTTGCGTCCGCCGAGCTCGGTGCGTCGCTATCGTCCCGACGTGCAACCCGTCACGCGACAGGGCACGCAGGCACGCACGCTTCTGGGCGACAACTATGTCCCGCGTGCTAGTCGTCAGGCACAGCAGAGCTCAACACGGATGACGCGGCAGCCAGTGCAACCACTTGCCGTAGCGGATGTCGATCTCGGCGACATCGACGATGGCTACGGCAACGGGCAAGATCACTGGTCCCCCGCTCCTCGCGCTCAAAGAGCATTGGTGCGCCAGACCGAGGATATCCCTATGCGTCGCGTACCAGGCTGGAAAGTCATGCTGGCAACCGCAGGGGTTGCGGCGGGCCTGCTCTGGTTCATCGGCACATCTGGTATGTCCTGGTGGGATACCCATGTGTTGGATCCCGCGACCTATGGCCCGTTGCATGGGTCTGTTGCCACAGGCGTCTTTGGCGGCGGTGATAGCGCGGATCGTCCAACCAGGCTTATTGGCCTGAATACCAATGGGCAAGTTGCGGTACTGGTGATGACGGCGGACGACCCGGCGCACACGCACATCCTGATTGGCCCCAATCTGGTTGCCTCTGGTTTTCCTGATCCGGGGGCAGCCGAGGTCGAGGTGCATGTGGGACAACGCGCTGGGCGGCAGACGATTGAGGTCACGATTTGGAGTGATACGTATACGATCCCCTTTGTTGGTCGCTACCATGCCAGCTACACGCTGGTGAGCGACGGCAAGGGCAATTTTCAGGAGGTGCAATGATGAAAGATGAGCATAGCGCGGACACACACAACGTACTAGCAACCGCACAGGAGCGTCAGCGCGGCGAGTTGCTGTATGTGTGGAGCGTTGCTGAACGCGGCTCGCTGAAATACCTGGTGAAAGAGGTGAAGCGTCGCTTTGCCGAGGCTGGAGAGCAAGTCAACGTACACTATAGCATTAGTATAAAGACCTATCAATGCCATCTCTTTGTGGAGGCAATCCATGGTGTTCCATCGAGTGTTATTTCCTGGCTCAAGACGGAGCGTTTGGTCATTGACTATATTGTTCGGATTGCCCCGGAATCTTTGGAAGAATGGATGAACGCACTGGATCGGGCGACGCGACGCTATAGCCGCCGACTTGATCCCCCGCCTGTCCCAACGGGCTATACGCTGCGGGCAGAACCCACCAGCATTGATCGCCCCAGTGATGAAATCTGGGTGGGTGCCGTCCAAAGTGCTGATTCCTACGAGAGTATGAGCATCCTGCTCTACGATGAGAGGGGAGCGCAAACCTTGCTGGAAGCTGATGAGGCCATAATGCTGCTGGCGTATCTGCTCAAGCATGCGCGCCCATTGCTGAGAGACTGCCCACTGGAATTTTTGATCGCGCCCCAGCATGTGGCCTTGCTCAGCGATATCAAGCGGTCCATGCGGGCCTATGATTTTGTCACGCCGGAAAACGCGGCGCAGCGCCAGGAGAGCCATGATGCCAAATGATCGTCTCACACAAGAGTTGCTCTCTATCTTAACGCCGCTTGGCGTCGAGCTGGAAGCAAGAACAGTACCACCTGGTCGCCAGCATGGAGCCAGAACCCCCGTGGTGCGTTACTCCGTCGCGCACACACGGTGGCGTGTGCGCTATGTGCGTTATCGTGTGCCAGATGTTCTGTCCTTCACTGTGATCGAAACCACACAAGGGACACCCCTGATCGTGTGCCACGCTACGGCCCGGCGTATGGCACTCTCGCGTGAGCAGCTGTTCGCGCTAGAACGCACCCTGGATCAGATGTGGGAACACGTCCCGCTACATGCGCCTGATGCCGATGGCGTGGAAGCGGTGAGCCAAGAGCGGCAGATCGCCGTTGAAGCGTTGCGCCTAGAGCCTGCCTGTGTGCCAGGAACCGTTGCCACCCTGGTCGCCTCAGCTCCTCTGCTCACGCTCACCGGGGAGGCCGTTGAGACATTGCTGTTCAACGCGCTTGGGGTACGTAGCGCGTTGGAGTATGCCGAAGCACGGTGCTTTTATGCCGTTGCCATCGGACAGGGACAGGGACCGCAGGTGCGTCACTTGATGCCGCAGAGCCAGCGCAATGTCTGTGGCCCAGCCCTCTGTGGCGCGTACCCACCAACGCCCATGCAACTCCTCTCTGCGGGGATATGGCTGCTGTTGCCTATTCCGCCCTCGTGCGCGCCTGGGCAGGATGAATGGGGACAAAACGTGCTGTTGTGTCCTGACTGTCTGGCACGCTGGCGAGCACACCCCTGTTTGGGAGGCATGTAATGGTAAAGAACACTTTCTTGGAAGCGAGCCAGCGCCATGCTGCACTACCCGCAGGTGCGCACGAGATTCCTGATAGCGTTGCTGTGGTGCTGATCGCACATCGAAGCACGATACACGCTGCGTGTACCCTGCTCAACGCATACCTTACTGACCTGGAACGCAATGGGGAAACACGCAGCGAATCCTTCTGGCATGAGGTCCTCGATAGCCTGCATGGAATAAGAGCGGCACTTGCGCCCGTGCTGGCCGTCACACACGCGTGGAATGTGCGCGCGATGGATGACGCCACGTCTCGTTTCCTACTCACGCTCGGCCATGCGGATGGCCTCGTTGATCGAGTGGGCATCACGGTGACTACGTATGTGCCCGTCTGTGACTCGCGCACCGAAACGAATATGCAAAAACGGTCTGCTGTGGTCGCGGTGCTGCGAGAACTGGTCCATGCCGTACAGGATGTCGTCAATGCGCTAGAGCGTGGCAGAGAGAAAGGCGGGAACGTGCAGTGACACAAGAAGAGCGGAGGCGTCAAGCAAGCACACCTGGATCGCGTGTACTGGAACAGGCTCTGTTGAACGGCCTGTTCCTGGTGGATGCACACTTCAATTCGCAACGTCGGCAGTTTTCTGGTGCCATCTTTGTCATCTGGCAAGGCGAAGCATTTCAAATTGCCTGTTTTGACGAGGAGACGCAGGCCCGCGCCTGGCTTGCCGATGCTATCCGCCTGGTGGTATGGAATCGGAGCGGGTTCGACGATGATCCCTCCGGTCTCTATTATCAACAGCACGGCGTGCCTGTACGGGTCAAACACTGGAAGCAGATGCAAGAAGCACTCGCCAGAAGCATTTCTGACGAGGACTATGCTGCGATCTTCACTGGTATTGGCTTGAGCGCGCGAGGAACATAGCTCGCTTCTCATCACGTGCTTTTGTGGTTACGGGTAACCATAAATACCGCAGCTAAAAAGAATGAAAGAAAAGGGCGAACGATTGCCAGGTACACTACGCAACGTACCGACCGTTCGTGAGGGTACGTTGCAGAACGTACCTCATCTTCAAGGAGTAATATGAGCATAACACATATGAGCCAGCGTCCCCTCTTCCACCTGGGAGGAGATTTGGGAAATAGAACATCCATTGGGTTTTTACGTGATGCAAACGGATTGAACGAACGTTGGATCCAGTACACCAGCTTTCTTGCGGAAATTCCAGAACAAGACTATCAGCGTTTCTCGGCTGGGACGCAGACTGTCTTGGACGCGAAGGCAGGCGAGTATCTGCTGACCTACCAGGGGAAACACTATTATGTAGGGAAACTGGCACAGCAGCAAGGGCCATCCGCCATTGATGCACGAGGTGTTGCTGGTCGCTACTGGGGACAACATAATGTGCTCTTAGTGCTCAACATGATCGCTGCACTGCTCCCGCCAGATGATCTGCGTCAGATGGGAGGCTACAATCCATCAGAAAACACCTATGAGTGTGTGGTGCGCCTTGGCACGGGAATGCCTGTCACGGTCTACACCACGTCACGTGCGGAGGCGATACGGCAGGCGTTTGGAGGTTTGCATCGTTTTCGTTGCAATGGCTCTGACTATGTGGTAGAGATGGAAGTGGGACCTGTGATTATGGAAGGGGTTGGTGGCTTGATTTTGCATGGGGGAACAGGCAAACACAAAAAAGCAGTGATCGACTGCGGCTACTGGTCAACGGAAGTCCTGCGCATGGAGAATGGGCAATATATTCGCGATGCCTGTGCGGGTGAGGCCATAGGCATCGGTATGGCGTTCGATTACCTGAAAAATACGCTGGCGTTTGATTTTGGGCGTGAACTCTCGGAAAGTGAGGCGCAGTCGTTGCTCCTGGCACAAGCCCGCCAACAAGCGTTACCTCCGGTCCTGCTCTACGGCAAACCGCTTGATCCTGAGCGATTGGCAATGGTTGCGGCATCTGCATTAGCGGTGCCAGGTGTCCCTCTCCAACAGATGGTGGCTGCGCGTTTAGGCTCCGCGCGTGGTCTTGTGGCCAGTGATATCGACCCGGTGGTGTTTATCGGCGGCAGTGCCTATTACCTGCGCCAGTACGTCGAGGAAAAAGTGCCACACGTTAAAGTCGTGCCGGACCCGGAGCATGCCAATGCCAGAGCGTATTGTCTGCTGGCCGTTGGGTTCAAGGGCTGGACGACGAAACTGCCATCGGCGATTGCGAGGTAGCAGGATGCCACGTGGGCCTGAGACGATCTATGCAAATCTCAGCTTCAATGGGCGTGATGCGCGGGTACAGGAGGCGGCCCGTCAAGCTGCCTCCTCGCACGTCACCCTTGGAACCTATTTGAAAAAGTTGGTGTTGGCGATGCTAGCGCAAGGGCCGTTGCTGCTCGTGCAGTTTCGCCCGTCCTCGCGTGTCCTTGCGCACTTGCAGCAGGAGGCAGAGCAGGTGGAGATGTCGCTGGATGCCTATGTGCTGGCCTTATTGGCAGATCGGGACCGCAGCCTCTACGTAACGGATGCGCGCCCAACCTCTCTCTGGTTTCCTCGTGGGCGCGTCCTGCATGGGGAGTGGGCTGGTGTTGAGGCGGAGACTGAACAGGAGAAAGAGAGCGTCAATATCGATGAGGCGATGCAGAACGTCGACGAATTTTTGGCCGGGATGGCCGACATGGCGGGTTTTTAGCGCATGCATGAGCTATAGGTAATATGTATTTGCCTGTATGCGTGGTTACCGGTAACCACAGGATGCTGCACATTCTCAATTTGCCGATCCCAAATTCCTTGTGTTTTTCCATTCTGGATCAGAAAGGCTGGTTACCGGTAACCATATCCTCTATAATAGAGCGTGTTGTCGGTGTTATCGCAGAAGGGATTTTTTATGAGAGTTATAACCGTCTATAACAAAAAAGGCGGAACTGGGAAAACCAGTATCGCCACCAATATTGCAGCCAATCTTGCCGCTGTGGGATATCGTGTCGGCATGCTCGATGGCGATGAACAAGCCAATACCAGTACCTTAACGTCTCCGCATCGCTATGGGAAACCTACGTTGACCCATGTTATTTGCGACAATGTGCCGTTGCGTGAGGCGATGTATCAGGCACGTCGTAATCTCTGGATTGTGCCTGCGGATATGAATTTGACACGGGCGGTCGAGTATGTCCACGCCCAGCAGGATTTTGAGGTATTGTGTGATCGCATTGATGATTTACAACACACCTTGGAAACGCCATCTGTCTCGGAGTCTGAATTTCCCTGGTGGCAAGCAAAAGAAGTGCGCTTGCGCGATTTTGAACTGCTACCGACGAGCGAGGAGGAATTTCGGACCCCCCCCCGTGCGCTCGATTTTATCATTATGGATAATCCGCCCAATCCAAACGCACTGACTACTGCCATGCTCTTTGCCGCGCAAGAGGTGCTGATCCCGGTAGAGCTGGAAGAGTTTGCCTACCAGGGGCTGGTCCAGATGTTTGAGGATATTACCAGAAAGTTCAAACGGCGGCAGCAGAAAATGAAGATCGCTGGGATTATTCCAATGCGTGTTGATCATCGAGGCGCGCTCGCTGCCGACTATCTCATCAGTTTATGGAAAACATTCCCAGAACTGACGACACGGGCCATCCATACTGATAAAACTATTTCTAATGCCCAGGCATACCATCGTGTGAGCCTGGAAGAAGACCGCAATAGCCGTGGAGCCAGAGAACTGTTCGATCTTGCGCTCTGGCTGGCGGGCTGGCACGGGCATGTCACGGGATTGGAAACGTGTAAACATTGCGTGGCGGTACGCGAACAGGCACTACAGACAGAAGAAGGGGAATAACCCATGCCGAAAAAGGGACGACCGCCCATCGATCCGCTGAAGCAAATTGCCTCATCAGGTTTTATTGGCTATGTCGAAGAGGAGGAGGTGGTGCATAAGGCGGATGAACCAGGCGTGATCTGGGTCGAGATTGAAAAAATCCAGGATAATCCGTATCAGCATGCTGAAGAAATCAATCCAGACGACTTTCAGGCTCTTGTCGAATCGATCAAGGCTGATGGATTTCAGGGAGCACTCAATGTCAGTCCAGTACCTGAAGAGGAGGGTCGCTATTTTCTTACTGGTGGCGGCCATCAGCGGCGCAATGCTGCCCGTGCTGCTGGACTGAGTAAGTTGCCTGTCTTTGTAACGCCAGCGCCAGGGGACCGGATGGTATTGGCACTGCGGGCGGCACGTGAGAATACCACACGCGTCAATACCTCGATTATTAACCTGGGATATCTCTACCAGCATATGATTGATGAATTTCAGTTAACCCAGGAGCAGATAGCCCAGGCGATTGGCAAAGACCGCAATCATGTCAAATTTGCGTTGATGGCCGTGCGTTCTCCTGCTGATATTCAGACCATGCTGCGTCAAAAACCTGATAGTGTGCGCGCCATGGTGTATTTTCGTCGCCTGGAACGAGAAGAGGATCGCCAGCCGATTATGGAGCGTTTCCTGGCCGGAGAGCTCTCGACGGATGATGTGCGCCGTGAGGTGGACGCGATGTTGGAGGCAAAAAAACCTGCTCCCACCCCGCTGCCCGTCCAGTCAGCAGACGCTGCTCAACGCAGTCCCCGCGAGACACCTGTGCCAGAACAAGCACTATCAGATGCGGTAGCCGCTCTTCCATCAACTGCTGCGCCAGCACCAGGCGTACAGGCTGACGCGCTCCCGTCCTCGCAGCCACAGAGCCGCAGCGCAGCCCCTCCCGATGATCATGTGGAGCAAAGGGGAGACGAGGCGATGGTTGTGGAAGTGTCTGCACATGAACGGCGGATTCATGCTGCACCAGCGATGAATCCGCACGAACTGCTCTTGCAGGCGCGCACACTGTTGCAAACGCTTCGCTCCTATCACGCGCAGGGCACCCCACGCGCGGGATTTTCTGAAGAAGCGTATCGCATACTAGAAGAAATCCAGCAATTGACGAATCAACTGCTCAAATAGTTTGCTATTTTCACCTCGGACACATAAAAAAGGTGTAATTATGAAACAAGAGAAGCCAGCGTCTTCTCTGGTAGAAGACACAGGGATCACTCAACATACGTTGGATATCGATGGCATGGCGCAAAGTATTGCAATGACGCCGGACGGAACATGCTATATGGGGATTTCGGCGGTATGCAAAGCGCTGGACATTGATCATCGGGCGCAGTTGCGACGGATTCGGCACACGCCTGATCTGCAAGAGCAGCTGCACGCGTTCTCGCTCAAAACCGCTGGTGGGACACAGGTGGTGCAGTGTCTTCCTGTGGAGCTGATTCCTGTCTGGCTAGCGAACCTGCAGAGTGCGACTGTGCGAGCCGAGCTTCGGCCACGCTTACACCTGTATCAATATGAGCTCTGTGATCGTGTGGGGCAGGATCTCCATCTTCCTGGTGAAAAAGGGATGGTGGGGCGGAGCAAAACGGTTAGACGAGAGCTTGCAGGTGGGAAAGGGCGTTCCTCCGCCGGACGGAAATTGGCTGCAGAGGAGCGTGATGATGAGACACGTGCCGCTGAACATGCCCTGGCAATTCAAATCCCCGCGCAGCAGCCGCGGCTCCTCTTGCCCGGCAGTATTCATGACGAAGATCGCGCGTTTCGTGAGGCATCACTGGCGAAAGCCTCTGCCTGGGAACGGGATGAGCAGTCCCCAGAAGACCCGCATTTTACGTCATCACAGCAGATTCAGGTCTATGTCTCGCATCCAAGCCATCCCTTGGGTGTGGCGACTGCTATGGCTCGTATCGAGGCACTGGGAATCTCCACTGTTCTGACCGCTCGCATCCTCTGGGGCCTGTGGAACCTTCGAGAACGCGATCCTCTGTTTTCTTATGATGGCTGGGCGGCAGTGGATGTGGAGGAAATCCTTCGTGTCCGTGGCGTGCAGATGCATAAGCACAGAATACAGGCCCCACGCCATGATGGAGGGGAAGTGCTGACGGGCGAGGCGCAGGAGACACATGCCTCTGTTTCCGATCAGTATTATGACCGTCGATTGCTTGACCTGGTGAGTAAGGATCTCTTGCTCATACAAGGCTGTCATATCCGGCGCTGGAGCACCAGTACGGAGTACACGGATTTTCCCTATTTACAACTACGTCTACAGATGCACCGCAACAGTCGCTCGGGAAAAGAGCTGGATCGCATCATCCGTATCGCGGTCAAGCCAGGGGAATGGATGCCTCCTGCAATGAGGCGCGCGTTCCATCGTTTTACGGCGATTGATCAACGCATCTTTCAGTTGCGGCTGCATATCGATCTGCATGAAATCTGCCTGGCCTTATATCTGGTCGAACGTTGGCGTGAACAGGCACTGCTCTATGAGTTTGCACATAGCGCGCGCGAACTTGCAGAAGAACGTGATCCATGGAAGCCGTTTCGCGACCCCATCTCGATGCAAGCGTTGCTTGATCTCTCCAAAATAGAGGTGGATCGTCCCAATCTCACGACCCGTTTTGCTCCGCGTATTGAACAAGCGTTGCAGAAGCTCTATGACGCCCACATTCTGGGCGCACCAGCGCAGCGGATAGAAGGGCAAGAAACCACGGAGACGCGACAGAGTTGGAGTCAACGGTGGCTACAGACGCAATGGGTCCTGCTCCCCGCCCTTGATCCACCAGAAACCGTGTCGTCGCAGGATATGCTGGTTCAACCGTCATTGTTGGGAGATGAGCCGCCGTTGCTGCTGCCGTTGCAAACGACGACCAACAAACGTCCCAGGCGACCGCGCGCGTCAAGGAAATGAAAAGAGCGCGGGGGGGGGGGGGCAAAACCCAAAGAAGCACCCCCTTAATAACGGGTAATGGCGTGGGA